>Ga0310123_10000412_pt1 | contig 38286 bp, 28 predicted proteins | sample CB6_AW_1057_MG_FD_203505 | JGI IMG/M metagenome (GOLD analysis project Ga0310123, IMG submission 203505) | Marine microbial communities from Western Arctic Ocean, Canada - CB6_AW_1057 | ecosystem: Environmental > Aquatic > Marine > Oceanic | place: Canada: Western Arctic Ocean | collected... | reverse complement strand
AGGGCTTTTCAGGGGTTTCGCATCAAACACTGGTGTTGTCGTAAGTCGCGGTCACACCGCTGTTTCTGCAGTTTTCCAGCCCGCCTGCCAACTCCCTGTGGACCAATTAAAAGTCCGTTGCTCTACCAGCTGAGCTACGCCCCCGCGGGTTGCGGGGCAATCGTAGCGATTCGAGGGGGCGGTGGTCGAGAGCGCGGAAGTTACGGGGCCGCCAGCGCGGCGACAGCCTGGTCGATGTGCTCGGGCAGGCTGAAGCCGATGATGGCCGAGGTGATGGCCGGGTGATCGAGCGAGAAGCGGACGGCTGAGTGTTGTAGCGTCGAGTCCTCGGGAAGTGCGTCTCCGATTTCGCGACCCCGCCGGGTGTCTCGCTCGTAGAGATCCATCGGAAAGAACTTCGTGGTGTGGGTGTGCTCGGCCGGTGGCCGGCCCAGCAACGCACCTCCCGCGTAAACCCGGATCGCAAACACGCCCATCCCCGCTGTGCCGCAGTCGTTGATCACACCGCCGTGGTCGGTCTCGATCCAGTCGACCGCCGCCGGCTCTGCGGCGGTCGGGTTCAGCAGGTGGTAGGGCACCTGCACGGTTGCAAACTGCCCCGAAGCGATCAGACGCCGCAGCGAATCCGGGTCGCCCAGGCCGGTGATGCCCAGGTGCCCGACCAGGCCCTCGGATTGCAACTCGCACATCGCCTCGAGGATGCCTTTGGGGTCGAGCACATCGCCGGGCGTCAGCGACGTCGGCAGGTCGCCTCGGGATGGAGTGACCGAGTTGTGCAACTGCAGCAGCGCGACAGTCGAGACCCCCAGCCGCTGGAGGCTGCTCTCGACCGACTCGCGGACGATCTGCGCGATCGGTTGCCGGGCCAGTTGTTCGGGCATCAGCCGAACCTTGGTCGCGATCTGAAAGGCCTCGACCGCGTCCAGATCGGCCAGTGCTCGCCCGATGCCCGTTTCCGAGCGGCCGTCTCCATAACTGGCAGCCGTGTCGATCCAGTTGATCCCGTGCTCGAGTGCCCGGGCCAGCACGTCGCGCTGTGCCGGGGCATCGTCGCGAGTCATCAACTCGGGGATCGGCCCGGCTCCGAGGGCCAGCACCGAGACATCGAGGCCGGTTTGGCCGAGTGGTCGTTGCGGGATCATGGCGGGGAGAATTCTACATTGTCTCCGTCGTGACCTCGATGGTATGCTCCCTCGCGATCGGAGCCGGCCCCGATCGCCAGGGATGGTACACGGGACGAGACCAGGGAGACGGTCGTGACAAAGCGGGGGTGGGTGGTGGGGGTGATCCCCGCCAGGCTGCAGTCGACCCGGTTGCCGAGGAAGCTGCTGCTCGAGGAGACCGGCCGCGTGCTGTTGGAGTACGCCTGGGCGGCCGCCTGTCGGGCCAGGCGGCTCGATGAGGTCCTGGTCGCCGCCGACAGTCCCGAGATCGTCACCGCGGTCGAGGCGTTCGGAGGGCGGGCGGTCCTCACCGGTGAGCACTCCAGCGGTACAGACCGGGTGGCCGAGGTGGTGGCACGCTGCTGTGGCGAGGCCGACACGATCGTCAACGTGCAGGGGGACGAGCCCGAGCTGGACCCGGATCACATCGACAGCCTCGTCGAAGCACTCGAGACCGACTCGACGCTGCAGATGGCGACGCTGGCCTGCCCGATTCGCGATCGGCGGACATTGGAGGATCCGTCGTGCGTCAAGGTCGTCACCGGAACCGACGGCCGGGCGCTGTATTTCAGCCGGCATCCGATCCCGTGCGTGCGTAACGTCGAGCCCGACGAGCTGTTGGCCGGCGAATCGCCGTGGTTGCTGCACGTGGGACTGTATGCCTACCGCCGCGATTACCTGCTCGAATTGACCCGCCTGCCTCCCTCGCCGCTGGAACAACTCGAATGCCTCGAACAGCTGCGGGCCCTGCAGCACGGTGCGGCGATCGGGGTGAAAGTGGCCGAGCATTCGGCGGTTGGAATCGACACTCCCGATGACTATGCTCGGTTTGTTGCTCGGACCCGAGAGGCCAACGGGCTGGAAGGGCGAGCGGCATGATGAACGGCAGGGTGAGCCGGGCACGGATGTCGGGTGGCTGCCGCGATCAGGATGGCTCCAGGACAGGATGAACAGGGGAGCATGGCGAAGCACATTTTCGTGACCGGGGGCGTGGTCAGTTCGCTTGGCAAGGGACTGACCTCCGCATCGATCGGCCTGTTGCTCGAGCAGCGGGGCCTGAGCGTGCGGATGCAGAAGCTCGACCCCTACATCAATGTCGATCCCGGCACGATGAGTCCCTACCAGCACGGCGAAGTCTACGTGCTCGATGACGGGGCCGAGACCGACCTGGACCTGGGTCACTACGAGCGGTTCACCAGCAGCCCGCTCTCTCGCGACTCGAACTACACCACCGGCCAGATCTACCAGAGCGTGATCGCCAAGGAGCGGCGAGGCGAGTTCCTGGGCAAGACGGTCCAGGTCGTGCCGCACATCACCGACGAGATCAAGGAAGCGATCTTCAGCGTGGCGACTCCCGATGTCGACGTGGTGATCACCGAACTGGGCGGGACGGTCGGCGACATCGAGGGTATGCCGTTCCTCGAAGCGATCCGGCAGTTTCCTCGGGACGTGGGCAAGGAGAACTGCCTGTTCATCCACCTGACTCTGGCACCCTACCTGAAGGCGGCCGGAGAACTGAAGACGAAGCCGACCCAGCAGAGTGTCGGGATGCTGCGACAGATCGGCATCCACCCCGACATCCTGATCGTGCGGACCGAACGTCCGCTCGGGCACGAGAACATCGAGAAGATCGCGCTGTTCTGCAATGTCGAGCAGTCGGAGGTGATCGAGGAGATCGACAAGGAGTTCTCGATCTACGAGGTGCCGCTGGGCCTGGTCGAGCATCGGCTGGACCAGTTGATCGTCGACAAGCTGTCGCTGCCGGCCGGGACGCTGGACATGAGTGACTGGCGAGCGATGTTGCAGCGGATGAGGACACCCGAGCACGAGGTGACGATCGGCGTGGTCGGGAAGTACATCGAACACAGCGACGCCTACAAGTCGATCTACGAAGCACTCGATCACGGCGGAGTGGCCGACCGGACCCGGGTGATGATCAAGCGGATCGAGGCCGAGGAGCTGGAGAGCCAGGCCCCGGAAGTGATTCTCAGCGGGCTCGACGGCATCCTGGTCCCCGGCGGTTTCGGCAGCCGCGGCGTCGAGGGCAAGGTGCAGGCGACCCGGTTCGCTCGCGAAAACGACATTCCCTACTTCGGCATCTGCTTGGGCATGCAGTGTGCCGTGATCGAGTTCGCTCGAAACGTGCTCGGCCTCCAGGATGCTCACAGCTCCGAATTCGTCGCCGATACTCCCAACCCGGTGATCTGCATGCTCGAGGAGCAGAAGAAGATCACGTTCAAGGGAGGCACGATGCGGCTGGGTTCTCAGCCGTGCACTCTGCAGGCGGATTCGACCGCGGCGGAGTGCTACCAGGTGACCGAGGTCGACGAGCGGCACCGGCACCGCTACGAGTTCAACCCCGAGTTCCGCAACCCGTTTGCCGCAGCGGGCATGCTGGCCTCGGGAACCAGCCCCGACGGGAACCTGGTGGAAATCATGGAGGTGCCCGATCACCCGTGGTTTGTCACCGTGCAGTTCCATCCCGAGTTCAAGTCGAAGCCAATGCTTCCCCATCCGCTGTTCACCGGCTTCGTCGAGGCGGCTCGGACACGGCACCAGGAACGGATGTCGGTGCGGCTGTAGACCGGTCTCTGCGAATCGGGGCGAATCGGGGCGAACCACGATGACGTGCGGGTTCCTGGTACTCGACAAGCCCACCGGGATGACTTCCAGGCGAGCCGTCGATCGCGTCAAGCGATTGGTCAAGCCGCACAAGACCGGTCATACGGGCACGCTGGATCCCCTGGCCAGCGGTGTGCTGGTGGTCGCCGTCGGCAAAGCGACAAGCCTGGTCGCTCGCGTCCACGCACAGCGGAAGTCCTACCGGGCCACGTTCCTGCTGGGCCGACGCAGCGAGTCGGACGACACCGAGTTGGAGGTCGAGGTGCTCGAGGAGACTCCGGAGTTGGACCGAGCCACGATCGAGTCGGCCCTGGAGGCGTTTGTCGGACCGATCAGCCAGGTGCCGCCGGCCTACTCGGCCGTCAAGGTCGGCGGCCAGCGGGCCTACCGGCTGGCCCGGGCCGGCGAGGAGGTGGAGTTGCAGCCGCGGACTGTCGAGATCGACTCGATCCGGCTGCTCGACTGGCAGTCTCCGGCGCTCGACCTCGAGATCGTCTGCAGCGGCGGCACCTACATCCGTTCGATCGGCCGCGACCTGGGCCAGCGGCTTTGCGGCGGTGGGGTCATGAGCGCGCTGGTGCGAACCCGGGTCGGCCCCTTCTCGATCGAAGCGGCCGTCGCGCCCGATTCGCTCGACGCCGATTCGCTGTCGCGGCAGCTGGTTTCACCTCTGCTGGCGGTTGCGGAGTTACCGCGGCAGAGTGCCACGGCGGCGGAGTTGGTTGAGATCTACCACGGACGCCGGGTGGGTTGGTCTGAGCCGGCTCCGGCAGATGCGGACCCGGTGGTGCTGGTCGATGCGGAGGGTCGCCTGGTGGCGCTGGGCGAGTTTCACGCCGGGACCGGCGAGTTTGCTCCGCGACAGGTCTTCCTCGACAGCCTTCCGGCTGAGGACGACTGAGGGGCGGGGTGTTACTTGTCGTCGGTCGTGGGGGCGACCGAGACAGCCGGTGCTGCGGTGGTGGGGCGGGTGCGTTCCCGATACAGCACCAGTCCGTGCAGTGCGTGGTAAAGCGGTCCGCACTGGACGGTGGTGTCGGAGTGGCGGATCAGGTCACCGGCCATGGCGGCCACAGCGCGTCGCATCCAGTCAGAGCGAAGGTACTGGTCGCTGGCAGCCTGCACGAGCCATTCGAGGGTGTGTCCGGAGGTTTCGATCCGTTCCTGGAACTGGTGGCTCTGGTGGGGGCCCAGGAAGTAGCTGGCCGAGAAGGTCCCATCCTCGTTCTGGTAGATCCGAGCCTCCTCGATGTGACGCCGGATCTTCTGGTCGGCCTCGAGCCACGCGCCTCGGACCTGGCCCTTGTTGGCATCGCGGTAGCGGTTGCGGGCGTAGGTCAGTGCGTAGAGTCCGTGAGTGCCTCCACAGGCGGCGTCGTCGGGATCCTCGGACGTCTGGATCTGCACCAGCCGCTCGATGCTCCACGGCTCACCCGCGGCGTTCATCCACCTCGCCTCGGGAGGCAGGTAGTGCGAGAGGGCCCAGAGCGTCCAGGTGATCTCCTCGAGGTCATTCACCCTGGCCTGTGCGTGCTTGACCAGTTCGGCGATCGAGACTTTCTGCTGGTCCGGGCTGCCGGCAACGGCGAATTGATGTTCGGCGGGCAACCGAGACATGGTCAGGATGGCGAGGAACTGGTTGGGATGGCCTTCGAATTCGTAGGGCTGTGTGAACGGCTGAGCTTCTGCGCCGTATGCGGTCCGTCGGAACAGCGGGGTACCGCGATAGCTGGCCCCGCGGGTAATCCAGTCGAGCGCGCGAACCCGCTCGCCCGGTTTGCCGCCGGGCTGGTTGATCACGAAGTTCTGCCTCAGTGCGAGGACTCCGTGCAGGATCTGCCAGGGCGAGTGATGCTCGATGGTCAGAAACCGGCGACTCGACACGTCGATCGCCCAATCCACCTGCTGGGCCAACGGGTCGAGCGGCTTGGCGACCGGCTTGGCGGCTGGGCTGGTGGAGTCCTGGGCGGCCAGCGGCAGCGCGGTGGTGATCAGGCTCATCAGGGTGATCCGGGTGATCCGGGTGGCGCAGAGCACCGTACGGCTGGAGCAACTCATGGGAGTGAGACCTGGGAGAGCCTGGCGGGCGGGCGGCGGCCGTGTTGGCACCGGAAATCGACAGGGCGGATCGCGGTGTCTTTAGGGATCAGTCGGATTGCGAGCCCGGTTGACTGCACGGGCAGCGGGTTGGAGTGAGTGACTTTGCCGAGGCTGATCCGGTTGTGACGGAAATGCGGATTGCATGATTCGACGAACTCGACAACAATCCCCGCGCCGTGCCCGTTGCGGGTCGCTCGTGTGACCGGTGTCGGATATCAGTGCGCGTCGCCACCCATTCGCGGAAGCCTCCGGATGATCCGAGCTGCTCTGAAGAACCCCTACCTGGTGATCGTGCACGTGTTGATCGTCACGATCATCGGCATGGTCAGCCTGGCGAGGATCCCGGCGGACCTCTTGCCGACCTTTACCACCTCGGCGGCCCAGATCGTCTGCTTCTACCCCGGAATGCCCCCGGAGGTGATGGAGCAGGACATCATGAGTCGGCTGCAGCGGTGGACCGGCCAGAGTTCCGGGATCGAGCACCAGGAGGCGAAGGCGCTGCAGGGAGTCTGCATCGTCAAGGACTTCTTCCACCCCGGGATCAGCCAGGCGGAGGCGTTGAGCCAGGTGAGCATGTACGCGATGAGCGACATGTTCTACCTGCCTCCGGGCACGATCCCTCCGATGGTGATGCCATTTGACCCGACCGCCAGCGTGCCGTTGTGCCTGGTCACGGTGTCGAATCCCGACATGAACGACTCGGAACTCTACGACGTCGCCTACAAGAACCTGCGGAACAACCTGCAGTCGATCTCGGGCGTGATCGCCCCGGCGGTCAACGGCGGCACGCTGCGTCGGATTCTCTGCTACGTCGAGCCCGAGAAGCTGAGGGCTCATGGGTTGACCATCCGCGACGTCCACGCGGCGCTCCGCAAGCAGAACGTGCTGATCCCGGCGGGCAGTGCCAAGATCGATGACCGCGAATTCTATATCTACACCAACGCGATTCCCGATCGCGTGGCCGACTTGAACGCCGCTCCGATCACCATCGGCAAGCGGGGCGAGCCGATTCTCTTCAGCGACATCGGCGAGGTGAAGGACACGCAGCAGATCCAGAGCAACATCGTGCGGGTCAATGGCCGCACGCTGGTCTACGTGCCGGTCTACCGCCAGCCGGGCGCGAACACGATCGAGATCGTCGACTTGATCTACGACAAGCTCGACGAGATCAAGACGAAGCTCCAGGACGAGAAACGCAACGACCCGGTGATGGGTCCCAAGATGGCCACGCTCAATCTCGAAGTGGTCATGGACCAGTCGGTGAAGGTCCGCGAGAGCATCAATGCGTTGTGGATTGCCGGAGTGCTGGGTGCGCTGTTTGCCGGCCTGGTCGTGTTCATCTTCCTGCGTGATATCCGGTCAACGCTGGTGATCATCATCGCGATCCCAGTCTCGATCCTCTCATCACTGATCGGTCTCTACTTTACGGGCAACACGATCAACGCCATGACACTGGGCGGGCTGGCCCTGGCGGTGGGGATCCTGATCGACCAGGCCATCGTGGTACTCGACAACGTCGAGCGTCACCTGAAGATGCCTGGCAAGGGCCGGCTGCGAGCGGCCTGGGACGGGACCCGGGAAGTTTCGGTGCCACTGCTGGTCGCGACGATCACCTTCATGGTCGTCTTCTTCCCGGTCATCTTCCTCTCGGGCCTGGCCAAGTTTCTCTTCACGCCGCTGGCCATGGCGGTGCTGTTTGCCGTCATCGCCAGTTACCTGATCGCGATCTTCTTCGTCCCGGTGGCTGCCGCCAAGCTGATGGGCCGAAAGGCTGACCCGGATGCGGGGGACACCGATTCGCTGTCGTCGCCGTCCCCTGCCGCAGGCGGGAGTGTTGCCTCGGCAACCGCCGGGCCGGCCGGCCCGATCGTGCCCGAGTACGGTTGGCTGCTGCGAACCTACCGTCGGATGTTGCTGGGAGCGTTGCGTTTCAAGTGGGCCGTACTGGGCGTCGCGGCCGTCCTGTTCGCGATCTCGGTCGTGGTGATGTCACGCACCGGGACCGAGCTGTTTCCTCCGATCGATTCGGGCCAGTTCACGATCTACGTCCGAGCCCCATCGGGGACTCGGATCGAGAGGTCCGAGAAGTTGGTGGAGGCGATCGAGAACGAGATTGTGGCGATGATCGGTGATCCGGCTCCGGGGAATCCGGCCGAGGCGATCTACCCGGTGACCCGCGAAAAGTTTGCCGGCGGGGAAACCAGACAGCTGACCGCAGCGGAGCTCAAGCGGGCCGCGGCGGCGTCCAACTGCAAGATGCTGATCTCAAACATCGGCGTGCTGATGGACTGGCCGGCGGCCTACACGCCCAACACCGGACCGATGGACTCGTTCATCCTGGTGCAGCTGGGTGATCGGGGCGACACGGATGTCTTCGCCCTGGTGCAGAAGCTTCGCAAGCGGCTGACCAAGAAGTTTCCCGAGATCGAGTTTGCCTTCGACACCGGGGGGATCCTGACGGCGGCGTTGAACATGGGAGAACCCTCCCCGATCCACCTGCAGATCGCCGGCTACGATCTCGACAAGGCCCACGAGATCGCCGACCACCTGGTCGAGACGATCGCCGGGGTGCCCGGGGCGACCGATGTGCGGGTGGCCCAGCGAATCGACTACCCGATGATCGAGGTCGAGATCGACCGCATCGCTGCGGCCGATCACGGTGTGACCCCGCAGGAGACGATGGAGGCGTTGGTCAGTGCCACCAACAGTTCGATCAACTTCGACCCAGCCTTCTGGATCGATCCCTCCAACGGCAACCACTACTTCATGGGCTCGCAGTATCCCGAGGACCGCATCAACTCGCTGGACTCGTTGAGGATGATTGTCGTCCGCGAGGACGAGGACGGGACACCGGTCTACCTCAAGGACATCGCCAAGTTCGACACGACCAAGACCGGACCGGCAGTGATCAACCACCGCAACATCACTCGCGTGACCGACGTATTTGCCAACATCGAGCCCGAGTACGACCTGGGCAGCGTGGTCTCTGAGATCGAGGATCGCCTGGCCGTTCATCCGGATCTCAAGCTGGGAGCGACCCGCGATTCGCGTGCCGCCGCGGCTCGCTACCCGCAATGGCTCCAGCAGCTGCTCTCGGCGGTCGGTATGAACCGGGCGACGCGGTTCAAGATCACCGGCGGCGACTACGCGGGGATGACGGTCGAGGTGCACGGAGAGATCCGCTCGATGCGAGACTCATTCGTCGACTTCACGCTGGGGCTGGTCCTGGCCTCCGTGCTGGTTTACCTGGTGATGGTCGGACAGTTCCGATCGTTCCTGGATCCGATGATCGTGATGGCGACGGTGCCGTTGGGGTTCATCGGGGTCGCTGTGATCCTGAAATTGACGGGGACGCGGCTGAACATCCAGTCGTTCATGGGCATCATCATGATGATCGGGATCGTGGTCGAGTACACGATCGTGCTGCTGGACTTTGCCAACCTGCGTCTGAAGGAGGGAGCCGACGTCAAGGATGCGATTGTCGACGCGGCACTGATCCGTTCCCGCCCGATCCTGATGACATCCCTGACGACGGTGCTGGCGCTGCTGCCGATGGCGATCGGGTTTGCCGGGGGCGAGGCCGACGAGCCGCTGGCTCGGACCATCGTCGGCGGAGTGATCGCCGCCACGCTGTTGCCCGCTTTCGTGGTCCCTTGCCTCTACATACTGGTCAAACGACCCAAGGACACGACCGAGGATCTGGAGGCGGCGTGGTCCTGAGGGCCCCGAGCCACCAGGCTGCCACATGTGTTGAGTGATGCCGGAGAGTGAAACCGATGACTGAAACCAATACCCCACTGCCCAGCAAGCAACGCCTCGTGGCCCACCTGGTGCTGGTCTGCCTGGTCTGCCTGGTCGGATGCGATGGGCCGGGTCGTGGGGATTCCCAGGCCGAGCCTGCCGGCGGGCGGGGTGGTGACACAGCTGCGGCGGCGTCAGCGACGACGGTCGAGCCGATCGAGTGGATCGAGCACCAGGAGAGCGTGGCCGAGCTGCCCGGGGCCAGCGTGATCGGGTTTGAATCGACGGTGCTGGTGGCCAAGCAGGCCGGCTACGTCAAGACGATCGGTCGACAGGGGGACCGTGAGATCGACATCGGTGTCGCCGTCGACGCGGGCAGCGTCCTGGCCGAGTTGCACATTCCCGAATTGAAAGAGGAGTTGCTTGAGAAGCAGGCCGAGGGACGTCGGGCTTTGGCCGAGGTCGTCCAGTCGAGGGCGGCCGTCGAGATTGCCAAGGCGATGCAGACCCAGGTCAAGCAGACCCTGATCGAGAAGCAGGCCCTGAGAGCTTTGCGGGCGGTCGGACTGCAGAGGATTGCCGCGCTGGTCAAGATGGGTGCCGCGGATCTCGACCGGAAGGACGAGGCCCGTTTTCGGCTGACCGCCGCCGAGGCCGCGGTGAAAGCGACCGAGGCCGAAGTCGTGACGGCAGGGGCGAACATCCGTAAGGCCGAAGCCGACGTGGCCCAGGCGATTGCCGTGGCCGACGTGGCCGCGGCCTCCGTCAAGCGGCTCGAAGCACTCAATACCTATCGCCTGATCACGGCGCCGTTTGCCGGAGTCGTGGTGGCCCGATACGTCGATCCCGGGGCGTTTGTGCGGCCGGCGGGAAGCGGTGCCGAGGGGAGTCCGCTGTTCGAAGTGTCTCGGTTCGACCGCGTTCGCATTGTGGCATTCGTCTCGCCTTCGCAGCTCGGGGCCGTTCGCACGGGCCTCAAGGCAAGGTTCCACAGTATCGGCGGGCTCGGCGAGGGCGTGGCGATCAATGGCACGGTCGATCGCTCGGCCATGGCGCTGGATCCGTCGTCGAGAAAGATGCGGATCGAAATGCACGTCGACAACACGAAGCTCGAGGGCCGAGAACCTCTGGCGATCGGGCAGTTCGGCACGTTGAGCGTGCTGTCCCGCGTGTGGACCAAGGAGGACATGCTCGCGACTGTCCCCACCGCCGCGGTGGGCACCGACAAGCAGGGTGAGCAATTCGTGGTGGTCGTCGAGGGACCGGGCAACAGTCGGCGGGTCGCGGTCGAAACGGTCGTCGTTGACGACAAGCGAGTCGGAGTGATTGGCGAGATCGGACCCGGCGACCGGGTCCAAGTCGGAGATGTCTCCCCGTACTGATCATCTTGATCATCTTGATCAAAAAAAACCGGGATCCGGAAGACTGCAGACCGTGATGAATCGAATCGTCTCTGGACAACGCCGAAATTGGCTCGCGATGTTGCTGCATTGCAGTCTCGCGGCCACCTGCGGGTGCGAAGTGCACGTGGCCGTGGGCGTCGACGACGAGTCCGCCGATCCGGTGACCAAGCTCTTCTCGGGTCGGCTCAAACAAATCGTCGACCGCTCGCGTGAAGCCGCGTCTGAGACCGAGACCTCAACCGAGCCGAATGAGTCGACGACGGGTTCGATCCAGCCGGTGGTCGCGTGGCGGGTCGAGGGAACCAAGAAGTCAATCGGCGATCCGGTGATTGCGTTCGACGGGACTCCCTTCCCGGTCGATTTGCCGACCGCGTTGCGATTGGCGGGTGCACAGAACTGGAACATCGAGCTGGCTGCCGAGCGAGTCCGCGAGGCGCGTGCGGCGGTGGATGCTGCCGAAGTGATGTGGATGCCGTCGTTGATCGGCGGGATGGGCTACACGCAACACAATGGCCGGCTGCAGGCCACGTCGGGCGCGATCGACGACGTCCGTCGCAGTGCACTGTTTGTCGGTGGCGGAGCCCGCTCGGGCATCTCACCCCTAGCGGGCGGCGGCGGCGGGCCGCTGAGGTTGAATGTCGACTTGTCGCTGTCGGACGCGATTTTCGGTCCGCTGGTCGCTCGACAGCAACTGGATGTCGTCCGCGCCCGCGAATCAGTGACTTTCAACAACACGCTGCTTGACGCGGCGCTTGCGTACATGGGGTTGGTCGAGGCTCAGGGTCAACTGGCCAATCGCGGTGCCGACCTGGTGGACGCCGAAGCACTGTTGGCCCAGACCAAGGCGTTTGTGACGGCCGGCAAGGGTTCCAACGCCGATACGACCCGCATCGCGGCCGATGTCGAGCGACGGCGACAGCGTTCGGCGGCCGCCGTGGGTGATGTCGCGGTCGCCTCGGCACTCCTGGCACGACAGCTGCGACTCGATCCGGCCACCACGCTGTTTGCACTCGAGGAACAGGCAGTTCCGGTGGACCTGCTCGATGAATCGGAAACGCTGGCGGGGCTGGTCGACACGGCTGTGGCGTCGCGGCCCGAGTTGGCGGCGGGACGCGCATCGGTCGATGCAACCGGGTCCGCTCGAAACGCCGAAGAATGGCGACCCTGGTTGCCTCACCTGCTGCTCGGATTTTCGGCCGGTGGATTCGGAGGCGGGCCGGGCACTGACATCGATCGCATGGGCGGTCGTTCCGATTTCGATCTGCTGGCCGTCTGGCAACTCGAAAACCTCGGGTACGGAACCACTGCGGCTCGCGAGGCGGCTTCCAGCCGCGAGCGGCAGGCCGAGTTGACACTGTCACGAACGCGGGATGACGTGGTCACCGAGGTCAGCTCGATATGGCATCGACTTCTCGCCAGCCGGAAACGACTGACAATCTCCGGGGAGCGTCTGAAGCAGGCCGGTGAATCTCTGCGTCTGCACCGGTTGCGGATCCGCAGCCTGGTCGGTTTGCCGCTTGAGGCTCAGCAGGCGGTCGAGGGACTCTCGCAGGCCCGCCAGGACCGACTCGAGGCCATCATCGGCTTCAACCGCGAGCAGGTCAGGCTGTTGCGAGCCGTCGGTCGACCACTGGGCGGCAGCGAGTAGGCCGGTGCGGGTGGCTCAGGCGACTCCTGTGAGTACATCGATCAAGCGATCGATGTCGCCCGATGACGAGTAGGCGTGCGGGCTAACACGCAGCCGGCCGTCGCGGGAATTCACGACGACGTCCCGGTCCCGGCAAGCTCGTTGCAGGTCACGCGGTGAATGGCCGGAGAGTTCGAAGGAGACGATCCCCGAGCAATGTTCGGGGCTGCGGTCGCTGGCCACCTCGGCACCAATCGACTCGAGACGTTCGCTCAGCTCGGTGGTCAACTCGAGGATCCGCCCGCTGATCCGTTCGATCCCCAGTTGGTTGAACCAGTCGACGCTGGCCGCCAGGCCGGCGATACCGGGCATGTTGTAGGTGCCCCCCTCGTACCGCCCGGCGTGGGGCTTGAGATCGAGATTGGTGTTGGTGAAGTCACCTGCGTGTCGCACGCTGTTCCAGCCGAGGCCCAGTGGGCGGAGTTGATCCAGCAGCTTCGGGCGGACGTAGAAGATGCCCGCTCCCTCGGGGCCCAGCAGCCACTTGTGACCGTCAGCTGCCAGAGCGTCTATCTCCATCGCTTCCACATCGATCGGAAATGCACCCAGGCCCTGGATCGCGTCGAGAAACAGCCACGCATCGTGGCGGTGAGCGATCCGGGCCACACGGGCCGGGTCGATCCGAAAGCCGGTGCGAAACCCCACCCAGCTGATCGCGACCAGCCGCGTCCGCGTATCAACCGCGGCCTCGATCCGGTCGTAGTCGACGTGGTCGAGGTGGACCGGAAGCACTCTGACGTCGACCCCACGGTCCTTGAGGTTCTGCCAGGCGTACAGGTTCGAGGGGAACTCGCACTCGGGGACGACCAGGTTGTCGCCGGGCTGCCAATCCAGACCCTCGGCCACCAGCCCCACACCCTCGGTCGTGTTCCGAATCACCGCGACGTGTTCGCTTGAGGCTCCCAGCAATTCGGCCGCCGAGCACCGCAGCCGCTCGACCCGATCGCGCCAGTGGCCCCAGTCGGTTGCGCCGTTGGCCAGGGCGTCGGCGACCCAGTCGTTGATCGCTTCGGCCGCGACACTCGGCAACGGTGCGACGGCGGCGTGGTCGAGATAGGCCCAGCGGGTCGAGGAGGGCATGCCCTGCCGCATCCCTACCGCCCAGTCCGTCTCGATTGCCGATTGTTGACGCGGGTCGTTCACCGCATTCCTCGCTGCGTCGCGTCACCTGGGACAAGGGCCTATCATGACCCCCGCTGACCGCCCCGGCAACAAAGCTCACCCGCCATGAACTCCAGCGTGCCGACCCGCGACGAGTTGATTTCCGGATACCTCGATCAACTGCAGTTCGAGCCGTATCCGATACAGGAGGAGGCATTGCTGGCGTGGTTCAGCACCGACGAGGGTGTGCTCGTCTGCACTCCGACGGGAACCGGCAAGACACTGATCGCCGAGGCGGCTGTCTACGAGGCGCTGGCGACCGGCGGGCGGGTCTACTATACGACTCCATTGATCGCGCTGTGCGAACAGAAGCTGCGCGAATTGCAGGACTCGGCCCAGCGGTGGGGGTACCCGCGTGAATCGGTCGGGCTGGTCACCGGCAACCGGCGGGTTAATCCCGAGGCACCGGTGCTGGTGGTCGTGGCCGAGGTGTTGCTGAATCGGTTGCTGGGTACCGGCGACGACGCAGCGACCGAGGCGTTGGGCGACGTCGACGCGGTGGTGATGGACGAGTTCCACAGTTTCAACGATCCCGAGCGGGGCGTGGTCTGGGAGCTGTCTCTGGGCCTGCTGCCCTCCTCAACCCGCCTGCTGTTGCTCTCGGCCACAGTCGGCAACGCATCGAGTTTCCTGGGCTGGTTGCGAAGCAGTCACAAGCGTCGCCTGACCCTGATCAGCTCCGACGAACGGCGAGTGCCGTTGGAGCATCATTGGGTGGGCGAGGAATTGCTGGGAGATCAGATCGAAGAGATGGTGCGAGCCGAGCGGACTCCGGCGCTGGTCTTCAGTTTCCATCGGGAGGGGTGCTGGAGTGCTGCGGAGGTGCTGAAGGGGAAGCGGCTGATTGATTCCGAACAGAAGGCCGCGTTGGCCGAGGCGGTCAACAGCTTCGACTGGGGGCCCGGCGGCGGTCGCAAGCTGAAGCTGCTGCTGTTGCGGGGCGTGGGCGTGCACCATGCGGGGATCCTGCCGAAGTACAAGCGGGCGGTCGAGGAGCTGTTTTGCCAGAGGCTGCTGACGGTGGTGGTCTGCACTGAAACCCTGGCCGCCGGGGTCAACCTGCCGGCCCGCTCGGTGGTGCTCACCGAACTGCTCAAGGGGCCTCCGGGCAAGAAAACCGTGATCGAGCCCAGCCGGGCTCAGCAGATGTTCGGTCGTGCCGGACGGCCTCAATTCGATGACCGAGGCGATGTCTACGTGCTGGCTCACGAGGATGACGTCAAGATCGCCCGTTTCAACGACAAGCTGGCGACGATTCCCGAGAAGACCGGTGACCCGAAACTGATCCAGGCCCGCAAGAGGCTGCTCAAGAAGAAACCCAAGCGGAGTCCCAAACGGCAGTACTGGAACGAGAAGCAATTCCAGCGACTGATCGAGTCGCCTGCCGGGGACCTGGTCAGCCGGGGTGACATTCCCTGGCGGCTGCTGGCCTACCTGCTGAGTTCCTCAGCGGAGGTCGGCCGACTGCATGCGTTCATCGACGGTCGTCTGCTGAGCCCCAAGGCGCGTGAGGAGGCTCGCGACCGCCTGGACGCAATGCTGATGACGCTGTGGGCCGGCGGGTTCGTCGAGCTGGATCCCGAACCGCCGGGGCCCGGCGAAGAGAGCCAGCAGCAGGAGTCCTCCGCAGCCGAGAGTGTGCCTGGATCACCGGGATCACCGGGATCACCGGGATCACCGGGATCACCGGGATCACCGGGATCACCGGGATTGCTGGGGTCGCTGATGGCCGAGGCGGCGGCGGTCTCGAACCCGCAGTCAGCCTCGGGCGGAGACTCGGGTGATCCGTCCGAACCGAGCGGCTATCAGGCCCAGTGGGCCCGGCCGACCGAACGGCTGGAGATGCTGCTGGGCTTCCGCAGCATCCACCCGATCTACGGGGCGTTTCTGAGAGACCAGTTGGGGACGGCCAGCCGTTGCGAGTGGATCCAGGCGTTGGAGAGCACCCTGGAGTTCCCCGGTTCGGCTCTGCGTTCGGTCCGTGTCCCCGGCCCCGAGCGGGTTCCCCAGGGGCCCCTGGCGATCGAGAGTCTTCACAGTCAACTGTTGCAGCGCGGCCTGGCGACGGCGGCTGAGTTGGCCAGCGAGCCGGACGAGGACGAGTTTGGCGAGAGAATTTGGCCGTTGCGGCTGGCGGAAAAACTGAAACTGCTCTTCGATGCGCAGTATCCCGGAGCGGGGCGGATTCGGATATCGGCGATCTGGGCGGCCGGTGCGATCGACGAATTCGGCGGGGACTTCGACAAGGTGGTCGGCTTTTGCGACCTGGGTCGACAGGAGGGCGTGTTGTTCCGGCACCTGCTGCGGTTCATCCTGCTGCTGCAGGAGTTCGAGGCCGCACCTCCATTCGGCGCCGACCCGCATGCGTGGGGCGACGAAGTCAGGGAGCTGGCCGAGCTGTTGACCCGGTCGTGCCAGGCGGTTGACCCTCAGAGCGCCGACCAGTTCCTGGAAGACTCACGCCAGCAGGATCCCCTGGGTGATGTGTGGCGCGAGGCACGCAAGTGACTGCCGAGGTTGCGGCGTGGTCAGAGCAAGCGGGCCAGTTCCGGGACTGGCCGGGGGTGGGTCGAGTCTGCCGCCTGGGGCTGGCCACTCGAGGCAACACGTCGCTTGAGCCCGACGACGTCGAGCACGCGGTCGGGCACGGAGTCAACTTCCTCAACTGGTGTCGACACGCCGACGGGTTGCAGCAGTGGATCCGCGCGTGCGGTCGACGTCGGGAGCAGGTGCGTGTGGCGGTGCAGTTCTTTGCGAGGACTGCTGGGGAGGCCCGAGTTGAGCTGGCCGAGTGCCTCGAGGAACTCGGGACCGACTACATCGATGTGCTGACCTACTACTACGTCGAGAGCCAATCGGAGTGGGAGCAGATTGTATCGAAGGGTGGTGCGGCGGAGGTGATCGAGGCGGCTCGGGGCGACGGCGTGGTCCGTTCGATTGGCTTGACCAGTCACCAGCGTCAGTTGGCGGCTCTCTGGGCGGGTACCGGCAGGCTCGACAGCCTGATGATCCGCTACAACGCAGCACACCGGGGTGCCGAGCGGGAGGTGTTTCCGGTGACGGTGGGGCGTGAGTGCCCGGTGGTGGCGTTCACCTGCCTGCGGTGGGGCGGCCTGATCGGTTCGACGCCCGATGATCCAACCGGCTTCATTCCGCCCTCGGCGGCGGCGTGCTATCGCTGGGTACTGTGTCACCCGGCGGTCACCGTGGCGCTGGCGGCACCCGACGGGCGAGTGGAACTCGACGAAGTGCTCTCGATCATCTCACCCTGGCAAACGATGTCGGCCTCGGACCACAAGTCGCTCAGCGATCACGGCGATCGGGTGTATCGTCACGGCCGGAGCTTTCCGTAGCGCCGACGTTGCCAGAGCGAGTTGATGGTCTCTCGAGCCGAATCGACTGGAATCGGCCCCGGCGTTCGATGCTCAAGGTGATGGCGGTTGTGCTCGGGCCGAGCAGTTTTCTGAAGTCCCGGGCTCGCGGGATCGATCGACCGTCCACCGCGAGGATCCGGTCGGCATTCTCGAGCCCCGCCCGGTCTGCGGGTGACTTGGGGACCACTCCGCGAACCACCAGCGAATCGGGTTCGGCGTCGTCGGTGTACCATTCGAACCCCAGGCGTCGTGGTTCGCCGGGCAGCCGCAGCGTTACCTGGCGAGACTTCTTCTTGCGCCGTCGTTTTGCCACGACATCGATCGGCGCGTCCGCGGCGAGCAGCCGCCAGGTGAACTCATCGATTCCGGTGATGTCGGTGCCATCCAGTTTCAGCAGCCGGTCGCCCTTCTTGAGCCGGGCGATGTCGGCGGCGGTGTCGTCCTCGACCCGTGTCAGCTGGATGATCCCCTGCCGGGCCAATTCGGGGTCCCAGGTGGCTCCGAGTCGCTGCTGAGCCGTCCAGGCAGCCGTCTCGAGCTGGCGACGGTACGCTTCGGACTCCCCGGCCGCGGCCTTTCTGAACCCCGGCAGGTTTTCGCGGCAGGCGGCCTCGTGAGTCAACCCGACCATCAGCCGCGTGACGCTCTCGAGCCCGTCGTAGACGATCAGGTGAGCGTCGTCGCTGGGTCGGTGGTAGTCCTTGTGCAGGCCCGTGTGCAGAAACAGCACCGGGACACCCTGTGCAAAGAACGGGTGGTGGTCGCTGTTGGCTTTCAGGTCCCAGTTGAACTGCATCGCGAGGGGCTGTTTGAGCCGGGCATTGGGAGCGGCGGCGAGTTGTCTGAGTCCGGCACCGGTGCGGGATCCGAAGACAATCAGCCTGCGGTTGCGGAGGCGACCGATCATGTCGACATTCAAGGCCATGTCGATCGACGAGACGGGGATGGTGGGGTGCGTGGTCCAGTGCTTGGAGCCCAGCAGTCCCAGCTCCTCGGCGTCCCAGAAGATGAACAGGATCGATCTCCGGTGAGCGAGTCCTCGGGTGCGGGCCAGTGCTTCTGCGACTTCGAGCACCGCGGCGATGCCGCTTGCGTTGTCGTCGGCTCCGTTGTGAATCTGTCCGATCCCGCCGAGGCTGGTCGTCTTGGTCCCCAGGCCGACGTGGTCGTAGTGGGCTCCCACGACGATGTAGCGGTCCTTGAATTTCGGATCGCTGCCGGGCAACACCGAGAGGATGTTGCGGAATCCCAGTTCGGAGAATTCCTGGTAGAAGTCGCCATTGGCTCCGGCCGGCTCGAGCCCGATGCGTTTGAGTTGCTGGACGAGGTACGAGCCGGCAGCTCGACCGTCACCCGTGCCCGCGGAACGGCCGCGGAGCGTGTCGCTGGCCAGGGTGTTGATGTAACGGGCCAGGTCCTGGCGACGGACCGACGCAAATGCACTCTCGAGTGGCTCGAGCGGAGCTGCCGACGCGGTGGCCAGCGTGCAGAGCACAACCGTCAGGACCCCTGCAACCGGCTGATGCGCCAGTCGGGGTCGGGGGCGGGGACGGTTCGGGGGCGAGAGGCAGGACATGGTCAGGTCGGTTCTCCCGGACCGGTAGCTGGGGTCCAAGTTCAATCTGCAGTCTGTGACGTGGCCGGGCAAATGACCTTGCGGCCGATTCCGGCCTTGGGATACAAGTCGTCTCCCGATTACGACGAATCGCGCGATCGACACCTGTGGCACGGACGCCCATGCGACCGCTTTTTCCCGCAAAACGCCTGCTTGGCCGGGCGTGCACCGGCGGCCTGGCCGCACTCTTGAGGCTGGCCGGTTCGGGCCCGTGTGATGGGTTCGTGGTGGCGTTGTTCCTGGTCGCGATCTGGCACCAGTTGGCGGCCTCATTGGGCGGCAGCCTGGCGACCGAATTCTCGATCGGCTGGGCCTTGGCGATCGGCGCGGTGCTGGGCCTGGCCTGGCGTGGTCGTCGCGGCTGGCTGCTGTTGGGCCTGGCCGGCTGGTCGGCGATCCTGGGCTTGGTGCTCGGGGTGATCAGCTGGGTCGTAGCCCAGGTCCCCTTCGATCAACTCGCCGCGGCCGACGGTCTGCCCCTGGCTCTGCCGGCGGCCACCCTGGCGCTGTCGATTCCGGTGGCCTGGAGTGTGCGGCTGGGGCTATTGGCTGAAGGTCAGCGCCTGCGAGGTTTCCTGCTCGGAGCCGCAGTCGGTGCGGTGCTGGCGGCTCACCTGCTGATCGGCTGGATCGGTGTCGATGCCATGCTGCTGTTGGCGGCGGCGATCGGCGGGACTCTGTTCCTGGCTGAACTGAAACGGGGCGTGCCCGGCGAGGGGCTCCACGACAGCTCGTCGGCGGGGTCACGCCGATTGAACTGGCAATCGGTCGTCGGCCTGTCGGTTCTGGGTGCCGTGCTGGCGTCGCTGGACCGCATGCTCGTGCAGTTGCTTCCGGCATCCGAGTGGTACCTGTTGATGATCGCCGCGGGTCTGTGCCTGGGTGCCGCGATTTCGCGGCCCCGCCGGTCTCACCTCCTGGCAGCAGGTCTCTCGGCGACGCTGCTGCTGGTTCCGGCGCTGTTTCCGTGGCTGATCGAGGGGTTGTTGAAACTGAAAGTTTCCGGTGGTCATCCGGCGGTGTTGATCGCCGCCTGGTCGATTCTGGTGTCGATGGCGGTGATACCTCTGGGGATGCTGCTGTCCGGCCTGCTGCGTGGTCCGGAGCCGGCGTCTCAAAAACACACCGCAGCACACACCGCAGCACACACCGCAGCACACACGTCACGCGTTGGCCTGAGCACAGCGGCCGGGCCGTTGCTGGTCGTGGCGGGAGTGTTCCTGGGCCGTTTTGTGGTGATCCCGTCGGCCGGACCGGTGGTCTCGGCGGTCGGTTTCACCTGGTGCCTGGTGGTGCTGGAGAGCTGGGAGGCCTGGTCGGCTCGACCCGGCGCGGGTCGGTTGGCGTTGCCCGTGGCGGGACTGGTTCTGCTGAGTGTTCTGTCGGGGAGCTATGATCCGCAACGATCCGCGAGAGTACTCTTTTCGGGGCGAGTGATTGCGGCGGCGGAGCAGGAGTGGCCCAGCCGCCTGAACGAGTCGCTCGACGAGTCTCGCTTCGTCGAACGTCGCGAGACGGGCGATGCGACGCTGAGTGTCTGGTCTCAGCAGGGGGCCCGTCGGCTCTTGAGAATTGATGGTGTGCCGGTGTCAGCCTGGAGCCAGGACCCCGCGATCAGTCCGCGTCACGGCTCCGAGGTGTTGGGGAGCGTGTTGCCGCTGGTCCTCCACCAGCGTCCCCGTCGCGTGCTGCTGTTGGGGCTGGGCGGAGGCGAGGGGTTGCGGACCGGGTTGGGATTTCCGGTGGACCGGATCGATTGTGTTGAGCCTGACCGGGGACTCTGCGAATTGGTGGCCACGAAGGACGTGTTCCAGGACGTCCGTCTCAGGTGGAGTCACCTGCCAGCGGCGTTGGCCGTGTCGTCGGCCTCGGGTGACTACGACGTGGTGATCGCCACGGCGACGGCACCGGTGTCGTGGCGAGCCGAGTCGACTCGGACTCTCGAGTTCTACCGCAACGCCGCTCGGCAACTGGCCCCGGGCGGGATCTTCTGCCAGGCACTCTCGCATCGCGATGTCGGAGCTGCTGCGGTGCTGGTGCCGCACGCGACACTCGAGGCGGTCTTCGAGCTGTCGGTCCAGGTTTCGGTCGGATCCGGCCGCGTCCTGGTGCTGGCCACCAATGACCCGAAGCTGATCAATCGACCCGGTCTCGTCGCGAGGCTCCAGGGACCTCATGTCCGAGCCGCCCTGGCCGAGATCGGCTGGGACTGGTCCAACCTGCTGCAGTTGCCGGTCCAGCAGCCCTGTTTCGATCGCGACACACTTCCGCTGAACCACGTTGGCAGCGGCTGGCTGGCCGCACGGCTCCCCTCCGCGGCATTGTCCGGCGGGTCGTTGCTGGAGACGTTCGAGAAGCCGCCGCTGAGCCCGGCTCGACCGTTGTTGAGCTTTGCCGAGATTGAAGACGAGTGGGTGGCGGAGGTTCGTGAGCGGCTGGCCGATTTGGTGAAGGGACAGAAGCTGTTGGGCCGTGGAGCCGAGGGGATTCGGGCCTATCGGAAGGCGGTTGACAAGCAGATCACCAGCCGGCCCCGTTTTGTCTTCGAACGGAATTCTGGACAGCGGATCAAGCGGTTGCGTCACCCGATTGATCGGCGACGGCAGCAGTTCCTGAAGGTGCTGGCGCGAGTCGAGGGGCTCGAAGACCCTTCCGCCGCCCAGATCGAGGGGGTTGTCGCCTTCGCCAAGCCGTTTGATCCCTTGCTGAGCGAGTTCATACACCGCGAGGCGGCTTCTTTGTGGTCGAGGCGATCGGGAGAGGACCTTCGTCGGGAGTTGCGGCACCGGCTCCACTCAGTCTACTTCAGGGCTCGAGCCGCCAACGGCGTCGATGATGTGTACGAGGCGATCGAGAGCCTGTTGCGGGTGAAACCGGAGCGGGTTGAGTCGGCCGGGGATTGGGATCACTGCAATGCGATGCTCGAACTGCTCAAGCAGCGCTGGTCGGGTCGATCTGCGGCACGATTCGGACCCAAGGATGCCAGGGCGACGATCGAGGTTGTCGGCCGGTTGCTCGATCGGATGGACGAGTTGATCCAGCTCGACTCGAGGCTGGGTCACCGCTGGTCCGAGCGGCGCGAGGTAGTGGATCGCGGCCTGATCGATCCGCTGCGGCTACGCCGCTCGCGAATCACTCGCCGAAGCGGTCGCGTTCTGGCAAACTAGTCGGCCGGTGGTCGACGGGAGTGGTCGGTGCGACTGCTGTGTTGGCGAGCTCAGCCGGGGGGAAGTTGAGAGATGTCGAGTTTCGCGGTGATCCTGCCGGCGGCCGGTCAGAGCAGTCGGTTCCGCGGCGGCCGCAAGAAGCCGTTTGTGGACCTGAAGGGGCGGGCTGTGTGGATCCGGTCGCTCGAGGCCTTTGTGACCCGTGATGACGTGGTCCAGGCACTGGTCGTCGTGGCCCAGCAAGACCTCGAGGAGTTCCGGGAACGGTTCAAGGCGAATCTGCCGTTCCTGGACGTCGAGGTGGTGGTGGGTGGTGCGACCCGGATGGAGTCGGTGGGCAACGCGCTGGAGCTGGTGCGGCCCGAGATCGAGTACGTGGCGGTTCACGATGCGGCTCGGCCGCTGGTCGCCGCGAAGTGGATCGATGATGTGTTCGCGGCGGCGATCGTACATGGTGCCGCGATCCCGGCCGTGCGAGTTGCCAGTACGCTGAAACGCGAGGGTGAGGCGGGGATGATCGAAGCCACTGTCTCCAGAGACGGTCTGTGGGCGGCACAAACACCGCAGGTCGTCCGCCGGGAACTGCTGATCGAGGCGTACGCCGAGCGTGGCGAGCTGGTGGCCACTGACGAGGCACAGCTGGTCGAACAGCTGGGACACCCGGTCAAGCTTGTGCCCGGGTCACCCATGAACATCAAGATCAGCACCAACGAGGATCTCGAAATGGCCCGGTCGCTGATGAAGGCCGTGCCGCAGGACGACATGCTCGATCGCCTGCATCCGTTCTCGGAAGTCGACCCGAAGTCGATAAAGGACAAGCCGCTCGATTTCGATCAACTCATCGACTGATCCACTCGGCGAGCGTCATCGCCGGATATCCGACCTTGGCAGCCGAGCCCGAGGCCCCGTAGGATGAGCGTGGAGGGTGCGAGAGAGGTCGTGCCGCTGGTTCGACTTGATCCGGGTGAACGATGGCGTCGATGCAGATTCCCTGTCCCGAGTGCGGCAGTGTCCTGAAACTTCCGGATCGCTCGTTGCTCGGCAAGACCGGACGATGTCCGAGCTGTCGGCACAAGTTCGTGCTGGTCGAGCCCGAAGAGGTTGAGCTGCAGCTGGCCGATGGGCCTGTCGACACGTCGCCGCAGCAGGGCACTTCGGCTCGCTGGGTGCCCGATGAACCCGCTGCGGAACCGGTTGCGGAACCGCCGGAGTCTGCTCCGGACGCGGCCCTCGCACAGACCCCCGTGACGCCTCCGGTTGGAGCTGCCGGTTTTCCGGTATTCGACGACCAGGCCGCCCCAGGACGCTCTCGTGGCAAGAGCCGCAAGAAGCGCGCGAAGAAGTCCGCAGCACCGGAGGGCCGGCGTCCCAAGAAGAGTGGTCCGTCGCCGGCGGTGATCGTCGGCAGCGCGATCGTCGTGCTGGCCGTAGCCACAGTCGCCTATACCTGGTTCCAACCCGCTCCCAGTCTCAACACCGCAACAGCCAACACCGCAACAAACACCGCAACAAACACCGCAGCCAACACCGCAGCCAACACCGCAGCCAACACCGCAACAAGCCCAGCGGCCTCCGACCCGGGCGTTTCGGCTACCGATCGTGGCTCAGCCGTTGAGTCGGCTCGGTCGATTCGCCTGGAGATGGTCCCGGCCGGTGTGAGCATTGTGATCAACATACGACCGGAGGTGTTCTGGACCGAGGAGTCTCATGGCGAGGAGCTGCGTTTTTGCCTGGGTCCTCTGGGCGAATGGGCCGGTGAGCAACTGAAGTCACTCTGCCGATTTCCTCCCGAGGAGATCGACGAGGCGATGATCTGTCTGATGCTGGGCCAGCGGGGTGACCCGCCCGAGGTGGCTGTCGTGGTGCATCTCAAGGAGGCTCAGAAGCTATCGGTCCTGCTCGAGAAGTTCCCCGGTCAGCGGAGCGATGACTACGCCTACCCGGTCTACCTCGGTGACACGCACTGCTACCTCCGCGGCACGGACGCCAAGACGGTGGCGATCGGGCCGTTGGATCGGGCCGAGGAGATGGCTCTGGCGGTTCGTCAACCGGCGGTCACCGCGACGGGGATCGAGCAGATTCTGCCCTTGACCAGTCGCGACAAGCTGCTGACGGTCGTCTTCGAGCCTCGTGACCTGCGGAATTTCCAGGAGGTGCTGGTGTCCGACTCGGTCGCCCCGATGTTCAACCTGATGCTCGACTGGTTCAACGACGACGAGATCGAGACGGTGGCCTGGAGCATCGACGTCGACCAGCGTCTCGACGAGTTCGAGTCGGAGATCCTGCTCCGCAATCACCACTCGCACAACCGCATCGTCACACCCGGACGACTCGAACGCAGCGTCCAGAAGCGGCTGGGGGTGTTGCCGGTGGAGTTGATGCGGGCGGTCGAGAAGATGAAGCCCACGCAGGTGGGGGCCTACCGCCTGATCAGCCGGTTCCCCGCGATGATGTCGGCCTATGTTCTGGAAACCGACACGGCCGTGGGTGAGCGTCACGTGCAGTTGCTGACTCGACTTCCCGAGCGAGCGGCTCCGAACATCGCCCTGGCGGCGCTGATGGCCTGGGACGAGTCGACTCGAACAGATTTCAGTGTCGCGGCACCCAAACGGGTGGCCACGGGCAAGAAGCTGCCGGCGACGGTTGCCGGTCGGCTGGGTGTGAAGATCGAAGTCGATTTCCGTCGGACCCCGTTGCAGGATGCCATCGAGTTCATCGGCGAGGAGATCCAGGTGTCGTTTGACATCGACGGGGACGCGCTGAAGCTGTCGGGCTTCACCAAGAACATGTCTCAGACGCTGACCAAGACCGACACGGCCAAGGCCGTGCTGCACGAGATCATGAAGAAGTACAAGGGCATGGTGATCGTCGTGGACGAGGGGAAGAAACGGATCACGCTGACGACGCAACCGGTTGCCGAGAAGCAGGGCCTGAAACCGTTCCAGTTGGCGGACTAGGTCCCCCCCGACCCCATGCTTCGACTCGAATCCGTTTCGCCACTGGTTGTCGCCTGGGCCGTGTCGTTGGGACTCGGTGGCCTGTTGCTGATGCTGTTCCTCGCAGGCGATCCCCCCGAGGATGAGCGGCCGGGGCCCAATTCGCCCGCTGAGGTCGATCAACGGCCAGCTGGTCCGGCGGTCGCAGCTCCCGTGGCAAGCGAACCCGGGAATCCGGGACAGGCCGCCACTTCGGTCGCGAAGTCTGACACCGATGGTCCCGGCGCGGCCGGGGGAGCCGAGCAGGTCGTCGATGACAAAACGCCCACCGCGGCCCCGCAGCCTCAGCCCGCCCGCCCCGATCCCGTGGCGGGCGCCAAGCCCAACCCACCCAAACAGCCGACGGGTCCCAAGGCGAAGCCGAACCCAGATCCGAAGCCAGATCCGAAGCCTCGCCCGGCCCGCGAGATTGAAGCGGCGCTCGAGCTGCCGATCGTGCGCTACGTGCACCAGAAGCCGGTCGCGGTCTCGGCGGTGATTCGCGAGATCAAGCAGTTGGGTGGGATCGAAGTTCGGCTCGATAAGGGTCTGAAGGGCAGCGGCCGGTTGGACCGCAACGTGCAGCTGGATCTCAGCAAGACGACCGTCGGCGGGATCCTCGATGCGGCGCTCAAGGGAGTCGGATTGACCCGCCGGGTACACGACGGCTACGTTTTGATCGTGCTGCCCGCCAACGGAGCCGACCCTCGTGGAACTCGATGATACGATCTGCTACTGCTTCCACGTGCCCAAGCGAAAGATCGTCAATTTCATCCGGATCACTCGGCCGCGGCGGGCGAGTCAGATCAGCGAGTGCGGTGGAGCGGGGACCGGTTGCGGCTGGTGTGTGCCGTTTCTGAAGAAGTTCTTTGTCGAGGGGATCGGCGACGCGGTCGAGGGGGCTGCCAGCGATGACCTGACTCCGGATGAATACGCCAGGCAACGTGGCGAGTACATCAGCGAGGGAGGCGGGACTCCGCCTCCCGGAGCGATTCCGCTGCCTGGGTCGGCTGGAGCCTGAGGAGATGCCGAGCGCAGCGAAGGGTCTTAGCCCGCCGCAGGCGGGCTAGTCGGCGTTGACCTGGATCCGGCGGGGTTCGGCCTGTGCGGCTCGAGGCAACTCGACCTCGAGCACTCCGTGCGAGAGCTTGGCGGTGATCCGCTCGTAGTCGACCTCGTCGCTGAGAATGAACGACCTCAGAAAATCACCCACCTCGAATTCGCGGTGCAAGGGCACCGCATCATCGGGCAGAACCGTCTCGACTCGGCCAAAGAGCGTCAGGCGGTTGTCCTGGATCTGCAGCTCGAGTGAATCGAGCGACACGCCCGGCAGATCGGCTCGCAACATCAAACCCTCGGCCGTTTCGAAGATGTCGATCGGAGGCGTGAACACAAAACGCTCGGTCGACGACGACGTCGAGTCGTCAGTCTGGTGGGCCATCACCAGGTGCTGAGATCGGTCGGGTTGTTCGGTCGACATGGTCAGGTCCGCCGGGGCCGGTGGCCCACTGCACTCAGTCGCTGGTAATGGGGATCTGTCGGGGCTCTTCCTGGGGAGCCTTGGGGAGCCGGATCACGAGCACGCCGTTGTGGAAGTCGGCCGACAGACCCTCCTCCTGCACCCGCTCGGGGATCGGCAGCGATCTCTGCCAGGTGCCGCGTGGCCGCTCCTGCCGCCGGTAGCGCTCCTCGGGAATCTCCTCCTCGTCCCGCCTCTGCCCCGACATCGTCAACAGGCCGTTGGACAGGGTCAACTCGAGATCCTCCGGAGCCGTCGCCGGCAACTCGGCCGTCAGGATATACTCGTCGGAGGACTCATGCAGGTTCACGGCCGGGTACTTGCGACCCGCTCGAACACCATGGAACGTCAGGTTGACACTCTGCAACAGCCGATCCACTTCACGCTCCAGGTCGCGAAGGGGGTCCCAACTCTGTCCCAACCGGAAGACCGCCATCGTCGGTGTCCTGTCGAGGTCCTGGTGTCTGGTAATCTGCCGTTGAGGCCATCCGCCGTATGGCTTTGCACGTCTCAAAGACTGCAAAGGATGTTCCGAAGCAGTCTCGCCCGAGGATGCAAACTCCCGGATCGACACAATTCATTGTAATTGGGCAGCTTGTGATGTGAACCACGCGGCCGGTCAGATTCCCGAACCCGGTCCGCTAGCAGCCCGTTGAAGAACTCGGACCCTGGGGTCAGACGCCGCCCACAACGGGGTTTGCTCCACCTGTCGCGTTTCACAGGCGGGGCCTAACCCTTTCTTCGAGTTGCAACGAGTGCTGGTTGAAAAGGGGTCAGGCCCCGCCTGCGTGCCGTTCTGGGTGGAGCGAGACTTTCTGTGGGCGGCGTCTGACCCCGTCCCATCCCCAGACTTGTGTTTTTCAAAAGGCTGCTAGGGGTGCCCCCTCCGGAGCGTGACGAAGCGGGCATGTGAACCCCGGGATTCTGCCAGAATGGCAGGCACAGGCCATCAACCGCGTCAGCCTCGTGACCAGACGGCCCGGGTCGCTATGCTGTAGCGGAAGGACCGTGGTGGGACTTTTCTGGTGACGGCTGGTGACGGCTGGGTCGAGAGGAGTGGCTGGAGACGATGAGCGAGGTGCTTGACGAACGGCACGGGGTCTATGTCGGCAGTTTTGATCCGCCAACGCTGGGTCATCGCGACATCATTGCGCGGGGTGCGGGGTTGTTCCGTCGCGTGACGGTCGGCATCGGCATCAACCCGGACAAGACGCCGTTGTTTTCATCTGAGGAGCGGTTGAGCCTGTTGCGAGAGATTGTTGCGCCGTGGGAGAACGTGGAGGTGGAGTGTTTCGAGGGTCTGGCGGTCGATTTTGTCCGCCAGTGCGGCGCCTCGGTCATGCTCCGCGGCATGCGGACCTTGACCGACATCGAGGCCGAGTTCACTCTGACCCTGGCCAACCGCAGCCTGGCACCTGACATCGAGACGGTGTTCCTGATGGCCGGCGAGAGCTACACGTCGATCTCGAGCACGCTGATCAAGCAGATCGCCGGGATGGGCCGTGATCGTTCGGTGGATCAGCTGGTGGAGTTCGTGCCCGAGTCGGTGATCGAGCCATTGCTGAAGAAGTTCCGCGAGTGAGAGTTCACAGCGTGGGCGAGGCTTGCCAAGTTCCGAGCCAGCCGATCTACTAGCCCGCACGTTTTGTACGCTCATCCTGGAGACTCAACCGATGGTCAAGACCGCATCGACAATGCTGGAATTGGGCACATCCGCCCCCGAGTTCACTCTGCCCGACACAACCGGCACCCCGGTCAGCCTTTCGGATTTCGCTGACGCGCCGGCGTTGGTGGTGGCCTTCATCTGCAATCACTGCCCCTTCGTGGTCCACATCCGCGAGGCGTTGTCGGAGTTCGGTCGAGCGTACCAGGAGCGGGGTGTGGCGATTGTCGCGATCAATTCCAATGATGTCGCGACTCATCCCGACGACAGCCCCGAGAAGATGGCCGAGGAGCTAGAATCGGCCGGTTACACGTTCGCGTACCTTTACGACGAATCGCAGTCGGTGGCCCAGGCCTACCAGGCCGCCTGCACTCCCGATTTCTTTGTCTTCGACGGCGAGCAGCGGTTGGTGTACCGGGGCCAGTTCGACGACAGTCGTCCCGAGAGCGGGATCCCGGTGACCGGTGCGGACCTGCGAGCCGCCTGCGACTCGGTGCTTGCCGGGGAGCCGTTGCCCGAACCTCAGCGTCCGAGCCTGGGCTGCAACATCAAGTGGCGAGAGGGCAATTCGCCGGAGTACTTCACCGGCCAGCCGGCGTCGTAAGCGGCCCAGCGCCGCTCAGTTCTGCTCGCCCCGCCGCTCGGCCAGTCGTCGCCTGAGAAACCTGGCCCGTGCCTCGTTCCGCTCACGCACCTCGAGCGGGCTGTTGAAGAGTTTCTGCAGGTGGGCCGGTTGGGTGTGGATCAGCAGTTCGTTGACCGCCGGGATCCCCAGGTCGTTGATCAACTCGAGATTGATGCCCATGCGGACGCTCGAGAGCCGTTGCATGGTCTCTTCGGAGCTGATCGTCTGGGCGGTTTGCAGGATGCCATAGGCCCGGGAGATCTGGTCGTGGAGTTCCCCCCGGTTCTTCTTCACCAGTTCATCCCGCACCTTGCGTTCGTAGCGGATGATGTTGGGGATCACGTCCTTGAGCCCGTCGATGAGCTGCTGTTCGCTCTTGCCCAGCGTGATCTGGTTGGAGATCTGGTAGAAGTCTCCCATCGCTTGGCTCCCTTCGCCGTAGAGTCCGCGGACGGCGAGGTTGATTTTCTGCAGCGCGTTGAAGGCCTTGTTGATTTCCTTGGTCAGCACGAGTGCCGGCAGGTGCAGCAGCACGCTGACACGGATCCCGGTGCCGACGTTGGTGGGACAGGCGGTCAGGTACCCCAGCCGTTCGCTGAAGGCGAAGGTGAGGTTTTCATCGAGCTGATCGTCGATCTCCTTGATCAGGTCCCAGCATCCATCCAGCGACAGCCCGCTCTGAAGCACCTGGATCCTGAGGTGATCCTCCTCGTTGATCATCAGGCTGATGTGCTCTTCGTCACTGATCGCCACTCCGCGTGCCCCGTGGCTCTCGGCGTGCTCGCGGCTGATCAGCTGGCGTTCGACGAGGAATTGCCGGTCGAGTTGCTCGAGTTGCTCGACGTCGAGGTAGCTGAAGTTCGGTGCGCAGGGCAGCCCCATCACCTGGTCTCTGAGCAGCGTGGCGATCTCGCTCCTGAGTTCATCGTCGGCACGGCTGATGAAGGGAAAGCGTGCGAGGTTGCGGGCGAGCCGAATGCGGCTGGAGACGACGATATCTGCATCGGGACCGGTGCCCTGGAGCCACGAACCGCTGGTGGGGATCAGGCTGTCGAGGTCCACGTGGAGGGTCTCGCGTGGGGGGGGCAAAGACGGGACCGGGCTGGGGCGGGTTGCGGCGGGAAGGACTGTTCAGTCGGGGTCCTGGTGATCGGTGAGTCCGAGGTCGGATTCGAGCGAGACGATGTTATCGCGGAGCTGGGCCGCCGCTTCGTACTCCTCGGCCTCCACAGCCTGTTGCAGATCCTTGCGGAGCCGGATCAGTTCGTACTGCTGGCGACTCGAATCGGCCGCCCGGGTCGGCAGCTTACCGCAGTGCTGCGTCTCACCGTGGATGTTCTCGAGCAACGGCATCAGCTCGTCTTCGAATTCGGTGTAGTCGTGTGGACATCCGAGTCGACCCTGGCTGCGGAATTCCCGGAAGCTGATCCCGCAGTTGGGGCAGGCGGTCTGATCGAGTTCTTCGAGTGTCTGGTCCCCGCTGAGCTCGATGGCGATCTCCGGCGACGGGTCACTGTCGAGGGGTCCATCGGGGGTTTCGGAGTAGTCGAGGTATTCCTGGTAGCAGGTTTCGCACAGGTGCAACTCGTGCACCTCCTCCTCACGCATCTCGGTGATGTGCAGCGTGGCCGGTTTCGAACAGCGGCGGCATTTCTTCATTCGGGAGCTGGCCGGGGGGGGGTGGCCGGGCGAAGGGCTGACAAACGGCAGCGAGTCTCGCTGCGAGCCGCTCATTCTAGCCCTGCCCCTTCCTCCGTCAAGCGACGTGTTGCCGGCAGGCCGAGCCGCTAGTATGTGGACTCGCCCGACGTCTCGACCGAACACGCCGCGATGCCGCATCTCCCCGATCTCGACGAGTTCACTCGACGGGCCGATTCCTCGGGATCGGCCCCGCTGATGCCGGTCTATCGGCAACTGGTCAGTGACACGCTGACTCCGGTGAGTGCCTTTTGCCGCATCGGAACCTGCGAGAGTGCGTTTTTATTCGAGAGCGTGGTGGGTGGTGAGCGGGTGGGGCGGTTCAGCTTCGTGGGTTCGGATCCGTTTCTGAGGATCGAGGCTCACGGGAACGGCGTGACTGTGACCGGTGAGGGCGAGGACCCGATGGGTGCCTGGCCCGAGACGGCCAATGGCGAGACCCGCGAGGTGGACGATCCGCTGGCAGAACTCGAGTCGCTGCTGGCTCGCTACCAGGCGGCCCCGGTACCCGGTTTGCCCCGATTCTGCGGCGGTGCGGTGGGATATGCCGGCTACGACGTGATCCGCTACAGCGAACACCTGCCCGATCCTCCCGAGGACGATCGCGGGCTGCCCGACATGGCGTTTGCCTTCTACGACCGCATGATCGTCTTCGATCACATCAACAAGACGGTGCTGGTGGTGGCTCACGCGCGGAGTGATGCCGACGACCTCCCAGCCGAATACCGGCGGGTCTGCGGGCGGGTCGACGAGTTGTGTGACCGGTTGGCAACGGCGGGCGACGAATTGCAACTGGCCGACTTCGACGCGGCAAAAGCCGTCGACCGCGAGACGACTTCGAACTTTTCGCAGCAGGACTTCGAAGCGGCCGTCGAGGTGTGCAAGAACTACATTCGCGCCGGTGACATCTTCCAGGTCGTGATCAGCCAGCGGTTGTGCCTGGAAACCTCCGCGCGGCCGCTGGACGTCTACCGCGCGTTGCGGGTGGTCAATCCCAGCCCGTTCATGTTCCTGCTCAGATCCCCCAGCGTGGATCTCGTCGGGAGTTCTCCGGAGATCATGGTCCGGGTCGAGGACGACGAGGTCACCATCAGGCCTCTGGCCGGGACCCGCGTGCGGGGTGCGACCGAGGATGAGGATCGGGCTTTGGCCGAGGAACTGCTGGCCGACCCCAAGGAGCGTGCCGAGCACGTGATGCTGGTCGACCTGGCGCGGAACGACGTCGGTCGAGTCGCCCGGTACGGCACCATCGAACTCTCCGACGTCATGGTCGTCGAGCGTTACAGCCACGTGATGCACATCACCTCCAACGTCCGAGGTCGACTCTGCGATGGCCACACCGCCCTGGACGCTCTGCGGGCGGGGCTGCCGGCCGGGACCGTCTCGGGAGCCCCCAAGGTGCGGGCGATGGAGATCATCGACGAACTCGAGCCGCACCGCCGTGGCCCTTATGCCGGAGCGGTCGGGTACGTCGACTTCACCGGCAACATGGACACCTGCATCGCGTTGCGGACGGTCGTGATGCGGGACGGGGCCGTGCATGTGCAGGCCGGGGCCGGGATCGTCGCCGACAGCGTGCCCGAGACCGAGTACCACGAAACGCTCAACAAGGCCCGTGGACTGCTCGCGGCCATCGACCTGGCCGAGACCCAGCTGGCCAGCGGGCGGAGTTCAGCGGAGGGCACCGCGGCGAATTGAGAATCGCTGAGCGTTGTGGTAGCGTGCCGCACGGCGTCTGTTGTTCTGCCACGACTTGACACGTCATGCCATGTCATGACAGCGATCACCCACAGTGACAATATTCCAGCAGATCATCGACGGAGAAATACCGGCCGACATCGTTCATGAAGATGACCGCTGCCTGGCGTTTCGTGACATCGCCCCGCAGGCCCCGGTCCACGTGCTGGTGATTCCACGCAAGCCGATCGTTTCGCTGGCTCACCTCGAAGACGAAGACGAAGCACTGGTCGGGCACCTGATGATGGTGGCCCGAAAGGTCGCCTTGGACCTGGGACTCGAAAATGGATTCCGCACCGTGATCAACACGGGCCAGGACGGGGGACAAAGCGTCGATCACCTGCACATTCACGTGCTGGGAGGACGAGGGCTGGCCTGGCCACCGGGTTGAGACCGGGACCGGGACAACGGGACCACGCTTGGACAGAGACAATTCCAGACAAGCAGAGACAGACAAGCAGAGACAGACAAGCAGAGACAGACTGGCAGAGACAGACTGGCAGAGACATTTTCGCAGAGACATTCTTGAAGGACAGAGACGATGCCCATCCGCAGATTTGCTGCCGCGTTCATGGTCTTGCTCGTGGTCGGTTCCCTGTTGCTGGCCCGTCAGAAGGCCCGGGTCCGTTCGGCCTCGGCGATGACGGCCGCCTGCCAGGCCTTCCTGAAGACTCTTGATGAGAGCCAGGCCAAGCGGTGTCGGTTCGCCTTTGCGGACAAGGAACGTGTCAACTGGCATTTCATCCCACGTGTGCGGAAGGGTCTGCCGGTGAAGGATCTCGAGGGGGCTCCGCTGCGGGCCGCGTTGGGGCTGTTGCGCAGCGGTCTGTCCGAGGCCGGGTACGACCAGTCGCTCAACGTGATGAGTCTCGAGGAGGTGTTGTACCTGCTGGAGGGTGGCGACCGGACGAGTCGTCGCAACAACCGGGATCCCAGGAAGTACTACATCAGCATCTTCGGCAATCCGGGCGTGAAGGGGAGTTGGGGCTGGCGATTCGAGGGCCACCACCTGTCGCTGAACTACACGTTTGTCGACGGCAAGCTGGCGTCGACGACTCCGGAATTCTACGGAGCCAACCCGGGTACGATCGACGCGGGTAAGGGTCGCCAGATCAGGGTACTGGGTCCCGAAGAGGACCTGGCCCGCTCGATTCTCACCACCTGCACTCCCGCCCAGGAAAAGGTCGTGTGGCGATCCAAGGAAGCTCCCGATGATCTCCGTGGCGGCGGGGTCGCTCAGCCGGAGACCACCGACCCGGTCGGGCTGCCGGTCTCGAAGATGAGTGACGGGCAGAAGAAGCTGATGCAGACGCTGCTGAGTGAGTACCTGAAGAACATGCCCGGCGATGTCGAGAGGCAGCGGCGGGGCGAGATCAACAAGGCGGGGATCCAGAACATCTACTTCGCCTGGTGGGGCAGCGAGAAGCAGAACGAGCGGCACTACTACCGTGTGCAGGGACCGACGTTCCTGATCGAGTACAACAACACGCAGAACAGTGCCAACCATGTCCACTCGATCTGGCGGAACCTCGCCGGAGACTTCAACATCCCGGTCGCCGGCAAGAAGTGAGTCGGGAGCGGGTTGGGACGCTTACAGGTGATGCGAACAGAGGATGCGAACAGGAGCGGTGGAATGAGCCAGGTAGTCGCTCAGCAGATTGAGAGTCGATTTCGCGAGTCCTTTGCAAGTTCGGCGGCGTTGTACGATCGCGCCATGAAGTTGTTTCCCAGCGGTGTGACTCACGACGGCCGCTACCTGAAGCCGTTCCCGATCTACATCGACCACGCATCCGGTTCGCGGAAGACCGATCGTGACGGCAACGAGTTGATCGATTACTGGGTCGGTCACGGATCGATGCTGCTGGGGCATTCTCACCCTGCCGTCGTCGAGGCCGTTGCCGCTCAGGTCGGCCGTTCGACTCACCCCGGTGCCTGCCACGAGTTGGAGTTGGAGTGGGGCGAGCGGATCCAGCGTCTGGTGCCTTCGGCCGAGCGGATCCGGTTCACCAACAGCGGGACCGAAGCGACGTTGATGGCATTGCGGGTATCCCGGATCGTCACCGGCCGGACCAAGGTGCTGAAGTTCGCCGGCCACTTTCATGGCTGGCACGACCAACTGATCCCCGCCGCGTCACCTCCTCACGACGCCGAATCCGGCTACAGCATGCCGGGGATCACCGAGGGAGTCTTCGGTGACCTGGTGATCGTCCCTCCGAATGATCTCGAGGCGGCTGCCGCGGCGATCGCCGAGCACCAGCCGGCGTGCGTGATCCACGAGGGCAACGGCAGCCGCTGGGGTGCCGTGCCGACGCGGGCTGAGTTCCTGCAGGGCTTGCGGCAGGTCACCGCCGAAGCGGACACGATCCTGATTCTCGACGAGGTGATCACTGGCTTCCGCGTACACCCAGGGGGCTTCCAGTCGGTCTGCGAGATCGTCCCCGACATGACCGCGATGGCGAAGGTTCTGGCTGGTGGACTCCCCGGCGGATGCCTGGCCGGTCGAGCGGACTTGCTCGAGGTGCTGGCGTTCGGCAATTCGCTGGGTAAGAAGATGAAGCACCCCGGCACCTTCAACGCCAACCCGCTTTCGGCGGCCGCCGGCTGTGCGGCTCTGGACGTGGTGGCCACCGGCGAGCCGTCTCGCGTGGCCAACCACCAGGCTGCTCGATTGCGGCAGGGTCTCAACGCGTTGTTTGCCGAGCAGGGTGTGCCGTGGGTGGCCTACGGTGATTTCTCGGCGATCAAGCTGATTCCCGATTACCAGGGACCGCCGCCCGACGGCGACGACTGGGTGCCGTATGGGGGTGATTACCGGCGATTGGACGTGTCCTACGACGAGTCGTTGGGTCACGCCTTCCGCTGTGCGTTGCTGGTGGGTGGAGTCGACTGGATGGGCTGGGCCGGGTCGACCTCCTTGGCACACACCGACGCCGACATCGAGGCCACCGTCTCGGGGTTCGCCACGGCGCTTGGTCTGCTGTCCGCCGACGGCCTGATTTCGGCCGCATGAGTGACGGGAGTTCGGGCGGGGTCGAGGCTTCCGGGAATCCGCTGCTGAGTGGTCCGTTGAGGCGGACGGTGCTGGTGCTGGCGTGGCCGGTGCTGTGCGAGCAGGTGCTGGGGTTCCTGGTGGGGCTGTACGACACCTGGCTGAGTGGTCGGATCGAGGGTATCAGCGAGGTAGCCACCGGGGCTGTGGGGCTGGCCGCCTACGTCGGCTGGCTCGCCTCGATGCTCTTCGGCCTGGTCGCCACCGGCACGACGGCCCTGGTGGCCCGTCATCGGGGCGCGGGTGAGCCGGCCGAGGCCAACCGGATCATGAACCGGTCTCTGGCTCTGGCAGGTGTGGCTGGAGGAGCGGTCTACGCGCTGATCTATCTGGCAGCACCCTCGATGGTGCGGTTGCTGGAGATGGCCGGCGAGGAGGGTCGGATCGTGGTGCACTACCTGCGAGTCGACGGAGTGGGCCACGTGGCCACCGGGGTCACTCTGGCGGCGGCCGCGGCGCTGCGGGGCAGCGGCAACATGCGGACTCCGATGAAGGTGCTCGGGCTGGTCGGAATCCTCAACGTGATTGTCTCCACCGTGCTGGTGTTCGGTGTGGGTGACGGGGGGGCCTTTGGGATCGAGCCGTGGGGAATCGACGGGATCGTGGCCGGCACGCTGGTGGCTCGATTCTCCGGGGGCCTGCTGATCGTGGTGGTGTTGGCTCGAGGTGTTTCGGGTCTGAAGATCGAGCCTGCTCAGCTGCGAGTCGTTGGCAAGTCGGCTCGCCGGATTCTCAGGATCGGCGGCCCCGCCGCCCTCGACGGGGCGATCACCTGGGGCGGGCAGTTCCTGTTCCTGATGATCATCGCCCGGCTGGACGGCGCGGGTCGGGGCAGTGCGGTGTTTGCGGCTCACATCGTGGGGGTTCGGCTCGAGGGGATCACCTACCTGCCGGCGGTGGCCTGGGGGGCCGCGGCGGCGACGCTGATCGGGCAGTCGCTGGGAGCGGGGCGGCCCGAACGGGCGATGGCCGCCGGCCACGAGACTGCCAGGCAGTGCGGTCTGCTCTCGGTCGTGATCGGGGTGATCTTCCTGGTCGCGGCGCCCTGGCTGTACGGCCTGATGCACACTTCCGCTGCGGTCGTCGAGGCGGGGATTCTGCCGTTTCGGGTCAACGCGATGTTCCAGTTGCCCCTGGCGCTGTCGATCGTCTACACGTCGGCGTTGCGGGGTGCCGGTGATACGAAGTTCCCGCTGTTGGCGAACGTGGTGGGCATCTTTGTGGTGCGGTTGCCGCTGGCCTGGTGGGCGGGCGTGGTGCTCGGGGGCGGGTTGCTGGGAGCGTGGATCGCGATGAGCGCCGATGTGGTGGTCCGCTCGCTGCTGTTGCTGTGGCAGTACCGGCGTGGAGCGTGGGTCCGCACGGAGGTTTAGCCCGCCTGCGGCGGGTTGACGCTGGCGTCGGTGGGGGGATAATCGGGACGTGGTGGCCGGCGTTCTCGGGCGGCCGGCGGCGAGGCCCGAGAGGCTATCTCCAACTGCGGTGAGGCCGTGTGAACCGGGTCAGATCCTAACCGAAGCAGCCCTAAGCATTTTGGCTCTCAGGTGCACGCGGAGATAGCCTTTCGCGCCTTTCCGGTCGGCTCGCCACACCACCACACCCTTCATACCGCTCGCGCAAGATGCTCCGAGCCGCGCCTGGATCCGATGGACCCGATGGACCCGATGGACCCGCAGTCGACTCACTACACCGTCCTGGCTCGCCGCTTCCGGCCGCAATCCTTCGACGAGGTGATCGGGCAGGACCACGTTGCCGGCGGGCTGCAGAACGCCATCAGCACCGGCCGGGTCGCTCACGCCTACCTCTTCACAGGCGCCCGCGGTGTGGGCAAGACGTCGATGGCGAGAATCCTCGCCAAAACGCTCAACTGCCCCACACCCGTCGAGGGGCAACCGTGTCACGAGTGCGATACGTGCCAGAGTATCGCGGCGGGGCAGGATGTCGATGTGCTGGAGATCGACGGGGCATCGAACCGGCGGATCGACGACATCCGCGACCTCCGCCGAAACGTCGGCGTCAGGAGCATGCGGTCGCGGTACAAGATCTACATCATCGACGAGGTGCATCAGCTGACCTCCGAGGCCTTCAACGCCCTGCTGAAGACGCTCGAAGAGCCTCCTGAAAACGTCAAGTTCATCTTCTGCACGACCGAGCCGAGTGCGTTGCCCGAGACGATCGTGTCTCGATGCCAGCGGTTCGACTTCGGCCTGATCGGGCTCGACCTGATCGCCGGACGGTTGAAGACGATTGCCGAGGCCGAGGGGGTGGTGGTCAGTGACGAGGCGGTGGAGCTGGTCGCACGCCGGGCCGGGGGGTCGATGCGGGACAGCCAGTCGATGTTCGATCAGCTGCTGGCCTTCGGGCGGGACCGGGTCGATGTCGGCGAGGTGCACCAGTTGCTGGGAACGGCACCCGACTTATTGCTGCTGGCGATCGTGGAGCCGCTGGTCGAGCAACGGCCTGCTGAGGCGATCGCGGCCTTCGAGGCCGCTCTGGCTGCCGGAGCTCAGCAGGATGAACTGCTCGGTCAATTGATCGAGTGCACTCGCGACCTGATGGTCGCTGCCAGCGGGGCCGAAACCGCGACGCTGCGCAGCGTGGGGCCGGATGCAGGCGTTCGCCTGGCCGAGTTGGCCGCCGCCTGGGGGGTCGAGACCGCGATCGCCGCGATGCAGGTGCTGGCCGAAACCGTCAGCCGCGCCCGCTGGACTCGACAGTCGCGGGCACTGGCCGACCTGGCCCTGGTCCGGATCGCCACGCTGCAGCGGCTGACGGAGGTGAGTGGCTGGTTGCAGCAACTCGCCGAAGGGTCCGCCGTGGCGGTTGCCTCGACCAGGATCGATCAAAAAAAAACGGCTGATCCGGTCACCCCGGTCACCCCGGTCACCCCGGTCACCCCGGTCAAGTCACCTGCCGCTGTACCGGACCCCGCGACACCTGAGCCCGAAGCGGTGACACCGGCGTCCGCTTCCCAGGAAGCGGACACA
>Ga0310123_10000409_pt1 | contig 38414 bp, 30 predicted proteins | sample CB6_AW_1057_MG_FD_203505 | JGI IMG/M metagenome (GOLD analysis project Ga0310123, IMG submission 203505) | Marine microbial communities from Western Arctic Ocean, Canada - CB6_AW_1057 | ecosystem: Environmental > Aquatic > Marine > Oceanic | place: Canada: Western Arctic Ocean | collected... | reverse complement strand
CCCGGCGATCTGCCGGTGCGGACCGGACAGACCATCCACTCGGTCCGCGGTGGCCGTCATGTCACATCTGCGGTCATCGGGCCGCTGGATGAGGCATCGTCTTCCAGTGAGTCGATTCGCTGTCGCTGGGTCGTCCAGGCCGTCGGATTCACGACGGCCTCGGGGCTACTGGCCCAGGCCGGTTGCCGATTGGTCTACGACGAGTCGCGGGACCTGTTCCGGGTCGATCAACTCGTAGATGGCTTCCGGGCTGCGGGTGCGGTCAACGGAACCTTCGACATGGATGCGTGCGGCCGCGAGGGGCGGTTGGCCGGTGAGGTGGCGGCGGAGGGAGAAGGTGGCGGGTCGATCGATCTCACGCCTTTGGAGACGTCCCCGCCGGTGCGACGGCCTCCGGATGGCAAGAAGGCTTTTGTCTGCCTGTGTGAGGACGTGACCGAGCAGGACCTGTTTGACGCGGTCGAGGAGGGTTTTTCCAACATCGAGACGTTGAAGCGGTACTCGACCGTCTGCATGGGCCCGTGCCAGGGCAAGATGTGCCAGGCCGGCTCGATCGCCGTGTGCGCGCGGGCCAACGGGGCCACGATCGCCGAGACCGGTCGCACGACGGCCCGTCCGCCTGACCAGCCTGTGCCACTGGGTGTGCTGGCCGGCCGGGCCCCGCACCGGCACCTGGTCCGACTCACGCCGTTGCATGACTGGCACGTCGAGGCGGGTGCGGTGTTTCTGGACTCGGGAGCCTGGAAGCGGCCCGAGTCGTACGGGGATCCGGCGGGCGAGTACCAGGTGGTGCGGGACGGTGTCGGGCTGATCGACGTGTCGACCCTGGGCAAACTCGAACTGCGCGGCAGCGACGTGGCCGAGTTCTTGGAATTCGTCTATCCGAACCGCTTTGCCAAGCTTCAGGTCGGCCGCGTGCGGTACGGGGTGATCTGCGACGAGGCGGGCATCATCCTGGACGACGGCACGATTGCCCGGCTGGAGCCTGACCGCTGGTTCCTGACCACCACCACCGGCAACGCCGACGGGGTCGACAGCTGGTTCCGCTGGTGGCTGGCCACCCGGCCCGACTGGGACATCCGGTTGACCAACATCGGCGGGGCGACCGCGGCCATGAACCTGGCGGGTCCCCTCAGCCGGGAGGTGCTCGGGAGGGTCTGCGACGGGGACCTGTCGACCGACTCGGTGCCCTATCTGGCGGCTCGTGAAATGGAAGTCGCCGGTGTTGGGGCGATCGTGTTGAGGATCGGGTTTGTCGGAGAACTGGGCTATGAGATCCACGTGCCGACTCACCTGGCGGAACACGTCTGGCGTGAATTGATGGCCGCGGGGGCCGCGGCGGGAATCCGTCCGTTCGGGGTCGAGGCCCAGCGGTGTCTGCGACTCGACAAGCAGCACCTGCTGGCCGGCCAGGACACCGACGCACTCTCGAGCCCCCTCGATGCCGGCTTGCCGTGGATCGTGAAGCTCGACAAGCCCGATTTCGTCGGCCGACAAGCGCTCAAACGAGCCTCCGACCGCAAGCCGGGACAGCAACTGGTCGGCTTCCGGCTCGAAGGCCAACAGGTGCCTCCCGAGCCCTCCCTGGTTCTGGTCGACGGTCGACTCGAGGGTCGGGTCACCAGTGCCCGCTACTCGCCGGTGGCCGGGGCGACGGTCGGTCTGGCGTGGGTGCCGGCCGAGTTGGCCGAAAACGGACGCGAGGTTTCGATCCAGATCGACGGACAACTGATCAAAGCCGTGGTGCAGCGAGAACCGTTCTACGACCCCGACGGCGTCAGGCTCAAGAGTTGACCGGCAACGGAACCCGACCGATATGATCTCATCACCCTCTTCACTGTCACCTCCCGTGGCCCGTGGACCGCTGGTTGCCTGGCATCGCCGGGCCGGGGGACAGCTGGAGACGGTTGGCGGTTGGGAGATCTGTACGAGTCATCCCGAGACGGCCGAAGTGGTCCTGGCCGAGGACAACGTGCTGCTCGACTGGTCGCATCGATCGGTGATCGAGTTGGGCGGGCCGCGGACCGGCGAGTTGGTGAGCGAGTTAGTGGGCAGCGACGTGGCGGTTTCGCGGATGGGGGCCGGGCGAGCCGGAATCGTCTGTCGGCTGACTCCGGGCCGGGCGATCGTCTTTGGCAACGTGGGGCCCGAGGTGCTGGCCGACCCGGCGGCGATTGACGTCACCGGTGGTTGGGCCACGATCGTGCTGTCCGGTCCCGATGCGATCAACATCCTCTCGTTGCTGAGCACCGCCGATCTCCGCACCCGCTCGATGCCTGTGGCCGCAATCCGGCAGGGACCGATCGCCGGCATCAACACGCTGCTGTGCCACTTCGCCGGACACTGGGAACTTCACGCCTGTCCCGATTCGGTGCTCTCGCTGTGGGAAGCTCTGCTTGACTCAGGCGACGCCTACGGGCTGCAGGTGGTCGGAGCCGAGCGGTTGGGCGACGTGGTGACGGTGGGCGGCGGTGATGGAAGCGGGGAGGCGTCTTCGTGACACAGCCGATGTGGAGAACTCACGAACTCAAGGACGCCTACGACGTCGTCATTATCGGCGGCGGCGTGCATGGGTTGGCGACGGCCTATTACCTGGCCCGCCAGGGCGTGACCAACGTCGCGGTGCTCGAGGCTCGTTATCTCGGCTTCGGCGGCTCGGGCCGCAACACGGCCATTATCCGCTCGAACTACCGTACGCCCGAGGGCATTGCCTTCTACGACCATTCTGTGAAGTTGTACGAACAGCTCGCCGGGGAACTCGACTACAACATCATGTTCTCACAGCGTGGCCACCTGACGCTGGCTCACACCGAGCGAGGAGTCAGCGGGCTCCGCGAGAGGGCTCTGACCAACCAGCTCTGCGGAGTCGACTCGCGGTTGATCTTCCCCGATGAGATCCGCAAGCACGTGCCCGATATGCAGTTGGAGGGCTCGTTGAGGTACCCGGTGATGGCGGCACTGTATCACCCGCCCGGTGGCATCATCCGTCACGACGCGGTCGTGTGGGCCTACGCGCGGGGAGCCGATGCCCTGGGTGCCGAGGTGCACCAGTTGACCGAGGTGACGGGGCTGGAGCTGGCCGATGGGGTGATCAGTGGGGTGATGACCAACCGCGGTCGGATCAAGACCGGCACGGTGGTCAACGCGACGGCCGGGTATGCCGGAACGATCGCCGAGATGGTCGGCCGGCAGATCCCACTGGAGACTCACCCGCTGCAGGCGATGGTCACCGAGCCGCTAAAACCCTGGCTGCACTCGGTGATCGTCAGCTCAACCCTCCACGTCTACGTGTCCCAGACCGACCGGGGCGAGTTGGTGATCGGGGCCGAGGTGGACGACTACGCGAGTTACTCGTTGAGGGGGACGCTGCCGTTTGCCGAGAGTGCGGCGACTCACATGTTGGAACTGTTCCCCTTCCTGGCCAACGTGAAGATGCTCAGGCAGTGGGCCGGCCTCTGCGACATGACACCAGACTACTCGCCGATCATTGGCGAGGATCCTCAGGTCGGGGGCCTGTTCATGACAGTCGGCTGGGGGACCTACGGCTTCAAGGCGGGCCCCGCCTCGGGGCAGCTGCTGGCCGAGATGATTGCCAGCGGGCGGACTCCCGAGCGGCTGGAGCCGTTTTCGCCGGGCCGGTTTGCCGAGGACCGGTTGGTGGGCGAGAAGGCAGCGGCGAGCGTATCGCACTAGGCGCGGTGGGGTCAGACCCGACCGTCTACAGCGACCACCCCTTGCGATACTTGCGTTTGACGATCGCGGCGGCTTCGGGGCAGTCGACGGCCTGGGCGGCTGCGGTGTCCCAGGTAATCTTCTTCTGGCCGAGCCTATAGCTGAGGTTGCCCAGGTGGCCGCATTCGCTCAGCAGGGCTCCGTAGCGGAAGTTGCAGGTGGTGTCGGTGTTGCCGCTGCGGATCGCCTGCAGGAACTCGTTGTGGTGTCCCACCGAGTCGGTGATCGTCGGCTTGACCGGCCTGGCCTCCTTGCCCGCGGCCATGAACAGCTTGCGGGTCGTGTAGTCGGCCAGCACGCGTCCGTCGGAGCCCTCGAACAGCACCGCGGAGCCCTTGCCGTAAGACTCGGCTCCCTTGGGCTTCAGCCCGCCGTGGTACCAGGTGATGTGCACCGCCGGCCGGTCGTCGGTGGCGTCGAAGTGGTAGTCGACCTTCATCTTCATCGGGCACTGGTTGTCACCGTCGTGGCCCTTTTCGCCGGTGGCATGGATCCGGTTGGGGTACTTTAGCCCCAGCGACCAGTAGGGCAGGTCCATGTAGTGGCAGACGAAGTCGGCGAGTTGGCCGCCGCCGAAGTCCCACCAGTAGCGCCAGTTGAAGTGAAAGTGCGATGCGTGGTAAGGGCGGAAGGGTGCGGGGCCGAGCCAGCGGTCGTAGTTAACGTGCTTGGGCGGGATGCTTTTCTGGACGCGTTGTCCGACCTGGACGCCTCCACCCTGCCAGACGTGCACCCGTCGCACCTCGCCGATCACTCCGCCCTGCACTATTTCGACCACGCGGCGGTAGTTGTTCAGCGGGTGGTTGTGAATCTGGTTACCCATCTGCGTGACCGCTTTCCGTTCGGCGGTCAGTCTCGAGATGACTCGAGCCTCGTGGATCGAGTGGGTCAGAGGTTTTTCGCAGTAGACGGCCAAGCCCCGTTTCAGCGCGGCGACGACGGGAATGGCGTGCATGTGGTCGGGCGTACTGACGACGACTCCATCGAGGTCCTTGATGTCCAGGACACGTCGGAAGTCGTCGGTCGTCTTGGCACTCCGGTGCTTGGCGGCGGCGGCGGCCAGGCGGTTGGCATCGATATCGCACAGCGCGACGATGTTCTCACCGCTGACACCCGCCAGGTTGCTGCCACCACGTCCGGCCACACCGATGACGGCGAGGTTGAGTTTTTCGTTGGCGCTGCGCTTCTCGACAGCGGTAGCGGTGGAGGTCCAGTTGCCGGCCAGCGGCAACGTGGTACCCGCGGCGACGGCGGCTTGGAGGAAGTCTCGTCGGGAGGGGCTGCGGTGGGTGTGATTAGTAGTCATCGGGGACTCCGAGGGTGAGTGGGGCCGGGGACATTCGACCCGATTGCGGGTGGAGATGCAATGTTGTGGCGAATCAGACCCCGGCAACTCAGACCGGTTCGCCCACCGCAGCTTCCAGTTCGGTCAGTAGTTGATCGAGCCGGAAGGGTTTGTAGAGCACAGACTTGAGACCACCGGCCTGGCGGGCCTTGACGATCGAGTGCGACGGGTCGTAGCCGAATCCGGTCATCAGGATCACCGGCACCGCGTCGTTGATCTCGCGCAGCCGGCAAAAGCACTCGTACCCGGTCATGTCCTCGAGCCGGATGTCGGCGACCACAGTGTCGTAGTGCGACTGCCTGAGCATCAGGCAGGCCTCATCACCGTTGTGAGCGGTCTCGACATTGCAGCCGTAGCGTTCGAGCAGTTCGTGAGCCGCTCTCCGGATCGATTCGTCGCCGTCGACAAACAGCACCCGCTTGTCACGGATCCGCGGCCGTTGCTGGCGTCCGGGCGGAGGCAGGTGGCTGCGGCGTGGAGCAATCGACTCGCCCACCTCGTGCACCAGTTGCTTGATCTCGCGGGTGCGATCGAGGATCTGGTTCAGGCGTTCGCAGACTGTCGGTTCGTGGCCGATGTAGCGTTCGAGTACCCAGGCGGCGTCGTTGAGAATCGCGTCGACCGGCCCGGCCACTTCGCGGAGAATCCGTTCGGTGCTCTCCGAAACGGTGGTGGCCTTTTCGGCGACGAGTAGTTCGAGCGTATTGAGAGCGACGGAGAGTTCGCGGCCGAAGAGTTCCAGGAACTGCAGGTCATCTTCCGAAAACGCTCCCGGCTTGGGACTCTCGACGTTGAACGTCCCCAGGATCTCGTCGTGCAGCATCAGCGGCACGGTCAGCGAGCTGCGGGCGTCGGGTGCCCCGGCCAGGTACAGCGGGTCACTCTCGGTATCCTCACACAAGTAGCTCTTGCCCGTGGCCGCCACGAATCCGGTCACGCCATTGTCTTCGGGGCGGGCGAACAGCCTGCGGTTGGCCGCCTCGTCTCTCATGCCGATCGCCAGCAAGGGAACCAGCTCGAGCGTCTCACGCTCGGTGAGCCGGATCTCGAGGTTTTCGTACTCGAGCAGGTCTCGCGTGAAGTGCGAGATCTTGGCCTTGAGCAGTTCGATGCGATCCTCGACGCTCATCTCGAGGATCTCCTGCGGCATCAGGTCTCCCAGTTCGAGGCCGGCCTGGTGGATCGCATGGAGTTTTTCCTGCTGCTGGATCTGTGTCGAAACGTCTCGGACGAGGGCCACCAGCGAATGGACTGCGTCGGGACCGGCGGCCGGATCGGCGTCAGTATCCAGTAGCGGCGTGACGTGCACGTCGTAGAAACGTTTGTCGTCGATCTTGAGCGTGCTGCGAGCCGGTTGGCCGCGGCCGATGGCTGTGTGGAACGGGCAGAGGTCGGGGCCGAGAATCTCGGGCGAGTCGAACAGATCGTAGAAACTCTCGCCCAGGGGCAATTCGTCCCGCCGCGCTTGCTTACGCAATCGGTCGTTGCACCAAGTGATTTCGAGAGAAGGATCGAGAACGGCCACGCCAGCCGGCAGTTGTTCGAGCACCTCGCTCAGTGCCATTTGCGACACGGCACCTTGCTCCGCCTGATCCGAAAGATCGCGGGATTATAGGACCGCCCGCCACGGTGCAGCAACAGGACCTGCCGCGGATTTCTGCGGCTGACGGCGAATCGCTCGAACAAGGTCGCTCAGACCCCCGAGCGGATAAACAATTCGTCGCCGTCCTGCACGACGTAGTCCTTCCCCTCGACGTGCCACAATCCCGCCGCCTTCACCTCCTTCTCACTCCCCAACTCCAGCAGCTTGTCACACGGAGTCACCTCGGCCCGGATGAAGCCTCGGGCGAGATCCGAGTGGATTGAGTCTGCGGCGTCGACGGCCGTCGACCCGCGTCGCAGCAGCCATGCATGGACTTCCTTCTCGGCACAGGTGTAGAAGGTGATCAGGTCGGCGGTCTGCAGGATCGCCTGCAGCAGCTCGTTGCGGCAGCTGCCCGAGAGGCCCAACTCGCGAGCCATCTCGATCCGGTCGGCCTCTTCCAACGCCTCGAGTTCCAGCTCGAGCCCGACGGCGGCGACCATCACGCGATGCCCGGCCGCTTCCAGGGCGGCGATGCTGTCGTCGTCTGAATCCGCGTCGGCAGTGTTGATCAGCACCAGGCGTTTCTTGATCGTCAGCAGCGAAAACGATCGGCACAGTTGCTGCTGCAGGTCGGTGAATTCGATGCCGTCGAGGCTGAGGTGGGTTTCGAGGGCTTCGGCCATCGGCCTGAGTGCTTCGAGTTCGGCCTGCAGTTCTTCTCGATCCGGCCGCGGCTTGGGAGCGTCGATCTCGAGCCGACTGACCCGGTTGGTGACGATCTGCAGGTCGGCCAGTGCCAGTTCTTCCGAGAAGCGTGCGACTTCATCGACTGCGTCGACGCCGCCGAAGGCTCCCACGACCTGGACCAGGGCCTGGGCCTCGCGGATCACGCCGAGCCGTTGCGGGTTGACGTCCTGTTGCCGCCGATCGAGACCGGGTGTGTCGAGCAGTTCGATGCGGGCGGAAACTTCCTTGCCCGGCCGGTACAGCTCGACCAGACCGTCGAAGCGGGCGTCGGCGACCAGGGCCTGCCCGACCTGGCCGGTATGAGCCTTGGCTGGATCGGGAGCGGTGGCGGTCAGCAACTCGAAGACCGTGCTCTTGCCCCCGCCCTGGAATCCGACAAGTCCGGTTTTCATTGCGACGACTCGGCAACAGGTCCCAGGCGGTTTGCGGTCAGACTCAATAGAAGCCACTGTCCCCCGCAGCGGGGAAGGCGTCGCGGTAGTAGTCGATCTGTGGTGCCGGTTGTGTGGCTGTGACGTCGGAGTCGTCGGCCACGACAATGCTGACGACGTCGAAGCGGGCTGGGCAGTCGAGTAGGTCCTGGTTCTTGAGGTAGGCCAGTGCCAGGCGTGTGAGTCGTCGTTGCTTGGCCGCGGTGATCGACTCGAAGGGAGCCCCCGCCCGATCACCCCGTCGCGTCTTGACTTCGACAAAGACCAGATTCTCACCGTCGCGGCAGACCAGGTCGATTTCGCCCTGCCGCGTCCGATGTCGGCGATCGACAACCGTCATCCCCAATTTGACCAGGTGCAGCTCGGCCAGCTTCTCGCCGTGTTCACCCAGTCCCGTGTGTCGCCGGTCTGTCATCGGACCTCTCCATTTCAGGTCCTCGATCCCCTGCCTGCCCGAAGCACTCCTGTTGTGTTGTAACTCAATCCGCAAGAACCCAGACGTCTTGGCTGAATTCGCAGGATTCTAGACGCTGTAGAACTCCTGTCCGAATCCACAAGAATCCGGCTACTCCTCAGCTTCAGTCTCACTCTCCGCGGTCACCTCCTCATCTTCCGTCACGGTTGTCTCCGCGATGATCTTTTTTTCCTCGAAAGCCGGTGTGCCGGGCAGGACGACTCGTCGCTCGGCCAGCCGGGTCTTCTTGCCGACGCGGTCGCGAAGGTAGAACAGCTTGGCGCGGCGAGACCGGCCGTGCCGCTTGACCTCCAGCTTGGCGATCTTGGGCGAGTGAACCGGGAAGGTTCGCTCGACACCCTCACCCGATACGATCCGCCGCACGGTGAACGTCTCACGAGTTCCTCCACCACGACGAGCGATCACCACACCGGTGAACACCTGCACGCGTTCCTTGTCGCCTTCGAGGATCCGGGTATGCACGTCGACGGTGTCACCGACGTCGAACACCAGCGGGTCCTCTCGCAGGCTGGATTCTTCAGCGTGTTTGATCAGTTCCTGCTTGGACGTCATCGGTTCAATCCCGTCATCTGGGTCTGGGTCTGGGCGTTGTTCGTGACGCCGATCTTCCCGGGGCGAAGGGTCGCCGACAGCAGGTCGGGTCGTCGCTCCCGGGTCCTATGCTCGCTCTGTTCGTGTCGCCAGCGGTCGATTTCTTCGTGGTTGCCCGAGAGCAGCACGTCGGGAACCTGCATCCCGCGGAATTCGCGGGGCCGTGTGTACTGCGGGTGTTCGAGTCGTCCCGGCTGGGCGAACGAGTCTTCGCGGTGCGAGTTCTCTTTGCCAAGAACTCCGGGAACGAGCCTGATGGCCGAATCGATGACCAGCATCGCGGGCACCTCACCCCCGTTGGTCACGAAGTCGCCGACCGAAATCTCCAGCGGCTTCAGTCCCTCGCGGATCCGCTCATCAAAACCCTCGTACCGACCACACAACAGCAGCAGCCGTGGCGTGGCCGCGAGTTCTTCGACGAGCGTGTGAGTCAGGGGTTGGCCCTGGGGCGAGAGCATCACCAGCCGACCCGGTTCGGGGGCATCGGCCTGCACCGCCTCGACGGCGTCGAAGACCGGTTGACACGCGAGCAGCATGCCGGGACCGCCCCCAAATGGCTTGTCGTCGACCGAGCGGTGTCGGTCGGTGGCCCACTTGCGGAAGTCCCACAGCCGTACGTCGACCAGGCCCCGGTCAATCGCCAGCTTCAGCAGGCTTTGCTCGAGGTATCCCGAGAAAATCTCGGGGAACAGCGTCAGAACGTCGAAACGGATGCGAGATGACATGATCGAGTCGCGTCGGAAAGTAAAGTCTCTCAACGGAGGGCGGACACAACCGCCGTCCGAGTCAACTCTCCTCGCCAGCTTCCTCGCTTTCCTCACCAGCGGGTGCCTCGTCTCCTTCAGCCGGAGCTTCTTCTTCAGCCGGGGCTTCTTCTTCGGCCGGGGCTTCTTCTTCGGCCGGGGCTTCTTCTTCGGCCGGGGCTTCTTCTTCGGCCGGGGCTTCTTCTTCAGCCGGGGCTTCTTCTTCAGCCGGGGCTTCTTCGGCAGCCGGGGCTTCTTCTTCGGCCGGCGTCTCTTCGGCAGTTCCCTCGTCGTCGGTCACAGCTTCGTCGTCGGTCACAGCCTCGTCGTCGGCCGCCGGGGCTTCTTCCGCGACGGGTTCCGGCAGCGGCGGCGGTTCCTTGGGCGCTGTCATCGGCGGCGGTTCATTGGAGGTCCCGAAGCGGTTGTTTTTCACCTTGTCGATCAGCACGGCGACCTTGTCGCTGGGCAGGGCTCCAACCGACATCCAGTAGTCGATCCGTTCCATGTTCAGCGTCACCCGCTGCGACTTGTCGGGGAGCATCGGGTCGTAGTGTCCGACTTCCTCGATCGATTTGCCGTCGCGGGGCGACCGGCTGTCCATCACGGCGATCCGGTAAAAGGGGCGGTGTCGGCGGCCCAGTCTCTTGAGTCGAATTCGAACGGCCACTCGTCTCTCTCCTGTTTGATACTCCTACCGGGTCGAGTCGACCTGGCGGCGTGTGTTGTTTCGTACCTACGTGTTTCGGTTTGCGTCTCGCGACGCGTCTTTCTGCTGGTGCATCTCGTTAGTGGGATGCCGGTTTGTCCCCAATCGGTGAGAGTCGGAAGCAGGGATCGTCTAGTGTGACAGGCCAAGGCCCTAGCGGCGATTCCTGCGACGGGCTTTCCGAGCTTTTTTTCGTTTATGGCGTTTGCGGTCTTTGGCGGCTGTGGTGTCGAGTGGACCCCGTTTGCTGCGGAGTTTCTCTCTTTTGAACTGTGCTCCGGATTCAAGCATGCCTCCTTCGGACATGTCCTTGACGGCTTTCATCCGGTCCCGCATCCCCATTCCGGCCATCTGCTGCATCATGCCGGACATGGCGTCGAACTGCTTGATCAGGTTGTTGACGTCCGAGGCGGCATTGCCGCTACCCTTGGCAATGCGGTTTCGTCGCGATCGATCGATCCGGTCGGGGTTCGAACGTTCGTCGGGGGTCATCGCGCTGATCATCCCCTCGATCCGCGTCAGGTCGGCCTCGGGGTCTTCCATCTCGGGGTTGTCGGCCATCATGCCGCCCACGCCGGGGATCATCTTCATGATTTCCCGCATCGGCCCCATCTTCTTCATCATCTTCATCTGCTTGCTGAAGTCGTCGAGGGTGAACTTGCCCTCGAGCATCTTCTGCTGCTGCTCCAATGCCTCCTCTTCGTCGATCTGTTCCTGGGCCCGCTTAACGAGTCCGACGACGTCGCCCATCCCGAGGATCCGGTCGGCCATCCCCTCGGGCCGGAACTCCTCGAGTCGATCGAGTCCTTCGCCGACGCCGATGTACTTGATCGGCACCCCGGTGACCGCCTTGATCGACAGCGCCGCTCCGCCGCGGGTGTCGCCGTCGAGCTTGGTCAGGATCACGCCGTCGATTTCCAACGCGTCGTTGAAGGCCTTGGCGCTGTTGACGGCGTCCTGGCCGGTCATCGCGTCACAGACGAGCAGCACCTGGTGCGGATGGATCGTGCGGTCGATCTGCTCGAGTTCCTTCATCAACTCGTCGTCGACGTGCAGTCGGCCGGCGGTATCGAGGATCACGACGCGGATTTCGGGGTTGGACTTGGCCTGCTTCAGCCCGTTGCGGCAGACCGCCAGCGGGCTGCTATCGGTACTCTCGGTGTAGCAGGGCACGTCGATCTGGTTGGCGATCACCTGCAACTGCTCGATCGCGGCAGGTCGCTGCAGGTCGGCGGCCACCAGCATCGGCTGGTGGCCCTGTTCCTTGAGCAGCCTGGCCAGCTTGCCGCAGGTGGTCGTCTTGCCGCTGCCCTGCAGTCCGCAGAGCATGACCACGGCGATGCCATCGCGGCGGATTGGCAGCGACGGGTCGACCGGACCCATCAACTCGACCAGCTCCTGGTGCACGATCCCGACGATCTGCTCGCTGGGCCGGATCGACTTCAGCACCCGCTCGCCCAGGGCCTGGTCGGTGACTCGCTCGACGAACGCATTGGCGACGTCGAAGTTGACGTCGGCCTCGAGCAGCGACTGCCGAACCTGCCCCAGGCCCTCGCGAATGTTCGCCTCGGTCAACCGCGATCGTTCGATGAACGACAGCGCGCCCTTCAGGCCGTCTGTGATGCCTTCGAACATGGCCGCGGAGCAGACTGGGTGTGGGAAAACAAACCGGGTCGACGTCGCACTCAACCCGATAGGGCGACAGTGGTTACCACCACCAACACCATCGGCGATCCGTTACCGCCTCAACTGAACCCCAACGACGGGGCCAAAGTGGGGATTCTAAGGCACGCTCCGGATCATGACAACGCCTCGGACGGCTCACACGCTCAGCAGAGGTCTGCTACAATGACGCGTTCTACCCCTTTTCAACTGATACCGAGCCCCACAGACGAGCACGGGTTCCGATGGATCAAGCTGCCGCAACACCCTCGAGTTCCAGTAACCTCTTCGACACCGTCTGGGATCAGCACACCGTGGGCCGGTTGCACTCGGGGCAGACCCAGTTGTTCGTCGGCCAGCACCTGATCCACGAGGTGACCAGTCCGCAGGCATTCGAGATGCTGCGGGATCGCGGCCTGGGAGTGATGTACCCCGAGCGGACGCTGGCGACGGTCGATCACATCATCCCCACCGACGACCAGGCCCGTCCCTTTGCCGACGGGTTGGCCGAGGAGATGATGACGGCGATCGAGCGGAACTGCCGGGAATTCGGGATCGAGCTGCTCGGTCTGGACGACAGCCGCCAGGGGATCGTACACGTGGTCGGCCCCGAACTGGGCCTGTCTCAACCAGGCATCACGCTCGTTTGCGGAGATTCTCACACCAGCACCCACGGCGCGTTCGGAGCGATAGCGCTGGGTATCGGCACCAGCCAGGTCGCCCAGGTCCTGGCCACCGGCACGCTGGCGATGAACCGTCCGGCGGTACGCCGGATCGAGGTGAGTGGTTCGCTGGCGGCGGGGGTCTTCGCCAAGGACGTGATCCTGGCGATCATCCGCGAACTGGGTGTGCAGGGTGGCGTGGGGTATGCCTACGAATACGCCGGCGACGTTTTCGACGCGATGAACATGGAAGAGCGGATGACGGTGTGCAACATGAGCATCGAGGGGGGGGCTCGATGCGGGTACGTGAACCCGGATTCGACGACGATCGAGTACCTGCGAGGCCGCCCGGCGGTGCCGGCGGGCGCTGAGTTCGAGAAGGCGGCGGCCTGGTGGTTGAGCCTGGCGTCGGGGCCGGATGCCGGCTTCGACGACCACGTCGTCATCGACGGGTCCAAGATCGAGCCGACGGTGACCTGGGGGATCAACCCGGGCCAGAGCGTCGGCGTGGGTGAGACTCTACCGGCCCCCGCGGAGTGCTCGGCCGAGGAGCAGTCGGGTGTGGAGGAGGCGCTGGAGTTCATGGGCCTGGAGGCGGGTCAGCCGATCCGCGGTCAGTCGATCGACGTGGCCTTCATCGGTTCGTGCACCAATTCGAGGCTGTCGGATCTGCGTGAGGCGGCCGCGATCGCCAGCGGACGACGCGTGGCCGATGGAGTCAGGGCGCTGGTGGTGCCAGGCAGTCAGCAGGTCGCCGAGGAAGCCGAGGCCCTGGGGCTCGATCGCGTCTTCAGCGAAGCCGGCTTCCAGTGGCGGGCGGCAGGGTGCTCGATGTGCCTGGCCATGAACCCCGACAAGCTGCAGGGCCGCGAGATGTGTGCCTCCTCGAGCAACCGAAACTTCAAGGGACGACAGGGCAGCCCGACCGGGCGGACGCTGCTGATGAGCCCCGCGATGGTCGCTGCCGCGGCGGTCACCGGGCAGGTGACCGATGTCCGCGAACTTGCTCGCGCTGCCAAGTGACTTGTGATTCCCTGTGGAGCCTCCCGCCCGCAACCTCAACGGCCGATGATCTCGAACCCCACACGTGGAACAACACAGGCCATGTCCAACAGCCAGGTCACTCGCATCAGCGGCACCGCGATCCCGCTGCTACTGGACGACATCGATACCGACCGGATCATCCCGGCCCGCTACCTGAGGTGTGTCACCTTCGACGGGCTGGGTGAGCACGTCTTCGAGGACGACCGGCAGCAGGACCCCCAGCATCCGTTCAACAACGACCGGTTTGCCGGGGCCGGAGTGCTGGTCGCCGGACGCAACTTTGGGTGTGGGTCATCTCGAGAACACGCGCCCCAGGCCCTGATGCGCTGGGGCCTCAGGGCGATTTTGGCCGAATCGTTCGCCGAGATCTTCTTCGGCAATTGTACCGGGCTGGGGATTCCGGCGATGACCCTCGAGCGGGAGCGACTCGAGAGCCTGGGGGCAGACGTCCAGGCCGATCCGACGATCGAGGTCACCGTCGATCTCGAGACCGGTACGCTCGCCTGGGGTGAAGAGACGGCGGAGGCCGGGATGCCCGAGAGTGCTCGGACGGCACTGGTTTCCGGTGAGTGGGATTTCCTGAGCCAGTTGCTGGCCAACGGTGATGCGATCCGCGAGACCGCCGGGGCGATTCCCTACATCAACGGGTTCGGAAGCGAATGAGTGGCCTCGAGGGGGCCCGACCGAGTCGGCGGGAATTCCTGGCAGGAGCCGGGGGTGCCGATGAGCCGGTGAGCCGGGATGAGCCGGCCGGTGAGATCGAGATTCCTCGAGCCGGTGACACGCTGCGGATCCAGACCCAGGCGATGGCCTGTCACTTTGCGGTGTTCCTGGACGCCGCACGACGCGAGCAGCTCGATTCCACCTCGGAGGTGCTCGAGAGCGTTCACGCTCTCGAGGCGTTGATGAGCGTGTACCGCTCGGAGAGCCCGATGTCGCGAGCCAACGCGGACGCGGCCGAGCACGAGGTGGTCCTCGAGGAGACCCTCTTCGAGGTGGTCTCGCTGGCGTGTCGGATCGCCGAGGAGACCGACGGGGCGTTTGACCCGACGACCGGTCCGCTGGTCGAGCTGTGGCGGAAGGCTCGAGAATCGGGCCAGGTTCCCGACGAAGGGGAGGTGCGACGGGTGCGGGAACTGGGGGGACTTGAAGATGTGGCGGTCGATGCCGAGTCGAGGTCGATCCGTTACGGCCGGGGTGGCGTCGAGTTGAATCTCGGAGGGATCGGCAAAGGCTTTGCTCTGGATCGGATCGGTGCGGAGTTGCTGGGTGCGGGGGTCGAGGAGTTCCTGCTTCACGGCGGCCACAGCAGCCTGTTGGCCCGCGGCGGGCATGCTGAGCACGCTGGCTGGCCGGTGGGGATCCGCAACCCGCTGTTTCCGACAAGTCGATTGGCGACGCTGCTCTTGTGCCAGCGCGGTATGTCGACCAGCGGGTCGGGTATCGAGTCGTACCGGATCGGAGGACGTCGGTTCAGCGACATCCTGGACCCGCGGACGGGGTGGCCGGCCGAGGGGATGTTGAGCGTGACGGTGTTGGCCGAGACGGCCGCCGAGGCCGATGCGCTCTCGACTGCGTTTTTCGTGGCCGGGGTCGAATTTGCCAGGACCTGTTGCGATAATCGCCCCGGGGTCGGCGCCCTGCTGATCCCAGCACCTCGCCGGGGCCAGACGCTTCAACCGATCGTCTGCGGGATTCCCGATGAGGTGTTGTTCTTTGAAGAACAGTCCCCGGCCCGGTGACCAGCGACGGAACCGGGCCCGGAAACACGCGGCGAGGAGAGACGTTGTACAAGCGGAAGTCGACATTCCTGGTCACCGTCACACTGCTGGTGCTGCTGCGGGTCGCCATCGGCTGGCAGTTCCTTTACGAGGGACTCTGGAAGTTCCAGAGCCGCCAGACAGCCAGGCCCTGGACCTCGGCCGGTTACCTGAGGAATTCGCAGGGTCCATTTCGCGGCGTCTTCCGCGATCTGACCGGTGACCCTGACGAGTTGAACTGGCTGAACGCCGAATGGGTTGGCCAGCGGTGGGACACCTGGCGGGCACAATTTGTGTCCGTGCATGGTCTCGACAAGAGCCAGATCACCCGACTCGACCGGTTGATCAACGGACCCAAGGACTTTCGTGCCGAGTTGGCGGCGTTGCCCGAGGGTCTTGAGTTCCGCGGCACGCTGGCCAAGCGGCTAAAGTTCAATGCCAAGTCGAAGCGGTTGATCGTCGACGGCACGGCGCACCTGACCCCTCGCGAGCGGGATGCGGCGTTGAAGCTGGTGACGGTTGAGGAGGACCCGGCGGTGGAGCGTCGCGAGGCGAACGAGACGGCCAGGAAGTACCAGGAGGCAATTCAGAAGGTCTTTGCCCGCTCGTCGAGATTGAGCTTCAAGGAACGCATGCGAGCATCGCTGCTGGGTGATCCCGAGCGTGCGGGTCTGAAGATCACCGATCGGCAGACAAAGCAGGAACTCGAGACGCGGTTGGGCGCGATCAAGTTGTACAGCCGCCAGTTGAAGCGGTACGAGACGAGTGTGGCGGGGGCGGAGACCGATTTTCAGCAGCAGCATGCTCGGCAGTCGGGACTGCCCGGTCACGGCAGCACGGCCGAGATTCGGGCATCACTGGTCGGTCCGATCAAGGCGCTGGAACGCGACCTCGTCGACGCGGCCGAAAAACTGCTCACGCCACCCCAGCGGGCGCGGGGACCGGTGCGGATGCCTGCGACCCGCATCAACCAGATCGATGCGTTGACGATGTGGGCCCTGGCAGTGATCGGCGTGCTACTGATCGCCGGGTTGTGCAGTCGCATGGCGGCGGTGGCCGGGGCGGCACTGCTGTTCTCGTTCTACCTGGTCATGCCACCCTGGCCGGGTGTGCCTGTGGCACCGGGACCCGAGCACAGCCTGTGGGTCAACAAGAACCTGATCGAGGTGATCGCTCTGCTGGCGCTGGCGTCGGTGCCCAGCGGCAGGTGGTTCGGATTGGACGCGCTGGCGGGGCGGATGCCCCTGAAGTGGCGGAAGTCCGAAGAGGACGAGCTGATTGATGCGACGGAGACGGAGACGCCGGGCGAAGTGACGGCAACGGCTGTTGAGTCGGATCCCGAAGAGACCGATACTGGAGGCGGCCCGGAGACGCGTGTCGAGGAGGTCGGGGGGTCTGGCGGCGAGAGTGAACCGGACAACGACACCGAGTCGGAAGCAGAGTGAGGGACGTGAGATGCAACTGACACCTGAAGAAGTTCAGCGGGGCAAGGACAATTTTAACGAGGCTTTGTCGGCGACCCGCGGAGGGGACTCGGTATTCGAGGACGCCGTGGCGTTGTCACGCCGGAGCTTCATCAAGGGGGCCGCAGGTGCGACGGCCGGGCTGGGGTCGATCTACTTTGGCTACGACGCTCTGAAGGGCGACCCGGTTCGCGTGGGGTTCATTGGGACCGGTGATGAGGGCAGCGTACTGCTGACCGAGCATCCTCCCGCCTACATGGACATCGTGGCGATCGCCGACCTGCGACCGACCAATCGTCAACGGGCTTTCACCGGCGACGGCAACTCCCGCCGTACCGGACTCAACAAGAAGCTCGGCCGCAGCAAGGCCAGCAAGATCACGGTGTACGAGGATCACAAGCAGCTGATTGCCGATCCCAACGTCGACGCCGTCGTGATCGCCGTGCCGCTCTCGCACCACGCCCCGATCGCGATCGAAGCCATGAAGGCGGGCAAGCACGTGCTGACCGAAAAACTGATGGCTCACTCGATCAGCGAGTGCAAGGAGATGATCGAGGTGGCCGGCCAGACGGGCCGATTCCTGGCCGTCGGGCACCAGCGGCACTACAGCGTGCTGTACGACAACGCCAACTTCCTGGTCAAGCAGGGCCTGCTGGGCGACATCCGCCACATCCGGGCCCAGTGGCATCGCAACAACAGCTTCCCGGGCCGCGACAGCTGGAGGAAGTTGATCCCGAAGGAGGACCAGGCGGCTCTGGACGGCACGATCACCAACTACGACTACAAGTCGATGAACGAACTGGTCAACTGGCGTCTGTACAACCGGACCGGCGGCGGCCTGATGGCCGAACTGGGCTCTCACCAGATGGACGCCTGCAGCATCTTCCTGGGCAAGGTGCACCCCCTGGCCGTGCAGGGATATGGCGGAAAAAACTTCTACGGCGTGAAGAACGTCGGATCTACGGACAAGCAGTCCGATGACCGCGAGATCGACGACCACGTGTACGTGACGTTCGAGTTTCCGGGCAAGAACTACCATGCCAAGGACAACCCCGACGACGTGGTGATCGTGACCTACTCGTCGCTGAACACGAACCGTCTCGAGAGTTTCGGTGAGACGTTGCTCGGCAGCAGGGGGACGATGGTGGTGAAACAGGAGCAGGAGGCGTTGCTGTACAAGGAGGGAAGCCCGTCGACGGGTGGCGGTGGTCCCGAGCAGCGGTTGCACGTGATCGGAGGCAAGGGCGGCCCGGTGATGGACGCCAGTGCGAGCCTGGCTCCCAGTTCAGCCGCGGCGGTCGCCTCGAGTGCGTTGGGCACGGCGATCAGCCGGGGTTACACCGAGGAGATGGAGCACTTCTGCCACTGCGTTCGCAACGAGAAGCCCAACGACAACACGTTGCGCTGTGGGGGCGTGGTGGCGATGGCCGATGCGATCATGGCCCTGACGGCCAACCTGGCGATGAAGTACCGCAAGCGGATCGCGTTCAAGGACGAGTGGTTCGATCCGACCCATCCGCTGACTCCCGAGACCGACCCGGACGTCACGGGCTAGGGAGACGATGGGTCGCTGGCCCGATTCTCGCCGAAGTACCTGGACGACCATCGTGCTGATGTTCGTGCTGTTTCCGGCGTTGTGCTGGACCTGCTGGTGGTTCGTGTACCGCTAGGGTGGTCTCGGCCTGCGGGTGCGAGGGCGTCAGTCCTCACGCGGGGCCGGCAGGCGTGCCGAGAGCAGCAGCGGGGCCAGCATCACCAACGCGCTGCCGTAGTAGGGCCACTGTGAGCCGAGCTTCCAGAAGACCAGCCCGGCGATCACCGGAGCGATGGCTCGCGACAGGGCACCCACCGAACGGAACACGCCCAGCACCTCCCCCTGCCGGTTCGAGGGGGTGTAGAGCGAGACCAGGGCCGAGAGACACGGGGAGACCAAGGCACTGCCGATGGCCAACAATGCCAGGCCGCCATAGAACGGGTAGACCGATGGGGCCCAGCCGACGATCAAGAGGCCCGGAACCAGCATCGCCAACCCGATGCGGACCAGCCGACGCTCGCCGAGCCTCGGAGCCAGCCGCCGGACGACTCCACCCTGCACCAACGCGATCAGCAGACCGACGAAGATGAAAATCCACATCATCTGGTGAGGCTTGTAGCCCAGCCGTTCCTTGGCCAGGAACACCAGCGTGAATTCCATGCCGGCGAATGCCGTCTGGTACAGGAAGAACACCAGGTTGGTGTCCGAGACGCCTTCGGGCAGGTTGTGGCCGGAGAACAGTCGGACGGGGTTGAACGAGCGGGTGTGACCGATACTGGTGCCGCGTTGCTCGCGAGACAGCGTTTCGGGCAACCGGAACTTGACCCAGACCAGGTTCCAGATCGAGAGGCCCAGGGCGGCCAGGGCGGGAGCCGAGAAGCGGTTGAGGCCGGGGAGGCCGGCGTCGGTGAGGTCGAAGCCGGAGAGCATTCCGCCGATGGCCGGTCCGAGAATGAAGCCCAGCCCGAAGGCGGCTCCGATCATCCCCATCCCCTTGGCCCGATCCTTCTCGCCGGTAATGTCGGCCACCGCCGCGGTCGCCACCGAGATGTTACCGCCCATGATCCCGGCGACCACTCGCGAGAGCAGCAACAATTCGAAACTGCCGGCGAAGACCCACACCAGGTAGGCCAGCGCCAGACCTGTGATCGAAATCAACAGGATCGGACGACGACCGGTCCGGTCCGAGAGTCGGCCCCAGAACGGGGCGAAGACGAATTGCAGGGCCGAGTAGATCGAGCCGAGGATGCCGCCGAAGAGCGCGGTGGTGTACAGCCTCTGACGGTCCGGGTCGGGGTGGCTGGTGAATTCCCCCAGCCAGGCAGCCAGGCTCCCGATCAGGCTCTCGGCTCCGTCACTCTGGACGTAGTAGTCGAGCATCTCGGGGAACAGCGGGAAGATGATCGAGAACCCGACCAGGTCGACGAAGACCGTCAGGAACAGCACTCCCATCGACGTGCGACGGGGTGCAGGAGTGGGGTCAGTTGATGCTGTGGACGAGTCGATCATGTCTGGGTTACGACTCGTCTAGCAACCGCTTGATGCCGGCCAGCACGCGGCCGGTGCCGGCCGCATCAAGTTCCTTGGCGCGGAAGCCGAAACGGCGGACCACCTTCTGGCGACGGTAGAGCACGACCGTCACCTCCGCCTGGGGATGAAGGTTCTGGCAACTGGGTGAGCCGACCACGTCGGTGGCCACCGACAGCGGCAGGATGACCTTCTGGTTGAAGGCCATCGTCTGCAGCCGCGAGATCGCTCGCCCCGGTTCCGGAGAAATCAGCACCCCGAACCCCTTGAGCCCCTCGGCACGATTTTGATCGACCACCTTGTCGATGGCCTTGAGCAGCTTGCCGAGTGCCTTCGGCGTTTCACGGAAAAGCACCATCACGCACGGCCGCGAACCGTTGCGGCAGACATAGCAGACAGACTTGTTTCTGAGCGGACCGGTCACCGTCCGCACGTAAAACGACGGCACCAGTTGACCGATGGCCCGGCCCGACTCGATCGGCTGCCTCTGGGCTCCGCCGCCAACCGTCACCACCGCCAGGGCAAATGCCAGCATCGCCGCCGGGCGGATCGACTGGATCGACTGAACACGGGTGCTACGAAACATGCGGATCGACGGCTGAGGGGCGGGCCTTGATGCGAATTACCATTGTCGGGGTTTTGGCGAGCCGAAGCAACGGGGGTCTGCAGCGGCCAGCAGCGAACACGACCCGCTACAGCACGGCAGCAATCGACTCGCAGAGCCGGCCGACATTGTCGGGGGTGACTCCGGCGACGTTGATCCGGCCATTGCGGACCATGTAGACGCCGAATTCGTTCTTGAGCCGATCCACCTGTTCGGGTGAGAGACCCGAGAAGCTGAACATGCCGCGTTGGCGGATGATCGAGCTGAAGTCGTGCCCGGCAGCGGCTTCGGCCAGGCCATCGGCCAGTGCCTGTCTCGTGTCGTTGATTCTCGCTCGCATGGTTTCGAGTTCGGTTTCCCATCCGGCTCGCAACCCGTCATCCCCGAGGATCGTCGTCACGATGGCGGCTCCGTGGGAGGGAGGGTTCGAGTAGTTGGCCCGGATGGTCTGCTTCAGGCGGCTGAGAACAACCGCGGCGGTGTCGGGGTCACCGGTTACAACCGAGAGTGCTCCGACTCGTTCGCGGTAGAGTCCGAAGTTCTTCGAAAAGCTGCTGGCGACCAGCAGCCGACAGTCGGGGCCTGCCAGGGCTCGCAGCCCGGCTGCGTCGGATTCGAGTCCATTGCCGAATCCCTGGTAGGCAAAGTCGACCAGCGGCAGCAGCCCGCGGTCGGCGATCACCCGGCTCACCTCTTGCCATTGCTCGGGCGTGGGATCCACACCGGTCGGGTTGTGGCAGCAGGCGTGCAGGCAGACGATGTCACCGGCGGGGATCTCGGCCAACGAGTCGAACAGGGCCTGGGCGTCGAGTGTTCCGGTGGCCGCGTCGTAATAGTCGTACTCGGCCACCTCGAGCCCCGCGGCCGAGAAGATGCCGGGATGGTTGGGCCAGGTTGGTCGGCTGCACCAGATCTTCGCCTCGGGAAACGCCGTGGCCAGGAACTCGGCCGCTACTCTCAAGGCCCCGGTTCCGCCGGGTGCCTGGATGGTCGTGGTGCGGCCCGAGGTGGTGATTTCGTGGTCGGCTCCGAACAGCAGTCCGCGGGCCGCGTCAGAAAACTCCTTCATCCCGTCGATGCCCAGGTACCCCTTGGATGCCTCGGTCTCGACCAACCGACGCTCGGCCTCCTTGACGCATTCGAGTACCGGGGTGGTTCCGCCGGCGTCCTTGTAGACACCGGTTGTGAGGTTGATCTTGCCGTCGGTCGTGTCGCGGCTGAAGGCCTCGTTGAGACCAAGAATGGCATCGGGTGGTGCGGCCTGGAGTTGCTGGAACATCGGGAGGTCCTGGAGTCGGAGTTGAGCCGCGGTGGCGTCGACGGTGAGCGATTGTTCTGGCGAGATCTGTGTTCGTCAAGGACTGCCGGGGGTCAGGCCCCCGCGGTAACCGCCAATTCTCGTTGCATGCATCGCCGAAGTCGTCCACGATCAGGTCATGGCATCGACCCGCCGAAACATCACCGCCTTACTTCTGGCAGTCACCGCCACCGGTGGCTGCACCTCCGAGTCGTACAAGATCGAGACGCGAATCGGCAGCGACGGAGCGATCGATCGAGCCATCTGCCAACCCGCCTCGGGTGTTCCCGATGCCATCTCGAAACACGATGGCTGGAAGCAGACCCGCGTGGTCGGCAAGCCGAACCACGAGACGGCGATTCGGCAGATGAAGCCGTTGGTCGTCGACGACAACAAGCCGAAACAGGCCAACGGTCCGCTCGAGGAGCACTTCGCCGGCTGGGGTCGGTTTGCCAACGTCGCTGAGATCCCCGATCACTTTGTACTGCCCGCCGAGGGGCTCGATCGTCGGGGTCGGCTCGTTCGCAACTACCGCCGTCGCGACCTGGGGCTGGTCGTTGAGCACGTCTGGCTCGAGACTCTGACCGACGTCGTCGAACTCGACGACCGCCGACACGCTCGCGACGAGCTGGTCAAGCTGAGCATCGACCTGGCCATCGCCACATTCGAGCATCGCTTCAAGAAGGAGTACCGGTTCGGACCGCTCGAGAAGTGGGCTCGTACTACCGCAGCCGCATTCGTCGCCGATCTGCTCGATTACGACCTGCAACTGGCGATCGAGCGACGGAGACCGAGCGAAGAGGAGATCCAGGTTCGAGTGATCGTGCTCATGGATCGATACGGCCTGAAGTTCGCTGATGGCCGGGGTCGGTTGCTGAAGACGTTCCCCAAGAACGCGGACGAGCAGTTCGTGATCCCGTTTGTCCGTAAGCTGTTGCAGCAGCACGTCCGTGACAGTTCGGGCAAGCCGCTGTCCGAGGAAGCGATCGAGGAGGTCCTGGTTTGGCTGGAGGTTGTTTCCGAGGAGCAGCCGGCCGATGAGGATCTCGACGAGCCGCTTGAGGGGAATGAGCCGGGTAAGAAGACACCTCTGGAGGCGTCGTGGGAGTCGGTGATCAAGAAGCGGTTTAAGTCCGAGGAAGCGTACCAGGCCCACCGTGAGCGGTTGACGATACGGATCTGGGGCGTCTACCGCATTCCGTATCCGGTGGCGATCTTCGGGACCATACGGCACTTCGACGTGTCGTTGCAGTTGCCTGGCGAGGTGGTTGAGACCAACGGCACGATTCGCGGTAGTGGCGAGGTGGTCTGGCGGTTCGATTCCGGCGAAGCGTTTCCGACGGGGTACCCGATGTCGTGTCGTAGCCTGGAGACACGCGGGGGGGCCGCGGCGTTGTTGCGAGGTCTGAAGCCGGCCGATCGCCGCAAGGTGCTGTTGAAGCTGGTCGGGTTGATCAAGGCCGATGAGGATCCGTTGCTGGTGGTGTTGCGATCGAGTGCGGCCAAGAAGAGCTGGTCGCCACTGGAGACCTATCGCCGTGGGCTGAATCGTAAGGAGCAGGCCGAGGAGGTGAAGCGGCTGGACGGGTTGTACCGGTTGTTACAGCTTCCGTTGTCCGGATCGGGGCGTGCCGGGACGTAGGTCGCCGTCGACTGCCCGGTGCGTGGGGGCGTTGATTACAATCGGCCTATGGCCGGGAATTCGTTTGGACAGGCATTCCGCGTAACGACCGCGGGCGAGAGCCATGGGCCGGGCAACGTCGTGATCATCGACGGGGTCCCGCCAGGGTTACCGCTGGAGGTCGACGACCTCCGCGCCGACCTGGCACGGCGGCGACCGGGCCAGAGTCACATTGTGTCCCAGCGAAGCGAAGCCGACGATCCCGAGATCCTCTCGGGGGTCTTCGAAGGTCGCACGACGGGAACCAGCCTGGCCATCCTGATCCGCAATACCGATCAGCGCAGTCGCGACTACACCGACATCAAGGACAAGTACCGGCCCGGCCACGCCGACTACAGCTTCGATGCCAAGTACGGCTTCCGTGACTACCGGGGCGGAGGACGATCGAGTGCTCGGGAGACCTCGGTCCGCGTCGCCGCCGGCGTGGTGGCCAAGATACTTCTGAGAGAAGCGTTCGGCGGGGCGGTATGCGGTTACGTGGTGCAGGTGGGTGAGATTCGTGCTGAGGTGCCCGATCCGGCGGCGGTCGATCCGGACTCGGTCGAGACGCTTGCCGACGGTGAGCCGAACCTGGTGCGTTGTCCGGACCACGAGGCGGCCGGGCGGATGGTCTCGCTGATCGAATCAGTCCGCAAGCAGGGCGATTCGGTGGGAGGCGTGGCCGAGGTGGTGGCGACGGGTATGCCGGCGGGGCTGGGTGAACCGGTCTTCGACAAGATCAAGGCGGACCTGGGTAAAGCGTTGCTAAGCCTGCCGGCGGTGCTGGGGGTCGAGTACGGCGTCGGCTTCGGATGCGCCTCGATGCGGGGCAGTGAGCACAACGACCTGTTCACGACCGATCCTCAGACCGGGGCGATCACCACCACCAGCAACCGCCACGGCGGGATGCTGGGTGGCATCACCACCGGTCAGCCGCTGGTGCTCAGAGCGGCGGTCAAGCCGACCAGCAGCCTGCCGATCCAACAGCAAACGGTCACCTCCGACGGCGAGGCGACCACAATCCAAACTCGCGGCCGACACGACCCTTGCGTGTTGCCGAGGTTCGTGCCGATGGCCGAGGCGATGGTGGCCATCGTGCTGGCCGATCACTACCTGCGATGGCGAGGGCAAACGGGGACCATCGACCGATGAGCTGGTCTCAACGCACTCTGCAACTGGCACCGATGTCGCGAGGCTGGCACCTGGTGACCGGCGAGGTGGTGGGGGCGATGCCCGAGTTGGCCGAGACCGACTGCGGTATGTTGCACCTCTTCATCCAGCACACCTCCGCATCACTCTCGATCAACGAAAACGCCGACCCCGACGTGCCTCATGACCTCGAGGCGTCGCTCAACGCGATCGCCCCCGAGGACTTCCCCTACCGGCACACCCTGGAGGGACCCGATGACATGCCAGCTCATGTGAAAAACTCGCTGCTGGGCTGCTCGCTGTCGATCCCCGTCTCCAAAGGACGATTGACCCTGGGCACCTGGCAGGGAATCTACCTGGTCGAACACCGCGATCGTGCCGGCGGCCGGCGGTTGGTGCTGACGCTGCATGGATCATGACGGGGGGCTGATCTCGTCAGTGAACTCCATCGTGTCATTTCGCTATCCTAAGTCCTCCAGCGAACTCCAATAACGGCGAGCCACCCGACCATGCGAGTCACTCTCGATTACGGCAAGACCGGCCTGGATGTCGAATTGCCCGATGCCAACATCGTCGGCCCCTTGTCGATCCAGCCTATGGCTCCGCTGGCCGACCCGGTTGCCGCGGTGGCCGAAAAGGTCGCCCGGCCCACCGGCTGCGCGGCGTTGTCCGAATTGGCACAAGGACGTAACTCCGCCTGCATTGCCATCTGCGACATCACCCGCCCGGTGCCCAACCAGGTGATCCTCGAGTGCCTGTTGCCGATCCTCGAGGCGGCGGGGATCGCTCGTGAGGAGATCCTAATCCTGATCGCCACCGGGATGCATCGACCCAACGAGGGCCAGGAGCTGGTCGAACTGGTGGGCGAGCAGATTGCTGCCGACTACCGGATCGAGAACCACCACGGGACGATTCGCGACGAGCACACCTACCTGGGCGAGTCGACTCGAGGGGTCCCCGTCTGGATCGACACTCGCTATGTCGAGGCGGACCTGAAGATCACCACGGGACTGATCGAGCCGCACCTGATGGCCGGTTTCTCGGGCGGCCGCAAGCTGATCTGCCCGGGATTGGCGGCGCTGGAGACGGTCAAGGTCTGGCACGGCCCGGATTTCATCGAGCACCCCAGGGCTGATTGCGGGATCCTGGAGGGGAACCCGGTGCACGAGGAGAACACGGAGATCGGCCTGATGTCCGGCTGCGACTTCATCGTCAACGTGACGCTCGACGAACAGCGGCGGGTGACCGGCGTGGTAGCCGGTGACATGATCGGAGCGTTCCAGGAGGGGGTCGAGTTGATCCGCGCGGTGGTCACCGCCGAGGTCGAGGAGGCCTGCGACGTGGTCGTGACCAGCTCGGCCGGCTATCCGCTCGATACGACCTTCTACCAGGCCGTCAAGGGCCTGACCGGTGCGCTACCGATCGTCAAGCAGGGTGGCCGAATCATCATCGCCGCGGGGCTCGCCGAAGGGGTCGGCAGCCCGGAGTTCGAGAGTCTCTTCGAGGAGAACTCGAGCCTGGACGTCTTCATGGAGCGGATCCTGGGCAAGGACTACTTCGTGATGGACCAGTGGCAGCTCGAAGAGCTGGCCAAGGTGTTGCGGAAGGCGAAGGTGACATTCGTCAGCGACGGACTGTCGGCAAAGCGACTTGGCGAGCTGTTCGTCGAGGCGGCCGAGTCGGTTGAGGATGCAGTGGCCGGGGCGCTGGAGGACTACGGTCCGGATGCGCGGATCGCGGTGATCCCCAAGGGGCCCTACGTGCTGCCGGTGGTGGCGTGACCGTGGGGGCGGGGGACAGGCACACTCCCCGCCTGCGGCGGGTCGAGCCAGTCCCTGGGCGAGGCGATCAGAGCTTTGGGACCGGGATCGGCTTGGGTCGGGGCTTGTTGTTCGGGCGAGGCTTGGGCGGGTCGTATCGCCAACTGCGGAACGTCGCTCCGAATCTCCGACTCTCTTCCCACTCGGCCTTCATCGCCCAAGGGGTCCCCTCGTGGGCCTCGCGGACCGAGGCCAACTGCTGCAACGCCTCGCGGTGGTAGCTCCGCAACTGCTCGGCGGTGACTCCCAGCGCCTTTTCCTGCTGAGAGTCGGGCATCAGCAGCTTGTCGGACCCGTGGCGGATTTCCCAGCGGTTGTGAGGCGGATTCTTGGGCGGGATCAGCCTGGGCATGTTCTTGCCGAACTGGCCCAGGGCGATACCGTACTCGAACAGCCGCACACGGTAGGCCATCAACTGGGCATTCATCAGGTCGTAGTTGGCTCGCCACCTCAGCGATGGCTCCGCGACGCGGAGTGCTTGGACGGAGGCGAGTTTCTGGTGGGCGGCGGCCATCACCTGCAGGACCTTGGAGATCTGCTGCAGGCGGGTCAGCACCTTGGTGGTCGACTGCAGCGGGTCGACCGGGAAGTGCTCGATCTCGGGGATCTCGAGCCCTTGGTTTTGTGGGTTGAGCGGATTGAGCAGTGCGATGGCGGTGCGGATCGCCACCCGGAACCTGCTCTTGGAGACGTCGCCGATGTAGACGCGTCGCGAGTCGAGATTCGGTAGGTACTCCCGCATCGTCAACGCGGCAAACTGCTTCTTCTTGAAGTCGTTGAGGTTTTCTTCTTCGTGCGGCAACTGGAAGAAGATGCCACCCGAGTCGCGGGCGAGCCGGACCTGTTCGTAGGGTCCGAAACCGCTCATGTGCGAATCAAACCGTCGTCGGAACCCGTCGTAGAGCAGTTGTTCGGCTGAGGGTGCTTCGGGGCCGCGGCGGATGGGCAGCTTGTGGATGTGGCCCGTCTGTGGGTGTCGCCATTTGATGTAGGCGAAGAAGTTGCCGAAGACCGATTCGCGGCCGAGGATGTAGATCGGGCTGCGGTGGGCCTTGAGGACGGTCAGGGCGTTTTCGATCTGGTCGGCGGCGGGCGGGAGGTAGGGGTCGCCATCGTCGCCCGACTCGTCGCTGACGACGATCACGGCCACCTTGCGACCGCGAGCCATCTTGCCGTACTTCTTCATCACGGCCTGGATCGCCGAACACATGTTCTCCTTGCCCGTGCGATCGATCGGGATGCGATCCATCGCCTGCATGATCAGGCGGGGATCGGAGGTCGGCTTGGGGGTGTGGACGTGGAAGTCGGCCCCGAAGCTGGTCACGGCCGTCAACAGGACGTCGTCACCCTTGGACCGGCTGGTCTTCCTCCCGTTGAGCTTCGCAGCATCCTCCTTGACCAGCTTGAGTTCTTCGTAGACGCGGTGCAGCCGACCCTTCAACTCCTCCTGGTCATCCTTCATGCTCTCGGATTCGTCAAACATCCAGACCGCCAGCACCCGCTCGGTCCGCATCAGCCGTAGCAGTTCCTGTGTCAGCCGGTCCAGGGCCGCTCCATAACCTTCGACCAGTGCTCCGACTTCTCCGGTGACCTCGGCTTCGCCCAGGTCGTCGCCCAATCGCTCGAGACCGGGCAGGTTGGCATCGGCCAGCTTGATCTCGATGTCGGGTTTCTTGACCACCTGGTCGAGCTCGACCTTGGTCTGTTGGGCGAGCGGAGCGTTTGAGCCACCGACCATCGTCGACTGGATGCTGCCGGCGGTGAAGTTCATCGTCTCGGCGATCTTCTCAGAATCGTCGAGCTCCTTCTCGAATTCCTCGCGATCCCGCTCCTCGGGTTCCATGAACGTCTCGAGGATCGCCTGCGTTTCGCCAAGCACCAGGGGCCGGGTCAGCACGGCCAAAACCAGCACCACGACCACGTGAACGACGACGGAGAACATCAGCGACGACGAGCGTCTTCGCATGGAACTCATCTCATCGATCCCCTGATCTGCGGTTCCGAAATGAACGACCTTCGGCCCGCCTCACCCCGTTCAGACCACCATCCTGCTCCACGATGACACAAAAACCGCAGTCTTGCAACGAGATCTCCGGCCAAAGGCCTCAAGGCGGGGTCACGAGCGGGTTTGCATGTGTGGAGGCCAGCCGGTAGCGTCTGGCCTCCGATTATCCCAGCCCCCTGGCTCACCACGAGGACACTCATGCGACGCAGCCGCACCCGGGCCCGACTGGCCAACAACGAAGCGGTGAGGATCTGTTGCCTGGGCCATTTCGTGCCCGCCTTCATCCGTCACGCCGCCGAATTCGGCTTCGACTGCATCTGGTTGGACTTCGAGCATCGGTGTTGGAGCGACCGCGAGATCCAGGCGATCCTGCCCCTGTTTCGGCTCTACGACATCGACTGTCTGCTGCGAGTTCCCACGACCGAGAAGACCCGGCTGTACCGGTTCCTCGAGGATGGAGCCACCGGGTTGATGGTGCCTCATGTCTCGACCGTGGAGAAGGCTCGCGATCTGGTCGAGTCGGTGAAGTTTCCGCCGATCGGCAACCGGGGCATCGACGCGGCCGGGCTGGACTGCGATTTTTCGTTGCCCGAGCATCTCGAGTATGTCCAGGAAGCGAACGAGCAGACGGTGCTGGTGGTCCAGATCGAGACGCGTGAGGCGGTGGAAAACGTCGAAGCGATTGCGGCGTTGGAGGGTGTGGACGGGCTGTTCATCGGACCCGGCGACCTGGGGATGCGATTGGCGTTGGACGAGACGACGGAGATGACGGTCGAGAGTGCGACCGAGCGCGTGGCCGCGGCCGCGGCGGCGGCCGGAAAGGCGTGGGGCCGGCCGGTGGCGACCGAGTTGATGGGTCCGCTGTTCGACCAGGGCGCACGCCTGCTGGCTCATGGCGGAGACTTCGGCGCCATCATGGACCACCTCCGAGAATGCGGCAGTCACTTCGACGACCTGGACAATAAGCCGTAGCCGACTTGGTAAGAATTGGGTCGGACCACGGTGGGGGTGCTAGACTGCGGGGATGAGCCCCCCCCTTGATCGAATCGCCCGTTGCCTGTGCTGTGCCAGCCTGTTGGCTGCGGCGGTGGCTGGTTGCGACGGGAACGGTGGCGGCCCGACCGGTGGACGGCCCGGCACGGGCACCGGTGACAGCGAGCCGGTTCTCTTTGAAGAGGCCACCGATCGCCTGTCCGTGGACTTTGTCCACGACGCGGGGCAAACCGGTCGGTTTTTCATGCCCGAAATGGTCCCGCCGGGTGCTGCGTTGTTCGATTTCGATCGCGACGGGGACCTCGACCTGTACCTGGTCAACAGCGGCAGCCTGGACGATCGAGGCCAACCGGCGGCCGACCCGACTGTGGCTAATCGGCTCTACCGCCAGGCCGCCGACGGTCGATTCGAGGACGTCTCGATCACCAGCGGACTGGCCGACACCGGTTACGGCATGGGCGTGGCCGTCGGAGACATCAACAACGACGGATACCCCGACCTGTTCCTCAGCAACCTCGGCCCCGACCGCCTGTTCCTGAACCAACGCGACGGCACGTTCCTCGACATCACCACCGCTGCAGGAATCGACAATGCGTCGTGGTCCACATCGGTCGCGATGTTCGATCTGGATCGAGACGGCTGGTTGGATCTGTACGTGACCAACTACGTCGACTACCGGGCCGACACGAAGTGCCCTGACAACAGCGGTCGTCCCGACTACTGCGGCCCGCAGGTCTTCGATGGTCAGCCGGACCGGCTGTACCGCAACCTGGGCGGCGAGAGGGGCGAAGGTGAGGGGGCCGGAACGGTACGGTTTGCCGACATCAGTCCCCAGGCGGGAGTGTCGCGACAGGGTGGGCCCGGGCTGGGGGTTGTTTGTGCCGACTTCAACGGCGACGGCTGGCCCGACATCTACGTGGCCAACGACCACGCCGCCAACTTCCTGTGGATCAATGCCCAGGACGGGACGTTTCGCGAGGAGGCGTTTTTCCGGGGCGGTGCCCTGAGTGCCGGGGGTCGGCCGCAGGCGAGCATGGGCATCGCCTGTGGTGACATCGACGGCAACGGCCGCATCGACCTGCTGCTGACTCACCTCGAGGGCGAGAACAACGCGTTGTACATGGGAGTCGACGAGAAGGGGTTCCGCGAGTCCGGCCAAAAGGCGGGTCTGGCGTTACCGAGTTTGGGCTACACAGGCTTCGGCACCCAGTTTCTCGACCTCGACAACGACGGGGATCTCGACCTGCTGGTCGCCAACGGCCGTGTCAAGAGGGCGACTCGTGAGAGCCAGAGCCAGCCCGACGAGTCGGTGCCAGAGTTCTGGAAGATCTACGCCGAGCGGAATCACGTGTTTCTCAACGACGGTTCCGGCCGGTTTCAGCGGTACGAAAACCGGGCCGATCCGTTGGTGAGTCGGGTCGAGGTGTCTCGAGGATTGGCCACTGGCGACATCGACAACGACGGCGACGTCGACGTGGTGATCTGCAACACGGCCGGCCCCGTGCGGATTCTCTTCAACAACTGCAACACCAGCACCCGGCCAGGCGGCGGGCCTCACTGGTTGATCGTCCGAACCGAGTTGTCCGATCGCGGCGGGCGGCTGGCCCTGGGCGCGACGGTCACGGTGACCGCCGGCAAGTCGACATTCCTGAGGCTGGTGCAACCGGCCACCAGTTTTCTCTCATCAAGCGACCCCAGGGTCCACTTCGGTCTGGGCAAGATCGAGTGGATTGATTCGATCGAGGTCAGGTGGCCCGACGGAACGCTCGAGAGGTTTTCCGGTGGCGAGGTGGATCGGATCGTGACCATTGGGAAGGGGTCCGGCGAGGTCCAGCCCGGGCAGGAGGGGTCATGACCGGGGCGAATGAGGCGGCCAGCGACGCCGGCCGTGGTCGCCGACGGGTGGCGGTCGCCGGCGTGGTCGGACTCATCATCGTGTTGGCCATCGCGATCGGCCCGGCCTGGCGCGGTCCGCGGGGAGCACCCCCGAGCGACCAACCCGAAGTGGATCTCTCGGACGCGGTAGCCGAGGTTCGTGATGTGATCCAGGCGGCTCGGGATCGAGTGACCTCCTCGCCCGAGTCGGGAGCGGCGTGGGGCGACTTGGCGATGCTGCTGCGGGCTCACGGGTACGACCAGTCCGCCGACACGGCGTTCCGGCGGGCCGAGGAGTTGGACGGAGATGAATTCCGCTGGCCGTACCTGCTGGGTGTGAGCCTGGAGAACGTGGATCCGCTCGAGGCCGAACGGTGCCTGAGGCGTGCGATCGAGTTGGCTCCGGAAAACGCGCTGCCGAGGCTGTTTTTGGCCGAAATGCTCGCCGAGTCGGGCCAGGTCCAAGAGGCCGAGCGGTTGTTTCAGGAGGCCCGCGAGCTGGACTCGCTCAACACTCGGGCGCTGCTGGGCTTGGCGCGGCTGAAGTTGGCACAGGGAACACTCGAAGATGCCGAGGGCCTGTGTCGGCAGGTGGAGGAGCTCGAGCCTCAGGGCCGAATGGTGCAGGAACTGCTGGCCCGGGTCCTGTACCGACAGGGTCGGCGCGAAGAGGCCGAGCGGGTCAGGCGCCGGCTGGAGACGATGCCCCAGGTTGAAACCAGCAACGATCCGTACGTGGCGGAGGTGTTGATCCTGCGTCGTGATCCGAACTGGATTGCCGTAAAGGCTCAGACCATGCTCGAGCAGGGTCAGACCCAGCGAGCTGTCGAGTATCTCGAGAAAGTGATCGCCGAGTATCCTGGTCGGGTGGGGTTTCCTCTGCAGTTGGCTCGGGCGCTGGGTGGAGCCGGAGAGGCGGGGCGGGCTCGCGAGGTGCTGGAGCGGGCGGTTGCTGATTTCCCCGAGTCGGCCGAGTTGCGGCTGGTGCTGGGCTTGGTGCTGGGAGAATTGAAGGAGTTTGATGCGGCGGTTGTGAGCTTCGAGGCGGCGATCCGGCGCAAGCCCGACTATGCCGACGCGTGGTTGTGGCAGGGCCGGGCGTTGCGAGATCGGGAGGAGCATCAGCGGGCACAGCGGTGTTTTCGGCAGGCGATCCGGTTTCGGCCCGACTTGCCCGACGCGCATGCCGCTCTGGGTGAACTGCTGCTTGCGAATGGAAGTGCGGCGGATTTAGCCGAGGCGGTCCGGGCACTGGAGACGGCCGTGGATCTGGCGCCGGGCAATGTCCAGTGGCGGAGCCGATTAGCCGAGGCGAGGCGTCGACTGGAGAAGTGACCAGCGGCACTCTATTCGTCGGTTTCGACCCGCGAGCGGATCGAGGTTTCGACGGCCGAGTGTGCGGTACCGGAGTGCCCGGCGACGACCGACGAGCCGCCGGTGCGGTGGAGCTGCTTGGCGGCAATTTTCTTCCGAGCAATCTCGGCTCGCTGCACGAGCACTTTTTCGAACGAGAAGTCTGCCGGGGTTCGTTTTGAGAACGGCGAGAGTGCTCGGCAGACGTCGGAGGCTTGCTGGAAGCGGGTTTCGGGTCGTTTGGAGATCATCTTTTCGAGGATCGCAGTCACTTCCGGCGGCAGGTCCTCGACGAGATTGCCCACCGGCCGGGGCTTCCGCGTTCTCTGGGCTTCGAGTTTCTGCTTGGTCGTCTTGAGCGGGAAGGGCAGCTTGCCGGTCAGCGTGGCGTAGAAGGTACAGCCGAGGCTGTAGAGATCGGCGCGTCCATCGACGGCGCTGCTGTCGAGTGTCTGTTCGGGGGCGATGTAGTCGGCGGTGCCCAGGCAATCGTGGCCGAAGATCATCTGCAGTGAGAACTCGTCATCGGCTTCGGATTCGATCTTCGAGAGTCCAAAGTCTGCGATCTTGACGTGTCCGTCGATGTCGACCAGCAGGTTTGCCGGCTTGACGTCTCGGTGGATGGTACCGTTGTCATGAGCGTGCTGGAGTCCGGCGGCAGACTGGCGGACGACGTCGCAGGCAGCCGGCCACGGCAGGGGCCCGTTGCGGACGATGAGTTCTTCGAGGCTGATGCCTCGGACGACCTCCATCACGACGTAGTAGACGTCTCCGTAGACCCCTTCGGTCCGCCGGTGTTCGAAGGTGCGGACGACGTTGGGGTGGTTCAGCAGCAGGCCGGCCTTGGCTTCGAGTTCGAAGCGGGCGATCATGCCGGGGTCTCCTTCGAGTCGTTTGGGGAGCATCTTGACCGCGACGGGGTTGCCGCTGTCGTTATCGGTGGCCAGGTACAGCCACCCCATGCCTCCGGTACCGAGGATATGATCGCAGCGGTAGTTCCCGATGAAGAAGCCGCGGTGTCGTCCTTCGAGTAGCCGATCGGCCTGGAAACGGGTCAGTAGCCCGGATCCAACCAGGGCCTCGGTCAACTCGGCCGGCGCGATGTCGGCGGGGAGTTTGAGTCGCTCGAAGGCGTCGCCGACCTGGTTCTCGCTCAAGAGCCGGCTCTTCTCGAGCAGGCCGAGCAAGTCGTTGGTGACCTCTGGTGGTGGCATCGGTGGCTGGCTCTGCGGGGACGCACCTGATTGTAGCACCGGATTCAAGAAACGAAACACGCCCGGGTGATCAGTAGGTGATCACACCGGGCGTGTTCTCAGTCGTTCAACTCAAACGCACGTCGCGTTCTTAGTTGTTGAAGAGGCTGATACGACGGATCTGCGGGAGGCGGATCCGGGGCAGCAGCGTCGTCTTCTTCTCATACTCGCAACCCTTGGTGGCTGTCTTCGGAGCAGCCGGCTTGGCGCACTTGGCAACCTTCGGGGCGGCGGGCTTGGCACACTTGGCACTCTTCGGAGCGGCAGGCTTGGCGCACTTGGGTGCGGCGGGCTTGCGAACCTTCGGAGCGGCAGGCTTGGCGCACTTGGGCGCGGCCGGCTTGGCACACTTCGGCTTGGCCGTCTTGACTTCGCACTTCTTGCTGTCTTTGCCATTGAAGCTCAGGAAGTCCAGCAGGCCAGCGTCGGCGGTCTGGGTGCCAACGAACAGAGCCGCAACAGCGGCGATCACTGTGGTCAACTTCATCGGGAGATCTCCTTGCAGTGCCGTCTTGGTGCGTGACACGTGTGAGGGTTCATCAATTGGGGGTCACCTACGAGTCACCCCGCCTCGACTCGACCATGGTGATCGAGCGTCACAGAGTTCGTTTTCGACATCCAGGGGGACCTCGTTGCGGTGAATCCTTCGTCGTGGACCGCTAGTCTGTGAGTGCGGGACACTGGTGGCGGTCGTAGCAGTCACGCCGCACGGGTGTGTCGGCTGTTCGGGAAATGACGCGCACCAGGTCCGGTGGCGCAGGCGGTGGCCGGGGACGGGTTATGCACGTCGTGACGATCGCAGTACTGGCCGCCGCCGCGTGGGGGTGGTGCAGGGGCCGAAAGGCGGTCGTCGGAACTACCCTGCTGTCGGCTTGGCGCTGGGGTGTCGCGGCCCTCAGCATGTCCCTGCTCGCCGCGGTGGCACAGGCCCTGGAAGCCGTCTCGCCAGGTGGCATCGATCACCTGTGGTACGCCGCCTGTGTGCTGTGGGTCTGTCCGGCCGTGGCCGTACTCGGGGCACGCAGGCCCGGGTCTGCGGCCTGGAGCGGGTTCGTGATGGTCCCGCTGCTGCTGGTGCTCGAGTGGCCGGTGAGCGGGGTTGCGGTGGCCGGCCGGATCAGCGGTGTCTCGCAGGGACCGCTGTTTGAAGCCGTGAGACTGGATTGGCCCGAACTGCTCGGTTGGCTGGTCGTGCTGGGGCTGGGGGGCGGAAACTACCTGATGACCCGGCGAGGTGGCGCTGTATTGGCCGGGGCCGCCGGAGTTCTCGCGCTGCTGTGGCCTCTGAGTGGCACAATCCCCGGCGGGACCTGGACCGACGCCATGCGGCTTTGTGGCGGAGTGGTCCTGGCTGTGGCGCTGTGGTGGGCCGGCCGAAGGGGATCGCTGCTGCCGTCGGATCCGGACGCTGATCGGAGGCAGCGGCTGGCTCGGGCGTGGGACGACTTTGTCCAGGCCTACGGATTGGTCTGGGCTGTTCGCGTCGAAGCCCGCGTCAACGAGGAACTGGCGCGGATTGAGGGTGGTGGCGTGTTAGGGCCTCAGGGAGTGAGGTTTGCCGACGAAGAGACGGTTGCCGATGAAGGACGTGACGCGGTGTACTGGCGGGCCGAATCGACCTTGAGATGGCTGTGGGGGCGGTTTGTTGACGAGGCTTGGGTCGAGATGAGATTGGGGCCGGGAGCGCCCCTTGGCGCAAAAGAACCGCACGCCTTATGATTGCCGCGGCCCGACGGTGGTAGAACCATCGCCGACGGGACCAGGGAGAGGTGGCAGAGTGGCCGAATGTGCCGGTTTCGAAAACCGGTGTACCTTCACGGGTACCGAGGGTTCGAATCCCTCCCTCTCCGCATTCCACCCCAAGGGGGACAGCAGAAGTCGCTGTCCCCCTTGGGCTTTTGAATTCCCGGTCTGCGACGCCCACCAGGAATCGGCCGTGGGTTCATGAAATACGCACTGATAATTCCCGACGGTGCCTCGGATGAGCCTCAGGGCACGGCCGACGCAGTGAGTCCGCTCGAGGCCGCTCGGACCCCGGCGATGGATGAGATCGCCAGGACGGGTGTCGTGGGCCGAGCGGATCACGTGCCACGCGAACTGCAAAGCGGCAGTGATGTGGGGATTATGAGTCTGATGGGGTACGACCCGCTGGTCTGCTACACCGGACGAGCACCGATCGAAGCGGCCGCCCAGGGAATCGAACTCGACCAGGACGACTGGGCGGTCCGCTGCAACCTGGTGACGGTCTCCGGTGGCCGCATGCAGAACTTTACCGCCGGACACGTTGACGATCACGCGGCGAAAGAGCTCATCGGCCGCCTGCAACAGGACCTCAGCGACGACTCGCCTTGGCAGTACTACCCGGGTGTCAGTTACCGCAACCTGTTGGTGCATCGGCCCCGGGCCGATGCTGGCGAAGCGATGTTCTCGACCGCGACCCGATCGACCCCGCCTCACGACCTGCTCGACTTGCCGGTCCAGGGATACCTGCCCAGCGGTCCCGGAGCCGAGTCGCTCTGCCAGATGATGGACCGCAGCCGCGAGTTGTTTGCCGGGTTGGATGTCGATTCGCAGGCCACCCAGGTCTGGTTCTGGGGCCTGGGCAGTCGGCCGGGTCTCGAGCCGTTTGTCGAGCGGTTCGGCAAAACCGCGGCGGTCGTGACCGCGGTCGATGTCGTGCGAGGGCTGGGGGGGCTGATGGGCTTGACGGTAATCGAGGTCGAGGGAGCGACGGGGTACCTGGACACCGACTACGCCGCCAAGGGCCAGGCGGCGATCGCCGCGTTCGAGGAGCACGACCTGGTGGTGGTGCATGTCGAGGCGACCGACGAGGCGTCTCACGACGGAAACGCCGCGGCGAAGATCGAAGCGTTGGAACGGATCGACGAGTCGATTGTCGGCCCCATTCACCAGGCGTTGGTGGCGTTCGGGGAACACCGCATCCTGGTCTCGCCCGACCATCCGACCCTGTTGCGGACCAGGACTCACGCCCGAGGCCACGTGCCGATCGCCGCCTGTGGGACCGGGTTGGTGCCCGACGAGCACGGGCACTACGACGAAGTGACCGCGGAGAAGTCGTCGCTGGTCTTCGATCGCGGTTGCGATCTGATGCCGTGGTTCCTCGGGAGCGGCAGCTAGTCTTCTTCGAGCGATCCACCAGCCGGCGGCGTCTGCCCGACCGCTGAGGCCAGCAACAGCCCCTGCAACTGCTCGGGCCTCGGCGGCGGGGCCAGGAAACTGGCTCCGATGCCGACAACGACTGCCGGCACGGTCGTCAGCAGGCCGTCCCACCAGGTGTTGGTCTTCAAGTCGGCCACGGGGCCAAGCGACTTGAGAGTCTCCTCGCCCAGCAGCGGCAGTCCGAAGCGGATCAGGAAGAAGACACACAGCCCGGCGATGGCGCCGGCAAGCACGCCGGCGGAATTGACCCGACGGATGAGCATCCCCAGCATCAGGATCGCCAGCAGCAGCCCCAGCGTGGCCCCGGCGATCGAGAGCAGGATCTTAAAGACCGGCGAGTTGATCAGTGCCAGCAGGCAGGCGATCAGGGTCACACCCAGGCCGAAGCCAGCGGTCAACCAACGGTTGATCGAGGTTCCCAACTCCCGGCCGTGGAACCAGTCGGTCACCAGTGTTGCTGTCATGCTGTTGATCCCGCTGTCGAGGCTGCTCATGGCCGCCGCGAATAGCCCGGCCAAAATCAGTCCGGTCACGCCAAAACCGCCGGCGTAGGTGATCACGAAGTGCGGTAGCAGTTGGTCGTGCTTGCGAGGTTCGCTCAGGTAGGTCTCGAAGATCTCCGGGTGCGACTGCTGGTAGAACACAAAGAGTGCGGTTCCGACCATGAAGAACAGGGTGCAGGAGACCAGCGTGAAGCCGCCCTTGATGATCAGCGCCCGGCGGGCTGAACTGACCGAGTCGACAGTCACGTATCTCTGGAACGCTCCATAGGAAGCCAACTGGCCGCCCATGTAGATGAAGAAGCCGTAGGCACAGGCCGAATACAGGTTGTGCTCCTTGAGACCGCCCTCGCGGCTGAACATCTCGAACTTCCCCTCGGCGGAACCGACGGCCAGGTAGGTCGTGACGCCGCCGTCGATCTTCCAGATCAACAGGCCCAGCAGAAACACCATGCCGCCGCACAGCGCGAAGGCCTGGATCGTGTCGGTCCAGATCACCGCCTTCACGCCGCCGATCGCCGTGTAGATCGTCGCCAGGACCCCGACGACACCGATCACGGCCAGGGTCTGCAGGATCGAGTCGGTCTCGAGTACCACGTCGAGGATCCGTGAGACAGCCAGCAGCATCGTGCCCATCCAGCCGGCCGAGTAGACCATGAAGATCAGGCTGGCCATCAGGCGGATCTTCCGGGTGAAACGCCGCTCGAGGTACTCG
>Ga0310123_10000408_pt1 | contig 38421 bp, 44 predicted proteins | sample CB6_AW_1057_MG_FD_203505 | JGI IMG/M metagenome (GOLD analysis project Ga0310123, IMG submission 203505) | Marine microbial communities from Western Arctic Ocean, Canada - CB6_AW_1057 | ecosystem: Environmental > Aquatic > Marine > Oceanic | place: Canada: Western Arctic Ocean | collected... | reverse complement strand
TCAAGGTGACGTGCCCCAGGACGACGATAGTTTCAAGGTAAGCGAATAGCGAATTGCGGAAGACCAAGCCGACTTTAGTCGGCGACCGAACCCATCGCCTTTAGGCGATGGAGCGCACGCGCTTAGTGGTCCGTTGGAGGAACTCGACTGCGGGCCGCATGAGCGCGAGGACGATGAGTCCGCTTCCGGCCTCGGGAGCGCCGAAATTGATGTCGAGAAGCTTGTCGCGAAGCGAAAGACGCGCGCGCCTGTTCTTGGGTGTCGAGCCGTCGGCGTCCTTCCCAGTGATCTTGCGCAGAAAATCGATCTCTCCGTGAGAGAAGACAATCTCGGTGGAGTTGTCTTTGGGTTTCGCCACGGCACGCTTTTTTGTGGCCGCCTTCTTCTTTTTCGTTTTTGCCACTCGGTTGAGGTCCCTTGTTACCGTTTGTTCCCTTCAGACGGTTCATTCTTTGCCATGGGCTGCGGTGGGCCGTCACTGATTTCAAGATCACCGTCGAGCTGGCCGCCCTCCTCGACGCTCAGTTTTTTCGCGCGAAAAGTGCCCGTAGCTCGGGCAGGGCCTAGAAGATGCAGCGACTCAGTGTGCACGTTGCCTTCGAAGCGGCCGCCGATCTCGACGGAGTTGGCCTCGACTTGGGCGTTTACCTCTGAGCCCTCGAGAATGCGAACGAGTCCGCTTGCCTTGAGATCGCCGCGGAATTCGCCGTGAAGGGTAATGTTGGCGCCTGCGAGCTTGCCGTTGAAGCTCGCTTTGGCCGCCAGGATCGTTTCGTCGTTTGTCACCTTGATACGCTCCTCGACTCTAGTCGCGCGAATTAGCCGCGCTGGGCAGGTTAGGTCTTCGAATTAGGATTTTCAAAATCAGGACTGAAAACACCATCGATGATCGTGTATACCTACTAAAAATCTACCATGCAAAGAAGGGAAGTGCTAGCGGGTCAGTTGTCGACGTCGTCCAGCACGCCGTTCTCGGTGAGGGTCTGGACGTCGTCTGAAAGCTCTTTGCCAACAATGCCGAAGTAACGTTTGACGACGTGGCCTCCTCTGTCAATCAGGTACTTCGTTGGGTAGCCAAGAAACGGTCCAAAGGCTTCGCTAGTGTCTGGTTCGCCCATGACCTGTGTGTAAGTGACATTCTGCTCCGCGACGAACTCCATGACGTCTTCGCGCTCGCCCGATTCGAGCACGATCCCGAGCATCAAGAAATCGTCCGCCCCAAAGGAGTCGGACATTTCCTGGAGATGTGGGAGCTCTGCGATGCACGGAACGCACCAGGTGGCCCACAGATCCACGAGGACGACTTTGTCTTCGTTCTCGGCGAGCGAGACGGTGCCGCTGCCATCGATTTTGCTCAGAACGAGATCTGGTGCGGCATTCTCGCTCGGCTCGGATTCGGCGACCGGCTTCTGACAACCGAGCGCGGCCACTAGAGCGAGGACCAGGAATGTCCATCTTCCGCTCATAATGAGGCTATTCCGGTTGGAGCGTTCGGACGAACAGCACGACTTGCCAGCGCTCGGTCTCGCTCATCTTGCGAGTCATCGGGGGCATGGGCCTCTTGCCGGTCGTGATCTTGTAAAACATCTCTCCGTCCGACATCCGCTCTTTGGCTTCGGTCGTTGCGAAGTTCGGTGGCGCGGGTTTGATGAACTGGGTCGCAGGGCCGTCACCTTTTCCGGCCTCGCCGTGACACATGAGGCAGTGCTTCTTGAAAAGCGCCCCACCAGCGGTGACGGCTTCGTCGGTCGCCTCGACCGGGTTCTCGACGGCCTTGGCCTCGTCGGGGACCTCCCAGACGCTTTCTTGTGCTACCGCGAGCCCGAGCCCGCACGTACTTATCAGTAGAACCGCGAACAGAACGTTCCGCATCGATCTCTCGCCTCCTTTAAGAACGTCATTATAACAAAAGACCTTACGATCCCGCTTCGACCTCGTCGGGCGCCTCCTTCACTTCCCAGATGGAGACCAGCGGAAAGAGTTTGGCGAAGAGGACATAGAAAAGAATAAAAGCAGCGAACTCGGCCGCCGTTATCGCGATCTCGACCGTCGATGGGCTATAGGTGCCCGCGTCCCACATCTGCTGCGAGCGTGGATGGGAAGCCGAGCTCACGACGATGATGAACCGCTCGAGCCACATGCCCATCAAAACGAACGTCGACGCGACGACGGAGCCTGTAATCGTCCGGGTCTTCTTCGGCCCGAGTATGGCTAACGGCATGACGAAACACGCGATCACCATTCCCCAGAAATAAGGTGCGAACGCGCCTGTTAGACGGCTCGACAAGACCGCCATCTCGGCATGCTCGTTTCCGTACCAAGCTGTGAGGTGCTCGGCCAGAGTGAAGTAAGCCCAGAGGCAGCTCATCGTAACGAGGAGGAGGCTCAAGTTATTGAACTGTAGGGCTCCAAGAAATTTCTCGAGATGGAAGACTTTGCGCAAGATCGCCATCGCAATCATGAGAGCAGCGATGCCACTAAAGATGGCGCCGACCACGAAGTACGGCCCGAAGATCGCGGTGTGCCACATCGGAACGAGCATCATTGCGAGAGTCCAGGACACGACGGTGTGCACCGACACGGCGATCGGGATGATGGCGACGGCCATAAAAGAAATCGCCTTCTCGAGCCGCGCATGTTGACGTTCGGTTCCCGTCCATCCGAGCGCCAACAGCTTGTAGAGCTTACGCAGTCGTGGACTCCGATCGCGCAACAGTGCGAGGTCCGGGATGAGCGGCAGATACAGATAGACGATGCTGCCGGTCATGTAGAGCGAGATCGCCCCGACGTCCCAAATCAATGGGGACAAGAGCTGCGGCTCGATCATTGGTAAGTAGATCAGTTCGGGCCGTCCAAGGTGCCAGAGGATATTGCTCGAGCCCATGATGAGCGCGACTACGGTGATGACTTCGGCCACCCTCGTTATGGGGCGGCGCCACTCGGCGCCGGCGAGCCTCAGGATAGCGGAGATGAGCGTACCCGCGTGGCTGATGCCGATGAAGAAGATGTAGTTCGTGATGTAGAGGCCCCAATAGACGGGCTGATTCATGCCGGCAACGCCGAGACCGCCGCGGAGCTGCCCCATCCACATGAACCCACCGAAGGCAATGACAGTCAAAAGTGCCAAGACGATGAGATAGAAGCCTCGCCCCGTTTCGAAGACGTGTCGGAGAAGCGAGTCCTCAATCTTGCGATCGCGCGCGGACGCTTCCACGCCACTCTCCTTCTTGCAAATACGCAACGCGCGGGCCCGTACCCAGGTCCGCGAGCGGAAGCTCCGCGCGCGGGCTCTTGAAAAGCTGCGCTACGGCCGAATCCGTATCTTCGAGATCACCGAACGTGATGGCGCGGGTCGGGCAGGATTGGGCGCAGGCGGGATCGACTTCGCCGTCTCTGACAGGCCGCTCTTCCTCCTTGGCCGTGTCCTCACCGCGCCGTATGCGCTGCACGCAGAACGTGCATTTCTCCATGATGCCTTTCCAGCGCACGGCGACGTCAGGGTTGATGGTCTGCTCGAGCGGTGATTCCCAGCTCGGCTCGGACCAATTGAAAAAACGGACAGTGTAAGGACAAGCATGCGCGCAAGCTCTTGTGCCGATGCAACGCGGGTGGATTTGCGCGTTCAGACCTTGGGGCGTTTCGTAGGTCGCCGATACGGGGCACACCTTGACGCAAGGCGCGTCGTCGCAGTGAACGCAGAGGACAGGTTTGAACCGCATCCTGACGTCGGGAAAGGCGCCTTCCATATAGCGCTCGATACGGAGCCATTCGATCGTACGGCCGCGCAAAGATTCCACCGGCCCTGTGACAGGCACGTTGTTCTCTCCTCGACACGCGACCACGCACGCTTCGCAGCCCGTGCAGCGGTCGACGTCGATGGCCATGCCCCATTCGGTCATAACTTGCGCACCGTAACTTTCGTCCCCGCAAGGAGCTCCCCATCCGCGTCCGCCGCGGGGTTCAATAGAGCGAAGGCGTTCACGCCGCGCCCCTCGCTGTAGCGGCCGTAGCTGGTGTGACCTTGTCCAGCGGCGATCGCGACCATATCGGGATGAAGACCTGGCGTGACATGTGCGCGGGCTTCGATGGCTCCAGATTCGGATCGGAGCTCGACGAGGTCTCCGCTCGCGATGCCGAGATCTCCGGCGCGATCCGCGTTGATCTCGGCAACACTCCCCCAACGGATGCCCGTGATCGGATCCGACAGCTCTTGAAGAAAAGGGAGATGAGCGCTCCGGCCGTCACCTAGAGCGTTCGACGCGTAGACGTGAAGCTCGAGCCCTGGCGTCGCGTGGGAACGCTCTCTGATAGCCGCGGTCTCGAATCGGTAGCGGCCGGGCTCGCCCGCGCTTTCCGCGCTCCAAAACCCTCCGCGGGCGAGCGCATCGCTCCAGGAGGTGTCGAGGCCTGCCCAAGCTTCGCGAAGCGCCGCCTCGTAGGAGCTCCACGGAAACGCATCCGCTCGACCCGTGCCCTTTGCGATAGCGAGCAGTGCATCCGGCATCGACCGTGTGTCGTAGAGTGTGCGGACGAGGAGCGGCTGCGCGAGGGTGGCCATGGGGACGGGGGCGCCAGCAGGAACGGCGTCCTCGAAACGCTCGAACGACATGGACTCAGGGAGCACCAGGTCGGATGCCGCGGTCGTCTCGTCCATGAACGCGCTAAAGCTCACTCGGAGCGAAACGGAGGAAAGCCAGGTCTCGGCCTCGAACGCGGGGGGTAGGCTGTAGAGCGGGTTCGTGTCCACGATGAAAAGAACGTTCGGAGGCTCGGAGCCGAGTGCTTGGGTCAGAGCACGCTTTTCGATCTCGGGTCCCTCGAGCGCGGGCCACGGAGCGAAAGGTGGCGCTTCGGCCGGCACCATGTTCTTTCCGAGGAGCGCGTTCAAGTGGGACACCGCTAGGGCGAGGGCCAGCCCTGCTCCCGAGCGCACCGCCGAGCCTCCAGCGAGGCAAATCGTTGGGCCGTGCTCGGCCATCTCTTGCGCCAACCGCTCGGCGGTTGCACTCGGCTCGACCTCCTCGACGAGGGCGCGGAAGGCTTCGAAACCCTCGGATGCACCGATAGCCGATGCAGCGTTTTGGCCATCGCGGATCAGCACATGCGCGATGCCTAGCGCGAGCTCGATCTCTTCGCCGGTACGCGTCGGGATCCACTCATCCGCGTTGGCCGCGGTCAGGGACAGGCGCGGCCCGATCATCACGAACTTGCCGCGACGTCCGGGACGGCCTTGCCGCAGCTCGGCCAGCCCGTGGTGAAAACGCACCGGCGAGATATCTGCTTCCAGCATCTCGGCTCCAAAAGATACGACGTAGCCTGCGTTCTCGAGATCCGGATCGGCGAGCCGTTCGTGGCCGGTCGCAAGCGTGCTCGCGCGCTCGAGCGTCGTCGTCGAGAAGGGCTCGTGAAGGATGTGGTCCGACGACCCGAACGCCTTCAGGAATCGCTCGACGATGGCGCGCCGATGTCCCGTGAGTGTGCCCGTGAGAAAGGCAAAGGGAAAGTCCATGCGTTCGGCACTGCCGAGTGCGTTAGCGATGCGCTCGAGCGCTTCGTCCCAGGTCAGTTCGGCAAAGGAGCCGTCCTCCTGCTTCGCCATCGGCGTGCGGATGCGGTCCGGATGGTACATCGCTTGCGGCGCGGCCTGGCCGCGCGGGCAGAGCCCGCCCCGGCTCATCGGATGTTTGGGATTACCTTCAACTTTGACGAGCCGGCCGTCGATTTTGCGAACTTGGATGCCGCAAGCCGCGTTGCATTCGAAGCAAGTCGACCGCGTCCAAATCTCCTCACCGGGGATGAAGGGCTCTTCCGGGATCAGGATCGGAATGAGCTGAGAAGCATCGGGGGCGCAAGCGTCAAGAGCGAGCCCAGCGGTTGCGGCAAAGACGTTGCCCTTTAGAAATTCCCGTCGATCCATCGGCCTATTTGTGGCAGACAACGCAGTCCACCGAAACCTGTTCCTGCTCGTGGCACTCGATACACCATTTCATTTCGAGGGCCTGGTGGCGGACTGCCGTCATGCTTTGCCCGATATCCGCGTGGCACGTTTCGCAGCTGAGCCCCGCCCGAACGTGCCACTTGTGAGGGAAATATGTGAATTGTGGAAGCTTGTAGAGACGCACCCACGGGATGGGCTCTTCGGCATCGACATATTCCATGAGCTTCTGCGTGGCCTCGCTTTCCTGAGGCATCGCCATGTGGCACGCGCCGCAGAGCTCGGTTCGCGGGATACCGGCGGCGGCCTGCCGTTCGTAGAACTCGTGACAAAAGCCACAATCGATTTGGTTGTCCGCATGGAGCTTGTGAGGAAACGCGATCGGCTGAGCCAGAGAAGCGCCGGCATCCCCGCCGCAGCCGCTGACGGAGAGCACCAGAATCCCTAGCACTATGCTGATGGCAAACCACATGAGCGGCGCAACATATCACGGAGCCGCGTTTCGTTCCAGCTACCCGCTGCCAGCTACTTGGGGGGGGTAGGTAGCCGATCCGTAGGCGGATCTTCACAGTGTGGCATGCACCCTTGGAGTAAAATAACTTGTTATGCGGAAAGTGTTGACGGTGTCGTTGGTAATGTGGGCGGGGAGTGCCTGGGGGCAGCCCGGGCGTATTCAGGTGGATGTGACGCCGCTGGTCGAGGCGAGTGTTCTCGAATCGGGAAAATCGGTTCGGGCCGCGGTTCAAGTTCGGTTGCAGGACGGGTTTCATGTGAACTCGAATGAGCCGCTCGAGAAGTATCTCATCCCGACTTCGCTCCAATTTGCGCCGCTCGACGGTGTGAGCATCGATGGGCTCGCTTATCCCGAAGCCTTTCACATCGTTACTGGCGGGTCCGAGACGCCGCTCGCGGTGTTCGAAAAAGAGTTTGCGATCGGCGTGTTGATGTCGATCGACGCGAGCGTGGCCCCGGGGGAGTACGTGCTCTTGGGCCAGCTCAATTACCAAGCTTGCGACGAGAACGTCTGCTATCGACCGGACAAACGACCCGTGCAGATTGCGCTTCGCGTTGGATCGTCTGAGGAGCCCGCGGCACTCCAACATGCGGGCGTTTTCGACGCCATCGATTTCTCGAAGACGAGCCCTGTCGAGATGCTGAAGGAGCCGCCGGCACTCGACTTGAAAGAAGTGGTCACACTGGCGGGGAGCGGCGACCAAGATACGCTCAAGCTCGTGGACGCGTTCACCATTGCAGGCACGACCGGCGGGTTTCTCGGGAAGGACGCATTTATCGCGTTCATCGACGACGCCGAGGCCGGCCGCGTTCGGAAAGGATGGTTCGAGGGCAAAGGACCTATCGCCATCATCGCTATTGTGCTCTTCGGCGGGCTCGCGCTCAATTTGACGCCCTGTGTACTTCCCATGATCCCCATCAATCTCGGAATCATTGGGGCCGGCGCTCGCGCCGGCAGCAAAGCGCTGGGTTTTGCTCTTGGCGGTGCTTATGGCTTGGCGATGGCCGTCGTCTACGGGGCTCTCGGGCTCATCGTCATCCTTACCGCCGGGACGTTCGGAACGATCAACGCGTCCCCGTGGTTCAACTTTGGGATTGCCGTCCTTTTCGTGGTGCTCGCGCTCGCTATGTTCGATGTCATCACGATCGATTTTTCTAGCCTTCAATCCAAGGTTCAGTTTTCCGCCGGCACTGGAAAGTTTTTCGTGGCGTTTGGTATGGGAGCGGTCGCGGCGCTTCTCGCGGGCGCTTGTGTGGCGCCTGTCGTCATTCAAGTCGTCATTTTCTCGAGCGATCTCTACGCGAAAGGCCAAGTCGCAGCATTGGCGCTGCCGTTTCTTCTCGGCATCGGCATGGCCATCCCGTGGCCGATCGCGGGTGCGGGGATCTCTCTGCTTCCGAAGCCGGGTGCTTGGATGGTTCGGGTCAAACAAGCTTTCGGCATTTTGATCCTTAGCTTCGCTTCCTACTACGGATACCTTGGCTACGACATCGTGAGCCAGCGCTGGGTGGACGGGGCGGCCGTTGCGGACAGCGTTCAAGCGAAGATCGACTCGGGTTGGGTGCCTTCACTCGAAGCGGGGCTTCGGCAGGCCAAGGCCGAGAACAAGATGGTGCTGGTCGATATCTGGGCCTCGTGGTGCAAGAACTGCCTCACGATGGACAAGACCACCTTTGAAGACCCGGACGTGCTCGCGCGTCTCGACGACTACGTGAAAATCAAGTTTCGAGCGGAGGACCCCGAGGCCTCACCCGCTCGCGAGGTCATCAAGCGATTCGAAGGTGTCGGTCTTCCGGTTTATGCGATTCTCAAACCATAGAGTTTAGACTCTGCTTTCGACGCGTGTTTGACGCCTTGCGCTCTGCCGGGTAAGATTCAGATATCCGTATCTGTCTGATTTTCAAAGGAATAAGAGTACAACTAGCCTGTGGTTTTCTTCAATTACACGACGATGCAGGTGTCTACGAAGATCGTCTATTACGGTCCCGGACTCTGCGGCAAGACGACCAATCTGCACCAAATCCATAAGCGTACAGACCCGGACTCACGCGGGGAGATGGTGAGTCTCGAGACCGAGGCGGATCGAACGCTGTTCTTCGACCTGCTTCCGCTCGAGGTAGGGATGATTGGGGGGATGCGTGTTCGCTTACAGCTCTACACCGTTCCCGGCCAAGTGTTCTACAACACGACGCGAAAGCTCGTGCTCAAGGGCGTCGACGGGATTGTCTTCGTCGCGGATTCTCAGGAAGTCGCGCTCGAAGCGAATATTGAGAGCTTCCACAACCTGAAGCAGAACCTCGAAGAGCTGAACCAGCCTCTCGACTAGATTCCGTTCGTGTTCCAATACAACAAGCGCGATCTTCGAAACATCTTGCCCGTCGAAGCCATGGATCGGCACTTGAACCATGATGGTTACGATGTTTTGGAGGGGGCAGCGCTCCACAGCGTTGGCGTCTTCGAAACGCTCAAGACGATCTCGAAGAAAACGCTGGCTGCGGTGCACCGAAAAATCTCTGGTACCCGAGAAAAGCCCATGCTTGTCGGAGCCTCCGGTCGGGGCCCGCTGCGGCGGTGGAGAAGACGTCCGTCGAGGCCGATCTGTCGCCGCCAGAATTACGGACGGACAAGACGTTTGTGGGAGCGCATGTTCCGCTGCCCGTCATCGACGTTGACGCGCGCGACCACGAGGCGACGAGCGCGTCCGCGAGGGCTGAGCTCGTTGATGTGGACCTTGAAACGACCAAAACTATCGAAATGAACACCCTTCGTGCGGCGAGCAGACCGTCAGGCATCGACACGTCCGAGGTCAAGATAGAGTTCGCCGCGAACAGAGCCGAGAAAGAGAAAATCGATACTTCCGAAACTGTATCCGGGTTAGCACCCTTGCGCGTCCCGACACAGTCGAAGATCGACATCGATCGAGAGCTGTCGAATCTTCGCGAGATGGCCTTCGGTACCGCCAGAGCCAGAAAGAAGAAAGGTCCAAAGAAGACAAGGAGGTGTTGGTCGAAGGCTCCGTCGTTGTCGAAGTCCCAACCCGAGTTCGGGAAAAGACGTCCGGCGTCGTCGTCGACCTCAAGCTCGTGGGTGACGACACCCACCACTCCATCTCGAAAGCGATTCGAGTGGAGATCCCGCCCCGAGAAGAAGGCAGCAAAACACGCTTGCGCCTACAGATCTACCTCTCCGAGCCCGATGGCTAATCCTGAATCCTGACTAGGTTCCCGTGAACGTATCGATGTACAAGTGATAAACACGAAGCCCTAGCTCACGCGTGTCGTCTCCCAATCCCGCATCCGATGGGATGAACGACGCGCTGTTCACGATTCGCAGGTCGACCCAATCCTCGTCCCCGAGGGCATCGGCCGGGATGGTGAGCTTCTGCAGGAACGGATCCCTTCCGGACACCTCGAACGCGGCGATCTCGGTCTCGCCAATCATGACGGAAACGTTCAGGGGCTCGTCGAAGGCCTCGACGTTCCCGTCAGCTTCGAGATAGAGAACGCTTTCCTTTTTCGGGTTCCGGAACGAGCACACCGCTTCCTTTTTTGTCCACTGCCACTCCAAGTTGGGGTTCTCGGGAGCGGATTCGAGCTGGTGCCAGCCTTCTTTGTAGACGAGAAAAATATTCTCTTTTTGGTCCAGAAGCTCGAGTTGTCCGGCTTGGTAGGAGAGGCGCCCGCTATCGGGGCCGTCGAGGCCGAGGCGGACGCCGCCTTCGCCGGGGAGGTAGAGACCGACCTCCACCGTCGTGGTGCCGAGATAAGGATATAGCGGGATGAAGAGCGTCCGCTTATACTCGACCTTCGACCCGGCCTTCCATTTGCTCGTGGCTATCTCAGGCATATGGTCGTCGGTGAAGAGCTGGGCGTTGTGGGCGTCGAGAAAATGGACGAACACGGTGTAGTCTTTCGAAATCGGCTCGGAGTCCGCGGCGATGTCGAAGCTATAGGTGATCTCGATGGGGCTTCCAATCGGCGCCCGGGGCTTGTTGACTTCGAAGCTCACCGTGATGGGCCGGCTCTCGGTGGGTTCTTTTCCACCGCATGCGGCCATGACCAGGCCGGCGAGGCTGAGTGCCAAGACCGTCGCGCGGAAGATCTCGAATCTCGGTTGTTGTGTTGTCATGCGCTACAAATCTCCTCTTTTTGGGTTGCCCACGAATTAGGACAGGGCTTTCGTGCGTTTCTCCGCAAGCAAACCCGGAAGTGTGTCATATCGGCTTGCCTCCGTCAATGTGTCTTGCGTGACAGGGCGGGAAAGCTCCTGTTCTTGACGTTGTTTCGACCGCTTTGCTATAGTCGTCACGAATCGAAGGAACCATATTTTGAACAACTTAGAGTCCGGCATCGACTAAAATGGCTAGACAATTTGAAGAAGGTGACGCACTTGGCATGGTCGAAACGCGCGGCCTCATACCCGCGATTGAGGCTTCGGATGCAATGGTCAAGGCGGCGCGCGTCGAGTGCGTTGGTTATGAAACGATCGATGCCGGCTATGTGACGGTCATGGTGCGCGGAGACATCGCTGCGGTCAAGGCCGCTACGGATGCAGGCGCTGCCGCGGCGCGGCGAGTCGGTGAGCTCATCGCGGTGCACGTCATCCCGAGACCTTACAGCGACGTCGAAAAGTTGTTACCCAAGCCCTGAGAGACGTCCGCTCAGACATGGCCAGCGACAAGGATCTCCGTTCGATACAACAGGCGCGCGATTTGGTGCTCGCCGCCCGCGAGGCTTGGGAGAGCTACGCGCATTCGAGCCAGGAGGAAGTCGACCGCATCGTCGCTGCAAGTGCTGCAGCGGCTTCCGAAGCGTCCTACGAGCTCGCGAAGCTCGCCGTCGAAGAGACAGGCTACGGTATCGTCGAGCACAAATTCATCAAGAACAAATTCGCGGCCGAAGACGTCTACGCGTTCATCCGTGACATGAAGACTGTCGGTATCATCCGCGAGATTCCCGAGCGCAAAGTGTACGAGATTGCGGAGCCGGTTGGGGTTGTCGCGGCCATCATCCCCTCGACCAACCCGACCTCGACCGCCATCTACAAAATCCTCATCTCTCTCAAGTCACGTAACGCTATCGTGCTCTCACCGCATCCGGCGGCCAAGAACTGCATTCTCGAGACGACCGAAGTCATGAAGCGTGCCGCCATCGCCGCGGGGGCTCCGGAAGGGCTCGTGGCCTGCCTGAGCGAGGTCTCGCTGCAAGGAACGCAGGAGCTGATGAGCCATCGCCGCACGTCCGTGATCCTGGCAACGGGCGGTATGGGCCTCGTCCGCGCCGCTTATAGCTCGGGAAAACCGGCATTCGGCGTCGGTCCTGGAAACGTGCCTGCCTATGTCGAGTCCTCGGCCGACATTCCCAAAGCGGTTCGCGACATCATCACGGGCAAGAGCTACGACAACGGAACCCTGTGCTGTTCCGAGCAAGCGTTGATTTGCGATCGCGCCGTCGAGCGGGAAGTGCGGGAGCAAGTGCAACACCAAGGCGGTTACTTTCTCTCGAAAGAGCAGGCGGCGACGCTTGCGCAACTCGCCGTCTTGCCGTCGCGGCTGGCCAACCCGGAAATCGTTGGGAAGAGCGCGCGCTTCATCGCCGACTTGGCGGGCTTCTCTTTTTCAGCGTCCGAAGGGTCAGTGCCCGAAGGCACACGCGTGCTCGTGGTCGAGCTCGACGGAGTGGGTCGCGACTATCCGCTCTCGATCGAGAAGCTCTCGCCCATATTGGCTTTCTATGTCGTCAGCGACTGGAAAGAAGGCTGCGAGCGCGCCAAGCAGGTGCTCCGCTACGGAGGCATGGGACACACCCTCTCCATCCACTCGAAGAACGACGACATCATCCGCGAGTTTGCGCTTCAAAAACCCGCCTCTCGGATCGTGGCCAACTCGCCGGCCACTCATGGAGCGGTGGGCTTCAGCACAGGGCTCGCGCCCGCGATGACTCTTGGCTGCGGCTCCTACGGAGGGAACATCACCTCCGACAACATCACGCCGCTTCACCTCATCAACGTGAAGCGGCTCGCTTATGAGATCCGCGCCGTCGACGTCAATGAAGCGCTCGACGCTTACGGCTATTCCGGGGAGATTACCGCGCCGCGGCCTCGGGCCATGGGCTCGGCCGCGACGGGCACGCGGCAGTCCTCTCTCGAGTCTCGCGTGTCCTCCTTTCTCGAAAGCCGCGGCGTGACAACGCCTATGCGCAGTGACGCCGATGCATCTTTCGAAGGTGAGGCTGGGCCGGCAATGACCGCGTCGTCGAGCGAAGTACCGGCCCCAGCGGTGGTTGCGCTCGAGTTTGTTTCGGAGGACGATGTACGGGGCGCGTTGAGCAACGGGCGAAAGCTGCCTGTCAGTCCCACGACGGTCATCACGCCATCGGCGCGTGAGCTCGGGAACGAGAACAATATTTTCGTGCCGGTGTGAAAGCAAGATTAGTTGGAGGTTTGCGCGTGTCGGAGCTTTCCCACCGATTGATATGGATTTGTGCTTTAGGCCTATTGTCGACTTCCTGCTCGTCCAAGAAGCCCGCAACCGGACCCGAGCCGCCGCCAACCGCGGAAGTCACAGTATCGCTCCAGCGTCAGGCCGTGCAAAAAGCACGCATCGAGCTCGACTATGGCGAGGATCTTGCGCATCGCGGTAATTGGGATGAAGCGCGTGTCGCTCTCGATCGCGCGGTCGACCTGCTTCTCGATGTTCTCGGTGGTATCGCCACCTACCCCGAGTCGGAGCGACTCTATGACGAGATCATCGCAGCCATCCTGGCAACAGAGCGCGGCGCCCTCGATGCGGATGCGCAAGAGCAGTTCGAGCTTGCGGCGGTCGACGAGCTGACGAGCGAAGAGCTCGAGGAGCTTCCCGAGAACATCGTTTTTGCGGCGGATGCCGATCTGCCCACGACCACCTACGACATCCCTATCGAGCTGAATGCGCGGGTGCGCTCCATCATCGAGATGTATCAGCTTCGCCGCCACGATTGGTTCCAAGAGGCTCTCGACCGGTCCGGTTATTACCGCGAGATGATCGAAAAGATCTTTGCCGAAGAAGAGATGCCCCAGGATTTGCTCTACCTTGCGATGGTCGAGAGTGCTTTCAAATCTCGCGCGATCTCGCGAGCAGGTGCGGGAGGCATCTGGCAGTTCATCCGCGGTACCGGACGTCGTTACGACCTTCGACAAGATTTTTGGGTCGACGATCGCTTCAATGCGGAAAAAGCGACGCGTGCGGCGGCGCGCCACCTGAAGGATCTCTACGAACAGTTTGGCGATTGGTATCTCGTGATGGCTGCCTATAATTCCGGGTCCAGGCGAGTAGAGCGCGCGATCCGGCGCACCGGAAGCCGCGATTTCTGGGTGCATGCGAAGCGCCGCGTGCTGCCGCGCGAAACGCGCAGCTACGTGCCGCTCATTCTCGCCGCGATCGTGATCGCTAAAAACCCAGAGGAGTACGGCTTCGAACCTCCTACGACTACGCCGCTCGCATATGACGTCGTGCGCGTCGAATATCCTGTGGATCTCGCGACGGCGGCCAAATCCGCTGGCGTTAGCGTCGACGACATGAAGTTTCTGAACCCCGAACTCCGCCGTTGGGTGACTCCGCTCGACAGCAAGAATTACGCCCTGCGTGTCCCCAAAGGAACGACCGAAGTGTTTCGTACCGCTCTTGCCACCATTCCCGAGGCGGAGCGGGTGCGCTTCGGGACGCATGTCGTTCGCCGGGGCGACACGCTGTCCCAGATCGCGAGCCGCTATGGCACGACCATAGGAGCACTGACCGCCGCTAACGACATCAGCCAGCGCTCGCTTATCCATCCGGGACAAGTGCTCACCGTTCCCGTGCCTCCGGGCATCGGCGGCCAGCGGATCCGTGCCATGCAGAGGCGAGAAGCGGTGGCCGAGAACGGTCAGGAGGTCTATGTCGTGCAAAGGGGCGACACGCTCGGTGCGATCTCCACCTCGTTCAACATGTCGCTTCGATTGCTACGCGAGCTGAACGGAATACGGCCACGCTCGACCCGCATCCATCCCGGTCAAAGGCTCGTCGTTACCGAGCGAGCCGCGGGCAACATACGTTCGACACCGTCCTCGGCGCCGGTGCGCAGCGCCACCGACATTTACATCGTGCAGCCGGGAGACACACTTGGGCACATCGCTGAAGCGCACGGCCTTGGTCTTTCGGTGCTGCGGCGCTTGAACGGTTTCTCGAGCCGGCGGACGCGGATCTATTCCGGCCAGAGGCTTCTTGTCCGTGAAACTGCGGCAGTAGCCGAAGCTTCTACGTCGGGAACGACGCGCTATCGCATTCGGCGTGGCGATACGCTCTCGACGATTGCCCGCCGGTTCGGCGTCACCGTGCAAGAAATCCGCCAGTGGAATCAAATGAGCACGGATCAGATCGTGGCCGGAGAGCGCCTTACGATTTACGTCCAAGCTGGCACGAACTAGTGCCCGAACCCGCTAAACTTCGTGAACCGTTTCGTCTTCGCGCTTTCCTGAAAAATGACGCCCGCGCGTGGCGGTAGTGTCATGTTCGGAAGTAAATTGCCTCCGATGATGTTGAATCTTGGAGAGACCGATTCCGCAGCTTGTCTTCGCCGGAGCGGAGCTCAGGGCTTCAAGACTTGGGCTCGACGACCTTGATTTGCCGCTCGAGTTTTTGCGGCTGCGAGAAAATCGTATGCCACGGGCTGTGCTTTTCCGTTTTGTCCGGGACGCGCGCGATCTCGTCCTCCGACGCGGAGCTCGCGACCGTGACGGTGTAGCGAATTTCTTTATATCCCGCCGGCTCGTCGATGAGACCGAAAGTCGCGCGGGCATCGATGTCGGTCTCGATCTCGACTTCGACGACGTCGAGAGGCACTTCGAGCTTCGCGGCCCAGGCTGTGTAACCGATGGCGAGACAAATCCCGAGAGCCGCTCAACCGTAAACTCCAGGGAGTGGCTCCTCGCCCTTGCCGCCCGAGCCCTTGTCCCAATCGGCCTTGAACCTCCACGGACCGTCCTCGATGTGACAAAGATAGCCCTCGCCCAATCGGACCTTCGTCTTGCCGGTCTTCTGCCCGCGCTCGGGTTCCCGTTCGAGAATCGCCTCGGCTCTCTCGAAGCTGGCCTTGAATCGTGCTTGATCTTTCATGAACAATTGTCCTCAGCTGCCTCGGTGCTTCCATTTGTGGCCGTCTGGGGCTCGACGGCGAGCGAGTAAATGAAGGTGATGGCGTCGCAATAGACCATCGAAAGCCATCCGAAGACCGTCAAATTCACATGCGTTGGCCTCAGCCGTCCGAAGCTCAAATAGGGCTTGACGGCCATAGGGAGCCGGTCGTGGAGTTCGGGCACATAGAGAAGTGATGCGAGAAGCAAGCCAAAGGCCCCCGGAAGCAGCAGCCAAAAGATGGAGGAATAGAGAAAATGCCGCGCTGCTGTACAGGCCTCGGCGTTGAAGAGTGAGAATCCTTGCATCCGGACCTCAGGGGAACGGCTGTAAGTTACTCAAAATGGCGCTCTTGTCAAGCCTTCTTTGCGAAATGGGACGGAATCACAAGGTCTCGAGAACGAGTGGACGGGAGGAATGCATTTTTTTTGACGGCGACGTTCCGAGAGCCGCAAGATATGCTAGATTGGACGGCTGTGTCAGAGAATCAACTTGCCTGGACCAAGCTGAGCGAGGCGCATGCGCGGATCAAGGCGCAGGCGTGCAAGCTCTCCTCCAGTCGTTTTCCAGTGTGGAGGTGTTGTGAAGATGAACTACGATCCCGAACGTTGGGAGCTGTTTGAGCGAGACATCGAAGTGAGCCTCATGAAAATCCACAGCATAAAATGGGTTGAGGAAAAAGGTTGGATGGGTGGAGACCGGCTGTGGCGCGTCAAGGCAAAATGGTCCCGAGAAAGAAGCGTTTACGCAGATGCGGCCGTAGGTCGGATCGAGTTCGATATCCACCTCCAAGAAGCGCCGGACCCGCTTGAAAAAGAAAAAACCAAAGACCGGATAGTCGCCCGTGTCTGCCAGTGGATGAAGTCCATTCCAAAGGAGGCCCGGCTTCCCGATAAGCGACGGCTCGGCATCACTTAGGCTGTAACTTTGTCGAGACTCGAGCACTGTCTCGAGGTTCCCCCCGCGGGTGTTTGCTACAATTAAGCTTCATCCCACGACACCCGCGCACATGTTGAAATCGGCAATGACTCTTCTTGCCGCGCTGGTCGGTCTCGCCCTGCCAGCGAGCGGCTTCGACACCGCGTCCAATACGTGTGGACGCATCACTGACGTTCCCGTGCCGACGGCATCGTTTTCCGGCGGCTCTAGACCGTGGATGCGCGGGTTGCACCGGCTGCTCGAGCGCTTCTCTGAAGGGGATGGCGATCTCCAGGCGACGGAGACGGCCAGTTTCGTTTTCGCCATCGACGTCAACACGCGGCCGCTTCCGTGGGAAATCGATGCGGAGCGTCGAGAGCACATGCGGCTTTTGACGTGGCGCGGCCGAGCGCGGCAAAACGACGAAAATATGCCGGCTCTCGTCTTGAAAGAGGGGGAGTCGTGGTGCACGTCGTCGCTCGCGCGTCCCCGTGGCGCACGTCTGCGTTTCGAAGCTTTCTCGCTCGAGCGCGATCGTCCGGCCACCTTGCGCGTCGCTTCCGCTGAGGCGGAGCTTTTTGGGCGCGAGCTACCCTTTCCCCAAGGCTTCGGCGAATCCGAGCCCGGCGATGTCGCGCTCGGGCAAGAAAGAGGCAAGGTCTGTTTTTACGCCGAGGGTGGCGCCGTTGCCATCGGTGAAGCGCGTATCCTCGCTCCGGAAGAGCCGGGACTCGATCCGCGTCCCCGTTTTATCGTGCTCACGATCATCGACGCTTTGCGTGGAGACGTTCTGCGACGCACTGGTGGTGATGCGAGCGCGCTCGTCCCGAACCTCGAGAAGTTGAGCCGCTCTGGCCATCATTACGAGAACGCTGTTTCGCCCGGATGCCACACGCGCGCGGCGGTCTGGCCCGTTCTTACGGGTCGCGACTTAATGCGTATCGACCCGCTCAGGCGCCGGCAGACCAGGCCTTTCGAAACGCCGCTCGAATCAATTTACGCACGCGCCAATGTTCCCATCACCCAAATTGCGGAGACTGAAGGCTATCACTCGGTTTTCCTCGGCAACAACCCCGATTTCAGAAGGATGCCGACCTCGTCACGCTATTCGAGATGGTCCCGCTCGGACATGGGCACTTCCGATATCGTCGGCGCCCTTCCAGCCCTCTTCGACCGCTACGGCGACGAGCGTGTCATGCTCGTGTACTACCTCCTTGCGACCCACGCGCATTCGGACACGCCGCGGCGGCTCGTCGAATCGCTCTCCTGCGTTGAGCTCGGGGATGATGCGCAGTGTGGCTGCTCCTACGACGCGCGCGCACGCCACTCCGACGAAGCCTTCGGGGTTCTTCTCGAAGGGCTTTCGGCCTACGGTCTCGAAGACGAGGTCCTTCACATAGTAACGGCCGATCACGGCGAGCTTCTTGGTGAGGGGATGAAGATTGCGAACGAGCTCTCCACGTTCACGGTGGGAGTGCCTCGCGTCGCCTATGAAAGTTTCGATCGAGGCCATGGAAAGAGCTGCCACGTTGTCGAGACGCATGTGCCACTCATCGTCGCCGGCAAAGGCATCACGCCGGCTCGGTGGAGCGGCGCGGTCTCGGGCCTCGACATCGTGCCGACGCTCATGCCGATACTCGGACGCTCTCCGCTTGCCCGATTGGACGGCGTGCCGCTACCGCTCTCCTTTCCCGGCGGGTCTCGCGACGGTCCGTTCGTGTCCTACGGCTTTTGCTCCGATTCTTTTATCGATGGCGACCAGCAATTGATCCGATGGGTGCAAGGGTGCCGGCTGAGCGAAGGTGGAAAGCCCCTCGATCACGAGAGTGAGCTCTGGACGGCCCTCGAGCGGGTTGCCACCGAGCGGAGTGCGCCAGCGCGACTCCGGCCGTGGATTCTTCGCCACGAAGCTTGGCTCGAGGAGAGGCTTGCGTCAGAGGATGCTCTCGTCTTCGCGACGATGAACCTCGACGCCGCGCGGGTGATCGTTACCGTGGACGCGGGGCGCATCGTTGACTATGGACCGTCCCGCACCATTTACGGGCTCGACGCTATTGGGACGTCTCGACTTTCTCAGAAGGGCGATCGCCTCGAGGTCGCCTTCACGGGCTATCGTGGACTCTACTACGTCTCGACGAGCCCGCCGCGCGCCCCCATTCAGATTCGCATCGACGGGGAGCCTGATGTGCTCACGTTCGTCGGGCCGCTCCAGCTTCCAATGGAAACGGGAGCGGGATTCGTCGACCCCAATAGCGCTCCGAGCTTCCTCGTTGCAGACGAGACACCTGCTCCGCGTGAGACATCACGTGCCGCTTTGCGTTTTTGGTGGCGGCGTTTCCCGAGCCACTTGAGCGACGCTCGCTAGCCGAGTACGCGTGTGCCGTGTTCGCGAAAAGCTATTGGCACAACAACAGAAGAACCACGGCTCTGCCGCGGCGTGAAGACCACCGCCTCATGAGTGACTCGTTCCCTTCTCGAATTGCCGTAGAGCAGAATTTTTGAGTGACTGACTCTATGGTAACACCGTCGCTACATGTTGACAGTGCCTTCCCCATGGTCGAAAATTGAACAACTCAACGAAGAATCTCCCACTGCGAATCGTTACTTGAAGATTACCGGAAAAGCTCTTGCCGCCGGATTCATGGCCTTCGGCCTGCTGACGTGTAGCGATGCCTCACTCGAGGTCGAGACGGACGACTCGACGCTCGAGGCAGACCAGGACTCCGAGGAAGATCAGAGGGTACTACTCCGACTCGGCGTCTCCGCCCGTAAAGATCCGCACCGCACCTATCGGAGCTCGCAGCCTCTGGTGGACTATCTGAACGCGCATACACCCTATCGTGTCGAGTTCCGGATCGGCAGGAGCTCGGAGAGCAATGAGCTCGCCCCCACGGCTCAGGATCTCGTCACCTTCATCGAGGAACGCCTCGTCGAGATCGCTCCGCTCGGCGTTTTGAGCTACTGCCTCGCGGAGGATCGCTTCGGCGCGCTCGCTCTCGTGCGGCACCGCAATCGCGACGGAGAGGCGCTCGATCGCAGCGTCTTTCTTGTGCCTGCCGCGTCCGACATGCGAGCTCTGTCCGATTTGAGCGGACGGAGCTTGGCCCTCGGGCCCTCTCATTCCACGCTCGGCCACCTCGTGCCCAGATACGAGCTCGCCCTAGCATCCGTCGAGCCCGCTAACGTCGAGAATCTCGAGAGCGAGTCGGCGGTTGTCGAAGCGATCAAAAGCGGCGCTTTCGACGCCGGCGCCGCACCGCAATACTTGATCGACGAGGCAGCGCTCGAAGGCTTACGCGCGCTTCACGTCTCGACGCCGATCGCGTCGCGGCCGATGGTCGTGCGGCGCGACCTGCCCGAGCCCGTGCGCGCGTCCTTGCTCGAAGCGCTCCTTTCCTTTCGCGGCGAAGCGAGCGCGTTGACGGAGAGCGCTTCCGATTTCTCGCATGGTTTTGTCCAAGGAGCCCCCACGGATTACGGCGCGGTGTGCAAGATGCTCGACACCGTAGGGGCGAGCTGCAGCCAGGGGTGCCACGAGGCAGGCGGCTGACTATCACGCGCGTGAAGCTTTTGGTGGTCCCGTCGCTTGCGCTCGTGACGACGCCGCTTCTCGCTTTCATCTCAACCGCGACCTTTCTCTACCTTCGGAACCAAGCCGAGCTGCATCACCAGCGCGAAGTCTTGCTGCCCTTTTTGGCACTATTCGCGATCACGTGGAGCGTCGGCGCTGTGCTTTTCGCGCTCGCATCGCACCCGCTCTTCCGATTCATGTCTTGGGGCTATTTCCTGGCTGCCCCCGCGATCGTCCTCTATCGATTAGTCACGGGTCTTACCGAGGACCACCCGGCCCTCGGAGCCCTTGGTGCGGGATGGCTCGTCGATAGCGGGCCCGGGCTCCTCCTGTGTTGTGCTGCGCTTCTAGCCGTCACGGCTCTTTTGGCCCGTCAGTGGGAGCCGCGGGTGATTACGGCTCCGCTCGCCGCCTTCGGGGTCCTGTTGCTGTTGCACGATGCCTCCAACTTTATGAGCAATGTAGAGCGTCCGGACGTCTCACAGGGCGAAGCCGCCGTGGCTCCTTCGTCTCTTCCCGAGGCGCCGAACATTTATCACATCGTGCTCGATGCCTTTCACACGGAGGTTTTCGAGAAGCTCCGCACCGAGGATGGCGAGCTCGACGCCGCACTAGGGGGCTTCGCTTACTTTCGGGAGAACCGCGCGCTCTACCACTCGACCCTCGTGTCGCTTGGGTCGATGTTCACCGGCCAACGTTATGCTTATGACCGGACTCTGGCCGATTTCATAGAGGCGGCCTTTGGCGAAGCGTCGTTGGTGGCGCGCCTCGCGGCCATTGGGTTCCGTACGGTTGCAGTCGTGCCGGCGTCGGATCCATTCGAGAAAACGCTGTTCGATCGGCTTTCTCACCACGGGGACCGCGTCGAGCGCAGCACCGCCGCCAACACCGTAGGGTTCCGGAATCTCTGGATCGTCGCTAACGTACCGCGCCCCGTGCGCGATTGGCTTTTCTCGAGCTCGTGGCTCTCCGAACAAACGAAACAAGAGCTCAGGCTGACGATGGCGGGCCGTGCTTTGACCGACTTTGCGCCGGTGGCGTCCTACTTGAGCTTCCTCGAGCTTGTTCGCAAAGAGAAGGACTTGCCGAAAAACGGTCGCTACACGTTCATCCATCTTCTGGTACCGCACACGCCCTATGTCTTGCGGGCGGACTGCTCCTATCTTGCGGGAGCTGTGCGCGATACGGATCCTTTGGCGCAGACTCGCTGCACGCTCGATTTGCTCACGAGATTTCTCGACCGCCTGCGCGACCTCGACCGCTTCGACACCGCGCTCATTCTCGTGCATGGCGACCACGGCGATCCGTTCCGTTTACGCGGCGACGTGCTCGTCCCCGCGCGCTCGCGCTCGCTGGCCACACCGCTCCTGGTGAAGCTTCCGGGGCAACAACGCGAGGATGGTTTTGTGACATGCGAGACCGCGTCCACGCTTCTGGACATTGCGCCCAGCCTGCTCGAATGGCTCGAGCTCGACCCCGACCCAAGCTACGAAGGCGCGTCCCTAGGCACGGGGTGCCTCGCGCCGCTAGAGCTAGCCCGGTAAACCTGAAAGAGTTCTAAATCCAAACCACACAGCTGACTCTAATCCCCACATCCCCTCCTATCCCCACATCCCCTCCTATCCCCACATCCCCTCCTATCCCCACATCCCCTTGCCTTTAAAAACGCCACTAAAAGCAAGGAGAGGTCGGATAGGAGGGGATGCGGGGATAAGAAAGAATTTGCTTCTTAGGCTTTTCTTGATATTGATCTTGCTTTAAGAGGTAAAGAGGTTACTCAGCTCGGAGCGTTACGTAGCGGGCGAGGCGGTTCAGCTCGTCGTCGTCGACATATTTGCCGATCTCGCGCCGGAATTGCGCCATGCTGCGGTAGGGACGGTACTCCATGAACTCGTGAAGCATGCGTTGGCCGACACCCGGGATGCTTAGAATGTCCTCCTCGCTTGCCGTGTTGAGATCGATGGGGACAAAAACGTATTGCTCCAGGCGCGCGACATCGTCGTCGTCAACATATTTACCGATCTCTCGCCGAAATTGAGCCATGGCCTTATAGGGGCGGTATTCTTCGAACTCGTGGGCCATTCGTGGGCCGAGGCCGGGGACGAGAAGGATCTCTTCGCGGCTCGCCGTGTTGAGATCGATAGGGACGAATAGTTGAGCGTATAGCTCCTCGAGCGCCTCCTCGCTCAACACGGGCTGCAGAAGCCCGTGGAGAGCGAGCATGCCGATGGACGGACGTTGCTCTAGGATCGACGCTACCAGATTCTCGTCGAGATGTGTCAGGCGAAGGAGCTCGTCCTTCCCAGCGAGGTTCGGATTGACCACACTGTCGTTCTTGCCGACCTGGGCGAGGCCCGCCGCGGCCATCAAGGCGACGAGTATCGTTAGGGCGGAACAAAGCGAAGCTTTCCTCTTCATCATTGTGTTGCTCCTTTCAAATATCGGTAAGTTGATGCCAATCCCAGGAAACCGAGATGCATCATGGTCGCGGGAGCGAGCGCCGGCAGAGCGCCCGTCAAAGCTTCCCGAATCAGTTCCAGTCCTCTGCGGGACGGATACATCTCGAGCTCGAACTCTACGTTGGCACTGTAGTGCAAGTAGACGCCCACGAACCCACTGAGCACGAAGAAGAGCATCAGGGACCGAAACGCGCGAAGGCTCGCGGAGCTTGGACGCCATACGAGCCAAATCTGCGCCATCAGGCCGAGCCCGAGCAACACCAGGGGAACGAGCTGCCAGCGATCTTCCGTATGGCCGAGGAAGCAAAGCTCGATGCCTATTCCCAGCACTCCGGCGGCAAAAAGGGCGCCGACAAACCGACGCAGGATGTTGGTCTCCATTCTCTTCGAACATAGCCTAGACGCGTGAGTTTCACAAAATCCGGATCGAGACGGAGGATTAACCGACCTGAACTCATCCATACTTAGTATGTTGACTAGTACGTATTCCGGTGCCGTCTCCGGCGTCGAAGGGCTCGTGATCCGGGTCGAGGTCGATTTCGGCACGGGGATGACCTCGTTTCGCATGGTTGGGCTACCCGATGTGAAGAAACAGGGGTCGGGCTTCGACCTTGCGCTCGAACAGTCCCCGCTCGGGCGGCTCGAAGACACGCTGTTTCTCGGTGAGCTCGCCTTGAACGGCGATTTGAGGCGCGTTCGCGGGGTTTTGCCAGTCGTCTCGCAGGCGGTGCAGAAGGCGTGTCCCGCATCGTCGTGCCCGAAGACAATGTGGCTGAAGCTTGCCTCGTGAAGGCCGCGGAGGTGTACTCGGCCGCGAGCTTGCGAGACGCCGTCGAGTTTCTGTCAGCCGAAGAGCTTCATCCTAAAAAAGCCAAACGTGGCCGTCCGCGTCCTTCCGTAGCACTCGATCTGTCCGACGTCAAAGGGCAGCGTCATGCGAAGCGCGCACTCGAAGTCGCTGCGGCCGGCGGACACAACCTCTTATTGTCCGGCCCGCCCGGCGCGGGCAAGAGTCTTCTAGCGATGCGACTACCGTCCATTCTTCCGCCGCTCTTGCCCGCGGAAGCGCTCGAAGTCACGAAGATCCACTCAGTGGCTGGACTTCTCGACGACGGCGCGCTCGTCGAAGCGCCGCCGTTCCGCTCACCCCACCACACGCTCTCGACCGCATCCATGGTGGGAGGCGGAAGTTGGCTCATGCCGGGCGAAGCCGGTTACAACCAAAGGCATTGTGTGAGGGACTCCAACGACTCGCGGCTTGCCCGTGACCCCGTCATTTGGTGTGGCGTGCTCGCCTACGCGCTGGTCGTGGGGCCGTTCCTCGTCCCCGGGCTGTCTCGCGAATCTCTCGCGTGGTGGACGGAGCTCTATGCCACCATCTTGGTGATGGCGGTCGTCGTCGCCTCACTCGAGCTCGGTAGCAAGGGTCGACTTCCGCGTAGCGCTAAGCTCTTCCGACACATCTTGGCCGCGGCCTTCTGCATTTTGCTGATGAAGGATCTCCTCTACCTGATGCTTCCCGAGGATGTGTTCTGGGAGAACGTCTACGCGGGGACCTACGGCTACGCTTACGTCTTTTACTACTTCGTCGCTTTCGCAGTTTTTGCCGTCGTGCCTCATCGACACGACCTTGATGTCGAAAGAGCATGGCTGTGGCTCACCCGCCCGCTGGGAGCCCTCTTGCTTCTTCTGGGACTCGTGGTCTACTTCCTCGGTATCCCTTTCGCGAACTACATAGTCCGAGAGCCTGCAGCAAAGTCCCACTACATTTTCGGCTATGTTGTTCTCGACGTCGCACTCTTGGCTTTGGTGCTTCGCTTGCGCCAGTCCACGGAAAGCGGCCTCTGGAGATCGGTATATGGGTGGTTCGCCGTGGCCTTTGCCTTGGGTTTGCCTTGGGCGCATTCGATCTGTTAGCGAGAATCGGGGTTCTCCCTTGGGTCGAATACGGCACTCCCCTCGACCTGCTTTGGTTCACCTGGCTGGCACCCGTCATCGTAGCCGCCCGAATGCTCGCCAACGCTCCCGAGTCCAAGGCGGTCTCGTCGGAGGTTCGCGAATGGGATCTGTCGTGGCTCGTCGACGTGGGCGGCTCGCGCTGGCTCGTTTTCGCGCTGTTGCTACCCGTGCTGCATCTGGGGCTCGGAACGGCGGGCTTGCTGGATGCGAAGCTCGAGCCCGCGCGCGACGCCTTCACGCTTCTCTATGTCGTGTGCATGGGATGTGTCGCTGTTTTTCATGAGCATCTTATGGGTCGCGAGAACCGACGGCTTGCGCGTGAGCGCGCCGAGGCGAACGAGCAACTGCAGTTTGCGCGCCGCTTGGAAGGCATCGGACAGCTCGCCGCCGGTATCGCGCACGACTTCAACAACAAGCTCACGGTCATCCAAGCTTCGAGCGAGCTTCTCCACGCGCAGCTCGGTTGACGATCCGCGAAAGAGGCTTACTTCGAGGATTCTCAAAACGACAGAACAGGCAGCCGCTGTCGTTAGCCAACTTCTCGGCTTCAGCCGGAAACAGTTAAGCCATCCGAAAGTCGTGGATCTAAACGCCCAGATCGAGCAAGTGGCGAACATGCTGCGGCAAACACTGGGCGAGGATGTAGAGATAGTTCTGGACCTCGAAGAGACCCTGCCGCCAGTGAAGATCGACCCCGCTCACGTCGAGCAAATTTTGATCAACCTTGCTGTGAACGCGCGCCATGCAATGCCTCGCGGTGGAAGGCTAGCGTTTCGAACCCAATATGTGAAGGAATCGAACGGAGGCCCGATGGAAGCCCGGCCTGCGGAAGTCATTGTGACGGTCAGCGACTCGGGCACGGGCATGTCCGATGAAGTCAAGGCGAGAGCCTTCGAGCCGTTCTTCACGACCAAGCCACCTGGAGAAGGTACCGGGTTGGGACTCGCGACTGTCTTTGGACTCGTTCAACAGAACAAAGGCGGTATCGAGTTCAAGACGGAGTCCGGTGTCGGGACCGTATTTCGCGTGCACCTGCCGGCGAGCCCCGGGCCGGTCGACGAGGTATCTGCGCCGCCCGCGCGTGTCGAGTCTCGCTCGCAGGGGCTCCAATCCGGCGGCGGATTCTACTCGTCGAGGACGAGCCCGGCGTCCGTGAGCTGACACGCGAGCTCCTGGAGCCCCATGGCTACACAGTGCACGAGGCCGCTAGCGGCGACGGCGCACTAGAAATTGCCGGCAACGAATACGGCATCGACATCCTCGTTACCGATGTCGTCATGCCCGGGATGAGCTGGCCGCAGCTGGCCAGAGAGGTCGAGCGCCGCTTTCCCGATGTCAAGGTACTGTTCATCTCCGGCTACGCAGCGCCCGACGAAGCCGGCATTCCTTTGGTTCCTTACTTGCAGAAGCCGTTCACGACGATCGAGCTGCTCAAAGCTCTCGATGATCTGTGCGCCGTCACCCCGGATGCGCCCGCTCCGGCACCGGAAAAGACGCCGGCGGGACGAATAGGCTCTCGCAATTGATTTCTATTTCCGCAAGGAGACGTCTTCGCGCCGGGCTACGGCGAAGGTCCGGCCATGGTCCAGAAAGTATCCGTAGTGGAGCGTCCGCTGTTCCTCGATCTCGAAACGGGCTGCTATGGTGGCGAGGACGTCCTCGAGCCCTTTCCCTTCGTGGGCCGGCGGGTGGGATTCGAACAGCAGGTGGCCTCCCTTTGCCGTCAGCGTCCGGCACCGGTCGAAATAAGCTTCGATACTGTGTCGAGTGTTGCCGTCATAGGTGGAGTGATTGGCGAAAGACAATACGCAGTCGAACGGCTCCTCCTCCGGGAGGTCTTCGAACGCGGCGACGCTGAAGTGGACGTTGTCCCTTTCCAGAAAACGCTCGCCGAGCTGTGCCATGCGGATGACGTGCGGATTGATGTCGAAGCTGACGACCCGCTTCGCCGAGGCAGCGATCGCGAGCGAGAGAAAACCGCTATTGCAGCCGACCTCGAGCACGGTCTTGCCCGCCACGCGCTTTTCGAGCTCCATCGCTGCGACGCGGGCATCCGTGTCGCGCAAGCCCGTGATGCCGAGGGCTGAAAGGCCTTGATAGAAGTAGCCCTCGCCGTAATCGTGGCTCTTCCACTCGGCCCTGGCCTCGACGAGACACTGGTTCAACTCGCGATGTAGCTCGAGTAACTTCGGAGCGGCGCCGAGCCTTGCATAGTCCGCCTGGCGGTTCCTGAGCGACTGCTTTCGGATGTTCGAAGATTTGGCGAAGAGCGCCTTCATGAAAGCGAAGTTCGCCAAGACGGAGTATTTGTCGTAGTACTTGGAGAAGTCGGGCATCAGCTGAAGAGCTCGTGTAGCGCAGCCTTTCTGACGGCGGGGCTCATGAAGTGGTACGTCACACCAACGCGCGTATTCTGAGGCTCCGTGGGAAGATTCAACGGATCGGCTTCCGCGTGGAGCACGTTCGTCAACATTTTCGCTCTCAGGACTGGATCGTAAAACGAGAACAGAGCGCGGTACAGCATGGCGTCGTCGAGGGAATCGGTGAGAGATCGTGGAAACACAATACGAGGGAACTTCTCGGCTCGCACGAGCGCGCCCGTGTCGAGCCCTGCCTCCATGTAGAAGCAGCTCGCGCCCGGCCGGCCCCGAACGAGGCTGGACCATAGCAGACCGTCAGCCCCTCGAACATGTGGCAGGAACCCGGGATGGATGTGGAGGAAACGAACGCCCGGAAGCTCGAGCAGGTTCTCGCGGAGGATGCCGCCCCCGGTGAAGAGCACGGCTGTTGGTCCATATCCGGAAAGAGCCTCGGCAAGCGCGGGATCTTTCAGCCCCGATACCCTCAGCCGCTCGAGTCGATCGGTAAAGGCTTCGAGTGGGCTTTCTCCTACCAGCTCTTCGAAGACGTCCGAGGATAAGTCGAGCGCCTCGCCGATCTTCTCGACCATCCCGTCGTAGAGCTTTGAACGGGTGGCGCGGAGAAAGCGCGGCCAGTGGAAGAAAGCACCGGACTGGACGCGCTCCGCGTAAGCGGTGCGAAGCGAGCCCGGCAAGAAGCGGCCGAGCGGCTTTCCTGTCGACGGGTGCCGTTCGTAGACGAGGAGCAGGATGCGCTCGGGACGAAGCCCCGAGGCGCGAAGCGCGGCCAGATAGGCACGGGCCATGGGTCCGTCATGCACGAGAACGGTGATTGGGAGGTCTTTCATCGATCAGCCAGCGAGCGGGCCGCCCAATCTTTTAGAGCAACGAGAAATGGTGGCTCCGGGTCCTTCGCCCGGTCTTGGTAGAGCGTGATGGCGTTGAAAGCCGCGTTGATGAGCTTGAGGCTCTGGCCTTTTCCGTCAGACTCCTGCTTGCAGCGATCCGCGGCGAGCAGGAGCGCGGCGACCAAGGCCGGCCAATGCTCGAGCGGAAGCGGCGTCTTGTCGGTCGCCTTCTTCCAGCTCGCGTCATAGGCGACCCACACTTGGCGCACGATGTCGACTTTTCGGCAGAGCGCGTCGAGTCCCTCGCGCGTCGCCTCGTCGAGTTGGTCGGGTCGCTCGCGAACGAGGCGCCCAACGAAGGTGACGGTCTTATTCCCGTTGGCCAAAGCAGTCGGAAGCGTTGCTTCGATTTCCGAAAGGAGGCTATCCACGGGATGGATCCGGTTGGCCGGTTGGGTTTTCGTTCATGAGTCGCTCCAAAGCCTCCGCACCGGCGCGGCCGCTCTTTCCGGGATTGTAGACCCAGTGCGCTCGCGCTTCGCGAAGGCGCTTCACCCTTTCGGAGCCCTCGCCGAGTAACGCTTCGACTTTTGCGGGGGCCTGCGCGAGAGCGCTTGGCGTGAGCACGGCGCCGAGCGTCTCCCGCAAAGAGACCTCCACGGGGACGGCCTCGATCTTCCCGTAGTCGGCGTTTTGAACTTTGCGCGCAACATCGACGAACAAGACGGGGCGTTCGCGGCCGAGTGCGAACTCGAAAGCCGCTCCGGACCAATCGCTCACCATGACGTCCGCTTCGAGAAAAGAGCGCTTGGAGCCAGCCTCTCGGTCCCAGGCGAAACGCGGGTGCTCCGCGAAGGAGGCGCTGATCTCCGCCATCGCCTCCGGTGCGAGCTTGTCCGTGCGCGGATGGGGACGTACGGTGACGTGGTAGCCCGCCTCGAGAAGTGATGCGACGAGCGGTCGTCCTTGCGTTTCCAGAAAACCTTGAGCTCCCCAGGACGGGGCCACGAGCACCTTGGGCTCCGTCGCCGCTTTGCCGGAGCGAGCGGGCTCGGCTAGAAGTTGGTCGAGCGGGCCATAGCCGTGGTGGACTAGCTCTTTCGGGGGGAGCCCCTGGAGCTTCTCCCATTGCCGCGTCTCCTCGACATGGTGTGGCCCGACGCAGAGGATCGAGTCGAACTGATCGAAAGCGCCGCGTCGGTAAATCATGTGGGTGCTGACGATCGAGTGATGCAAGTAAACGTAGTGCACGCGGTGGCCGGAGCGCTTGATCTGAAAGAGCCCGAGATCGGGCAAAGTCATCACCGCGACTCTCGCCTCGAGCCCGGAAAAAAGCAGCACGCGCGCCACGCCTGAGCCGATATAGAACGGGAGCATCCCAGGGAGGGGTTCGGTCAGAAGCGGGTCCACTCGGTCGGAAGTGACGTAGCAAATGCGGCGACCGAAATCCTTGATGAGGCTCAGAACGACGGGCTTCAGGTAGATCCAATACGAGGCAGACTCGGTGTAGAAAACGCAGGTGCGCTCCTCCGGGCTCAGTTGCTTGAAGCGCCGGAGCTCTCGCCATGGGTGGAGAGCTCTCGCGAAAGCCTTCAGCATTCGAGGCTCACTCCAGCCGACAGAAGCGTGCGAGCGAGCCGTCTAGAAGCATCGCCTGGTAGAGGTCGAGGTCGGCCTTCGTGTCCGTCTCCAGCCAGCCGTTGTCGACGGGAACAGCCGAAACCTCCCAGCCCAGGTCGATCAGGTTCTGGAGAAAGCTCGTCATGTACATGTTGAGAAAATCCTGGCCGTCGTAGTTTGCGTCGTGGTCCATCGTGTCATAGCGCGTTTCCATCGGCGCTACGCAGTCCGCGCGGACTTTGAACAGGCCGATATACTGCCCCTCGATGTCCTTGTAGCTTTGCGGTCTCTTGCCGAGCTCGACGATGAGCCCGTTCTTGTCGAGCTTCAGGGTCTCCGCATCGCTCAATGGATCCTCCATGCGTCGTTCCCAATAGGCTCTCCAGTTTCGGTCGATGACGACGCCGATGGGTGCACGGGAGGCCAAGAGCGCGTGCAGAACGCGCTCCTCGTAAACGATGTCGCCATAGCACACGATGAGATCCGCGTCGCTCGACCAGGCGTCTCGCGCGCAGAAAAGGGTCGCCACCATGTTCGTCACGGCGTAGTCCTCGTTGCGCACCACGCGCCAGGTCTGCCCCTCGAGCTGGTCCGCGCGATAGCCTCCGACGACGGTGATATCCGAGATTCCCGCCGCCCGCAACACTGCTACCTGTCGCTCGAGAAGGCTCTGGCCTCCGAGCTCGACGAGACATTTCGGCTGATCGGCGGTGAGTGGTCTCAGTCGCTTGCCCTCACCGGCCGCGAGCACGACGGCTTTCACGAAGTAGGCTCCGCGCCGAAAAGCTTAGCCAGCAAGCTGAGATCTTCTTCCTGAAACGGCTCTTCGCGCTCGGGGTGCCACATGACGCCCTCGATGGCTCGAGCGTTGTGGCGAAAGGCTTCGATGGATCGATCGTCCGAGCGCGCCGTTGCTACGAGACCTTCTCCGAGCCCTCCGATACCAAAGTTGTGATAGCTGTTCACTTCCAGAATGCGCCCGTCCCATTCGACCCGATGGCGCGCTCCCGCGTGGCCATCGATCCGCACGAGGTTGCCGCCCTCGTGGAGGTTGACCACTTGCATACCGCGGCACACACCGAGGACGGGGAGGCCGCGCTCGATGGCGGCATCGAGGAGCACTGCCTCGAAACGATCTCGCTCCGGCGCGGGGTTTTGGGCATCTTCGAGCTCGGCGATGTCGTTCCCACCGGTCAGAATGACACCGGAGAGGTCGAGCTCGTTCAGATAGGAGTACACCTCGTTCGAGGGAATCGCATTCATAAGAGGAACGGGCGCGAAACCCAATTTGCGTAAGAGCCGCGTCCAGTTTTGATCGAGAGCGTCCCGTCGCTCGCCATAGTCGGGGATGATCTCGACCCGCTGCGTCAGTCCGATCCTCTTGGTCTTCATCATCGCACCACTTGGATGTGACGGCCGGCGCAATCGAGGCAGAGCACGTGAGCCCCTGCGAGCTGCTCGAAAAGAATCTCCCCGACTCCAATGGCAGCGGGCAAGCCGAACTCCGCCGCCCGGATGGCCATATGCGAATTGGCGCCGCCATAAGTCGTGACGAGCCCGCTAATGCCTTGCCCGAAGAGCCAGTCGTAGCCTGGATCCGCCTGGGGGATGAGCGCGATTTTGCCGGAGAGCGTTGGGAGCTCGGTCTCGTCTCCCCGGAGCACGGCGACTTCGGAGGTCACCTTCCCGAGGCTCACGAAGTTCGGCTGGCTCTCGGGGAAAACGAAGCCACGAAGATCCTCGGCGTTCACGAGGAGAGGAGGGAGCTCGACGGCCTGGGTGACGTCGTGCCATTTCTCACCTTCGAGGGCACGCTCCTCGAGCCAAGCCGTTGCGTCCGCGGGTGCCATCCCCGCTTGCACGAGGCGCAGGTCTTCGAATCCGACGTGAGAGAGTTGGTCTCTGGATAGGCCGCGCTCTTCTCCGAAGCGCGCGATGGCTTCGAGCGCCCCGCTCAGGTGACGCGTGAAGATGAACTTCGCATGCTCGCGTCCTTCGATCGTCTGCCGGAAGAACGCGTCGATGCGGAGCATCTCCTCCTCGACACTAAGCAGTGAATCGTTGAGGCCCATTTGCGTCAGCCCTTCGACGAGCGCCCGTGCCGTTTCCTTACACCAGGAGAAACTTTCCGTCGGCGACGCCGACAGACCCGGGTCCAAGGTGAGGGGACGGAGGTAGCGTTCCGGTTCTTCGGAATAGCACGGTGACGTGATCTCGTAGGCGCCCGGGCGCAAGTGCCCATAGCGATCAACGAAGTCGCTCCAGGGAAGTGCGCCGGCCGCGACGCGGGCGCCATCCTTGGTGAAGCCTTTCGCCACCGTATCGAGCGAGCCCATGAAGGCCGCGTGCTCCTCCTCGCTCAGCAGGTCCGCGGAGACGGCCGAGCGAAGCAAGTTTGTGGCCACGAAGGCACCTCGCGCTAGATGAGCGAAGGGAAGTGTGCCGTAGCGATGACAGTCCTCGAGGAGTGCGACGGCTTTTTGAAGCGGCGGGCCCGAGAAACCGCCGAGAGGCCCGTATCGCTGCTCGAAGCTGTCCACGCTCTTCGCGTCCGCTTGGAAACGCGCGAGCGCGCCACGGGTGATGGCCGCGAGCTCCGCCTCGATGCGCTCGATCTCCGCCTCGGAAAAGCCGGCGGCGGTCAGTCTCTCTGATTTCGTGGCGAAATCGAAGCTCGAGCAGGTGAATGCGATCTCGAACTCTATCTTGTCGTGGAGGTGCGGGTATTTCTCGAGACGGTCCAAATAGGACGCGACCAGCCGTTGCGCCAGATCGTCTGAGAGCCTCCGCGGAACGAACGAGTTGAACGAGGCACGCAGGTCGATATAGGGATGCCCGAGAAACGCGTTCATCAGAGGCTGTGGGCGCAGGTCCCGATAGCCGAACTCCGCTCGTTGAGCGGCCCAGATGTCGTCCGTTACCAGATAACGGTAGAGGCTCGCCGCGAGTCGCCGTGGCTTGGTTCCGATGATTTCCGCTGGGTTCCAGTCGGGCATGACGCCGAAGAAGGTGCGCGTACCAAGTGTGAAAGGCAAGGGAAGCTGCGCTTCCTCGAAACGGCGGGAGGCTTCCTCGAGCATCTCGCCCACGAGCTCGTCCGAAACGCGCCACCGGCTGTGGTCGACGACGATGGGGCGCACCTGAAAAATGTGGACGGTACCGTCCGCGGTGCAGGCAAACTCGATGTCGAGGGAATCATGCCCGATGAGCCCTTCCAACTCCCGGAGCGCTTCGAGGAGCTGCCCGAGCTCTTTGGGCGCGTTCTCCGGAAGCCGGTCCGCATCCCGATGGAGCACCATCGTCTTGAGGTGGCGCCCGCTTCCGCTGGTCACGGTCTCGGTGCTGCGCGTCGTGTCGTCGTAGTTAATGATGTAGTAGGAGGCGCCCGAGCTCAGCGAGCGCGTGAAGGCTACGCCGCTCGAGTCCACGTCGCGCAGCATGTGCTGGACGAGAATCTGGTTCTCTGGGCTCGCGTCGTCGAAGGAAGCGATGACCTGATCCACCGTCTCGCGAACCACGCGTTGCGGGGAGGCGGGAACGTTGGTGACGCTCACGAACGTGCCAGCGTTGGCCGTCGTCCAGCTGTCCTCGGCGATAGCGCTGCTGCGTACGGCAAGTGGTTCTTTCCCGAGCTCCTCCCGTATTCTTTGCAGCACGCCTTCAGCGTCGCCATTCCACTCGCCCACGGTGAAGGAGACTTGCTCTCCGATCTCGGCCGAGCAAACGAGCGGCCGGAGCCGCTCGAGGGTCTCCGCCTTGGTTCCGAGAACGAAGCGGGCGAGATCCTGCGGCGCGTTGAGCTCGGCCCATTCGGCGCCCACGTCAACGGCGACGATCGAGAGCCCTTCCTCGATGAGCGTCTGGAATAGCTCCGGGAGGCCGGCATGCGCGAACCGCTTGGCCTCGCTCGTTGCGAGCTCACGAAGGCGCTCGACGGCGTCAGGCGAGAAACGGGCGAGCCCTGCGAACTCCGCGTCCCCGTTCAGGTGAGGAAGGGATACCCCTATGGCTATTACGCGCTCACCGGAGAGGTGGACTTTCTCGGCGGCCATCATGTCATCCGGATGCCGGTGGAGGTAGCGACGGCGCCAGTTCGAATCGACCGCGAGCACGACGTCACCTTTGGTAGCGCGCAGTCGCTCGACGACTTTCTTCGAGAAGACGACGTCCGTGTAGGCCACATAGTGAGGCCGATTGGAAGTCAGTGGCGCGGCGAAGAGTGAGGCCACGCTACCTGTATGCCGCCAGTCGGGGTTGACCGAGTAGCGCATCCCCGGGTAGCTGCGGGCGACTTCCTGGAGCTGGTAGCCGCCTACGAAGTGCCAGTCGACGTCCAAATCCGAGAAGGCATCGACGATCCAGTCCAGAAGCCGCCGCCGGTCCGGCGTTTTTTGTAGTGCAGAGGGAGGTGCACCCCGGTAGGGCCGGCCGGCGCCCAACAGGATCACGCTCTCGGTGGGCATCGACGACTCGTAAGGTTCGGCTCTTCGACTCTGCGCTCGCGTTCCCGAGACCGGGTGAGATTAGCTCGCTTGGTTGTTCTGCTCGTCCTTGGGAGGTCGGCCCGAGACCAGTCGCGACAGAAACGACGTCAACCGGTGCCAATAGACTGTGAGCACGAAAAACGCGGAAACGGCGGTCGCGGCGATGATCTGGAAGACGTAGCTGCCCGAGCCTGGGTCCAGATAGGCGTGTGCGCTCTCAGGGTTCAGAACGAACACAATGAATAGGGCGACGAGGAAACTCGGCCCCGAGGCTTTTCGATACATGGCTGCTCCAAGTGAACTCCGCCCAGCTCGAGAGTACGCAAGGGTCTGTTGTGTTTGACGTTAATTTAAAATGATACCACACACGCCGGTCCTCCTGAGAATCGGAGTGGGGGAGAGCCGGGGTTCACTTACGAGCGTTCGCCATCTCTTGGGTGAATGGGCATGCCGGGCTCTTCGTAGATCGCTCAGATCGCCTGGCGAACGGTAAGCGCGTTTATTTTGGGAAGCTCACTCTCCAGATTGCTGAGTCTGGCCGTGAGAAGCCACGCGAGCTGGGTGATGCTGTTGGTGTTCGATTTGGCCCAAGGGCTACCGCAGCATTTCGTGAGATCCACGGCACGTTCGCCAGCTTCCTTCATGCGGCCTGGCCATCAGATGAATCCAGAACGGCTACGCGCGGCCGAAAAAGCACCTCGCTTCTCAGCAGGCGTTCGTCACCCAATTCTTCAGCAATCCTAAGAGCCCCGTCGGAACGCTCGAGAACTTCGTCGAAGTTACCGGGCAACGGGTGCGCCTGAAAGGCGACGCCGTCGAGCCTGCTCCGCAAGGCGCTCACGTCGTCCACGGCTCGAAAGCCACGCTCGACGGCGAGGCCTTCGTCCGTGCAATAGTCGAAAAATTGCTGGAATCCCAGCCACCAGCAGATACGCCCCGCGATATCGCCGGCACCCTCCTTCTCGAAGAAAATCCACCGCCTGCTTCCAATCGGCGACAGCCAAATTCCACTGGCCCGTGGCCTAGCCAAGCCGTGGCGGTAAAGAAGGCGCGTTTTGTAGTTGTAGTTCAGCTCATTCTCGTGTCCAATGAGAGCGCGCGGTGGCTACGTCCGCCGCACCCGCTACGATAGCGTTATCGCCTGCCAGCATCAGGTAGCCACGGTCTTCTCGAGATCCGCTGCACTTCCTCCTTGATAGAAATGATGCGTTAGCTACCTCGAGGTAACGGGCGATGGCGGGTCAGGTTATGACCTTTCCGCTTGAGGGGACTGAAGCAGCACGTCCGGCGGTAGGTGCGCTTGCGGCGCACGCTGCTGGCGCCGCCGCTGCGTTCTCCGAGGAGCTCTGATTCCATGGTGCTTTGGCGAGCAGAAGGCCCATGCCGCACCAGTCCGTGACACCGGCAAACGCTAGACCCGCGCTGATGAACGCTGCGAGCGCGAGGAACCCAGGGTGGACGAACGCGCCGAGCCCTACGCCAAGTAGCGACAGTGCTCCGGCGAGGATGCGAACCTGCCGCTTGAGCGACATGCGGTCCCGGCCTTTCTCGGTTTCGCCGCCCGCATTCCGGAAGGCTTCGATGCCGCCATCGACAACGGTCAGGCCACTGACGTGCAGAGCGGCCAACGTTTTCTTGGCTGTCGCGGCTCGGCTGCCAGTCCGGCAGAGAAGCAGGCGTGGTGCTGCAGTTGCGCGCACCTCGTCGGCTATTCGGGTGCTATGGAAACGGTCGGCCAGTGTTCCCGCGCCCGACGGATGGTCGGCGTGAGTGTGAGTGTCCACCACGTAGGGGAGCTTCTAGCCCTCGGAGCGGGCGCGTTCCGCAACGTCATCGACGAGGTCAAGATGCACGTCGAGGGCAAGGGCTTGCTTGCTCACGGGGTCGGCCACGAGGTAGGTGCGGCAGCCCTGGGGGTTGAGCGAACGGCACTACCAGCAGTGTGCCAACAGCTTCGGGGGGGCTTGGTGTTGAGCGTCGTCGTCATGGGAAGCTCCTGTTCAGTTGTCTATAGGCTCATATGACAATATAGGCCAGTATTATCGAAAGCAAATTTCGCCGCAAGGGTCCGCCGTCGAGTACACTGGGGCATGCCGGACGAGCTCCTAGAGGCTGTCGCATCTCGTTTTACAGGGTGTGCTGAGCCGTCTGCGTGTTCTGATACCCCATGAACGGTCCTCTTGGGATAGGAGAGTTTGGCGAAGAAGCAGGTGTGGAGCAGTCTTCTCCCGACAGTTTGCTGAGCTCGACCGGGCCGGACGTGTTGCGCGGGCCAAGGCCGGTCGTTCGGCGCAGGTTGAAATCGCGGACCCAACCCTCAGGCTCGGAAAGTCGAGATGAGTCCACGCGGACGTGACGACGGGGTTGGCGGCTTGCCGAGCGGGTCTCCGCCGGGCTGGTTCGCGCGACACATTCCGGCGCTGGGCTGGCTGCGTCGCTACAACCGCGCTGACGCTTCCGGCGACCTGATGGCGGGGACGACGGTGGCCATCATGCTGGTCCCACAAGCGATGGCCTACACGACCACGCAGACTCCGTGAACCCGTATATGTTCCACTGCCACATCCTCGAGCACGAAGACGTGGGGATGATGGGTCAGTTCGTCGTGGAGGGCTAGCTCTTCTTCATGAAGCAGGTGTATCGTGGGAGCGGAGACAGCGGGTGACGGACGAGCGAGTAATGCGCGAGGCGACGCGCTTGTTTAACGACAGGCTGTATTTCGAATGCCACGACTTTCTCGAAGAAGCTTGGAACGACGCACGGGGCGTTGACCGCTCATTTCTCAAAGCGCTCATCGAGATTTCGGTAGGTTTCTACCACGTTGCTGCGGGGAATCATCTTGGCGCCGTCCATCTCTTGTCGCGCGGTATCGAGCGGCTCGAGCCGTTCGCGCCTGAGAGCCGAGGCCTCGACGTTGCGGCGCTCGTCGCAAGATCAGCGCGTTGTCTCGATAAGTCGGAGCAAGCACGGGTCGGGAAGAGCGTGACGTGGGATCACGAAGATGTTCCGACGATGAACCTTCGTGAGCTAGAGTGAAAAGACCGTGATGCGCTTGTGGATTTCGGGCACCGCTATTGTTCTGACGCTCGTCGTTCTACTGGGTAGGACGACTCCCGATGCGCCTGACGCGGATGACGCGGGCGCCGCTACTTATAAAGTCGCAATCTTCGGTTTCGACGGGATGGATCCCGAGTTCCTCGACTATTTTCTGTCGCAAGGCAAACTCCCGCACTTTCAGAAGCTCATCGACGAAGGTGCTTTCTCCACGTGCCAGACGTTCAAGCCGACGAAGTCGGTCGTACTCTGGACTTCGGTCGCCACCGGCAAGCGGATGGAAAAGCACGGTATCGTGGATTGGCAGCTTCTCTCCGAAGGCGGTCAACGCAAAGTGCTGGCGTCTGGGCAGTCGCGTCGCACCGAAGCGTTTTGGAACATCGCGACCACCGCGAACCAATCGGTGCAGGTCCTCAACTGGTGGGCGACGTGGCCCGCCGAAGAAGTGCTAGGCGAGATCGTCTCCAATCATTTTCCGCGCGCGCTCCACGAAGACGTCGACGAAGTGACGTACCCGGAGGCGCTTGCGGAGGAGCTCGAAGCGCTCGGGCTTCCTAGGCGGGATGCCGCCAATGCGGAGCTTGCGGCGGCCGGGATGCCGGTCTTTTCTCGAAAGCTCGCGGATAGCGCTTTCATGCCCTCGACCAATTTCCGGGCGCGTTTTCAGACGGCCGCCGGTGTCTTCAACGACGACATGATCACGGAGCGGAGCTTGAACCACCTACTCGAGACGCGCGGGCAAGCGGATCTCGTCGCGGCACTTTTCCGGACGACTGATGTCTACACGCATTTTATGTGGCGCTTCATCGAGCGGCGCGTCGCGCAGCGTGTGTGGGACGAGCTTCGCGGAGAAGGCGGGCCCGTGACCGAGGCTATCTCGCGCATGATGGACGAAGCCTATGCGCGCGTGCTCGAGCCTGTTTACGTACACGAGGATGCGCGTTTGGGTCGGTTGATGGAGCGTATGGAGTCAGACACGGTGCTCATCGTGCTTTCGGATCACGGTTTTCAGTTTCGTGACTACGGCTTCAACCACTACGACGACGGTCGCGGGGGTGTTCGGGAGACTCCTGGCGTGATATTTCTGTGGGGAGGGCCCGTGCGAGCCGGCGTACGTCTCGAGTCGCCCTCGCTTTTCGACGTGGCGCCCACGGCGCTGTATCTGATGGGGCTTCCTCAGGGGCGTGACATGGATGGTCGCGTGCTTACGGAAGCCCTAGACAGGAAGCTGTTGGCTTTTCGCCCTGTGGGGTTCATCGCCTCACACGACACCGGGTTGCGAGAGGGGGGAACTCGCGAAAGTCCTGTGGATGAAGAAGTTCTACGCGAACTTCGGGCTCTCGGCTACATTTATTGAGTCCCAGCTCTCTTCCCCAAGGGTTGAAAAATACCTACACCGGTGATACCTACACCGGTGTTATGCTTGACACGGAGGATGTCAAGGAATTAGTTGAAACCGTCATAAGTGACTCCTGGTCATTTCAGATCTACGCCCCTGACCCTACGCGGCCTCAGGCACCGCGTCCTCTCGTTGGATCGCATCGATGGCCG
>Ga0310123_10000407_pt1 | contig 38448 bp, 40 predicted proteins | sample CB6_AW_1057_MG_FD_203505 | JGI IMG/M metagenome (GOLD analysis project Ga0310123, IMG submission 203505) | Marine microbial communities from Western Arctic Ocean, Canada - CB6_AW_1057 | ecosystem: Environmental > Aquatic > Marine > Oceanic | place: Canada: Western Arctic Ocean | collected... | reverse complement strand
ACCCGTATTCTTCGGCCTTTCTGGCCATCAGGCCAACGTTGGAGACGCTGCCCATCGTGGCCGGGTCGAACTGTCCGTGCGCCTGGCAGTCCTCGATGATGGCTTGATACATCGTGGCATAGCACCGATCGGGCACCATAGCGGTCGTGTCCCGCAGCTCGTCGTCGTTGTTCCACATACACCCGCCGTCGCGGACGACATTGGGCATCGAGGCATCGACGATGATGTCGTGTGGCCTGTGTAGATTGGTGATGCCCCGGCGAGAGTCCACCATCGCCAGAGCAGGGCGGGTGGCGTAGACCGCCGAAATGTCTGCCTCGATCTCGGTCCTTTTGTCTGCGGGTAACGTTGCCAGCTTCCCGAGAACATTCGACAGGCCGTTGTTGACGTTGGCGCCGATTCCGCTCAGCACGTCCGCGTGCTTATTCAGTGCCTCTCCGAAGTAGATCTCCACGCAGTGTCCGAACATGATGGGGTCGGAGACCTTCATCATCGTTGCCTTGAGATGTAGCGAGAGAAGTGTGTTGGTGCCTTGCGCTTTCTCGATCGTCTTGGCGAAGAAGCTCCGCAGGGCAGACACGTTCATCACGGCCGTGTCGACGACCTCCCCCGCTTTGAGTGTGATCTTCTTTTTCAAGACCGTTGAGTCACCCGCCGCGGCGACGAACTCGATCCGAACATCGGTCGCGTTATCCAGAGTGGCAGACGTTTCGCTGCCGTAGAAGTCCTTCTCCTGCATGTGGGCGACCCGAGTCTGAGAACCCGAAGCGGGCCAGGCTTTCATCATGCGGTGCGGGTTCTTCTGAGCGAACTGCTTCACCGATGTCGATGGGCGGCGGTCGGAATTTCCCTCGCGGAGCACCGGATTGACAGCCGACCCGAGCGCTTTCGCAAAGCGCGCCTGGAGCTGTGTCTCGGCGTCGTTCCCGGGTTGTTCGGGGTAGTCGGGGATGTCGTAGCCCTGGTCTTGCAGCTCTTTGATGGCGGCTTGTAGCTGCGGAATCGACGCGCTGATATTAGGCAGCTTGACAATGTTGGCCGCCGGCGTCTTGACGAGCTCACCCAACCGGCTCAGTGCATCCGGGAGCTTCTGGTCGTCGGTCAGACGGTCAGGCATGTTCGCAATGATCCGGCCGGCGAGGGAAATGTCGCTGGTCGCGAACTCCACGCCGGTGTCCTTCGCATAAGCCCGGAGGATGGGAAGCAGCGCATAGGTCGCCAGCGCTGGCGCCTCATCAACCCTGGTCCAGATGATCGTGGTAGATGGCATATGGAGTCAGCTATCGTACCGCAACGCGGGGAGATTGAAAAAGGGCGACCGGGTGTCGGCGTGCTCGCGCGATTCGGAATCGTTAGACTTGCCGGGCGCAAGGTGATTGTCGACCCCTGGTTCTACGTCGTGGCAACGGTCGCGGTGCTCATCGTCGGAATTGCCAAAGGCGGTCTGGGCGGAGGCATCGGCGTTGTCTCGGTGCCGCTCATGCCGATGACGGTCAGCCCAGCGCAGGCGGCGGCCATCATGTTGCCGATCCTGCTGGTCATGGATGCACTGGCCATCAGGGTTTACTGGCGGCGGTGGGATTGGAGCTTTCTTCGCGTCCTGATTCCGGCGTCTCTCGTCGGTACGGTCCTGGGATTCTTGACCTTCCGCTACTTTTCGGCCGATGGGTTGCGCGCGCTCGTCGGGGTGGCGTCCCTCGTCTACGCGTTTCAGTACTTCACCCGCTCCACGTCGGTCGTGAGGAAGCGCCCCCGAACCGGGAGCGGCATCTTCTGGGTGGCGACGTCGGGCTTCACCAGTTTCTCGATACATGCCGGTGGGCCGCCGCTCCAGGCGTTTCTCTTGGCCCAGCGCCTCGACCGCACCACGTTTCAGGCGACCAGCGCACTGTTCTTCTTGGTTGTGAACTGGTCCAAGGTTGCCCCATATGCGTGGCTCTGGCAGTGGAGTCACGACAACCTCCTGACGTCGCTTGCGCTTCTTCCGCTCACGCCGGTGGGGGTGACGATTGGCCGCAGGTTGCACACGGCAGTAAACGACGACGTCTTCTTCCGGGTCGTCCACGCCGCCCTGTTCGTCATCGGCGTCAAGCTCTTGGATGACGCGTCGGCCGCCGTCTAGCAGCTGACGTCTCGGGGCGTCATCGGTTCGATATAGAGTGTGCCCATGAATGGTGATGGCAATCTGGCTCTCTTTTGTGATTTCGAGAACATCGCGCTGGGCGTGCGCGACGCGAATTACTCCAAGTTCGACATCAAACGCGTGCTCGAGCAGCTGCTGGTCAAGGGGAGTATTGTCGCGAAGAAGGCCTACTGTGACTGGGACCGGTACAAGAGTTACAAGCCCACCATGCATGAGGCGGCATTCGAGCTGATCGAGATTCCCCACGCGCGCCAGTCTGGCAAGAACTCGGCAGACATTCGGATGGTGGTCGATGCGCTTGACTTGTGCTACACGAAGGAGCACATCGACACGTTCGTGATCATCTCGGGTGACTCCGATTTTTCGCCGCTCGTGAGCAAGTTACGGGAGAACGCCAAATCGGTCATCGGGGTGGGGGTCAAGAACTCGACGTCCGACCTCCTGATGAACAACTGTGACGAGTTCATCTTCTACGACGACCTCGTCTCGACCAAGAAACCTGCCCGACGACGCTCGCGGGGCAAGGCGCGGGCGAGCACGGGCAAGGATGCCACAACCGAGAAGGCGTCTCCCTCCTCTGATGATCAGACGCAGCACGCGATCGATCTCGTTCTGGAGACGGCCGAGGCGATCTATGCGGAGCGTGGCGACCGGGCCAAGTTGTGGGGCTCCATGATCAAACAGACGTTGAAGCGTCGCCGTCCTGGCTTCAACGAGTCGTTCTACGGCTTCTCGTCATTCAACGATCTTCTGGAAGAAGCACAAACGAGGGGTCTGCTGGAGCTCGAGTCAGACGAGCGGTCGGGTGGATACGTCGTTCGGAAGGTTTCCCGATAAGGTGGCGTGGGATATATGAGTCACAGCAACAACGACTGTCGGGGCAGGGTCGGCATCCTGGCGTTGGGCATGGCTCTCTGTGCGTTCTCGGTGAGTGCGGTGGGGGCGCAGGATGTCGAGCCGCCTCGATTGGCAAACGGACGACCTGATTTCAACGGCATCTGGCAAGCGCTGAACGCCGCGAACTACGACCTGGAGCCCCACATCGCCAGGTCGGCGATGGAGCAGCGGAAGGGAACTCAGGGACCGGTTCCGGCGGTCGGGGTGCTCCGTCTCGGTTCCGTCGGCGCTGTTCCCGGTAGCCTCGGCGTGGTGGACGGTGGGCGGATTCCCTACACGACAGACGCGCGTGCCTTGAAGGAGACGAACCGCGCGAACTGGCTCGAGCGCGATCCTGAGGTCAAGTGCTACATGCCCGGAGTGCCGCGGGCGAACTACATCCCCCCCGTTCCAGATCGTCCAGAGCGAGACAGACATCTTCGTGGCCTACGAGTACGCCGGTGCGGTCCGTGACATCTATCTAGACGACCGTGGTCCGGCCCCTGTCGATTCATGGATGGGGCAGTCCGATGGACGCTGGGAGGGTGACACGCTGGTTGTGCGCGTGACCGGTCAGAACGACCAGACCTGGTTTGACCGCGTCGGCAGTCACCATAGCAACCAGCTGGTGGTCGAAGAGCGCTATACGCTGGTCGGCCCCCACCACATCCAGAACGAAGCCACGATGGAAGATCCGGAGGTGTTCACCGCGCCGTGGACGATCCGGATGCCGCTGTATCGGCGCGTCGAAGAGAATGCTCGGCTGATGGACTTCAAGTGCGTTGAGTTCGTCGAAGAGCTTATCTACGGGGAGTTCCGGCGGAGCCCATTGCCTAGATAGAAAACGGACATGGCCAAGGCAAGGAGAGTCGTCATGCGCAGTCACACTCCGGTTGTATTCGTCGTGTTGGCGGCGTTCCCGCTGGTCGCGGCGGCTCAGCAGAGCGGCGACATCCCGCGGACCTCGTCCGGACGGCCCGACCTGCCGGGTTCTACGACACGTCGACCTTGACACCATTGCAGCGCCCCAACTCCCTCGGCGAGCAATTGACGCTGACAGAGGAGGAGGCGGCGACGATAGCGGAGCGGGAACGCGTGCGGCAGGCGCAGCGTCAGGAGGCGAGCGACCCGAATCGGGAGGCTCCACCCGCTGGCGGTGACGGCTCTCCGGGCGCCGCCGGAAACGTCGGAGGTTACAACTCGTTCTGGATCGACCGCGGCAATGCGGCCCTCCAGATAGATGGCGAGTGGCGGACGTCGATCATCTACGAGCCCGAGAACGGCCGTTGACTCCGGCCGGCCGGCAGGGCCTCGCTGCGTTTGCGACGTTTTGGCGTCCGAACACCGGGGAGGCCTGGTGGCTCGATGTTGGCGATGGGTCTGGACCGTATGACGACATGGAGCTCAGGCCGCTAGCGGTGCACTATCTCCTCGGCTTCAGCTCGACCTCTGGTCCACCGATGCTTCCGGCGCTCTACAACAACCTGAAGCGGATCGTGCAAACCGAGGAGACGGTCGTGATTTTGGTGGAGATGGTCCACGATGCTCGCATCATCCGGATGAACGGAGAACACGATCCCCCCGAAATCCGCAAGTGGCTGGGAGATTCGGTCGGGCACTGGGAGGGGGATACTCTGGTCGTCGACACCATCAACTTCACTGACCGTCCGGGGCTCTCGCAGGCAGCGTCGAACCTTCACGTCGTCGAGCGCTTCTCGAGAAACTCAGATGGGACCCTCCACTATTAGTTCACGGTGGACGACCCAACCATCTGGACGACGTCGTGGAGTGGAGAGTATCCGTGGAGGCCGTCCGAAGAACGGGTGTTCGAGTATGCCTGTCACGAGGCGAGTTATTCGTTCTTTGGCATCATGGGAGGGGCGCGAATGCTCGAGGCGGAGGCTCGCGGCGAGACCGTAGAGGGAATCGTGGCCCCGCCTGAGTAGTGTGATGGCCCACCGCCTGAGGGACAGCAATATGCGAACGAAGATTCGGTGCGGAGTTAACCTGCTGGGTGTCGCCGCCGTCGTCATCGTCATGGCCTCGACGGTGACCGTGATCGCCCATCACGCGTTCGGGGCCGAGTTCGACCCGAATCGCCCGGTCATCCTGCGAGGACCGGTGATCCGAGTCGAATGGGTGAAACCCACACACGTGGATCCACATGGAGGTCACCAACGATGACGGGACCAAGCAAGTGTGGATGGTTGAAGGCGGGACGCCGAACACGCTCCTGCGCCGCGGGTTGAATCGTGACACCATCCCGGTGGGCGCCATGATCGTCGTGGATGGCTACCAGAGCAAGGATCGTACGGCCCGGGCCAACGGGCGTGACGTCACCTTCCAGGATGGCTCGAAGTTCTTCATGGGGTCGTCTGGAACCGGAGCGCCCCGCGACGGGAGGGACTCGACCGAGCCGGAATACCCTGCTATCCCGAACGCTTGGTGGTTCGTGGCCGGTCGAAGGGAACGACCCGGCTCGAAGCGGTTCCGGTCGCGGGCGCTGCAGCGGCGGGAACGGGGCCTGGTCGCCGACGCGGTGCGGACGCTTCTGGAATGAGCTTGTAGAGCGAGGCGCCGTTTCCCAGGCCGAATGCGACGGCCAGCCGATCGAGCGCCTGCCATTGCGTGGGCGTCACCTCCTCGACCTCAGGGCCGAGACTCTCGAGCTCGACGATCACGGCGCGGCTCACCCCAGATGTCTTGGACAGCGCCGTGGCGCTGAGGTCGTACTGTTCACGGAGCTTGCGGATCACATCGCCGACGTGCCAAAACTTGACGCCCATGCCTTTACTCTTGAGCCTTTCTGTCGGGGAGTTTGCGACCGCCTCTAGAGTTGTTATCGGGTCGACAAAAGAGCTGCTTCATCACGGCAACGCTATAATATGCATACTATGACGTTGAAATATTCACACCTCCATGGCGCGGCGACGCTGGTCGTGTTGTCCGCGATGACGATGTCGCCCCTGTTGGCTCAGGACTGGCCACAGTGGCGCGGCCCGAATCGCGATGGCGTCGTCATGTCGTTCAACGAGCCGTCGGCCTGGCCGGAGAATCTCACCCAACGCTGGAAGGCGGAAGTCGGACTCGGCTACGCATCGCCCATACTCATCGGCGACCGTCTCTTTGTGTTCGCTCGGCAGGGGGGCGACGAAGTGATGATGGCGCTCGACGCCGCGTCTGGCGCTGAACTCTGGCGGACGAGCTATCCGGCGCCGTTCCAGATGAATGGGGCGACCGCCCGGCACCACGAGGGTCCCAAGTCGACCCCTACCTATGCCGATGGCCGTCTGTTCACACTGGGGATCAGTGGGATCGTAACGGCGTTTGACGCCGAAACCGGGCGACAGCTGTGGCAGCGACCCCGCGACTCGGTTGAGCCGCTGTTTCACACCGCGATGTCGCCGATTGTCGACGGCGACATGATGGTCCTTCACGTCGGTGGGCACAACAACGGGGCATTGACGGCCTTTGGCGTCGAGAACGGCGACGTCCTCTGGGAGTGGACTGGCGACGGTCCAGCCTACGGATCGCCACTCATCGTCGAGTTCGAGGGTGTCCGCCAGGTCGTGACGTTTACCCAAGAGCACTTCGTTGGGGTCTCGCTGGAAACCGGTCAACTCCTCTGGAGTCGACCGTTCATCACACGGTCCACGACGACCTCTCAGACGCCGATCATCTATGGGGGCGATGTGATTCAGACTGGACGTGGCAATGGGATCACCCGGTTCCAGGTGGTCCGGGAGGGGAGCGCCTGGACGACCAAGGATCTCTGGCACACCGACGATGTCTCGGTGCACATGGCCAACACCGTCGTGGTCGACGGCGTGATGGTCGGACTGTCACACCTGAATAGAGGACAGTACTTCGGGCTAGACCTCGACACCGGGCAGGTCGTGTGGACGAGCGATCCACGTCAGGCCGACCACGCGTCGATCCTTCGCTCAGGGCAGACGGTCTTCTCGTTGGAGGATGACGCTGAGCTTCTGGTCCTCAAGAACAGCCGGAGCGCCTTCGATCCGCAGGAAGTGTATGACGTGGCAGACAGCGAGACGTGGACGTTGCCGACCCTGTCCGGCAACCGGCTGTTCGTGAAGGACGTGAGCAACCTGATGCTCTGGACTATTGACTAGGAACTCGACTACTTCTCCATCATGTAGGGGTAGCGGTAGTCGCGCGGCGGTCCGAAGGTCTCCTTGGTGGTCCTGGTGCTGACCCACCGGATCAGATTCAGATAGCTGCCCGCCTTGTCGTTGGTGCCCGACGCTCGTGACCCACCAAACGGCTGCTGTCCGACCACGGCGCCAGTCGGTTTGTCGTTGATGTAGAAGTTTCCGGCCGCGTGCTGGAGCGTGTCCTGCGCTAAGTTGATGGCCTGTCGGTCAGTGGCGAAGATCGCGCCGGTGAGCGCATAGGGCGAGGTCGCGTCGCACAGCTCCAGCGTGTGCTCGTAGTCGCTGTCCTTGTAGACATAGACCGTGAGCACCGGCCCGAAAAGCTCCTTCTCCATGCTGGCGTAGTGTGGGTCGTGGGCCTGGATGACCGTGGGCGAGATGTAGTACCCACGACTGTCGTCACATGTCCCGCCGCAAATGACATCTGCGCCGGCATCCTGCCTGGCGGCATCGATGGCGTCGTTGAGCGTGTCATAGGACGACCGGTCGATCACCGCTCCCATGAAGTTGGTGAAATCAGTGACGTCACCATAGGTAATCGAGTCGATCGCGCCCAGCAAGTCATCGCGAATCGAGGACCACAGGCACTCAGGAATGTAGGCTCGGCTGGCCGCACTGCATTTCTGGCCCTGATACTCGTAGGCCCCACGGATAAGGGCAGCCGAGAGCTCCTGGGGATCGGCTGAGGCGTGGGCAAAAACGAAGTCCTTTCCGCCGGTTTCGCCCACGATCCGCGGGTAACTCTTGTAGGAGGCGATGTTCGCGCCGACCGTCCGCCACATGCCCTGAAAGACCTCCGTGCTGCCGGTAAAATGCACGCCTCCAAGGTCAGGGTGATTCATCACCGGGTCGCCGATCTGCGCTCCGCTCCCGGAAACCATATTGATCACACCATCCGGTAGCCCGGCTTCTTTGAGAAGCTGCATCAGCCAGTGCGCTGAATACACAGCTGTCGACGCCGGTTTCCACACGACGGTGTTACCCATGAGAGCGGGACTCGTCGGCAGGTTCCCCGCGATCGATGTGAAGTTGAAGGGAGTGGCGGCAAAGATGAACCCTTAGAGTGACCGATACTCGACATAGTTCCACATTCCTGCGGCGCTCTCGGGCTGTTGCTCGTAGATTTGAGGCATATATGCCGCGTTGAAGCGCCAGAAATCGATCAGCTCGCAGGCCGCGTCGATCTCCGCCTGGAACACGGTCTTGCTCTGGTTCAGCATGGTGGCTGCGTTCAGCACTTGCCGATAGCGTCCGGCCAACAGATCGGCAGCCTTGAGAAAAATCGCCGCCCTGGACTCCCAGTCCATGGCTGCCCACGCGGGTCTCGCCGCCGCGGCCGCCTCGATAGCGGCCTGAACCGTCTCGGCGTTGCCCTTGTGATACGTGGCCAGCACCGTGGCGTGGTCGTGGGGAAGGATGCACGAGCCGGTGTCTCCGGTCCTGACCTCGCGTCCACCAATCACAAGTGGGATGTCCACCGTGTCTTTGGCGAATCGCCGCAGTTGATCCTTGAGTGCGGCCTTCTCGGCCGAGCCGGGGGCATAGCCGAGAATCGGCTCATTGATAGGAGTGGGGACACGGACCCGAGCATTGATCATGTGAGGGGCTCCTTCACTCTGCCGGTACGACCGGTGGGTAAAGACGAAATTATAGGGTGGCGCTAGCTATAGCGCTGGTAGATCTCGCGCGGCTTGCGGACGACGGCGACCGTCATCTGCCAGGGGTGGCCTGCCTGGTCGCGGCCCGTCTGCTGACCCACGTGAAGCAGTTCGTAGCCGTGCACTTCCAAATAGTGATTGATCTGAGCGCCAACGTCTTCGGGGGCTGTGTCGAGGAAATCGGGCGAGTCCTCAGGCGGGCACTCCTCACCCGCCATCCCGACCGCGCTGGACAGGTGAACGGTTTTCAGGAGATTCGTGTACTCGGGGCCTTTCGGTTCCTCTGCCATGAGCGTTGGCGAAAAGAATAGCATGCAGCGCAGCCCGTCTTCGAGTCGTTGCCCCTTTGTTTGCCCAGTGATTCTGGTTCATATACGATCGCAGTCCTTGAATAGCTGGACAGGAGGAGCGATGAGAAGCGGGACGTTGAATTTGCTTGTGGGCGCCGTGCTCTTTGCTGGCTGTGCGCCCGAGCCAACAGGCCCACCGTTCCGGCCGACGGCCACGGTCCAGGAGCTGATGGCCCACATGATCGACCCAGCCGCCGATCTGGTCTGGGACGCTGTGGGCACGGTTATCACCGCGGATTCCGTCGACCACTGGGAACCGCAAACCGACGAGGAATGGGCGGTGGTTCGCAATGGAGCCGTGACGCTCGTTGAGTCCGCGAACCTCTTGATGATCGGAGACCGGGCCAGGGACCAGGACACATGGATGCGGATGACTCAGGGGATGATTGATTCGGGACAGAGGATGCTGGAAGCGGTCGACGCGAGAGACGTCGAAGCGGTATTCGCGCTTGGTGCAGACGTCTACGATGCCTGCGATTCCTGCCACAATCTCTACTGGGTCGGTGACACTGACCGCGGCCGCGCCCCTGACTGAGCCAGCCTCGCGGGCGACCATGCAGATTTTTGACATATTTTTCACCTCCGGCCTTGCCATTCCACGATATTCGGGCATAATCACCCAGTCACCGACCCGCGTCCGGCGGGTCCACAGGGAGAACTTCTAAATGCGCAACTTGTTTCGAGGCGGAATCATTGCCATAACGGTGGCGGCCATCGCTGTCATCTTGACCGTATCGGCGGCGCCTGTCGCAGGGCAGTCAGACTACCAGGCGGAGCGGACCGCGGCTGGCAAGCCTGACTTAAATGGGATCTGGCAGGCCGTCGGCGCTCACCACTGGGATCTTGAGGGGCACGCAGCGCGTCCCGGCCCAGTCGTCGAGTTGGCCGCGCTTGGCGCCATTCCCGCTGGACTCGGCATCGTCGAGGGCGGCGAGATTCCCTACACAGCCGAGGCTCGGGCGATGCAGCAGGAGAACCTGCAGTACTGGCTCGACCGTGACCCGGCGGCGAAGTGCTACATGCCCGGCGTGCCGAGGGCGAACATCATGCCCTATCCCTTCCAGATCGTTCAGACGCCCGAGTACATCCTGATCGCGTATGAATTCGCCAGTGCGAGCCGGATCGTCTATATGGACCGTCCGGACATGGAGGCTCCGGTCAACACCTGGATGGGCCACTCCCGGGGCAGCTGGGACGGCGAGTCGCTGGTCATCGATGTGTCCAAGCAGGTGCCTGACACGTGGCTCGACAGCTCCGGGAATCACCACAGCGACCAGTTCCACGTGACGGAGCGCTACACGGCGATGAGCCCGTATCACCTGATCTACGAGGCGACCATCACGGATCCAGAGGTCTACACGCGCCCCTGGACAATCCGGATTCCTCTGTATCGCCGGGTCGACGAGAACATGCAGCTCTTGGAATACAAGTGCGTTGAGTTCGCCGAGGAGAAGATGTACGGCCACTTGCGGAAGGATCCCGACCTCACGCCGACGTATCGCGCGACGGGGCACGGGTCGATGCGTGATTCGATCCCGATGCCGCCTCAATAAGGGATACTTCTGTCGGCCCAACGGTGGTTGGTGGACAGCGCTCAGGCACTGAAAAACGGGTGTTGCAAAGTTGGTGTAGAATGTGTTTTGGAGATTTTCACGTTAGGTAGGAGGCGAAACTGATGCGAGCAAGGGTACTCATCGCGGTAATCGGCATAGCACTGATTGGAGCGGCGGTGGCTGTTCCGGTGGTCGCACATCATGCGTTTTCGGCGGAGTTCGACGCCAACCGACCACTGCACCTGGAAGGCAAAGTCGTCAAGATGGAGTGGATCAACCCGCACGCGTGGGTCCATGTTGAGATCATGAACGACGACGGAACCATGACCACCTGGATGGTCGAGGGTGGAACACCGAATACCTTGTTCCGCCGCGGCTTCACCCAGGACTCCCTGGCCATCGGAACCGAGATTGTCGTCGACGGCTATCAGGCCAAGGACGGCTCGGATAAGATGAACGGCCGAGACCTGACTTTCAAAGATGGCACCAAGCTGTTCATGGGATCGTCCGGGACCGGCGCGCCCACAGATGGTCGCGACGCCACCGAGCCGGGATAGAGCCAGTTAGGTGCCGTCGCTCGTAGCGGTATAGTTTGGACCCTGTCGACATCACGAGAGTGGTGGCGACAGGGTCTTTTTACGTACGGCCCCCGCGGCGCCCTGCATCGATCGCGGGGTCGAGTGCCCGTGTCTAGTGTCGTCCCGGCGTTGGGATAAGCCGTGGTCCTGTGCGGCCGTGAAGGGCGCTGGCTTAGAGCAGGCCTATGAGTCGGGCGCCGATGATGACGGCCGACCAGAGCGCGATTGACGTGATCCCCACCACCTTCGGCCAGAAGGGCCCGAGGTCGGCCTCATCCGTGCGGGTCATTCTGCGTCGGACCGTCACCATGAGGATCAGGGCCAGCAGCATGGCCTCCATCTTCCACCAGAAGAAGGGGCTGTAGTACTGTTTCAACGCCGTCGAGGTTAGCTGGGGCAGCCCGGTGATCAACAGAACGATGAACGCTCCAATCAGCCAGGGCTCCGCGGAGCGAGCCAGCTTGGGAAGGGGTGTTTCCGTAAGCCCGACTCCCAACAACCTCATGTCGACGATGAGGACAGAGCCGACGAAGGTTGCAATGGCCACCAGGTGAATCACCTGGACGATAGGGGTGGACCACACGGTGCTGAGAAAATATTGGCTCATGGGCAACGCGCCCATCCACTGAAAGAACGGCAGGGCTGCATCCATGATGTTGCTCCTAGTTGGCGGTGAAGTCGACCCACCACTGGGGGACGAGGGCGCTGTAGGCGATCATCCGACCCGTGATGATGATGCCGGCCCACATGACCAGCGACGCGATTCCAGCGAATCTGGCGGCGGGAGGCGTCACGAGGTCGTTCTCCCATTCTTTGACTGATTGTTCGGTCGTGAGGTGAAAGAGCCCCGCATTCAGACCGGCCAGGATCATGAGACCGTTCTTTACCCAAAAGTAGAAGTTCGGGAAGTACGTCATCGGCTTGCTGTAGGCCAGAAGGAAGCCGGTCACGATCGACACGAAAAACCCGACAAACATCCAGGGAAAGACCCGCTCGGTGATTTTCGACACCGGCACCGATTGGTAGCCGATCCCGACGAGCCGGAGGTCCAACAGGGCGATCAGCCCCCCAAACGCCGCCATGCTGACCACGTGCAGGGTCAGGAGTATCGGGTAGGCGTTGAGCGACTGACGAAGCGCGATGCTGCTCGGGAGCTCGTTCATCCACTCGAAGAGAGCTTGAAAGGGCATCCGTGGGATCCTCGGTCCAGGTTCAGAGTGTGGCCGTCAGCCGGACGTCGATCAGGGTAGCTGGCAGCGGTTTTCTTCCGGATAACGGCGGTAGTTGCTGTGGCAGTTCTCGCAACCGCCAGCGAGGTTGTTGGTCGCCTCGATCATCGCGTCGCGGTCCTTGGTGGCCGCCACGGCTGCGGCCGCGATGGCGACCTCCTCCATCTCCTTGGCGAACTGCATGAACTCGGCGTCCCCGAGAGGCACTTCTCGACCGTTCTGACACATCCGGCCCGGCATCCTGATCAGCTGCGTGGCCCCGGCGATAGCAATGGCCGCGTTCTCCACCATCGGCCAGCCGGTGTAAATACTGGAGAATGTCGACGTAACCGTGCCGTCGTCGGTCTCCTCAGGAGGCGCGTCCGGGTCGCGGGACTGGACGTCGAAAATGATGTTCGAGTTCGGGAAGAAAATCCCGCGCATCACCTGCGCCAGGTTGCCAACGGGTTCGCTTTCGGGGGCCTGAGCCCGGGGAGCGTGGGCGCAGCCGACCACGATGAGCATCACGACGGTTACCTTGAGAACTCGCATCGTTTCACCTTTTCGACGAAAGAGATTCTGCCACAGCGGACGCCCAGCGTACACTAGGGCTCCGTGGTGGTGCAACTGAGCTGGATCACCCGGCAGAGGACGGGCTTGACAGGCCTGGGGAGCCAGCGTCTAGTCACCTAATTATATGACGAGTTGTCGGTCGTTCGTCGCGTGTTTAACCGGTGTGGCGTGGGTTCTGGTGAGCGTGCCGGCGGATGCGCAGCCCAGCGTCTCCACCCTGATAGGCACCGGCGAGGCCGGCTACAGCGCCGCTCAAGTCGCCAACCCCTTCGGCGTCGTCATCGGACCGGATGGTACCATCTATTTCTGCGATCTCGACAACCAGCGGATCCGTCGCTTGGACCCGAGGACCGGCGAGACGTCGATGCTCGCGGGCAACGGGGAGGCGGCCTATGCAGGTGACGGCGGCCCCGCAACGGCCGCGGCGCTGAACATGCCCTACGAGATCCAGTTCGATGAGAACGGGTACCTGTATATCGTCGAGCGAGACAATCATGTGGTCCGGAGGGTCGATGCGACGACTGGGATCATCTCGACCGTGGTCGGCACCGGCACCGGGGGCTTCAGTGGCGACGGCGGACCGGCGACCCGGGCCGAGCTTTTCCGGCCCCACAGCATTGTCTTTGCACCGGATGGCGGGCTCCTGATCTGCGACATCGGCAATCATCGTATCCGTCGCGTCGACCCCGAGACCGGTGTGATCGCGACGTTTGCGGGCACTGGTGAGCGCGAGCCGACGCCGGACGGGGCACCATTGCGAGGGACGCCGTTGAACGGCCCGCGCGCCATGGCCCTCGACTCGGACGGGGACCTCTATCTGGCCCTCCGCGAGGGGAACGCGATCTACCGTCTGGATCTTGAAGCGCAGACAATCCACCATGTCGCCGGCACTGGTGAGCAGGGATACACCGGCGACGGCGGAGAGGCCGTGAGGGCGACCCTGGCCGGCCCCAAGGGTCTCGCGTACGCCGCCGGCGAGCTATACGTGGCCGACACCGAGAATCACGTGATCCGCCGGATCGAGGTGGCGACGGGGGTCATCTCGACCGTGCTCGGAACCGACGAGCGCGGGGACGGCCCAGAACCCGACCCGGGCTGGACGACTCGTGAGGTTGCGACCAGCCGCGAAGGCGGGGACCATACTGTCGAGTAGAGGGAGTGCGACGGTCGCTCCGAGACCGCGCAGGAGTGTGCGTCGCGGAACGGATGTCTTGGTGACAATCATCGATTCACACAAACCATAGCAGACCGGGTATAGCCGTCTGCCGCCTGACGGACCGTCGAAGCCAACCAGAAACAGAAGAAGAGGAGACGGAATGAGACTTTCGGCTCTCGGCCTGGTATGCGCGTTGGCGACGGCCATCGGCGTGGCCGCACCACACGCGCAGATTGACGACTATCGTCCGGTGACGAACGCCATGCTACAGGACCCCGCGCCGGGCGATTGGCTTAACTGGCGCCGGACACTCGATGGCTGGGGATACAGCACGCTCGACGAGATCACGACAGACAATGTCGACGACCTGCGGCTGGTCTGGAGCTGGGCGATCGGCGAAGGAAACCAGCAGACAACTCCCTTGGTGCACGACGGCGTCATGTATTTGGCGAATCCTGGTTCGGTCATTCAGGCCCTCGATGCCGCCACGGGTGAGCTGCTCTGGGAGTATCGACGGCAGAACATGACCGAGCATCGGAATATCGGAGGTCCGACGCCGGGTGGAGGGCACCGCAACATCGCCATTTATCAGGACACCATCATCATCAACACTGCTGATGCGTGGATCGTGGCTGTCGACGCCCGTACCGGCGAGGAAGCATGGGAAGCCAACGTCGGGGCCGACGACGGCTACCAGTTCTCGAGCGGATCGATCATCGCCGACGGGACGGTTGTGGCCGGTCTCACCGGGTGCGGTATCTACCGTGACGACACCTGCTACGTCGTCGGACTCGATGCCGAGACCGGTCGGGAGATGTGGCGAACCTCGACGATCGCGAAACCGGGTGAGCCGGGCGGCGACAGTTGGGGCGATCTGCCGGTGATGTTCAGAGCGGGAAGCGATGCCTGGATTTCCGGCAGCTATGACGCGGCCAGCCGAACCATCCTGATCGGCACGTCACAGGCCAAGCCGTGGCATCGTCAGGCCCGCGGCACCGATGGGGATGCGCTCTACACCAACTCGACGCTGGCACTCGACCCGCAGACTGGCGAGCTGAAGTGGTACTACCAGCACCTGCCGGCCGAGACACACGACATGGATGAGGTGTTCGAGCGCATCGTGATCGATGTCGACGGGCAACCGTCGGTGTTCAGCATGGGCAAGATTGGGGTGTTGTGGCAGCTGGACCTGGCCACGGGACAGTTTCAGGCCGCCCACGACCTTGGGTATCAGACGTTGGTCGACGTCGACCCGTCCACGGGCGCGATCAGCTACCGCGAGGGGGCATTCAAGGACCTTGGCGAGGATATCTTCTGGTGCCCGAGCACGTCGGGCTTCAAGAGCTGGCGCGCGATGGCCTATCACCCAGAGACCGAGGCCCTCTATATCCCTCTGATTCTGAACTGCGAGACCGGCCGCTTTGGACCGGTCGAACAAGTTGCGGGCGGTGGGGGGATCGGTCCGGTCAGGCGCACCAATCATGTCCACCCGGATAGCCCAGACCACCTGGGTGAGTTCGCGGCCATGAACATCAAGACCGGCGAGATCCTCTGGAGCCATCGATATCGCACGCCGATCACCAGTGCTGCGCTTACAACCGCCGGTGGGCTCGCGTTCGCAGGTGACTGGGACCGTCACATGTACGCTTACGACGTGCGGGACGGCGAGGTGCTGTGGGAGACACGGCTGCCGCAGTCAGTTCAGGGATATCCGATTACCTATACAGCCGGTGGAAAGCAGTATCTTGCGGTTGGTGTGGGGACGGGGGGTGCCAGCTGGACCAGTATGCCGCTTCAGCTTACCCCCGAAAAACATCGGCCGGTCGGGGGCAACGGACTGTTTGTGTTCGCGCTACCTGATTAGCCTCCGCTGATCTCGTCGTAAAGCGCTTGCAGCGCTCCCTCGTTCAGCGGCCAGTCGAGGTCATCGATGTTGATCTGTTCGGCGATGTCGTCCCGGCTCACATCTGAGTCGATCAGCGCGTTCATTCGAGAAGTGAGCTGCTCGAACTTGTCTCTGAACGCCCGGACGTCGTCTTTGGTCAAGACCGCTCCGTGCCCCGGGATGACGGTGTCGAAATCGAGTTCCAGCACGCCGTCCAGGGTGGCTGCCCATTCGGCGCCGCTCCCCCCATTCCCGTAGTCCATGAACGGCGACAGCGTAGTGCCGTCCATCCGGTGGCCCTGGATGAAGAGATCGCCGGTATGGATCGCGCGCAGGTCAGGGAAGTAGATGACCGAGTCACCGTTCGTGTGTCCCCGCCCGAAATGATGTGCGCGCACCTCGGCGTCTCCGAGAAAGACGCCGGCTTGTCGGCTGAAGATGATCGGTGGCGCGCCGCCCAGTTTGTTCTTGATCATGTTGGCTCGCGCATTGCGATGTCCGATGACCTGGGCTTCGGGCATGAAGTCGGCGTTGCTCCCAGTGTGATCACCATGGTGATGCGTGTTGAGGACGTATCGGATCGGTTCGGCCGTCACGCTGGCCACCTGTTCGGTGATGAAGTCAAAGCTGTAGGGAAACTTGTCGTCGACCAGGATGACCCCGTCGCCCGTTACGCGGACCGCTACGTTGCCGCCCGACATCGCGCCATCAAATCCTGGGATGACGTAGAGCCCGTCCTTGCCCTGGACCGGATGGATTTGCAGACGTGCCTGTTGCTCCTCGGTGAAGATGGGACGTCCGTCGGCTCCGATCTCTGGCGCCGGGTCTGAGCAGCCTGACGTGATTCCCGCCGCGATGCCACCGAGCATGACGAGCGTGCAGAGAACAGCCGTTCGTGTCATTCCGGTCTCCTGTGGATCGGGAGCCTCTGTCGAGGCCAGACGTCTACTGGGTGTCAACCACCGCAATGCCCCAAGGGCTCTCTCCCGCTGGGATTGTGGCGACGACAGTCATCGTGTTCGTCTCGATGACGGACACGTCGTTCGACGGGCCGTTGGCACTGTAGAGCAGTGAGCCGTCGGGGCTGAGGGCGATACCCCACGGGCGGGTACCGACCGTCGCAGAACCGATGACCCCTCCTTGTATCGCGTTCATCGCGACGACGGTCTTACCGCGTCCGGTGGAGATGTACACGACCTCTCCGTCCGGCGACACCACGACGCCCATCGGCCTCGAGGGCTCACCTGGCACATCCAGCGTGGCGATAACTTCATGTGTCGCCGTGTCGATCATCGAGACCGTGCCGCCGTTTTCCGAGGTCACGAACGCACGGGTGCTATCGGGGGAAAACGCCGAGGCGCGGGGTCGTGGACCGACCTCGAACTGCTCGATGACCGTATTCGTCTCGACATCGATGACTGATATCTGATTGTCCTCTTCTGAGGTGACGTAGACGAACCGCCCGTCGGGGCTGCTCGATACGCCCTCCGGTTCTCCACCCACCTTGAGCGACGCCAGGACCTCGCCGGTCTCGATATCGAGCACGCTCGCCGTCCCGGCGTCTTCATTGGCCACGTAGAGGCGCGTGCCGTCCTGGTTCACTGCGACTTGTTCCGGGTCGGTGCCGCCACGCAGGACCCTGACGACTTCGCCGGTCTCGACGTCGACCACGCCAACGCCGTCGGCGGCGCGGTCGGGCGGTGGCAGAGTGCTCTCGTCGACACCCGGCGGCGCGGGCGGCGAGCCGCTCAGCGCGACAAAGAGACGAGTCTGGTCAGGGCTCACCTTGATGCCTCGGGGGCGCTTTCCGAGCGGAAAAGTCGCGAGCACCTCGTGTGTGCCTCCGGCGATGACCGTGAGGTCGCCCGATCGCTCATTGGTCACATACACCAGATACGGAGCGGCTGTGGGCTCGGGAGCTTGATCGGGGACGGGCTCCGGCTCCGACGGTGGTGGGGCCGAGTCGCAGCCAAGGATGCCGATGACGGCGACGCAGACTGCGCCGACACGAAGGTCACGTAGATGGAGTGTTAGGGTCATATGTATACGCTAGCGGGCGAGCGGGTCGGGCCGGAGCTGGAAGTGAACGATCTTGCTCTTGGTGCCCTTTCCACCCTCGGTGTGCCAGATGTAGTTCGAACCGTAATTGGCCCACAGCCCACGGCCCTTCCAGCCGGCATTCGGGTCATCGATCCGACCGTCGAGACCGCGGGAGTAGAAGGCCATCGGATACGGAACCCTGAGGACCACCCACTCCTTACTCTCGGGGTCGAGAGCCAGCAGCGAGTCTGATGTCGACCCGGTGGCGACCGGGACGTTCTCCCCCATGCCCAACGTGTTGTATTGATCGACCCAGCTGTAGTAGTGAAAGTCGGCGCCGACCGTTCCATCGACGCCGCGCATCCGAGGGCCAGGCATCGGGTACAGCGTCCACCCCTCTGTGCAGTGCTGACCAGTGGCCGTGGGGCCGCTCGTGACGGCGCACTTGCTCCGGTCGAAACTGGCCATATGGCTGCTACCTGAGAGGGCCACCCAGATGACGCCGTTGCGGTCGATGTCGATGCCGCGAGGCGCGAACCCGGTTTCCATCGGGTCGAGAGCCGGATTCTCGATGGACGGCGGCTCGTAGACCTCGGCGATACATGTCTCGGGTGGATTATCACCGCGATCGAGCCTGACGATTCGTCCGGGAAACGGACCCGTGCGCGTGATCCACACCGAGCTATCGATGGGGCTCGCGATGATGCCGTAACCGAAGCCGGAAATCCGCGTGTCGAGACCCGGATCGTTGTCGGCCTCACCGTTCGGCTCGTTCCACGGCTTGGTAATCACACCGTCACCGTTGGTATCGATAATGGTCGGGCACCATCCCTGAGCGAACTGCTCGTCGCCGGTCTCGTCGTAGACGCGTGTATTCAGCCAACCGATGACATTGCCGTCACCGCTGAACCACAGGGTGTTGTCGGCGTCTTCTCCGAACTGCAGATGGTGGGTGCCGAAACAGGTATTGATCAGCACGAAACGCCCACGTTGGGGGTCGTAGTACGAGGCGTGACGGCCCGTTCGGGCAATCGAGAAGTACTCGGCATACGTGTTGCCTGAACCTTCACCACACCACTCGGGGTTGATGAACTGTCGAACCGTCGACGTCATCCAGACTCGGCCGTCCTGGTCCATCATCGGATTGTGCGGGTCCGACCGTTCGTCAGGATTCACGCCCCAGAGAATCTCGTCACCCCAGTAGTACGACGGTTCCACCTGCGCTTGCGGAAAGCGGGTCGGCATCGATTCTGGGTCGGGGCGAACCGGGATGGTCAGCTCCGTCGCGGCGTTGGCGACAGGGTCGACGTATGTCACGGTGCCGTGCCCGGCCGAGACGCCATACACTGGGCCGTATCCGTTTATAGTTGGGTTCCGCTTGTCCGTGACGATCTCGTCGTGAATGAAGGACGAATCCTGTCCCCAGTCCCAGAGGGTCACGACGACATTGCGTTCCTTACCCTGGGGCCGCGGCGGCTGCTCCGGAATCTCACCGGAGGCGATCCTGTCGGTCCAGTCCGCGAACATCTCGAGGCCGCGCTGCCGTCCAAAGCGGCCCATAGAGTTGCTCATCTGATTGCCACGCTGACCGGTTTGCACTCGGTGGTCCCACGCCGCCACGGTCGAGTCGAAGTCGTCGCGATGCTGCACGACTCGTGTCGCCGTATTGCCTAGTTGGTGACACAGTTGGCAGTTCTGCTTCATCAGGTCGACCCACGCGTGTTGGCTCTGGATATTTGCGGAGATCCCGTTGCCGTCCTCGCCAGTGCCGGGGAACTCGCTCGCGGCCGGAGGTTCGATCAGTGAGTACCAGTAGTTGCCTGGATAGTACTGAGCGGCCGCTGCCGGAGTGGTTGCCAATGTTGCGCTCAACTCGAGATCGTCGCGGTCGGGGGTCAGGGAGATCTTCTCGGAGTCGACGAGACCATAGCCTCTGACCCAGACGTCATACGTCGCGTCAGGTAGCTCGGGGAGCATGAACCGGCCGTCGTCGTCAGTCACGACGATCTTGGCAAACTTGGTCTCGAGTTCCTGGGTCTCGGCGATGACCCACACACCGGCCTCGATGCCATTCGAGCTCCTGACGACCCCGCCCATGTAGCCGTCATGCCCGGAGCGTGATTGGGCCACACCGGTCGGCATGATGGCGGCGAGCAGTCCAAAAAGGATGAGACTGCACAACGCGGCTCGTCGGAGGGTCGATGGGGAAAAGATAGGTCGTTCGGGGCTCGTCACGTTGTTACTCCTAGCGTAGGTCGATGCTGCGCGCCCAGTCTGAATCAATCCTGGATCCAGGTCAATCCTGGCTGGGATTCCCAGGCTATCAGAGTGCGGTCCGGTCGTCTGGCCTGGAGTGGAGCATAGAGCCGACGGAAGCTGTTATGCTGTGGCTTGGACGAGGAGCGACACTATGCAAACCGTGAAGAACTCTCGCAGCGTTGTCCTGGCCGGTGGGTGCCTATTAGCGATCGTGGCCTTGGGGTTCGGTCAGTCGAGGCTCAGCACGCCGACCGTCGAGGCGCAGACAAAGCAGGCACCGATGTTCGAGGTTGACCCGTTCTGGCCCCGCCCGCTGCCTAATCACTGGGTCCTGGGTTCGGCCATCGGGGTTGGCGTTGACGCCAGGGACCACGTCTGGATCGTGCATCGCGGGTCCACACTGGCAGCGAGCGAGATTCCGGCGACACTCGACCCGCCGATTGCGGAGACCTGCTGCACGCCGGCGCCTCCCGTCCTGGAGTTCGATCCCGACGGCGTGATTGTCGGCAGCTGGGGAGGGGCGGGCACTGGCTACACCTGGCCATCGTCGAATCACGGGATCACGATCGACCACATGGACAACGTCTGGATCGGTGGAAACGGACAAGATGATTCACACGTCTTGAAATTCACGCGTGACGGGCGCTTCCTTCTGGAGGTGGGCGAGCCCGGTCTCGGAGTCGACAGCAGCAGCAAGACCCACTACTCCCGTGTGGCCAAGATCGGGATCGATCCCACGGCCAACGAGGCCTATCTGGCCGACGGCTATGGTAATCATCGCGTCGCCGTCGTCGACATGACGACCGGAGCATTCAAGCGCCACTGGGGCGCGTACGGCAACGAGCCCGACGACAGCGACTTCGGGCGCTACAACCCGAATGGGCCGCCACCCCAGCAGTTCGGGAACCCCGTGCACTGCGCAGAGGTGTCGCGCGACGGCCTCGTCTATGTCTGCGACCGTGCCCAGGACCGGATCCAGGTGTTCCAGAAGGACGGGACTTTCGTGAAGGAAGGCTTCGTCGCCAAGACGACTCTGGGGTCTGGATCGATGTGGGACCTCGCGTTTTCGCACGACGAGGACCAGCGCTATCTCTACGCCGCCGACGGGGTCAACGAGAAGGTTTACATCATCGAACGCAAGTCGTTGGAAGTACTCACCAGTTTCGGAGACGGAGGTCGTCAGGCCGGCGCGTTCTTCGGTGTGCACAGCATCGCCACCGACTCGGACGGCAACATCTACACGACCGAGACCTTCGAGGGCAAGCGGTTGCAGAAGTTCGTGTTCAGGGGCATCGGCCCGGTGACCGCCCTCGACCAGGGTGTCGTGTGGCCGTCGAATTGAGTGCGGGCGGAGCGGCTTAGGTCGTACGGTCGAGGCTGTCCGCTACGGCCTCTCTCATCTTGTACTTCTGGATCTTGCCGGTGACCGTCAGCGGGAACGAATCGACGAGCTTCCAGTATCGCGGGATCTTGAACGTGGCGATCTGACCGCGGCAAAACTCGACCAGTTCGTCGTCCGACAACGTCGCTCCGGTCTTCGGTTTGATCCAGGCCATCACTTCCTCGCCGTAGGTGTCCGAGGGCACTCCGATGACTTGTGCGTCCTCGATCAACGGGTGCGTGTAGAGGTACTCCTCGATCTCACGCGGATAGATGTTTTCCCCACCCCGAATGATCATGTCCTTGATCCGACCGACAATGGACACGTAGCCTTCGTCGTCCATCGTCGCCAGGTCACCGGTATGCATCCACCTCCCGGCGTCGATGGCTCCCTTGGTTGCCGGAGGGTCGTCCCAGTATCCCAGCATCACGGCATAGCCGCGCGTGCAGAGCTCGCCCCGCGTGCCGCGGGGTACGACCTGGCCGGTCGCGGGGTCGACCACCTTGAGCTCGACGTGAGGATGCACGCGTCCTACGCTTCCCACACGTTTGGCGACGGGATCATCAACGCGGGTCTGCGCCGAGACAGGTGACGTCTCGGTCATGCCGTAGCAGACCGTGATCTCGGTGATGTGCATGCGGTCCCGAACCTGCCGCATGACCTCGACAGGGCAAGGCGACCCGGCCATGACGCCAGTGCGAAGGCTCGAAAGGTCGGTGCGGGCGAAGTCAGGGTGGTTGAGCTGACCGATGAACATCGTCGGGACACCATAGAGCGACGTGCATCGTTCTTCCTGGATGGTGGCTAGCGTGTCGCTGGGGTCGAACGCTTCTCCCGGGACCACGATGCACGCCCCATGGCTCGTACACGCGAGGTTGCCAATGACCATGCCAAAACAGTGATAGAACGGGACCGGGATACAGACACGGTCCGTGTCCGAGTAGCCAAGAATCTCGCCGCAGAAGAACCCGTTGTTCAGTAGGTTGTGATGAGAGAGGGTCGCTCCCTTTGGGGTGCCTGTGGTGCCGGACGTGTACTGGATGTTGATCGGGTCGTCGAAGGTCAAGCTCGACTCGCGCGTCGCTAGTAACTGGTCGTCGATGAGCGATGCTTCACCGAGGAGGGTGTCCCACTGCTCGTCAATGATGAGGGTCTGCTCAAGTGCCGTGCACTCGGCTCGGACCTGATCGAGGATGTCGGGGTATCGGCTCTGCCGGAAGCCAAGCGAGAACAGCAGCAGGCGTGCCCCCGACTGGTTCAACGACTGGGCCAGTTCGCGCGACTTGTACGCCGGGTTGATGTTCACCAGCACCGCACCGACCCGGGCCGCCGCGTACTGGGTGATGACCCACTCGCAGCGATTCGGGGCCCAGATCGCGACGCGGTCGCCTTTCTCGATGCCGCGACCGATAAGGGCTTTGGCCAGCGCCGTTGTGAGATCCCAGAGCTCCTGGTATGTGGCGCGGAAGCCCTGAGACCGGACGACGAGCGCGTCACGCGTCGGGAACCGTTCGACGTTTCGGCGGAGGTTCTCACCGATCGTCTCGCCCATGAGGGGGACGTCGCTGACGCCGTGCGCATACGATGGGAGGGTCCTCGATCGGTCATCGAAACGGGTCCGCTGCGGAGTACGTAGGTTATCCTGTGTTGAGGCCACACGTGAGTATTCCATGGCTGCCATCCGGTGTCGTCATCTTCATGGCCCTCCTGTGGTGTGGCATCGCCGGGCGAGCCGAGCAAGTCTTTCGCACGAGCATTGACCTCGTACAGGTTACCGTGACCGTGCGGGACTCTGAAGGCCGGCTCGTGGGTGACTTGCGCCGCGAAGACTTTGAGGTCTTCGCGGACGGTAAGGCACAGGTCATCTCCCAGTTCCAGAGCGGTCGAGTGCCGGTCAGTCTTGGAATCGTGCTGGATATCAGCGAGAGTATGTATGGGCAGCGCATCAGTGATGCCAGTTTCGCCCTCGACCGTTTTCTCGTCGATTTGCTCGAGCCGACAGACGAGGCGTTTCTCGCCGTCTTCAATCACGACCCCACGTTGCACGAAGGTTGGACCCTGGACCCGGCGACGCTTGGGGGACGGTTCGCCGAGGTTCGGCCGTACGGGGCTACTGCCATCTACGACGCGATGATCATGGCGTTGCCACTGTTTCGCACGCGCTCACACCAGCGGGCGGCTATCGTCCTGATTTCCGATGGCTCGGACACGGCGAGCGACACCAATGTCCGCGAAGTCCAGCGGCTTCTGCGTGAGTCGGACGCGTTTGTCTACGCGGTCGCGATCGACGCGCCGGAGTCACGGCCGATCAACGATCGTGTCAATGCGAACGCACTTCGAGAGATCGCGGATGGAAGTGGCGGCTATACCGAAGTTGTTCACGACAGTCCCGATCTGACCCCGGCGACGGAGCGGATCGCCGAAGAGCTGAATCATCAGTACACGCTTGCGTATTCTCCCCGGCATCCACCGGACAGCCGGTATCATCGGATACGGGTCGGCGTGACCCGTCCTGGTGAGTACTCGGTGCGGGCACGGCGCGGGTACGTTGCCATCCCAGAGCGCTGGTGACAGCGCGATACTCGGTAGTGGGGGGCTCAGGGTGTCGAGGGAGAACGCAATAGTTTCCGTGCCGGTTCTGGAGGCGATCAACGTTCACCGTACGTACTCGCGAGGTGGCCAATCGGTAGAGGCGGTCCGCGGCGTCACCCTCAGCCTGACGGCAGGCGAGCATGTGGCCGTGGTCGGGCCTTCGGGATGCGGGAAGTCGACCCTGCTTCATCTCTGCGGTGCGATGGACCGGCCGACTCGGGGCGACGTGACCCTCGAGGGACAGGCGCTGGCCGGGCTAGATGACGATGCCCTGACCGCACTGAGGCGCCGCCGGGTCGGCTTCGTCTTTCAGTTCTTCAACCTGCTGCCGACGCTCACGGTGAGCCAGAACATTGGACTGCCCCTCTTGTTGGAGGGGCGGCCTGATGCCGAGGTTGACGAGCGGACCGCGACCGTCGCTGACCGGGTTGGCCTGACCTCACGCCTCGATCACTATCCGCAGCAACTGTCGGGAGGAGAAGCGCAGCGCGCCGCCATTGCCCGGGCTGTGATTCACGAGCCGGCGCTGCTGATCGCCGACGAGCCGACGGGCAACCTTGATTCTGAGAACGGCGCGCGGGTTCTCGAGTTGCTCATGGAGCTCAACACGCGGTCCGACACGGCACTCCTCCTGGCCACCCACGACGACGATGTCGCGGTGCGGGCAGGGCGAGTTTTCCATATGAGAGACGGGCACGATCGGGATGAGGTCCAGCTTCACCCGTGAGTCTGTTCCGCTGGTTCATCGTTCGGCAGGCGGGGCGAGAGCGACTGCGGACGGCGTCGACCATTGTTGGCGTGGCCGTCGGGGTGGCGGTCGTGTTGGCCATCCGCCTCGCCAACGAGTCCTCGGTCCGGGGATTCGAGACCGCGCTCGATGCCGTCTCAGGTCGCACATCGCTCGAGGTGATCGCGCCCGGAGTCGGTGTGAGCGAGGACCGTCTCGCCGACCTTGGATGGCTTCGCGAGTACGGCCATGTCAGTCCGGTGATCGACGGTGACGTCGTCATACGGCCGGCGGGTGGCGACCGAACGACGTCGGAGCTTGTTCGTGTGCTCGGGGTGGACATCCTTCGGGATCAGCCGTTCCGGGATTACCCGCTCGCTGGCGATGAAGATGACGACGGTACCGGCGAGGACGCCGCGCGCAGCATCACGACCCAGGAGTTTCTCTCGCTCTTGACGGATCCGCAGGCGGTCGTGCTGACGAGCGCCTTTGGTGCTCGTCACGGTATACAGCTCGACCACCGCGTGGAGTTGGTCGCGGGGGATCGAGTCGTGCCGCTGGTGGTTCGCGGCCTCCTCGGAGACCAGGGCCCAGCGCAAGTGCGGGATGGCAGCTTTGCGCTGATGGACATCGCGGCGGCACAGGTAGCGCTCGGACGCCTTGGCTCGGTCGACCGTGTGGATGTCCGGCTCCACGACGGCGACGTGGTCGACACGACCGAGGCGGAGATCGCACAGCGGTTACCCGCGGGGCTCCTGGTCCAGCGTCCGACGCGGCGCGGCGCACAGGTGGAGAAGATGCTCGCCGCGTTTCACTTCAATCTCTCGGCGCTGTCGTACATCGCGCTCTTGGTCGGGGTGTTCCTGGTCTACAACACCGTGTCCGTGTCAGTGATCACGCGCCGGTCGGAGATCGGAATGCTTCGGACCGTCGGCGCGTCACGGGGAACCGTACTGCGGCTCTTTCTGGGAGAGGCTGTCGGGTTCTCGCTTATCGGGTGCGCGCTCGGCGCACCGCTCGCCTGGGTCTTGGCACGTGTCGCGGTTGGGTTCACGTCGTCCACGGTGAGTACGTTCTGGGTGGCGGCCGCTGCGACCGTGCCCCCTCTGGATGCGGGCGATGTGCTCTTCGCCTTTGGCATCGGGGTCCCGCTGGCCATCACGGCCTCCGTCGTGCCCGCGCTCGAAGCCTTCCGGCTGACCCCGATTGCCGTCATCCGAGGTGAGCGCGACCTCTCCATTCAGGAGCGGCTGCCGCGACGCTACGGACTGGGGGCCGCCGTGTTGTTCGTGGTCGGGGCGTGGTGTGCGACACAACCTGCGGTGGACGGGCTGCCGGTGTTTGGACTGGCGTCGGCCCTGGCCGTGGTATTCGGCGCTTCGCTGCTCGTGCCGATCCTCCTCCATCTCGTGCAACGGGGTGGTTGGTGGACGCGGCTATGGCTGCCTGTCGAAGGACGTCTCGCACAGTCCAATATTGGTGCGTCGATCCGTCGTGTCTCGATCTCGATTGCCGCTCTGGCCGTCAGCCTGGCGATGATGGTCGCCATTGCCGTGATGATCGGGAGTTTTAGAGAAACCGTCGTCTACTGGGTGGGGCAGACACTGCAGGCGGACCTCTTTGTTGCCGCCGGGCGATCCGGTCCGGTCGGGACCCGGGCGGCGGTGTCGGCCGAGGTCGAGCGAGCCATCGAGGCTCATCCCGGCGTCGTAGCCGTGGACGGATTCCGAAGCATCGACGTTCCATACGGTGACTCGCTCATCATCGTTGGCTCCGGTCGGTTCGGCGTGTTGCTCGAGTACGGCAACCTGCTCTTCAAAGCGCCGGCAGACGGACATGCCGCGATGGCGACGGCGATCGGCGACGACGCCGTGCTCGTCTCCGAGAGCTTCTCGCTGCGATACGACAGGGATGTCGGTGACGTCATCGAACTTCCCACGCCGAACGGAGACCGAGACTTTCGGATCGCGGCGGTCTATTTCGACTACTCGAGCGACCGAGGATTGGTGGTTATGGACCAGCCCAAGTTCGACGCGCACTACGACGAGCGAAGACCGTCCGGGCTCACGGTCTACCTCAAGGAGGGGCACGACCCAGAGGAGGTTCGGGATAGGCTGCTGGCTGAGGTTGGGGCCGATCGGCCAATCTTCATCAATACGAACGCGTCGTTACGGCGACAAGTGTTGGAGGTCTTCGATAGCACCTTCGCCATTACCTACGCGCTCGAAGGCATCGCGATATTCGTCTCGATGTTCGGCGTCGCGGCGACGCTTCTAACCCTTGCCCTCGAGCGCCGCCAGGAGACAATGGTTTTACGGCTGGTGGGAGCTGAGCGGCATCATCTCAGACGAATGATTATGGTCGAAGCTGGTCTGCTGGGATGCGTCAGTCTGGGTATAGGTCTGGTCGTCGGTCTGGCTCTCTCGCTCATTCTGATCTTCGTGATCAACGTGCAGAGCTTTGGCTGGACTATTCAGTTTCATGTCCCCTTCGCCTTCCTCCTTCAGACGTCTCTTCTCGTCCTGGTGACCTCGGCGGTAGCCGGTCTCTATCCGGCGCGGGTGGCGGGACGACTGACGATGGCCGACCTTTCAGGGGAGTGATCGGCGGCTCACCTCGTAGCCTGATACGATCAGCAGTTTGTCCCGGTCCAAGACGCTCATCGCCATGAAGATGACGGAAGTCTGTAACCACGGGGGGAGACGACCGCGAAGGGGGGTGCGCTCCCGTCGCGACCTGTGGCTCGCTGGGGCCGTCTCGATCTGGTTGACCGGAGCGGTTTCCGTCGCGGCGCAGGTGCAATCGGTCGCCACGGTCGACCCGTCCGAGCCCGGACCCGCGAAGGTTTCCGGCGCGGTGTCGGTAGAGGTCGCCCCAAAACTCGACGGCGACGTGCTTGGTGACCCGGCGTGGGCCTCCGTGACGCCGGTCGACGGATTCCTTCAGAGCGCACCCGACGCCGGTCAGCCTGCCACCGAGCGAACAGAGGTGCGTGTCGTCTTCACCGCGGACACGATCTTTTTCGGCGTCGTCTGCTACGACAGCGATCCGTCTGGGATCATCGCCACCGACAGTCGCCGCGATTCGACACTCCGGAACAGTGACAGTTTTCAGCTGGTACTCGACACGTTCAGCGACCAGCAGAACGGGTTTGTCTTTGGGACGAGTCCGGCAGGGCAGGAATACGATGGCCAGGTCATCAACGAGGGTGGTGGGCGAGGTGGCTTCGGCGGCGGCGGCGGTGGCGGCTTCAGCCGTGGCAGCGGCGGCGGCTTCAACCTGAACTGGGATGGTGCGTGGCAGGTGCGGACGGCGATTTCAGACGTTGGCTGGAGCGCCGAGTTCGCGATCCCATTTCGCACCATTCGCTACCCCGACCGCGGGGATCAAACCTGGGGAGTAAACTTCGAACGGTCTATTCGGCGGCGGAACGAAACGGCGTTTTGGGCGCCGATCCCTCGTCAGTTCAATCTGTATCGCGTCTCGATGGCCGGCAAGCTCACAGGCGTAAAACCCCCCGTTGGGCTCACCCGTAACCTGCAGCTCACGCCATATGTGATCGGCGACTTTGGCACGCTTGACGAAATACCCGAGGGCGGCTCGATGAGGTCTGGTGATTGGGGCGCTGACCTCAAGTACAGCGTGACGTCTGGGCTGACGCTCGACGCGACTTACAACACCGATTTCGCGCAGGTCGAGGTCGACGACCAGCAGATCAACCTCGACCGATTCAGTCTGTTCTTTCCGGAGAAGCGGCCGTTCTTCCTCGAGAACGCCGGTGTGTTCAGTGTGAGCAACTCCGGCCCGGCGACTGGTCGGAACTTCGGACAGACCGAGCTGTTCTTCAGTCGGCGAATCGGGATCACCGCTGACGGCATACAGATTCCTATTCTCGGGGGGGCTCGGCTCTCGGGAAAGGTGTCCGACAGTCTGACAGTCGGGTTCATCAACATGCAGACCGAGGATATCGAGAGCGTCGCGCCGGCGAATAACTTCACGGTGGCTCGGATCCGGCAGGACCTTCCGAATCGGTCGAGCATCGGAGGGATCATCGTCAATCGGCAGTCCACCGGCGCGGCCGGGTTGAGTGACGACTACAACCGGACGTACGCTGTCGACGGTCGGTGGGGCATCGGGCAATCGGGTCTGGTGCAGGGGTTCGTCGGAAAGACCGAGACGCCTGGTTACGACGGTCGAGACCATGCCATGAGCATCTCCGGCACCTACGACTCCGAGACATGGCGGGTCATCAGCGGGTATCAAGAGAACGGTGAGGACTTCAACCCTGAGGTGGGGTTCTTGCGTCGGACAGGCGGGTTCCGGAAATACGACGTCGGGGTCAACTATCGGTCGCGACCGGAGGGATTTCTCAGGTTCCAGGAGATCATGCCTCATGCGAGCTTCACGCGCTTCTGGACCCTCGATGGCATCATGGAGTCCTCGTATGGCCACCTGCATTTTCAGGGTGAGTTCGAGGACAGTTCGTCAGCTGGTGTGTCAATCGATCCGAGGAGCGAGCAGGTCTTCGACGCGTTCGATGTCTCGGGGATACCGATCCCGCCCGGTCGGTACGATTTCAACGAGACGATCTACCGTTTTCGCTATAACCGGTCGGCCCCAGTCAATTTCGGACTCCAATACAGCCACGGCGGCTTTTTCGGCGGGAGGCTCAAGACGATCGAACCGAGCGTCAACGCTCGCTACGGTGACACGCTCAACCTGTCGTTGAGTTACAGCCGCAACGACATCGACCTTCCGGGCGGGCGCACGGTCACGAACCTCACCAGCCTGAATCTCGCCTACAACTTCAGCACTCGTCTGTACGCGCAAACACTTCTCCAACATAACGACAGCGATCACCTGTGGGCGGTCAACGTTCGCTTTGGTTGGTTGCAGGATGCCAATACCGGTCTGTTTCTCGTCTACAACGAGACCGAGGGAATTGGTGACGTAATCCCAAACGGCGCGGGCCGGAGCTTCATTCTGAAATTCAGCTATCTCTTCGACGTCCTGGATTAGGGAGGGCTCGACTAGCCTTTCCAGACCGGTCTGCCAGTGCGATCATGAGCGCCCGGGAGGTCGATTCGTATGAGCCGTAGCTTCTTTGCGTCACTAGGGGCACTCGCCGTGATGTGCACCGTGTCGCCGGTCCCCTCGACGGCTGCGGCCCAGGAGTCGGCCGGCACCACCGCTGGAACCGCGACGTGATAGATCAGACGCTCGACAGGATGGGCGAGTCGCTTCGGATTCCGCTGCTGCTCCGGGACCTCGACGGGCTGTCCTATCAGGAGATCGCCGACGAGCTGGGCCTGTCGCTTTCGGCCGTGAAGATGCGCATCAAGAGGGGACGAGAGGATTTTCAACGTCGCTACTCGGCCACCTGCGCCACCCGGGAGCAGGTCGTCGAGCCGGCAGTTCAGTGACGACCCGAGATCTATGACTGACGATGCGCACACTCCGCCACCCGATACGCCGGATTCAGACGACGTCGACCCGGGTGAGCCCCTGGAGCTGCTTGCCGAGCTCCGCCAAACCCCGACGCTGGGGTTTCTGGGAGGCATTCGTCGGCGGATCCAGCGACGGAATCTCGCTGCCGACGCTACTGAATTGTCATGGTCGGACTTGTCGTTCATCGTCCTCCAGTTCCTGACGATGGTCTTTGAAGTCTTTCAGCCGACCGATCGTACGGAAGGAGACCGGTGATGGTGGAAATGATCAGAAATCAGCTCGTGACAATGGTGCAGGACACCACGGCGTCTCTCATTACCTGGACTCCGAGATTGCTTGGCGGCGTGGTTCTCCTCGTGGTGGCCCTGGTTGTGGCCAAGGTCGTCGCAGGGTGCTCCGGACGATGCTCACGAGGCTCAAGCTGGGGGCGGCAATGCAGCGGCTCGGGGTCGTCGACGTGCTGAAGAAGATCGGCATCGCCCAGCCCCTCGACACGCTCCTCCCCCGGATCGTTTACTACCTACTGCTCGTCCTCGTCGCACGAACGCTCGCCGACTCGCTAGGACTGGGACCGGTCTCGGACGCCATTGCCGCGTTCTTCGCCTATCTGCCGAATGTGGTCTCGGCGGTGATCATCCTGATCTTCGGCAGCATCGTGGCGCAACTGGCCGGAAGTATGGTCTCACGGGCCGCCCGTGAGTCAGGCATCGACTTCGCTGCGTCGCTCGGGAGCCTCGTCTCCGCTCTAATCATCTTCGTGCTGGGCATCATGGCGGTCGGGCAGTTGAGGATCGACACGGAGATCATCCGGCTGGTCATCACCTGCGTGCTGTCGGGTATTGCGCTGGCGTTCGGTCCGTCGTTCGGTCTCGGCACGCGCGACATTACGCGCAACTTGCTCGCTGTGTTTTATGCCCGGAAGATCTTCAGCACCGGTAAGGAAATGGAGATCCGGGGGGAGCGCGGTGTGCTGCGCTCGATCACGCCCACTCAGACTCTCCTCGTTCAGAAGGACGACACGCTCGTGGCCGTGTCAAACGCGTCGTTCCTCGAGGATGTCGTGATGCAGTAGTCCCCGTGTGACTTTTTCCACGTCGGCCGGTCTATAACAAGTGGCACCCCGCAGTGACGGCCGGTCCGCCGGCGGTGGGGCACCGCCACTCGCTTACCTGTATGACGGAGGATTGATGAAAGTATGTGTGTCGTTGACCAAGGTGTGTCTGCTCTTGACGACGCTGGTCGTGGCCGGTGTCGGAACCGCTTCAGCGCAGGACGCCGAGCCCGAACTCGGGTGGTCTGAGACCGCCGAGCTCACGGTTGTCTTTACCGGAGGAAACGCGGAAGCCAGCACGCTGGGGTTTCGGAACCAGCTTGCGAGGACCTGGGAGAACGCCAGCTTCGTGTTCGATGCCGGCGCACTGCGCGCGGAGTCTGCGACGATTGTCCGCACGGCGGTAGGCGCGTCGACGGCCAGCTTCCAGGTCGCGAAGGACTCTATCAGCGCGCTCACGGCGGAGAATTACTACGCGCGAGGGCAGTACGATCGCGATATCAACGACCGCGCGTTCTGGTACACGGGCGCCGGCTGGGAGCGTAATACGTTCGCCGGCTTCGCCAACCGCTCCTCCGTAGGGGGCGGCTTCGGCAACACGTGGGTGGACGATGAACGCGCGACCTTCAAGACGGCGTATGGTGTCACCGCGACGCGGCAGGACAACCTCGTAGGGATTGACACCACGTCTGCCGGTCTGCGCCTGTCCTACGACTACCGGCAACAACTTACGTCAAGTACCGAGTTCACCAGTGTGTTGGTGGCCGATGAGAACCTCGACGAGACCGGCGATTTCAGGACAGATCTCATCAACGCTTTGGCCGTCAGCATGACGAGTCAGCTGGCGCTCAAGGTGAGCTGGCAGCTGCTCTATGACCGCCAGCCCTCGCTGACCGAGGTACCACTGTTTGGCGTGGCTGGGCTTCCGATCGGCTACACGGTTCTTGCGACACTGGACAAGGTGGATAACTTCGTCACGTTCGCCCTTGTCGCGAGCTTCTAGTGTCAGGACACTACTCCCAGCAGGACTGGTGGACAAACGGTGCCAATGGACGCTGTATGCCCCTCGGGGATACGACGCGGGTCTCGCTCAGTGAATGACCCGCCATCATCATGGAGAAGGACGAAGGAGGAATCACTATGGATGAATTGATCGCGATGATATCTGACAAGTTGGGGGTGACACCCGACAAGGCCTCGATAGCGGTGAACTTGCTCGTCAATTACATTAAAGGCAAGGCCCCGGCCCTTTCTGGCGAGCTAGACGGGTTGCTAGGCGGGGGTGGTGCGGCTGGTCTCGGCGATGTCGCGAGCACGCTTGGCGGTTTGATGGGCGGTCAAGAGTAGAGTCCGAGCGACGGTCAGGGTGCGATGCGGGCGAGCGATTCGAGCACGGTTGGTCGTCCGCCCGCTTCGACGTCCTGGCGGCGCCGTGAGTGAAACGCCGTCAGGGTGAGGTTGGCACTCGCAAACGCCGCGATCTGCTCACAGTACTGATCCAATCGGTCTGCCGGGAACGCCCACAGCGCGGTATCGTCCGATAACGCATCGAGATACGCTCGGGCGCCGCAACATCCAAGACTCATGGCAGCCCGTCCCTGATTGAGCACCTGCGGGACGACCGCGCATGCGGGACGTCCCATTGCCGGTGGGGTGCCGCCGTCGACACGTTCGACGGCCTCGCTCAGAATGAGCCCGTGCTGGGCGTGGGCGAACACGAGAACGACCTCCGGTTCAACTGGGAAGTCGGCGAGTGGTCCGTAGAGCGCGTGCGTGGTCTCCTGCTTCAGGACGGGAATCGCGGCGATTTCCTCTTCCCGCATGTAGTCGAGTCCCATCATCACCTCGAGTGACGCCTTGAGCTCATCGGGCTGAGAGGGGGCCGCCCCGGTCATGTGATGCGTGTGGATGCCGATAGAACAGAGCTCGTGGTCGCTCGCTGACGTCGCGAACGTTCGCGTCGTCGCCTGCTCCCAGAACGCGCAGCCGGCTGGCACCATACCTTCGAACCTGGACACACCGTCCGGCACCACGTCGCAGAACGCGATCGCGACGGGGGAGAGCGACAGGTTCAATGACGACATCAGTTGACTAGATTGCGCTCGACGCTTCTCGCTCATGCCGTTCCTTTGTTGGAGTAGCGGCGATCATAGCGAATCCGCGCGGGTCGCGCGAGCGGACGGGCAGCCTGAGCCTAATTGTTGAGGAGGTCGCGAAAGTTGGCCGGGGTGATGCGGAGATGCGCGACCCGGCCGGGTGCACCCATGGACCTCGTCGCCCGCCCGTTGATCGACATCGATATGGCCGATGGGTCACCGATGATGAGGACAACTTCCTCCTCGGACTCGAGCACATCTCGTCATTACGCGAGAGGGTACGCTCCATCGGGGCGCCGCTTCCGTCGAGCTCGGCACTTATCCAGCACTCCCCGCTGGCGTTGATGCTGACGACCAGGCCGTCTGACGCGTCTGCTGGTGTCTCCACGGCTGCGGGCTCCGGACTATCGGGCAGTGCCGGCCTGAGCCACACCCCAATCATCCCTCGGAACGGCCCCCAACGGTCGGAATCTGCGCCGACACCCGGAATCCCATCGGTTCCATCGAGTGGACGGCTGTCGTACCGCCATGAAGCTCCATTACACGTTTCGTCACCGCCAGCGTGACGGCCGCGCCAGCGCCGCCCGGTCGGCTGTGGAACGTCTCATCGAAGAACCGGTCGACGAGTGGGTCCGGGACCGTGACGCTGTCGTGGGAGAACATCACAACGGCGGCGGTCGGTGTGTTGGAGAGCTCACATCTCACGACGGCGCCCCGGAGGTGGCGCACGAGGGCGAGCGTGGCCTGGAGCATTCCGGCATAAGCCAACACGCCGAGTCGCTCGTCCACCGGTATCATCACCGACGTGTCCGAGAGGTTGGCGAGTAGCCTCACGCCGTCCAACCGTCGTTGGGGTTTCGTGAGCTGGAACACCTGGTCCAGGATCCCGCCCAGGTTTCGGTTCGACTTCTTGAGTGTGGGACGCTGCGTGAGGAGCCGGAGCCCCTCAATCAACCAGGCGGAACGCTGAAGTTCGACCCGGGTCACCTCGCGCATGGTGCGATGGTAGGGGCGTTCGGCGTCCTCCGTGGATAACCGCCAGCACGAGCCTGTCGCGTTCAGACTGTCGGCGATCTCTGCGAGTGTCGGCTCCAAGACGAGGGACGCGTCGAGAGCGTGTGTCGGCTCTTCGCGGGAGTAGTCGCGCAGATTGTGGACGAACGGGTCCAGCGAGTTCGGCAGGAGTCCGCCGGGCGGCACGCCGCCGAGGTAGCGCAGGCGGCGGCGCACGCCGAAGCGAACCTGTCCCGAGAGCGGGCCGACCTGGTCCAGCGCCACAGCGAGGAACTGTCGAAGGATCGCGCGGAGATCGAACGGCTCGAGGTTGAACAGCGTGAGGTGGAGGCTGAATTCACGGTCAGGCTCGAGGTCGCCGAGGCTCGCGCCGAGGGACGACTCACGTCGGCGGTGACCGAGCAGGAGACGTCCGCCAAGGCCGAGCTGAGCGACGCACTGGAGTCGTCTGAACAACAGCGCCAGGCAGAGGTCCGGCGGATCTTGGCCGAGGCGGAGACGACTCTTGCCGACCAACTTACTGCAGCGGCCCGTGAGGCCGAGCGACTCCGCGCCGATGCGGTTCGGTCGGTCAAGGCTCAGACCGAAGCGGATGCCCAGCGGCGGCTCGAATCGGAGATCTCCCGCGTTCGCGCGGAAACACGTCAAACCCTGGCCAACGAGCTAGAGACGGCGCAGGCACAGGCCGCCGAGCATCGGAAGCGCGCGGCCGAGAAGGCCAAGGCGATCGTCGAGCTGGATACGGCTCAGGCCCTCGAGGACTCCCTGTCCAGGGCAGCCTCGGAACAGCGGCTCCAGGCCGAGATCTCGAAACTCGAATCGGACCGCGCGTCCTCCGGCCCCGACACCCTCCCAGAGCTCCCCCCCGACGTCGACGAGTCCTGATTCGTCGTATTGCGTTTACCGGATGGCTCCGACGCCTGGAGCCGTGCGACAACGGGGTGAGACCAGGGTGGATATATGATGGGCCTTCGCCGTGCGTACAAGATGTCTTGTCTATTTCGCGACCCTGCTGGGAAGTTGCGGTCTGCTTCTGGGCGCTCAGCGGTCGGCCCCGACAGCGCCGTCGGAATGGAGGAATGCGTCACCGGACCGGACGCTGGAGTTCCCCCGAGACCACGCCAGCCATCCCGAGTATCGAGTCGAGTGGTGGTACTACACCGGCAATCTCGAGAGTGATGACGGCCGGCGGTTTGGCTACCAGGTCACATTCTTTCGAGTTGGGATAGACCCCAAGCCTGCCAATCCGTCTCTATGGGCGGTTCGCGACTTATTCATGGCTCACCTCGCTGTGACCGACCTTGATCGTGGCCGGCATCTGGTGGACGAGCGCCTGAATCGGGCCGGTGTCGGATGGGCCGGAGCCAGGGACGACCGACTCGAGGTGTGGAACGAGGACTGGCGTCTGACGGTGGACGGGAGGGACCATAGACTCGAGCTGGAGAGCGACGATGGGAGGTTTGGCGTCCAACTCCGACTGGTCGAAGACCGTGCGCCCGTTCTTCATGGAGAGCAGGGGTTCAGCCAGAAAGGCTCGACACAGGGCAATGCCTCGCACTACTACTCCCTGACCCGCATGCCGACGAGTGGGACGCTCCGCATGGACGGCAAGGCGATAGATGTCCGGGGGGCGAGCTGGATGGACCATGAGTTCGGGACGAGCTTTCTAGAGCCGGACCAGCAGGGATGGGACTGGTTCTCGCTGCAGCTCGAGGACGGCACCGACGTCATGGTCTACCAGCTCCGACTCCGGGACGGCAGCGTGCACCCGAATTCGAGTGGGACGGTAGTGACGACGACCGGAGACACTCGCGTCCTGTCCGCCGGCGACTATCGCTTGGAGGCTGGGCGAGTCTGGATATCGGGGACGAGCGAGGCACACTACCCGGTGGAGTGGCGAGTGGGTATCCCATCGGCGCGCCTCGATCTCGAGGTCCGCGCTGCCGTCGATGCACAGGAGCTGCACACGGCGGAGTCGACGGGCGTCACGTACTGGGAGGGTGCGGTCGTGGTGTCGGGCACCCGGAACGGTGAACCGATCGAGGGACGCGGATATCTGGAGATGACCGGTTATGCAGGACAGCCGATGAGCGAGGTGCTTCGCTGAAGCGTCGGGCGGCGACGATGCGCGTGCGATATGTCCGGTGAAACGCTGGCCTCGACCCTGCTCTCACTCGCCAACTGGCTCACGTATCTGGCTTACCTAGGGCTGACGGGTTCGGTTGCCGGACAGCTCGTCATCCTGCCCCGTGCGGTTCGACACGAGGTGGATGGCGATCCCGCCTGGCCGGTTGTCACTCGGCGGTTCCTGGCGGTAGCGACCACAGCGGCGCTCCTCTTGCTCGTGGCGTCGGCCGCGAGGCTCTATGCCCAGACCTACTCCGTCTTCGGGCTTGACGAGTCTGTCAACGCCGAGCTCCTCGAGCTCGTCGCTCTGCAGTCGCGGTGGGGCGGCCAATGGCGACCACAACTCATCGTCACCGTCATGGCCGTCTGTGCAGTCGTGAGCGTTAGGCTGCTGCCACGGGCGGGGTGGTGGTTGTGCGCCCTCTGCGTCTCCGGGCTGGCAATCGCCTTTCCTATGACCGGGCACGCGATGGCGCATGCAGGCGGAGTCGCGCTCGCGTGGACCCTCCAGACTGGACATATCGTGGCCGCCGGTCTGTGGCTCGGCACGCTCACCGCCGTGTTCTGTGCGATCGTCGCGCTCCGCGCTGCGTCTGGCCAGGACGACCAGGTGGCGGCGCTTGTGCAGGCCTTCTCGCCTGTCGCTGTTGGTGCCGTCAGTGCCGTCGTCGTGACGGGAGCGTGGACAACCGTGGTGTATCTCGATGTCTGGAGTGACCTTTGGACGACGCCGTGGGGACGAGCGCTGATGCTGAAAGTCGTCCTTGTGTCCGCGACCGGCGCCGTTGGGGCCTACAACTGGCGGAAGATCCGACCGCGACTCGGCGCGTCAGCCGAAACCGGTGTGCTGATGCGGTCCTCTCGCCTCGAACTCGTTCTGGGCGGTCTCGTCCTGGTCGTCACGGCGATACTCGTACACCTACCGATCTTGGATCAGTAGTGCTCCTAGTCGGGAGTCGGGAGTCGGGGGTCGGGCTACGCCCGACGTCGGGAGTCGGGTTAGCCGGCGACTTCTGGCGAGTCCTCAGCTGAGGCCTCGGTCGGCGCGCCCAGCTGCTCCTCGACGATCGTTACGACGTCGTCCCAATCATGCATGTCGATCGCGTCGTAGTCCGGGGGGCAGCCAAAGTCTCGCGGTTGGGGGGCGGTGGTGTTGCCGAGGGTGACACACAGGCCGCAGCCGATGCACTTGTCGATGACGACGGCACAGACCCAGCGGTCGTGCGCGTCTTTTTCCTCAATAATGCAATCCTCGACGGGGCATGCGGCCTGACAAATCGCACACGCAAACGCACCGAAACACCGCTCGGGGTCTATGACGGCGATCCTCTTGGGCGCCCTCTTTCGAGGGTTGTTCATCAGCTTGGTCCACATATGTCTAGAGATTATACAAGAGAGTCCCGGTCCTCAGGTTTCAAGACGCCAAGGTTCTACCAGCCGCAGCAGTCTGTCTTGTACCCGCAGGCCGGGCACCGCCACACCGCATGCATCCTGAACATCTCTGCGCCGCATCGTTCACACGCGACGGCGTCGTTGCTGGTCTGGGTGGCCGGTTTCG
>Ga0310123_10000405_pt1 | contig 38492 bp, 36 predicted proteins | sample CB6_AW_1057_MG_FD_203505 | JGI IMG/M metagenome (GOLD analysis project Ga0310123, IMG submission 203505) | Marine microbial communities from Western Arctic Ocean, Canada - CB6_AW_1057 | ecosystem: Environmental > Aquatic > Marine > Oceanic | place: Canada: Western Arctic Ocean | collected... | reverse complement strand
CGATTTCGACCGCCTGTTTTCCGAGGTGCCCAGTGCGAACAACGGGATCACGTTCTGTTGTGGGACACGGTACGAATCGGGCGAGGACGTGCTGAAGGGGATCGAGCACTTCGGCAAGAAGAAGCAGTTGTTCCATGTTCATTTTCGCAATGTGCGCGGCACGCTGCCCGAGAATCGCGGCTATTCGGAGGTGTTTGTCGACGACGGCGATATGCAGATGGGCGAGGTGGTGCGGGCTCTGGACGCGGTGGGTTACGACGGGGTGATTGACTTCGACCATCCGGTCGGGATCACCGGCGAGGGCCGATTGCCCAAGCAGTACATCTCGTTCGCCGTCGGCTACATGCGTGGTCTGTTGCACAATCTGTAGGGCGGGGTGGGCCGGCCTGTGAGTCCGATTCGATTTCGGCTGGCCTTCTGACCTGGCCTTCTGACTGATAGGAGTTTTGCGGCTCCGAGGCCGCAACGCCCAGGCGTTTCCGTTGGACCACTTGAAGAGGTCTCCGGTGCCGCCTTCAAGTTGCACGTTCAGAAAGCGCGACCCCGACTGAGTGGCCATCGTTTTGAGCGTCTCGACACGGCCTGTGAGTCGATTCAGGCGCTCGACGCTCGCAACGCCCTTGTCGAACGTAAGCCGAATCGTCCGCACACCATCGACCTTGCTCATGTCCTTGCCGTGCACGAGGTTGACCACCATGAAGTACTTCTGGCCCGTGCGATCCTCGAAGAAACTGACGAGGACCGGCTCTTTCGAGTCGCGCACGTTCACCACCAAACGCAGATCCCCGTGCCCTTCAAAGGCCTGGCAGCGGTCGCTTTTCGGGACCGTGCCGCAGTAGCCGATCGGGTCGGTGCTGCGGAGATTCAAGAGCGCGTTGGCAAGAGTTTGCACTTCGGGGGCGACGTCACGAACGGCGTGCCAGACCCTGGTGGTCACCGAGTTTTCCAAGCGGTGTCGAAGGGAACCTCATGAAGCTCACCATCGAAGGGTCCACAAAGACAGTGCGGATCAAGAACGGCAAGCGGCTGAGGGGTTTTGACACCAAGTTGCTCGGCCGCGCCAGCTACAACCTGAAGCAGAGGAAGTTCGTGCAATTCGACCTCGTGGCCGTCGGCACTCGATGGGGTTCGAGAGCCGGACGCCAGGACGGGCCCGCTCTAGCGCCGATCGGTGTCGCACTCCGTCTGGCGCCAACAGGGAAACGCCTATTGCGAACTCCTCCGGCTCAAATCAGGCGCGGCGGGTACTTTGATTGAACGCTTCTGCTGCATGTGGTCTGTAAGTGGATCGGGAACTCCCAGCCCATCGCGGCAAAGCACTACCTGCAGGTCACCGACGACCACTCCACAAAAGTGGTGCGAAATCCGGTGCAGCAACCGGCCGTATTGCCTCGCACGGGGTCGCAACCCGGTTCCACCGCGCAAGAGAAAACCCCTGTTTTGCAGGGGTTTGCGGCCGGGTGCGAAGCGGTGCACCGCGGTCGAGTGCCCAAGAGAGGACTCGAACCTCCACGGGAAATAAATCCCACTAGGTCCTGAACCTAGCGCGTCTGCCAATTCCGCCACTTGGGCCAGTGCGGCACCAAGAATACGCACTGCTGGGGTTGTTGGCAAGTTGCCGCTTTCCGGCGACCCTCTACCGCTTTTGCAGCAAGACGTTGACGCCTTTCTTGTTCGAGAGCGCGATGTCGGCCAGCCCGTCGCCGTTGACGTCGGTTACCAGGAACTGTGTTCCCACACCGGTACCCAGCCCCGCCTTGATCTCGTGACCCACAAACTTCGGACCGGCCCCTTTCCGCTTCTGGACCTCGTACCAGTACATCTTGACCGGGTCCTTGCCTCCCGGGTCGCTGCCGTTGTGTGCGAAAAACCTCTTGCCGGTGACCAGGTCGCGGGTGCCGTTGCCCGTCAGATCCACCCACTCCATCGCGTGGGTCTGAGAGTTGATCTCGTCGATCAGGTGGTACTTGTACCTGGGCCGTTCGTTGCCACCGATGTTTTCGAACCACCAGACGCCGAACGTGTGAGCCGAACTCATCACCAGGTCGTTGTCGCCGTCGAGATCGTAGTCGTCGATGTAGATGTTGGCCGCCTTCAGCGGAGCGCTGCTGGCGTCCTTGGCCAGGTGCAGTGGGTGGAACCGCCAGGTCGCATCGGTCGGCTCGGCGGGGGCCTCCCACCATCCGTGCGGGATCACCACGTCGGCTCGCCCGTCGCGGTTGATGTCGCCGATGCCCAGGCCGTGGTAGTACTTGAAGGTCCCGTTCTTCATCGGGTCGCCCTTGCGGCTGATCGCCCGGAAGGGCCACTTCCCGGAAGTCAACTTCGATCCCGGCAGGCTCACGTACCCCATCTGGCTTTCGGGCTGCGAACCGAAGATCAACTCGGGCAGCCCGTCACCGTCCAGGTCCTCGAACTCGGGCGACTCGTTGCAGATGCTGCTCCAGACAATGTGCTGCTTCCAATGCCCGCCCTTACGACCGGGGTTCTGGTACCAGTGGAACGGGTCGCCGGGGAAACCGATATAGAAGACATCCTGCCAGCCGTCTCGGTTGATGTCCCAGCCGAACATGGCAAAGCAGTTGCTGTAGCCCTTACCGGCCACGAAGTCGCCCGGCTTGCGGATTTCATGCACGGTCCACTTCGGACCCGCGTACCAGACATCACCGGCGATCACGTCGTTGAACCCGTCGCGATTCACATCGAAGATCGCCACACCCTCGGCCCGAAACCGCTCGTCCAGCTTCAGTCTCTTCCAACCGATCGCCGCGGAGTCGATCGCAGCGGAATCTTCGAGCACTCTGATGCGGTGGTTCGAACTGTCACCGATGTAGACTCGGCTCTTGGCGTCGACGTAGATGCCGTGAGGCCGTCCCAGTCGGCAGCCGGCGGGGTTTCCGTCTGGGCCATCGGCCATCTTTCCATCGCCGACCAGCGTATGGATGGTGCGGGTCTTCTTGCGGATGACCCGGATCGTGTGACTCTCGGTATCGGCCAGGTAGATATCACCGTGGGGCCCGACGGCGATGCCCTTGGGGCCGCTGAGCTTCGCAGCTCTCGCATCACCGCCGTCGCCGCTGTAGCCCTTCTCTCCGGTGCCGCCGATGTGGTGCAGGGTCCCGGCATCGAGATCGATGCGGTAGACGGCGTTGCCTTCTCGGAGAGCCAGCACCAGTTGATCGTTGCCGGCGTAGTCCAGTGCGCGGGGCCCATTGAGCGGCGTGCCCTTGAGTCGAGCTCCATCGGGTGTCGGCCGTTTTTCACCGGTGCCGGCCAGTGTCGAGATGATTCCGGTCCCAAGGTGGACGCGACGGATGCGGTGGTTGCCGATGTCACAGATATAGAGGTTGCCTCGCTCGTCGAGCGCGATCGAGTGCGGTGCTTTCAACTGGGCGCTGGTGGCGGGTCCGCCGTCGCCGCTGAAGCCGGGTTTGCCGGTTCCCGCGACGGTGCTGATCGTGTGAGTCCGGGCGTCGACGCGGCGGACCAGGTGGTTCTTCATCTCGACAAAGTACATGTTGCCGACCGCGTCGAATCGCACCTCGTAGGGTTCGTTGCACGCCGCCCGCGTGGCCGGGCCTCCGTCTCCGGCATAGCCCGGCTTGCCGTTGCCGGCCACGGTGGAGATCAGCCCGGTGCGGCGATCGATGCGGCGGACGCAGTGGTTGTCGATTTCGCAGAAATACAGCGCCCCGTCGGGGCCCAGCGAAACGCCAAACGGCCCGCCGATGGTGGCTCGAGACGCCGGTCCGCCGTCGCCGGTGTAGCCCGAGCGGCCGTTGCCGGCCACGGTGACCACACGGCCGGCGGCGGTGAGCGCGTCGGGGGAGGCCGAGAACAGCGACAGATACAGGCAGGCGATGAGCAGTACGTGGCGGTTGATCATGATGAGCTCGGATGGGACAGAAGATCGCCGGGGATGGCGTGGCGGTGTCATCGTATCGGGCCAATCGCCGCTTCGCCACGCGGGGCTTGAAGCCTGTTGAATGACGACAAGTGCTGGGGTCAGAGGCGGCCCGTGGCGGGGCCTGAACCCTTTATTCCAACCGCCAACTCTCGCGGGAAGGGGTCAGGCCCCGCCACGGGCGGCGTCTGACCCCGAGTCACTCGGCGGGCTGCCAACCGGCGGGATGGTGCCCGAAATCGCATCGACCCGGGTGCAGGATCTCGGCAAGGATCTCGGCCGATTCGACCAACCGCGGACCCGGGCGATTGAAGAACTGGTGCCCGTCAGTGATGAAGACCCGACCCTCGGCAACCGCCCGCAACTGATGCCACTGGGCACGATTCTCCGGCGTCTCCCATTCGGTCCGAGTCCGCTCGATGTCGAAACCGCAGGGCATCAGCACGAGCACGTCGGGGTCAGCGGCGGCCAGGTCGGGCCAGTTGATCCACGGCGAGTGGGTTCCCGAGGTGCCCAGTACATCGACCCCCCCAGCCAACTCGACTAACTCCGGAACCCAGTTCCCCGCGACCATCAACGGTTCGAGCCACTCGATGCAGGCGACTCGGGGCCGGAGATCGCCTGCGGAGGCCTGGACGGTTTGTGCCAGTACCTGGATTCGAGCTTCGAGGTCGGCAACGACCTCGGAGGCTCGATCCGGATGCCCCATCGCCTCACCCACACTCATCACGCTCTGCCAGACCTCGTCGAGATCCGAGGGGGCGAGTGAGAGGACCCGGGTGGCGACTCCGGTCGAGTGGCCCAGCGCGGCCTGGACCTCCTCGAGACTGACGGCGCAGACCTCGCACTGGTCCTGCGTGAGCACGAGGTCCGGTTGTAGCCGGTTGAGCAGGTCGTGGTCGAGTTCGAAGATCGAGACGGCCTGGGCGAGTCGCTGTTTGACCTGGCGGTCGATCTCCTGGCCGGAGGCCTGGACATCGAGCGTCGGGTGGCAGCAGATCGGCAGCGACTGGACCTCGGCCGGGTGGTCACATTCGTGCGATCGACCGACGAGTTGATCGAGTCCACCGAGTGCGGCAACGATCTCGGTCGCACTGGGCAGCAGCGAGACGATCCGGCGACCGGCCATGGGGCATGGCTCTCGAATCAGCTGTCGTCGGCAACGGTGACCGGAACCGGCTTGAGTTCCGGGAGCAGGGCCCAGTGGCTGAAGGCGATCGGCGTGAACACCGCCAGGGCGAACAACGAGTTGCGGAAGAACGGCAGTGCGGCGGTGTAGCAGGTGACCAGGCCCGAGAGATCGCGAGTGTACATGCCCGTGCCGACCCAGACTCCGAAGTTGGTCACCAGGTAGAACAGGATCTGGGCCGCCAGGGCCGATCCGCCGATCTTCCACACCGTCCGCTTGCCTCGCAGCAGAAAACCGATGCAGGTCCCGGCCACCAGTGCGCCGTAAACAATCGGCGTGTTGGAATAGAACGCGTTTTGCATGCTGCCGCTGATCAGACCGATCAGGGCATCGCTGAGGAGCATGATCAGCAGTGGGCAGAGGCAGGCGAGTTCACGACGTGCGAAGTGGGCACCGGCGAACAGGCACAGTGCCATCATCGGCGAGAAGTTCCATGGGTAGTAGACCATCCGGTCCAGGGGTACTTCGACTCCGATGCGGGGCAGCAGCCAGGGCATCAGTCGCAGGACCAGGGCGTAGGCGACAAACGCCAGCACGAACCATGTACGGGGACGGCGCATCAGCAGCAACCTCGTCAAATCCAAGTCGAGCAGCGTTGCGGAGGCCAATTACACCACATCGGCCAAATCAATGGAATCCAATGCCCGCCGGCCGTCGGGTCTGAGAGCGGCGGTGATCGGGACTATGTCGAGTCGGGGCCGAGTCGAAGACGATCAGCTGGGGACCTGCTCGACAGCACCCTGCATCGCCTTCAGCGAATCCCGGACAAACCGCTTTTGCATGTGGCGAACGACGGGCAAGCCGAGGTAGGTCAGGAGGTGGCGCGGCTTGGAGAACGCAGTGATCGAGTACCAGCAGACTCCCTCGTCGTCGAGCCGGACCAGGAACTGCTCCTCGCCCCGCATCGGATGGTCCGGCAGGGTCCCGTAGGCGAATCCGAAACGACGCCCCTGGGCCTGTTCGTCGACGATGTAGACGATCCGGCAGGAGGTCAGCCACCACACCATCGGCAGGCGGAACAAAGCGGCGATCGTCTGGCCCTCGAACGGTTCTCCGGCGACGCACGACCGGCCGTCGTCGTCCAGGGCCAGTGCTTCGCCCCAGCCAATCTCGAACATCGTCCAGCGACGGACTGCCTGGCAGGCCGCGTCGAAGACCGCCTGGCCCCGGCCCAACCGCACCTGGTTGACGTCGAGGCGGTAGCCCGGTGGTGCTGCCGGCTCTTGAGTGCCGCCTCTCGCGTCGTAATTCACGTCGAGTCGAGCCTGCTGCCCGAGCAGGTTACTGATGGTTAGTGGGGTGGGACGGCGCCAACACATCATCAGACGGGTCCCTGAGCAGTTGCTTGAGCAGATCCTGCAGTTGAGGGCTGGAGGGGTCGAGTTGCCTGGTTGTGATTCTACCGGGGTCAGGCCCCGCTACGGGTCCGCCGCAGGCGGATCAGACCCCGGTCGTTCGTGGGCTTCGGCTCGCTGCAATCGATTGTTCAAGGCAACTCCCAGACCCGTTTCGGGCAACCTGACGGCCACGATCCGTTCCAGGCCCGCAGCATCCAGCCGATGCAGCGCTGCAAAGAACCCCGCGGTGGCCTCGACCAGGTCTTCGGATTCGGAGAGCACTTCGACCCGCGACCAGCCCTCGGGCGACTCGGGTCGAGTGAGCGTCAGCAGCCCGGATCGTGGTGCCGGTGCCGGGTCGATCGAATCCACAAGCTCAAGCGGTGTGCTGGGCGCGTAGTGCCTGGCCAGCAGACCTGGTGAAACGGCAGCCTGGTCGGGCGGCTGGACCCCGTGATGGACTTCGACCGGGCCGACCACATCGTGCAGTTGCTCGAGTGTGACTCCACCGGGTCTGAGCAGTCGGGGTAGCGGCCCGGTGAGATCCACGACACTCGATTCCACTCCGACACGGCACGGGCCTCCGTCGAGCACCATCTCGATGCGGTCACCGAACTGGCTGCGGACATGTTCGGCGGTGGTGGGGCTGATGCAGCCAAATCGGTTGGCACTGGGTGCTGCGACCGGGCAGCCGGCCGCTTCGATCAATCGCCTGGCGATCGGGTGGTCGGGGACACGGACTCCGACGGTGGGCAGCCCGGCCGAAACGATGGCCGGGATCGCATCTTTTCGGGTCAGGACCAGTGTCAGCGGTCCTGGCCAGAAGGCCTCGGCGAGCGATTCGGCGAGGGGGGGCAGGCCGGGGGTTACGGATTCGAGTTGCGCGGAGTCGGCGAGGTGGACGATGATCGGGTCGAAGCGGGGTCGGCCTTTGGCAGCGAAGATGGCCGCGACGGCTTCGGCGTTGGTGGCGTCGCCGCCGAGACCGTAGACGGTTTCGGTGGGGAACCCGACCAGGCCGCCGTCTCGCAGTGTCGCCGCGGCCGCCTCGATCAACGCGTCATCGAGGTCCGGCCCGCTCACGGCAACTCGACCAGCACGTCGTCGCCTTCGACGATGACGGGGAACGAGCTGTGACGGATCGCTTCGGTCAGGCAGTGCTGTCCGGTGGTCACGTCGAACTGCCAGCCGTGCCAGGGGCAGGTGACGACGCAGCCGTCGAGTTGTCCCTGCCCGAGCGGTCCGCCGGCGTGGGGGCAGACACCGTCGAGTGCGTAGAGTGTGCCGTCGACGTTGAACAGCGCGATCACCCGACCCGCCGCGGTGACCTCATGTGAGGACCCCACCGGGATTTCCGAGAGTGCGGCGATGCGGACGGTTTCGGCCATGCCCTGTATGTTCGAGGTGACACGATTTCTCGTCAACTCCGCCGGGCCGCCGGGACGACTCAGGCGGCCCAGGGCAATCGTCCGGTCCGTGCACGTCGGCTGCGTCGCCGTTGTTGATCGGGTTTCGATTTCCAGCGTCGGTGCAGCCAGAAGTACTGTTCGGGCGCCCGCCTCACGATCCGCTCCAGTGCCTGGGTGTAGGCCCGGGTCAGGTCGGTGACGGGGTCGGAGCCATCGAAGGTGGCCGGATCGATCAGTTCTTCGCAGCCCACTTCAAACCGCTCGGGGCCGTCGTCGCTGTCGAGCCGTATGGCGTATCCGACGCAGATCAGTGCCTGGTACCTCAGGGCCAAAAGCGCGATCGACTTGAAGGTCGAGGCGGGGTGTCCGAAGAAGTCGACGAACAGGCCATGCGATCCGGCGTCCTGGTCGCAGAGCATCGCCAGGTGCCGTCCCGTTTCGAGTCGATCGACCATCTCGCCGCTGGCTCCGTTCTTGTCGAGCAGGTCGTGGCCGGTGTCGCTGCGGAATTTCAGGAAGAAGCGGTCGAGGTAGGGGTTGTCGAGTCGGCGGGCGACGACGCCCATCGGGAATCCGAACACGCCGAAGATCCACACGGCCAGTTCCCAGTTGCCGAGGTGTCCGCTGAGCAGGATCACGGGTCGATCCGAGAGCAGTGCCCCGACGGCCTGCTGCTGGTTGCGGAAGCGGATCAGGCTTCGAAAGTTGTGTCGGGAGAGTCGATGTCGGAGGTAGATCACTTCGCCGACGGTCCGAAAGAGGTGCCGCCACATGCGGCCGATCAGGTCGTCGACATCGGCGTCGGGTCCCAGTGCGCGGCGGATGTTCTCGGCGGCGACCCGGTAGCGAGTCAGCCGCCGGGGCAGCAGTCGGTGCATGCAGAACCCGCCGACGCGGGAGCCCACATCGATGGCCCACAACGGCATCGCGTGCACCACCGCCACGACCGCGCGGAAGATGACGTATTCGAGGAGGTGTCGCAGTCGGAGCGCCATCCCGGCGTCCTTGCCGTGGAAGGGAAGTGCGAAGCGGCAGGAATGGGCGAGAGTGTGCCGCGGTTCGAGGGTGTGGTCAAGGTCGAAGGTCGCTCCGGCAACCCGCCGCAGGCGGGCTAGGGGTTTGCCGTGTGGGGCGGCTGGACAAACAGCTTCCAGGGGATCTTGCCCTGGTTGAATGTCGAAGTGACTCGGCCGAAGGAGCCGATCACGCTGCCGCCGGTGCCGCCGGTGTAGCTGCCGTTGCCTCCGCCGTGTCCCTGGATGCGGCTGATCAGCTTGCGGTTCTTCCAGGATCCGCCGCTGGCCACCAGCAGGCCCCAGCGGGCCAGGTCCTTGGCACTGATGACCACCCACCCCGGGCCGCCTCGGACCGTCTGCCCGTTGATCGTGTAGGGGGGATCGAGAAAGTCGCCGTAGCCGGGCATCTTGGGGTACCAGGTCTTCTTGTCGTGGACCACCTTGCCCGGCGTCCAGTCCCAGCGGTCCGCCGGGATCCCGATCCGGCTCATGATCTTCTCATCGAGCACCTGCTTGAGGTCCTTTTTCCAGACCGCGGTCAGGGCCTGGGCGAGTCGCCAGTAACCGCCGCTGCTGTAGGACGAGCCGACCGTGCCCGGCTTGGCGTGTGCGAAGTTGTCCTTGTCGGGATCGCCGGTCCACTTGGACCACTTGGGCGCTGGCTGTCCGTAGTTCTTGCCCACTCGCCATGACCAGCCGTTGGTAATCGGGAACGCGCCGCGGTGCGTCTTCAGGTGGTTGAAGGTCAGGAAGAGGTGCTGTCCCTGGTCGAGTTGCTTATGGCGACCATTGAGTTGGCCCTTGCCGGTCCAGTGGTCCCTGATCAGAGAGTTGGCGCTCTTGATCCGTCCCTCGTCGATTGCCAGTTGCAGGCAGGCCATCGTAAAGCACTTGCCGACCGAGGCGGTCTGGAACCTGTAGTCGGGGTCGCCGAACGACTGGACCAGGTACCCTCCCCGAGTGATCGCCACCCCCCAGCGGTTCCCCGAGTGATCCTCACCGTGAAAACTTGCCCCACGGGTCGACTTGCGAGTGGCCTGGACCCAGCGGTCCCAGGCGGCAACGTCCCGGACTCCAGCCTCCGCCGCTGTGAGCACCTTCCACTTCTTGCCGGGGTAGGAGACCCACTCGGGCGTTTCAGCCTGGACACCGAGTGGGAGCAACAGTGACACGACGATCCACACCACGGGTCGTGTCGCGGGCACGGCTGGGAACATGCCAGAGCTCCTCGAGTGATGACGGTGATTGCCTGGGCACTTCGTGGCCGAGAGTCTCTATCTCTTCCGCCTCAGCTCGGCCGGAATTCTCGGGTCGCGTTTCAGGGGCAGCGAGACGGTCTTGCCGGTCCAGGAGGACTGGTAGATTGCCAGGATGATCTCGACGCTGCGGCGACCCTCACGGGCATCGATCAGAGGCTTGCTGCCGGTCTTGATCGAGCGGATGAAGTCCTTGAGCTGGTGGGTGTGTCCGTCGTAGGAGATGGCCGAGGGGTCGCTGGCTCCGGTACCACCCACGTCGTCGCCTCCGAAGCGGCGCCGCGTGGCGGCATCGCTGCTGCGTCCGCTGGCGAATTCCCAGGTCACCAGCCGGTCCTCCTCGAGCACCACGGTCCCCTCGGTCCCGTGGATCTCGACCTTCTTGGAAAACCCCGGGAAGGCGGCGGTGGTGGCTTCGATGGTGCCCAGGGCCCCGTTGGCAAACCGCAGTGCCGCCACGCCCGTGTCCTCGACCTCGATCCGCTTGTGAGCCAGCGTGTCGGTCAGCGCTGTGACCTGCGCGACGTTGCCCATCAGGTAGGCGATCAGGTCGACGCTGTGGATGGCCTGGTTCATGTAGGCTCCGCCACCGTCGAGGTCCCAGGTGCCTCGCCAGCCCCCGCTGTCGTAGTACTGCTGGGTTCGCCACCACTTGACGTAGCTGTCGGCGAGCGTGAGTTTGCCGAAGCGGCCGCCGTCGATGGCCGACTTCAGTGCCTGGGTCACTCCGTGATACCGCGACGGAAAGATCGTGGTCAGCTTGACGCGGTTCTTGCGGCAGGCGGCGATGATGGCGTCGCATCGCTTGAGGTTGATTTCCAGAGGCTTCTCGACGACGACGTGCTTACCGGCCGCCGCCGCGGCGATCGCCGGGTCGCGATGGGCTCCGCTGGGTGTACAGATCGTGACGATGTCGATACCGGGATCGGCGAGCATCTCGTCGAGTGTCGCGTAAGCGGTCACGCCCGGGTTGGCCGCGGCGAACCGATCAGCGGCCGCGGGGAACGCGTCAAAGCAGGCGGTGATACTGGCTCCCCGGATCTCTCCGACGGCCAACGCGTGGAAGTTGGCGATCATGCCGCAGCCAACGATGCCGAATCCGGTTGCCATGTTGAGGTCTCGTGGTGCGTGGTGCGTGGTGCGTGGTGCGTGGTGCGTGGGGCGTTGAGGTGTTCAGTCGTCGGCGAGCGTGACCCGGCAGAAGCGCTTCTTGCCGACCCACAGCAGCAGGCCGTTGGTGACGGCGACGGAGGTGTCGTGGCTCTCGAACCGCTCTTTGTCTTCGCCGAAGTAGGCTCCCCCCTGCGAGATCGCCCGGCGGGCTTCGCTGGTCGAGTTGCAGAGGTTGGTGAGTTTCAGGAGTGCGGCGGCGGGGAGGTGTCCGTCGTCGAGGTCGGCGGTCGAGACGACGATCTCGGGGATCTCCGCGGGCTGTCCGCCGGAACCGATTTCCCGCTCCCAGCGATCGATCGCCTCGACCGCAGACTCCCGCGAGTGGTACTCGCCGATCACCTCCGCGGCCAGTCTCTGCTTGCACTCCTTGGCGTGACCCCCCAGCAGCGATTCGACCTCCTGCAGCGGCACGTCGCTCAGCAATTCGAAGTACATCTTCATGCACTCGTCGGGCAGCTGCATGAACTTCTTGATCATCTCGAACGGCGAATCGGCGATCGCGATGTAGTTGTCCAGGCTCTTGCCCATCCGGCGGTGTCCGTCGAGTCCGACGAGGATGGGAGACATGATGCCGACCTGTCCGGGCTGCCCGGCGTCTTTCTGCAGGTCGCGGGCAAGCATGAAGCTGTAGAGCTGCTCGGTGCCTCCGAGTTCGATGTCGGCTGAGACCTGGACCGAGTCCCACGCCTGCATGATCGGGTAGAGGCATTCGTGGAGGTAGATGGGTGACTCGGACTTGTAGCGTTTCGAGAAGTCGTCGCGGGTCAGCAGTTGGGCGACGGTGACCTTGCTGGTCAATTCGAGCGTTTCCAGGAACGACATCCCGGCAAACCAGTCGCCGTTGCGGATCACCTCGGCGGCATCCAGGTCGATGACCTGCCCGAGTTGGGCGAGGTAATCGGCGGAGTTGGCTTCGACCTGCTCTGCCGTCAGCCGCGCCCGCGTTTCGTCTCGACCACTGGGGTCTCCGACCAGGGCGGTGTAGTTGCCGATGATGACCACGGCCTGGTGACCCAGAGCCTGGAACTGCCGCAGCTTTCTCATGGGGACCGTGTGCCCCAGGTGCAGGTCGATGCCGGTGGGGTCGATGCCGTACTTGATCCGCAGCGGGGTGTCTGTGGCGAGGCTCTGTTCGAGTTTCTCGATCAACTCGGGCTCGGGCACGATCTGCTCGGTCCCCCGGCGGATGACGGCGAGCTGTTCATCGACGGGAGCAAACGGCATCGGCGGTCATCCGCAGCGTGCAGGAGTCGTGGTGGTGCCAAAGCTACCAGCCGCGCCGTCGAGGGGAAAGTGCTGATGCGGCGGCTGACCCCGGCGGCCAGGCTCAACCCGGTGTCGATTCCATCAGCATCGAGAGGATGTTGAAGGCATTGAAGAGCATGTGAATCAGCACCACCGCCAGGTAGCTGCCGGTGCGGTGGTAGGTCACCCCCAGCACCAGGGCCAACGGAGCCAGTCCGACGGCATTCTGCCAGGGGAGGTGTACGGTACAGAAGGCCACCGCGGTCAGCAGGATCGAAACCGATGGCGAAAACCGCTGCAGGAAGGTCCTCTGCAGGATCACCCGAAACAGCAGTTCCTCGAACCACGGCGCCACCAGCACGGCGCTGAAGGTCACCGAAATCAGCACCAGGCGGGTCTCATCCTCGCTGATCAGCTTCAGCGACGAGTGCAGGATGTCGTCGGTGCGAAAGGGAACGGTCAGTTGAAACACGACTAAGGTCGGGGCCAGGCAGGCCAGGAAGCCAACGACCCCGTAGAGCAGTTGCCGGAAGATCGGTTCGCCCCTGGGTGCCTTCTCGCCGGGCGGTGGGACCAGGAAATGTGCGTATGCGATCAGTCCCAGCAGGAAGATGAGGAGTGCCAGGTCCATCAGGGAGTTGTGGATCATGGGTCCGTTGACGGCGTCCGGGTCGACGGCAGACTGCGGGACCGGCCGCTTGGCAATCTTCATCAGGCCGATCCAGGTGACAAACGCGATCGGCATCAGCCAGCCCGGCCAGGCGATCAGCGTCCGCCCATGCGGCCTGGGCCAGGGGTCCCGCTTGACGGCTCGCCAGCCGAGGTACCCACAGGTGCCCAGGCTGCCGAGATACAGCAGGCCGAGCAGGAGGATGTAGGACTGCGGCAACATGGCGGGGATTGTACGTGATCGAGGTGTCGGACCTGAAGCTGTCCCGCTGAACCGAGGCTGCTATCATCGGCCGCGTGACGACCATCCTGGACACGATTGTGGAGAAGAAACGCGAGCAGGTTGCGGCGCGGCAGGCCGAGTGTCCGGCGGAGGAACTCGAGAGCCAGCTGGTTGATGCGCCTCCCGTGCGTGGGTTCGTCGATGCGATAAGGCAGTCGCACGACGTGGCACTGATCGCCGAGATCAAGAAGGCGTCGCCTTTGGCTGGAGTGATCCGCGAGGACTTTGAGCCGGTCGAGTTGGCCGCGACGTATGCCGAGGCCGGGGCGACCTGCCTGAGTTGCCTGACCGATGAGCCGTTTTTCCAGGGTCGACTCGAGCACCTGGTCTCGATCCGCCAGCAGGTCGAGCGGCCGGTACTGAGAAAGGACTTCCTGCTCGAGCGGTACCAGCTGCTCGAAGCCCGCGTGGCCGGAGCCGACGCGGTGCTGCTGATCGCCGAGTGCCTGGAGCAGTGCCAGTTGCGAGACCTGTACTTCGCCGCCGCTGAACTGGGGCTGGACGTGTTGCTGGAGATCTACGAGCCGGAGAATCTCGAGCGTGCTTTGGATCTGGATCCTCCACTGCTGGGTATCAACAACCGCAACCTGAAGACGTTCGAGACCGACCTGGGCCACACGTTGCGGCTGGGGGCCGATCTGCCCGAGACGACGATGCTGGTGGCCGAGAGCGGGATTCGCAGCCGGCGGGATGTCGAGTTCCTGGCCGCGGGAGGGGTGCGGGCGATCCTGGTCGGTGAGACGCTGATGAGGGCCGAGTCGGTTGCCGAGAAGACACGAGAACTGGTGGGCGTGCCACGCGGGTGAGCCCGCAGGCCAGCGACGGAGACGACGAGCATGACGAGAGTGACGAGTGAATATCCGGTCGAGCACGTGCTGGTGGTGCCGACGAGCCTGTTCCATGAGATCGGGCACTTCCAGGGCTTCTGCCCCGACATCGACGTCTATCTCGAGCGACTGCTCGACCCGGCCCAGATGAGCTACCGGCCCAGGGACGCGGTCGAGGAGGACCCGAGCCTGAAGCAGCTGATTCCCTACTGCGTATTTCGTCACGACGGCCGGATCTTCAACTACCGGCGAGGGACCCAGCAGGGCGAGGGTCGCCTGCACAGCAAGCGGTCGGTCGGAATCGGCGGTCACATTTCCTCACAGGACACTCATGCCGCCGGGTCGCCCTACGAGGAGGGGATGCAGCGGGAGATTGCCGAGGAGGTCTTTGTGGAGACCGGGTACACCCAGCGCTGCGTGGGCTTGATCAACGATGACCTGACCGAGGTGGGGGCGGTGCACCTGGGCGTGGTGCATGTCTTCGAACTGGATGAGCCCAAAGTTCGTGCTCGCGAGGAGTCGATAATCGAAACAGGTTTTCACACTCCCGAAGAACTGGTCGGCGACCGCGAGTCGTTCGAGACCTGGTCACAGATCTGCCTGGATTACCTGCTGGGCGAGTCGGATGCGGGGGGTGGCTGAGACGGCCAGAAAACGCTGTCGGCAAGGGAGTGCGGACGATGCGAATTCGGTTGACGGTCTTCGTGGCCGGGGTGCTGGTCGTTCTGGTTGCCTGGGCGGCTGATTGGTCGGACGCGGCGGATGTGACGAAGGCCGGGTCGGTCGATCCTGCCAGCCTGGGTCGCATGCTGGGCACGCTGGGCCTGAAGCCCACCGCGGCGGGGACCCGGTTCGACTTCGAGTTCCAGACGCGGGAAGGTGACCAGGAATGGGGCTTCGCCATGTCGGCGGTGATCAGCCAGGACTCGGGGACCATCTGGCTGATGGCCTGGCTGGAGGAGATGCCCAAGCAGGCGTCGAAAGTGCCGGCCGCGGCGTTGTTGAGGATGCTGGCCGAGAACGACAGGTTGGGGAACGGGAAGTTCTTTGCCTACGACCGCCAGAACCGCAGGTTCCTGATGCAGCGGGTGATTCCCAACGAGGGGATCACGCCGGCGGTACTCCGCGACGTGATCGACGACATGGCCAAGGGCGTGATCGGCAGCCATGTGACGTGGTCGGTGGCGCAGTGGGCCCAGGAGCCGGCTCTCAGGCAATCGGCGTTGCCGCCGGCCCCGGCGGCCGAACGACGACGCTAGGCAGCGGGTCGACAGCTAGGCGTTGTTGGAGGCCCTCGCTGGGGGTAAAATGGGTTGACCGGCGGTCGTGTTGCGGCCGCCCCCGCCGCCGAGCCGTCCCGGCCTCGTCCTCACACTCCACCAATTCCTCCCCGGCAACCGCATGAAGTCCTGCTGGCCTGTTCTGTGTGCTTTGCTTGTGGTGTCAGCGGTGTCAGCGGTGTCAGCGGTGTCGGCTGCCGAGTTGTTGCCGGCCGAGAAACCGATCAACGAGGCGATCGATCACTACCTGCGAGCGGGTTGGGTCGAAGCGAAGGTGAAACCGGCTCCGCAGGTCTCACGTGCCGGGCTGGTGCGTCGGATGACTCTGGACCTGGCGGGCCGGATTCCCACGGTGGGCGAGACGCGGGCGTTTGTCGATTCGAGTTCGCCTTCGAGGTGGACGGCGTTGGCCGACCGGCTGCTGGGGAGCCCTGACTTTGCTTACCACCACCGCAACCAGCTGGATTTGCTGCTGCTGGCGACGAAGAAGAACGACGGCGAGTTCCGCAAGTACCTGCTGCAGGCGGCTCGTGAGAACCGGACCTGGGACGTGCTGTTCCGTCAGATGATGATCGGCAGCGAAGCGAACGCGGCCGAGAAGCCCGCGTTGGCGTTCCTGAAGGCTCGAGCCGACAGTCTCGACGACCTGACCAACGACACCAGCGTGCTCTTCTTCGGAGTCAACGTCAGCTGTGCCAAGTGCCACGACCACCCGCTTGTCGACGACTGGAAGCAGGATCACTTCTACGGCATGGCGTCGTTCTTTACCCGCACCTACCTGACCAAGAAGAACACTCTGGCCGAGAAGTACAGCGGTTTGATCAAGTTCAAGACGACCGAGGGCAAGGAGAAGCAGTCGCGGTTCATGTTTCTGACCGGTGCGGAGGTTTCCGAGCCGAAGCAGAAGAAGACCCCCGAGCAGCGCAAGGCCGAGGATGCCGAGGTCAAGCGGCAGATCAAGGACCCCAAGGCCCCCGCCGCGAAGGTCCCCGGCTTCAGTCCTCGCGCGAAGCTTGTCGAGGTCGCGCTGGGGGCCAAGGATCGCCAGTTCTTTTCTCGGGCCATCGTCAACCGGATCTGGTTGAGACTGATGGGTCGGGGCATTGTGGAACCTCCCGACCAGATGCACTCGGCCAACAGCCCCTCGCACCCCGAACTGCTCGAGTGGCTCGCCCGCGACCTGGCCGAGAGCGGCTACGATCTGAAGCGGCTGATCCGCGGCATCGTGCTCAGTGACGCCTACGCGATCTCGAGCCGGTTTGCCGGCGAGGGTGAAATGCCGGGTGCGGAGACCTTTGCGGTGGCGAGCGTGCGGGTGCTGACACCGCGGCAGTACTCTCTGTCGCTGCTGGTCGCTTTGGCGAATCCCGACCAGGCCTCCCAGCAGGTGCTTTCGGCCGAATGGGCCAAGCGGCGCGAGCAACTGGAGAACGAATCGAACGGGTTGGCCGGCCAGATCGAGCTGCCCGGCGTCAACTTCCAGGTCAGCGTCGACGAGGCCTTGCTGTTTTCCAACAACGACAAGATCCAGAACAGCCTGTTGAAGGATTCGACCGAGAGTCTGGTGGGAACGCTGAAATCGATCAGTGATCGCCGCCAGCTGATCGGTCGTGCGTTCGAGGCGATGCTGTCGCGGGCACCGGATGCGGACGAGGTTGCGGTGTTCGAGGCATTTTTGACGAAGAGAGAGAAGGCGGGGCGGGTGGCGGCGATCCAGCAGATGGTCTGGGCGTTGCTGACCAGTCCCGAGTTGCGATTCAACTACTGATGACCGACGATACCCCCAAGCCCCGGTTTCTCCGGCACGTCCGCCGGTTCGATCGGCCCTGAAGGAGTGGTTGGAAATGACACGTCGAACGAGTGACTTCTCTGCTGCGTCCGAGCATGTATCTCGGCGAGGCTTCCTGGGTGCTGCGGCCGCGGGGGCTGCGGCGGCAGGATTCGCCGAGGACATGACGGTGCTCGACGTGCTAAAAAACCCGGTGATTGCCGCCGAGATCAAGAAACAGCAGAAGCACGTGATCCTGTTGTGGTTGGCCGGCGGTGCCAGCCAGCTGGAGACATGGGATCCGAAGCCGGGTCGGCCGACCGGCGGTCCGTTCCTGCCGATTTCGACCAACGTTCCTGGTGTCGAGATCAGCGAGCTGCTGCCCAAGATGGCCGGGCGGATGCAGGACACCGCGATCATCCGCAGCCTGAGCACCGGAATCGGTGACCATGGTGGCGGGGCGTCGCTGATGGAAACGGGTCGTCGCAAGGAGCAGGGTCTGCAGTACCCCGACCTGGGCGCGATCATCGCCAGGGAACTCGGCCGGGCCGACAGCCAGGTCCCCGACTACGTCAGCTTCTACACCTCGACGGAGGGCCGCCGCAAAGGGACCTCGGGTTTCCTCGGAGCACGCTTCGCTCCGATGTTCCTCTCCGACAGCATGATCCCGCCGAACATCCGTCGGCTGGAAGCCGTCAGTGATGTGGATCACAGGGAGCGTGCCGACCTGCGAGCGCTGCTGGCTCGCCGCTTCACCCAGGGCCGTCACAGTCGCAACAACGTGCTGGGATCGCACACCAGTGCCTACCAGCGGGTCCGCGGCATCATGGCCAGCGAGAAGCTGTTCAGCATCGACGACGAGCCGACCGCGGTGCGAGACAAGTACGGCCCGACCCAGTTCGCTCAGCAGTGCCTGATCGCCAGGCGGATGGTCGAGGCGGGTGTTCCCTTCGTCAAGGTGGCCCGCGCGTGGTGGGACAGCCACGGCCAGAACTTTGAAACGCACCAGGAGCTGTGTGCCGACCTCGACCACTCGATGTCCACACTGCTCGATGACCTCGAGGAACGCGGCCTGCTGAAGAACACGCTGGTGATCACCCTGGCCGAGTTCGGTCGCACACCCAAGATCAACGCCAGCCTGGGCCGCGATCACTTCGCCAACGCCTGGAGCACCAGCCTCTCGGGCTGTGGCATCAAGGGCGGATCGGTCTACGGCAAGACCGACGCCGATGGGCAGACCGTGGCCGAGGGCAAGATCGGGGCCGGGCAACTGTTCGCCACGATCTTCAAGGCGCTGGGAATCGATCACGAGAAGGAGTACTTCATCGGGGCCCGCCCGCTGCCGATCTCCGACTTCGGGGCGCAACCGATCGACGCAGTCCTCGCCTGATCCGATCCCCGGCCCTCGACTCACGACACTCACCACCACCATCACCACCATCACCATCATCACCATCACCATCAACCGAAAGCCACTCGACATGGCCGCCGACCCCAAGCAGCTGAAGCTCGCCAAGAACGTCGGATCCCAGGGCATTGCCTTTGGGCTGGACCGGGTGCCCGAATCCGACCGCATCTTCTATGGCAGTTCGGACTTCAAGGTGTACGAGTACGACTTCGCCGCCAAGAAGCCCGTGTCGACGGTGTTCGCCGGTGAGGGTCACCAGAGTTACGTGACGACGGTCGCCCTGGCGGGCAAGACGGTCGTCAGCGGCAGTTACGATCGCCGATTGGTGTGGTGGGACTCCGAGACCCGCAAGCAGGTCCGGGTCACCAAGGACGCTCACAAGAAACGGATCCGTCGCGTGGCCGCCAGCCCCGACGGCAAGCTCCTCGTCAGCGTCTCGGACGACATGGACGTCAAGGTCTGGGACGTGGCCAGCGGCGAGTTGAAGGCGACACTCAAAGAGCACAAGCCGATGACTCCGCAGAACTACCCCTCGATGCTCTATGCCGTGACGTTTTCTCGGGACGGCAAGTGGTTGGCGACCGCCGACAAGGTGGGGCACATCGTGGTATGGGAAGTGGCCACGGGCAAGAAACTCAAGACGCTCGAGTCGCCCGTGATGTACACCTGGGACCCTAAGCAGCGACGGCACTCGATCGGCGGCATCCGCAGCATCGCCTTCAGCCACGACGGCAAGCTGCTGGCCGTGGGCGGCATCGGCAAGATCGGGAACATCGACCACCTGGGTGGCCCGTCACGGATCGAGGTCTTCGAATGGCAGGCGGGCAAGAAGCTGCACCAGCTCGAGGACGCCAAGTACAAGGGCCTGGTCGAGCAGATCGCGTTTTCTCCGGATGGCGCGTGGTTCATCGTTGCCGGAGGTGACCACAACGGCTTCATCTCGATCTACGAGACCAAGAGCGGGAAGCTGATCAAGCAGGAGAAGGCTCCGATGCACGTGCACCAGTTCGTGGTCAACGAACCGCACGACACGGTCTACGCCGTGGGTCATCACCGGCTGGCGACCTGGGAACTGAAGGCTCCGGCTGCCAAGAAGCCCGAGCCCAAGAAGGACGAGGCGAAGAAGGACGGCGACAAGAAGAAGTAGTCGCCGTACCCCTCTCAGGTCACGACAGCGTCACGACCTCGCCACTTCGCGCCGATTCTTCTGCCGCCAGGCAGGCGACGACCGCGGCCATCGATTCTTCGGGGGTGATGATTTCCGGTTGCCGACCCTCGCGCACGCAGTCGGCAAAGTAGGCCAGTTCCTCAACCAGCGCACCGTGCAGCCGGCCGAAGTGAGTGGGCCAGTAGGTGGTATCGGGCAACCTGTAGCCGTCGGCGTCGACGATCGAGAAGTTGGGGTGAGTCTCCTGGACGTGGATCGATCCTTCGGTCCCGATGATCTCGAGCCGTTCGTCGATCTGGAACGGTGTCTGGTCGGGCAGGCACCAGACGTTTTCGAGCACGCCGATGGCCCCGGAGTCGAAGCGGAACATGGTCCAGCCGAGGTCTGCGTGGGTCTTGTTGCGCCACGAGAGTGACTGGGCGTAGGCCGAGACGATTCGATCGCCGGAGTACCACAGCATCAGATCGGTGTCGTGGACACCGTCGCCGATGATCGGTCCGATCTTCTCGAGTATGTCGATGGTGACCGCTGCGGGGATGTTCCGGCGGGCGTACATCGAGAGGATGCGTCCGATCTTACCCTCGTCGATCTCCTGTTTCGCCGCGGCGTAGCGGGGGTTGAAGCGGCAGATGTGTCCGACCATGAAGGCGCGGTCGCTGGCGGCCGCGGCGTCGACGATGGCCTGGCAGTCGGTGGCGGTCGAGGCCATCGGTTTTTCCAGGAAGACGTGTTTTCCGGCCGCCAGGGCCGCCAGGGCGGGCTCGGTGTGCTGGTCCCACATCGTGACGATGCTCACCGCGTCGATCTCGGGGTCGGCCAGCAGCTGGTTGTAGTCGGTGCAGGCAACCGGCACGTCGAAGCTGTTGGCGACTTCCGCCAGCCGTGATTCGGTCCGAGTGCACACGGCGGCCAGTTCGACCTGGGGGATCGCCGCCAGTGCCTCGCAGTGCTTGACGCCGAACCAGCCCAGGCCGATCACGCCCATCTTCACACGGTTCATCTGTACGTCTTCCTGTCTGGTCGCACCAGAATGAGGTCGCCGGGACCGCGGAGCCTAACCCCTCAGCCGCCAGCGTGCCTGCCTGAGCACCGCCAGCGACGAGCCCTTCATCTTCTCGTACCAGGCAGTGACCAAGTGACCGTTGTCGAGCTGAACGGTCGAGGGGTACCCGAGGTCGCCTCCGATTCCGTCCTCGGAGAGCCCGATCGGTTCCGACCAGGTGGCTCCGGCGTCGTCGCTGATTCGCACCTGGTTTCCAAACGGCTTGCGGCGATGTCCGTAGCTCATCAGCAGTCGGCCGTCGGCGAGTTTCAGCAGGTGCGACGGGAGGCCCCAGACTCCGATTTCGTGAGGCGTGCTCCAGGTTCGGCCCCCGTCGGCCGATTCACTCTGCAGGGTCTCTCCGGCGTGACGCGGGTTGTGGTTGCGGATGTGAGCGATCAGTTTTCCCGGTGCGGCTTCGACGGCGTGCAATTCGTGGTACTGGCGGTGGTCGTCGCCGGGGCGCGAGGGGATGGTGCCGGACCACTTCCAGCTGACCCCGTCGTCGACCGAGAGCGCGGCACCGATGCGGTTGGTTCCGTGGTAGAGTTCCTTGCCGGCGTACAGCAGGCAGCCGTCGGAAAGAGCAATCGGCCCGTGTGGGCTGTTGACTCCGCAGCGAGACGGAGCCGACCAGCTCTGGCCGCCATCGGACGAGCGGATGATCCACTCGCCGAGCATCTTCTTCCGAGTCGCCTCGGGCACCCGATCACGAGCGGCACTCCAGCGAGCGACCTGTTGCTTGTCGGCCCTGGCGAAGTACCTGGGCTGCTCGAAGGCCAGCGAGGTGAATGTGGTGACCAGCAGCGAGCCCGTGGGCGTTTCGAGCACCCCGGCGTCCCGGTCGTCGATGGCGGTATCGATCAGCGTCTGAGGCCAACTCCAGCTGCGGCCTCCGTCGTCACTCCGCATCAGCTCGACCCGCCCGAACGGGCAGACGTGTGATTCTCGTCCGCCCGAGCAGACCAGCAGCAGCTGGCCGTTCTTGCGGCGGGCCAGCGTGGGCCAACCGTGGTAGCGGTGGGCCAGGTGGCTGATGACGCGGGTCTGGCTGATATCGAACCCGGGCGGCTTCCGACGGCGGTCGGCGGCAAAAAGCGATGGGCCCAGGCCGCTGGCCAGCACCATGGTCGAAGCAGACAGGAAGTCACGTCGCGTGCGGTCAGTCTTCATGAGCGATCTCGTGGGTGTCGATGCCGGCCCGCTTGGCGGCAGAGTGAAGGCCGGAATCCAGCGTACACAGGGGCGCCTCGATTCGCATGGCCAACTCGAGATACGTGGCATCGTAGGCCGTCAGCTCATAGGCCAGGGCCAGGGGGAGCACGTCGGTGAGGCTGGAGGATACGGCGCGATCGTCGATCTCCAGCGGCAGCGTTTCAAGAAACAACAGGGTCGCGGCGAGGTCGTCGTCGTCGATGCGGCCGCGGCGATGGGCACTGGCCAGCGCGTTGGCGGTTTCCAGGGTCCACAGTGCGGGCACGTGCAGGGAAATGCCGTCGAGAGACTCGAGGAGCGTTATCGAGGAATCCGTCGTCTCGTCCTGAAAACACCAACTCATGGTGATCGAACAATCCAGGACGATCCGCTGCATCAGTTCCGCCCCTCGCGGATCCACGAGAGGATCTCGCTGAGAGTCGCAGGGTTCTTCTGCCGCAGTGCCTTCAGGCCCGCGACCGCCCAGGCCACCTGGTCCTCATCCCGTCGACGCACCGGGACCAGCCTTGCGATGGGCTGGCCGTGCTTGGTGATGGTGAATTCCTCGCCGTCACTGACCCGCTTGAGGAGTTGGGAGAGGTGGGTCTTGGCTTCAAAGGCTCCGACTTGGTTCATGATTCCCTACCTGCATGAACAAACTAGAACAAACTAGAACAAACTGGTTGACAACTAGTCTATACAGAAATGGCCCAAGAAGACAGCATCAAGTGGTGTAGACCGCCCAGGGCACGACGGGTTCCCTCCCAACTGTTGCCGATGGGCGCTGGCCGGGAGAGACAGGCAGTGTGGGTAATCCACTATTCACTATTCACTATTCACTATTCACTATTCACTATTCACTATTCAATCCGCCGCAGGCGGACTGACCCCAATTGTTAGAGGGTTTGTCGGCGTCGTCGGCCGGCGACGAAGCTGTCGATGACCATATTGCCCAGGTCGCCGGCGTCGCAGTAGGCGGCGACTCCTCCGGAGACTCGTGCCATCTGTTCGACGAAGTTGATCAGGTCGAGATAGAAGTAGTCTTCGATCAGGGCGAAGCTGGCCAGGTGGATGCCCTGGTTGGCGCAGCGGCGGACTTCCTGCAGCGTGATCCGGGCGGTCTTTTCCGCCGGCGGGTAGACCAGCACCAGCTCACGGCCTTCCAGATGAGCGGTCGGTTCGCCGTCGGTGATCGTGATGATCTGCTTGTTCTGGGCCGATTGTCGTGCGAGCAGTCGTCGAGCGAACTGCAGTCCGGCCTGGATGTTGGTGAAGTGTTCGGGGACGAATGACGGGGGGTTGTCGAGTGGGATTCTGAGGTGGACACGGGGATCGAAGATGCTGACCTGTTTGGGTGCCGCGTAGAGCAGTTCTCGTTCCGAGAGTGGTGTGGCGTAGGTGTAGAACCCGACGACCTGCAGGAAGTCACCCCGGTAGCGGCCTCGGACCAGCGAATTCATCGCCAGGGCGACTTTCTTGGCCTGGCCGAACTTGCCGTAGCGGGACATGCTGCCGGACATGTCGAGCAGGACGACGGTGGCACAGGCGGCCTGGTATTCGGTTTCGTAGACTTCCAGGTCGTCGTGGCTGATCGCCACCGGCGTGCCGCCACCCTGCCGGGCCAGTGCGTTGCGGAGCGTTGCGTGGAGGTCGAGGTTCGCGACCGGGTCACCGTACTCGTAGGGCCGAGACTCTTCGTGCCGGGTCTCACCGGGTCCTCTTTTGGCCGTGTCGTGCTTGCCCGTTTGCCCGGTCTTACCCAGCAGAAACAGTTCCTCGAGTGCCTTGTTCTCGACCCGCCGGACTCCACGCGGCGTGACGTGGAACTTACCGGTCTCGTCCTTTTCGATCAGCCCCCGCTTGATGAGCATCTCGATCACCTCGGGATGCTCCTCCTCCCAGTCCTCGAGGTTGGGCAGCAGGTGTGCTCCGTAGTCGAGCAGGTGTTCGCTGATCTGGTCGAAGATCGTATCGGCTGATTGCGGAGAGAACTCCTGCGACCCGTCCCACTTGGAGTATTCGAAGTCGGTCATGGCGAGTCGGTCTGTGCCAGCGCGGCCACGGTGGCACCGATCAGTTCGCCCAGCCCGGTTCCGGTCACCGCCGAGATCTTGCGGACGGGTGCTTCGAGGGCGTTATCGAGTTGCGAGAAGGTGTTGGTGGCCGTTGGCAGTTCGCACTTGGTGACGACGACCAGTTCGGGTCGCAGCGCGAGTTCGGGGTTGTAGAGCGTGAGTTCCTCTCGGATCGAGAGGTAGTTTTCCAGCGGATCGGTCTGGTCCATCGGCTCGGGTTCGACGAGGTGGATCAGCACCCGGGTGCGTTCGACGTGCCTGAGGAATTCGTGTCCGAGTCCGACGCCCTGGTGGGCTCCTTCGATCAGCCCGGGTATGTCGGCCATGACGAAGCGGTTGTCGAGGTCGACCTGGACGAGTCCGAGGTTGGGGTACTTGGTGGTGAACGGGTAATTGGCGATTTCGGGGTTGGCCTTCGAGAGTCGACTCAGGAGCGTCGACTTGCCGGCGTTGGGTTTTCCGATCAGGCCGACGTCGGCGATGAGTTTCAGTTCGAGCATGACCTCGCGGACCTCGCCGATTCCTCCCCGTTCGAATTCGCGGGGTGCCCGGTTGGTGGAGGTGGCGAATCGCTTGTTTCCCAGTCCGCCCTTGCCGCCCTGTGCCACGACGACCTGCTGGTCGCAATCCACGAGATCTCTCAGCAGGTGGCCTCGACCGGCGTCCCGGACCAGCGTGCCAGGCGGCACGCTGATGACGGCATCCTGTCCCGAGCGGCCGGTCTTGAGTTGACCCTGTCCGTGTTGTCCGCTTTCTGCTCGCCAGTGGTGGTGTCCGGCCAGTGCGGCGAGGCTACCGATGTTTTCTTCGGCGCGGATGATCACGTGTCCGCCCTGGCCCCCATCGCCTCCGTTGGGGCCTCCGCGCGGAATATTAGCCTCGCGGCGGAAACTCATGCTTCCGCTCCCGCCGTCTCCGGCTCGGCAGTGGATGGTGACGCGATCGAGGAACATGGAGCGGGATTCGTGGGGAGTCGAGCCGAGCAGGCCATGATAACAGGCCGGGACAGCGGGACGGGGTCAGACGCCCGTGGCGGGGCCTGACCGCATGATTTCAAGCATCATGGCTCGCGGAAAGGGGTCAGGCCCCGCCCGCGGGTCGCTTTGGGGGAAGCAGACCTCTTTTGGGGCGGCGTCTGACCCCGGGCAGCTCAGGCTGCCTCGCGTCGTCGCCGCCGACGGCTGATGATTCCGGCCGCGATGACCAGCAACGTGGCGAGGGTACACGAGCCGGCGAACCAGTCGCCGGTGCGGACGTAGAAGCTGTTTCGCGAGTCGAGTGGTACGACGTCGACCAGCACGGCGTTGAGTTGACGTCGCCATCGGCCGGTCATCGGATCGACGTACCCCGTACGGCGATGCGCCTCGATCTCCTTCATCCGTGCCTCCCGCTCGGTCTCGCTCAGCGAGCGATCTCCGGCGGCCATTTCGAGAGCGATTTCGGCATCGCCGTCGATGAAGATTGCTGGTGTGCGGATGACTCCGTCGCCGTCGATGATCGCCGAGATGCCGGTGTTGGCGGCACGGACCATCGGGGTGCGGCATTCGACCGTTCGGAAGACGGCGGTGACGAGGTGTTGATCGAGTTCGCTGGAACCGTGGAACCAGCCGTCGTTGGTGAGGTTGACGAAGAGATCGGGGGCCCGTTGCTGGCGGACGGCGGAGGCGGCGATCCCGCGGACCAGGTGCGGCACGGTGTCTTCGAAGCAGATCAAGGGAGCCAGGTTCCAGTCCCGGTGTCGGAAGATGGCGGCCGACTCACCCGCGGTGATCCCGAAGTGGGGAGGGAAGGGTGTGAGTTGGTGCAGCCAGGGCAGGGTTTCGCTGAAGGGGATGTACTCGCCGAAGGGGACCCGGTGCAGCTTGTCGTAGCCGGTGGTTTCACCGGTGTCGGGCTGGACGAGGATGGCGGAGTTGTAGGTCCTGAGGCGCTTGGGTCCGGCTTCGATTCGTTCGAGGCCCACGATCAGGCCGGCTCCTGCTTCGGCGGCGAGGTCGGCCAGCAGTTCCCGGACCGCGTGCTTGTGCCAGTCCTCGGGCCGGATCCCCGGTGCCAGCTTTCTGAGTTGTTCGTCATCGAGTTCCTCGACCATATCCAGCAGCGGGTAGCGAAACATGGTCTCGGGCCAGACGATGATGTCGGGCTGTTTCCGGACGGCCAGCCCGGTCAGTCGGCGGTGGACTCGGTAGATGTTGGCAAACGCGTCGGGGTCGTGCTTGAGCGAGGAGGTGAAGTTGCCCTGCACCAGGGCGACTCGCGGACCGGGAGTGAAGTCGGCCTGGCCGCGGCGGAGGACGCCGTAACCGATGGCCAGCCCGATCAGCGTGACAGCCGCGACGATCGTCGGGACCGCCTGGCGGATCGACGGGACCGCCTGGCGGATCGACGGGGTTGAGTCCGAGTGGTCCCCAGTGGGCCACCAGCCCCACTTGATCAGCCAGGTCGTGGGCAGGGCCAGGGCCAGCGACGTGGCGGCCAGGGCCACCAGCGCGGTGACGCCGTAGGCTCCGACCAGGTCGCTGACCTGGATCAACTCGATAAAACGGTACTGGGTGTGAGCCAGGAAGTACCAGGCGAGCCCGGTCATGACGTGGGCCCTGGCGAACTCGGTGGCGACCCAGGCCAGGGGAACCGCCACGCCGATCGGGATCCGGAATCGGTGCACGGCGGTGCGGGTGACTGCCACCAGCAGCGGGGCGTAGATCGAGAGGTAGATCGAGAGCGAGAACCAGGCGGGGATCAACCAGACGTCGCCCAGTCTCATCCACTGCAATGAGGCTGCCGTGCCGGCCAGAGATGTCAGGTAGACGGCCCGCAGCATCCAGCGAGGTGCAGTGGGCAGGCGAACCAGGACGATCAGCGGAACAGGGGCCAGCCAACCGAGTACGCCCCAGGCGAGCGGAAAGTGAGCGGCCCAGGTGAGCAGTGCAGCGAGTCCGCCGGCTGAGAACGCGGTCCGAGCCGTCAGCGGCGATGCGGAGGCCGGGTCGTCGCTCGGCTCGATGGCTGACTCGCTGGTGGACATCGAGCGGGTCCTTCCATGGATCCCGGGCGGTGGGCTGCGGTGGGCTGCGGTGGGCGGTGTGGCTGCGGTGTGCGGTGTGCGGTGTGCGGTGTGCGGTGTCAGGCTCGGCCGGCCCATTCGTGGACTTCGACCCATTGCCGGGCCTGGTAGAGCTGGTTTCCGGCGGGGAAGTGGATCATGGAGTTGGCGTCGGCGGTGCTGCGGAGGTCCGAGGAGCCGTGCCAGTTGACGGGTGTAACACGTGGTCCATCGGGTTGGTTTTCGAGTCGGCCGGGGAAGTAGGTCGGTCGGTCGCCGCGGAACTCGAAATCGCAGGCCAACCGAGCGGCTGTGGGGCAAGGGGTTGCGGGATCGGTTGCGGCGAGTCGTCTCAGCGCGGTGCGGACGAACAATTCGAAGCAGACCATACTACTGACCGGATTGCCCGGCAAGCCGAATACGATGGCGTCCTTGGAGGTCCCGAACCAGAGGGGTTTGCCCGGCTTGAGCTTCACCTTGTGGAACACTTCGGTGACTCCGGCGGCTTCGAGTTGTTCGGGGACGAGGTCGAGTCGTCCGGCGGAGACTCCTCCGGAGAGCAGCAGAATGTCGCAGTCGAGACCCTCGCGGATCTTCGCCGCGAGGTCTTCGGGGTTGTCACGAGCGATACCCAGTTCCCGGGCCACTGCTCCAGAGGCACGCACCTGTGCGGCGAGCATCGATTCATTCGAGTTACGGATCTGGCCGGCTTGGGGTTGCCGGTCGATGGCGACCAGTTCGTCGCCGGTGGCCAGCACTCCGACGGTGACCTGGCGATGCACGCTGAGGGTGTGTTGTCCGAGTTCGGCGAGCAGTCCGAGTTCCTGGGGTCTGAGCCGTCGACCTGCCGGCATCACGGTATCTCCGCGTCTCATCGAGGTCCCCTGTTGGATCATGTCCTGTCCGGTTGTCACCGGCCTGGTATCGATCCTCACCAGGGTCTGTTGCTGATCGATCTCGACTTCGGTGTCCTCGATCCTCACGACGGCATCGGCACCGTCGGGGATGGGTGCACCGGTCATGATCTGGATGGCCTGTCCGGTCTCGAGCGATTTCTCGGCCACCTCACCGGCGGTCACTTCCTCGACCACGACCAGCCGCGCGGTGCCCGTCGCGACGTCTGTTGCACGGACGGCGAAGCCATCCATCAGCGACTTGTCGAAGGGGGGCGAGTCGATATCGCTGTCGACTCGTTCGGCCAGCACCCGGCCCAGTGCCTCGGCCAGCGGCACCGATTCCACGGGGCCAGGTGCAACAACCGATGTGATGGCGTCGAGCGCCTCAACGACTGTGAGCATGAGCATCCTGAAGGGCTATTTGCGTTACAGCGTTACAGCGTTACAGCGTTACAGCGTTACAGCGTTACAGGGACAGGAAGTTTCCCAGCAGCGTCATGCCCTCTCCGGTCAGGTAACTCTCGGGATGAAACTGCACGCCCCAAACCGGCCAGCTGCGGTGTCGGAACCCCATCAACTCTGGGGGATGATCGGGATCATCGGACCAGGCACAGGGCAGAAGTTCTTCGCCGAGGGATTCTTCGGGGACGATCAGGCTGTGGTAGCGGGTGGCTTCGAAGGGGTTGGTGAGTCCGGCAAAGAGTCCGTCACCGGTGTGTCGGATCCGCGAGACCTTTCCGTGCATCAGCCGATCGGCCGGCACCACCTCGCCTCCGAGTGCTTCGGCAATCGACTGGTGTCCCAGGCAGACACCCAGCAGCGGCACGTCGGGCCCGAAGCGGTTGACGACCTGCTTACTGATGCCCGCTTCGGCGGGTGTGCAGGGTCCCGGCGAGATGATGATGCGATCGGGGTTGAGCTCGGCGATCGTTTCGAGCGAGACCTGGTCGTTTCTCTCGACCCGAATCTCCAGGGACGGGTCGATTTCCCCGAGCCGCTGGACCAGGTTGTAGGTGAAGGAGTCGTAGTTATCGAGCACGAAGATCATGGCGAGTGGTCAGGCGGGTCCTACTTTTTCGCCGCCGCGCGTTGCTTCTGGAAGAACTCGGTGAGGATCGTGCCGCATTCGTGTTCGAGCACACCTCCGATGACGACCGAGCGGTGGTTGAGTCGTTCGTCGTTGGTGATGGCGTACAGCGACTGGCAGCCTCCTCCCTTGGGGTCCGCTGCACCGAACAGCACCGTCGGCAGCCGCGCCTGCACGATCGCTCCGGCACACATCGGGCAGGGTTCGAGCGTAACATAGAGCGTGCAGTCGGACAGCCGCCAGCTGCCCAGGGCTTCAGCCGCCTGGGTGATCGCGATCATCTCGGCATGAGCGGTCGGGTCGTTGAGTGCTTCGCGTTGGTTGTAGGCCTGTGCGATCACACGTTCCTCGTGCACCACCACCGCGCCGACGGGCACCTCGTTTTTTTCGAAGGCGGCTCGGGCCTGGTCCAGTGCCTGTCTCATCCAATAGTCGTGCGGCTGGAGCAGGTTGGCGATGGGGTGGGATGGCATGAGATCGGGGGTCGTCGGGGTGGTATTGAGACCGAGGGGGGACTGGGGACCGCGGGAGGCGGGCTACGGCTTCCTGGGTGTCCTGGCGGGTGCAGCGGGAGCCACCAGCACGGTGCCGGTGGTCTTGATCTGCTTGTGATCGCTGGTGACATCGACCAGCACGTTGTCGCCGAAGAGGAGATTGTGGCTGGGTGGTCCATCGAGTGCGACGGCCCGGGGCTTGACACTGGAAAACAGGTTGCCGCTGACGGTGATGTCGCGGGTCGCTTCGAGGGTCAACCCGGCGGCGGCCTCGTCGTTCTTTCTCCGCTTGATGCCCCCTTCGCCGATGTAGCTGTTGGAGAAGTTGTTTCCGGTGATGGTGATCCGCCCGCTGGCGGGTCCGACCCGGATGGCGTGGGTCTTCATGATCGTCAGCGTATTGGCACTGATGGCACATCCGTGTGCGTCACGCAGATCGATGCCACCGCCGTTGTGGGCGATCACGTTGGCCGCGACGGTATTGCCGTAGCAGTCTCGATCCATGATCACGGCGAACCCGTTGCATTCCTCGATCATGTTCCCCGAGAGCACCGAGCCGTAGGTGTTCTCGATGATGACTCCGTGGCGGAGGTGATCGTCGATGCAGTTGCCGGTCATGCAGAGGTTGAAGCCGTCGGTGCAGCTGACCGCGTCGTTGTTCTCTTCGAACTGGTTACTCGAGACGACGATGTCGTGGCAGCCCAGCAGGTTGAGTCCGACTTTCTTGTTGTAGGTGATCAGGCTGTCCGAGATTCGAGGATCCTCGTAACAGTGATCCAGCCTCAACCCATCGCCTCCGTGATCGCTGACCGAGAGTCCTTGCACGAACAGTTCATTGATCCAGACGGCGACGATCCCGTGACCGCTCTGGGCAGTCCCGGTCAGTCGGAAGTCGGCCAGCCGCACCCGCCACAGCCGATCGCCGCTCTTGACCTTTGCGCCATCGGGGTGCGTGACGACCAGCGCGGGCTCTCCGTTGGTGTTGGCGTTGTGGATGTGAGTGGCGGCTCCGGCGCCGACGAGCGTGACATCGGATCGGGAGAGGACTAGCGGGCTGGTGATTTCGAAGTGTCCCGGCGGCAGCCTGACGATGCCACCTTCGGCTGGCAGCGCATCGAGAGCGGCCTGCAGGCTGGCATACCGGCTGGCGTCGATTTCAGGGCGAGCACCCGGCAGCCTGTCCGCGACCGTGGCTCCAGCCTCCAGCGGAGCCTGCCACGGAGCAATCAGCGGGACCAGGAGCAGCGTGGCCAGGCAGGAGGCGACGGCGACGATGGCCACCTGGGCAGGCCCCGGCGGCGAGATGCGGCAAAGCAGGCGACTCATCGGAAGATCCTCGAGCTGGTCCAACCGGTCCGGTGAAGTGGTTGGCAGCGTACGAGGGTCCTCGGAAAGGGTCAAGCAGGTGGGGTCGTGGCGTGGATGCCAGAGACCTAGACCGGCTCGCGGTCGCCGTTGGGGAACAGCCTCAGTCCCGGTCCCGCCGCATCCGGAGCGATCGAGAGCAGCCTGAGGCAAACGGGGTTGCCGCGGTAGCGAGCGGTCATCGAGACGAACGAGCGGTCGTCGCCGGATTCGTCGCCGGATTCGTCGCCGGATTCGTCGCCAGATTCGTCGCCAGATTCGTCGCCAGATTCGTCGCCAGATTCGTTGCCGGCCGTCGGGAAGACGGTCCAGCGAGAGGTTTCCACGTCGTCGAGCAGTTCGAGGAGGCCGAGCAGGTCGAAGTGGAATTCGGGGGGATCGAGTCGTCCGTCGTCGTGGCCGCCGACGGTCTCGGTGTCACCCAGGAACAGGTAGACCACCCAGTGATCCTCGGTCGGCCAGCAGTCAAACCCGACCCGCGAAACGCCCATCAACGGTTCGAACAGGGTGGCAGCCCGGTTGATCAGTTCGACCAGCCAGGTGGGACGCGAGTCACCGCTGCGAGGCTCTCGATCCTCGAGGCTCTTCAGCAGGTGATTGATGGGGATGTGCGAGTGGCTCACGGAATACCCCGCCGGTGGCGGTTCTTGAAGACGTCAATCAATGAGGGCAGGGAGGGGGCAGGGAGGACGGGCAGGCTTCAGGTGTGAGTATCGGGGGATCGGGTTGTGGGCGAGCACCCGAAGTGCTCGAGTCAACTCAGAAGATCTCAGCGGGTGTGGGAGGGTTGGGACGTATCGAGAGTGCCAGTCGGAGGTGGAAGGAGACGTGGTCCGGCGGTATGGGGAGGGTAGTTGCGAAACCGGTGGCAGTGCGGTTTTTTGCAGCTTGAGCCCAAGCCGGGGCGTTGTTTGGGTGTGGGGGTGTTCCGGAGGTGCCAATTGCACCGGAAAAACGGGCGTCGTCGCCGCGGCTTGCTTCGCCTCGATCACCCTCTACAATCGGACGTTTCCCTCTTGCGAAATCTCCATTCCCCAAGACGGCTTGCCGAGCCGGTCTTCTCGAGGTTCCTGCCGTGGACGCCGCGATCCACAAGGCGAACGTATTGATCGAGGCTCTGGGCTGGATCCGCCAGTTCCGAGATCGCTACATCGTGATCAAGCTGGGCGGGAGTGCGCTGGAGGCTTCCGAGAGTGTCAACAGCATGCTGACGGACGTGATCTTCATGGAGGCGGTTGGCATGAAGCCGGTGCTGGTGCATGGCGGCGGCAAGTCGATCAGCCGGGCGATGTCCGAGGCGGGCATCGAGCCTCGGTTCGTCCAGGGTCGTCGTTACACCGACGGGCCCACGCTGGAGATCGTCTCGAGGGTATTGGGTGAGGAGATTGCCGGTAGGTTGATCGACGAGATCACCAGGCAGGGTGGCCATGGCGTGAAGCTCTCGGGGCCGGGTCCCAATTGCCTGTTGGCCGAGCCCTTGATGTTGGCGGGCGAGGGGGGCGAGGAACTGGAGTTGGGTCGAGTGGGACACGTGGTCGAGGTCGACGTGGAGATGATTTCCGCGGCGTGTGCCGAGAGGAAGATCCCGGTGTTGCCCAGCGTGGCCAAGGGCCGTGACGGCGGGCTGCTCAACGTCAACGCGGACACCGCCGCCGCGGCGGTGGCACGCATGCTGGGTGCCGAGAAGCTGGTGTTTCTCAGCGACGTCCCCGGCATCTACTCGGACCGCGACGACCCCGACAGCCTGCTCGGTCACCTCGACCTGGAATCGTGCCGCGAGTTGGTCGCCCGTGGGGCGATCGACAGCGGGATGGTCCCCAAGGTCGAGGCGGCGGTTGAGGCCTTGGAGGCGGGGGTGCAGAAGGTGCACATCGTTGACGGCCGGATGGCTCATTCGGTCCTGTTGGAAATCTACTCGGATACCGGAGTCGGTACCGAGATCGTCCTGTGACACACCGATCGGCTCCGGGTCGGAGCCGGTGAATCCATAGGGAGAAGCACGTGATGGACAGTTCAGCCAAACGCTCGAGCCAGGACACGATCGCCCAGTTCCAGCAGCACGTGATCCCCAACTACGGTCGCTACCCGAAGAGCCTGGTGCGAGGCGAGGGTTCTTTTGTGTGGGATGCCGAGGGGACTCGGTACCTGGACCTGTTCCCCGGCTGGGGCTGCAACATCCTGGGGCACTGTCCGCCGCGGGTGGTCGAAGCGGTCAAGCAGCAGGTCTCGCGACTGGTCCACATCCCCAACACCTGGTACACCGAGCCGCAGGGCGATTTTGCCGAGGCGTTGTGTTCTCGAGGGTTCGGCCAGGCGTTTTTCTGCAACAGTGGTGCCGAGTCGATCGAGGGAGCCTTGAAGCTGGTTCGGCTGCACGGGTCCCAGACGGGCCGCTACCGCGTGATCAGCTTCTACGACGGCTTCCACGGCCGCACGTTTGGTGCGACCACCGCCACGGCTCAGCCGAAGTACCACGAGGGTGTCGGTCCGCTGATGGCCGGCTTCGACTACGCTCGTTTCAACGACCTGGAGCGGGTCCGCGAGTTGGCTTCTTCTGAGACCTGTGCGATCCTGGTCGAGCCGATCCAGGGCGAGGGAGGAGTGAACCTGCCGGAGCCGGGTTTCCTGGAGGGGCTGCGTGAGGTCGCCGATTCGGTTGGGGCCTTGCTGGTCTTCGACGAAGTGCAGACCGGGATGGCGCGAACCGGCAGCTGGTACGGGTACCAGCACTACGGCGTCCAGCCCGACGTGATGACCGTCGCCAAGGGGCTGGCCGGTGGAGTCGCCTGCGGTGTGGTGATCGCCAAGCACGAATACGCCACCAGCCTGCTGCCGGGGATGCATGCCAGTACCTTTGGCGGCAACCCGCTGGCGATGGCCGCGGGCCTGGCGACTGTTGAGACGATCGAGGAGGACGGGTTGCTGGAGAACTGCCTGGCGATGTCGGATGAGTTTGCACGGAGGTTCGAGGCACTGAAGGCCGAGTTGCCGATCATCAATGAACTGAGAATCCAGGGGATGATGATCGGCGTGGAACTCTCGATTCCCGCCACTCCGGCCGTCGGCAAGTGCATGGACCGCGGAGTGCTGGTCAATGCCACTCACGACACCGTGCTCAGACTGCTGCCGGCACTGAACGTGACGGCCGCCGAGGTCGAGGAAGGTTGCGACGTGATCGCCGAGGTATTGCGAGAGATGTCGTCGGAGGCCGAAGCGAGTGACGCGGTGGCTGCGGTGGCTGCGGTGGAGTCTTCTGCGGAGACCGTTGATGAAGTGAGCGACGCATCGGGCGCCGATGCCGCCGACGACACCGATGCCGATTCGGTGGAGGCGGGGGTGGTGGATGAGGGTGAGGACGGGTCATGAGGCACCTGGCGTCGTTGTTGGACGTGACGGCTGCGGAGATCACCGAGATCCTGGACCTGGCGTCGTCGCTGAAGGCGTCGGCGGCCTCCGGCGAGCGACCGCCGCGGTTGTCCGGTCGGGTGCTGACCCAGATCTTCGAGAAGCCGTCGCTGAGGACTCGTGCCAGCTTCGACGCAGCGATGGCTCACCTGGGCGGCAGCAGCCAGTTCTTTTCTGCCGGGGACGCCGGGCTGGACGGTCGCGAGTCGATCGAGGACGTGGCCCGGGTGATCAGTGGTTACTCGGACGTGCTGGTGCTGCGGACATTCTCGCAGGCGAAGATCGAGCGATTTGCCGAGTTGGCCAGTTGCCCTGTGATCAATGCACTTTCTGACGACCGTCATCCCTGCCAGGCGTTGACCGACCTGTTGACGATCCGCGAGACGCTGGGCGAATTCTCGGGTCGTCGGGTGGTGTTTGTCGGCGACGGCAACAACGTGGCTCGATCGCTGGCCATCGCCTGCGGCCGGATGGGTGTTGCGATGACGTTGTCGGCTCCCGAGGGGTATTCCTTTGACGAGCAGTTCCTGGGCCTGTTGTCCGATCAGGTTGCCGGTCACGAGGTGACGATCGAGACGGATCCTCGTGCGGCGGTGGCCGGTGCGGACGTGATCTACACCGATGTCTGGGCGAGCATGGGCCAGGAGTCGGAGAAGTCGGAGCGGGAGGCGGCGTTTGCCGGGTACCAGGTCAACAGCGAGTTGATGTCGCTGGCGCCTGATGGGTGCCGGTTCATGCACGACCTTCCGGCTCGCCGCGGTCTGGAGGTCAGCGACGAGGTCATCGATGGTTCTCAGAGCGTGGTCTTCGAGCAGGCCGAGAACCGGATGCACCTGGCGAAGGGACTATTGGTTTGGCTGTTGGGAGAGTGAGTCAGGTATGTCACGACACGACGGGCGCAGGGCGGACCAGTTGCGAGTGATCGAGGTGACACGGGGCTTCACCGGGTCGGCTCCGGGCAGCGTCTACATCCGTGCCGGCCGCACGACGCTGTTGTGCACGGCGAGTGTTGAGGAGGGTGTTCCGCCGTGGAAGGACGACCCCGAGAATCCGTCGGGTTGGGTCACGGCCGAGTACAGCATGCTGCCCGGCAGCACGACACCTCGCAAGCGTCGGGAGCGTCAGAAGGTCGACGGCCGATCGAGCGAGATCCAGCGACTGGTGGGCCGCAGCCTGCGGGCGGCGGTCGACTTCAAGGCCCTGGGTGCCCGGACCATCACCGTCGACTGTGATGTGCTGGAGGCCGATGGCGGCACGAGGACTCTTGCGATCACCGGCGGCTTCATGGCTCTGGTCGATGCCGTGGCGAGTGTCCCGGAGCTGGCCGATCGTCTCGGGGACGTGTTTGTGGACTCGGTGGCGGCCGTCAGCGTGGGGATAGTCGGTGGCGAGCCGGTGCTCGACCTGGACTACCCCGAGGACAGCACGGCGGAGGTGGATCTGAACGTGGTGATGACCGGTTCGGGCGAGTTTGTCGAGGTCCAGGGGACGGCCGAGTCGGGGGCATTCGCCCGCGAACTGCTCGATCGTCAACTCGACCTGGCGACGGCGGGCATCGCACAATTGCGATCGATCCAGCAGGAGGTCCTGGGCGAGAGATGGCCTCTGGACGCATAATCTGCCTCCTGCTACGATCCCGCGCGTCCGGGACGGACACAGATTCCGGGCTCTCGATCGCTCATTCCGCACGCAACGAAGGGACTCGCTCGTGCGCCCCGCAAGCTCGATTCTGAGACGTTCTCATCGCGTGCCGTTGGTGAAGGGCCTGGCCGCTTTGCTGGTGTCCCTGGTGTCCCTGGTGGACATGGTGGGCATGGTGGGCATGCCCCGCCCGGCTTCGGCGGCCTCCCGGATCGAGGCGGTTCGCGGCAGGCAGTACCGGATCACGTCACGGCATGGTCCCTGGATGATCTTCGTGGCCAGCCTCCACGGCATCACGGCTCGGGAGGCCGCCAACACGCTGGTCTATGAACTCCGTCGACTCGGCATTCCCGCCTACACGTTTTCGCAGTCGGAGCGGACCGGCAGTGTCAAGACGTCGGATCGGGTCGGTCGGTTAAGTCGCCGGGAGGTGACATCGCGGAAGTCTGGCATTTCTGTGATCGCCGGCAACTACCCGACGATCAAGGACTGGCGTGCTCAGAAGACGTTGAAATACATCAAGCGGTTCCAGCCCAAGTCGATCACGGGCGGGACCTACATGAAGACTCCGGGTCGGCCGAGTCCTTTCAGTGGGGCCTTCCTGGTCCGCAACCCGCTGTTGCCGGCCGGTAAGAAGCCGATCAGCGATCTCGTTCGCCAGCTCAACCGCGGCGAACGCCACACGTTGCTGGGCAACCGAGGTCGCTACACGCTGGTTGTGTCCACGATGATGGGTCGGTCGTACACCGTGCAGGAAACCGGCCTGATGCGGGCGAAGCAGGATTTCCGGGTCGGCGACAGCCTGGAGCAGGCCGCCGACAAGGCCCGTCGGCTGGTCAAGATCCTCAACGACAACAGCTATCTCGCCAAGCTGTCCCGCAGCAATCCTCAGCTGGCAGACATCCTGGCTCGCGACCAGTTCAGAGCTTTCGTACTGCACGAACGCTACCGCTCGATTGTGACCGTCGGCGAGTTCGCCTCGCCCCAGGACCCCGGGATCCGTCCGCTGCTCGAGTTGTTCCGTGGCAAGCAGAAGCCCGATCCGAGGACGGGGCAGCAGACGCTGAAGCCGGAGTACATCTTGGTCCCGGGTGCCGCTCTCCGAAATCCACTCGACCAGATCCTGCCCTTCGACCCGAACCCGCTCGTGATGGCGGTGCCGAGATTGAAGTGAGGGTTCGCGCGTGACGACTCCTGTGCTGGTGATCGCCAGCCGCAACGCGAAGAAGGTGGGCGAGATCGCCGGCCTGCTGGCTGCTCATGACGTCACGGTCCAGAGCGTGGACAAGTTCGACGGTGTGCCCGACGTGGTCGAGGACGGCGAGACATTCGCAGAAAACGCAGCCCTGAAGGCGACTCAGACGGCACGAGTCCTTTGTCAGTGGACCCTGGGCGAGGACAGCGGCCTGTGCGTCGATGCACTCGACGGCGGACCCGGAATCCGCTCGGCCCGTTTCAGCGGCGAGGATGCCGACGACCTGGACAACAACCGGCTGTTGATCCAACGGCTGCGGGACGTGCCCCAGCAGCAGCGGGGTGCCTGTTACGTCTGCCACGTCGCAGTGTCGGATCCGGCCGGTGAGGTGCGATTGAGCGTCGAGGCAACCTGCCGGGGCCGGATTGTCGATCAGGCTCGTGGCGAGAACGGGTTTGGCTACGATCCGCACTTCCTGTTGCGCGAGTACCACCTCACGTTCGGCGAACTCGCACCGGTGGTCAAGCAGTACCTCAGCCATCGGGCGCGTGCCTTCGCGCGGTTGATACCCGAACTGGTCGGCCTGCTGAGTGGTTAGACCGTGACGCGGCGGGTCTCGGGGACCAGGGCGTCGAGCACACCGTTGACGAAATCGGGGCTGCGGGCGTCGCCGAACGTCTTGGCCAGTTCGACGGCCTCATCGAGTATCACTCGAAAGGGGACGTCACTGTAGAGCAGTTCCCAGGTGGCGAGCCTGATGATATTGCGGTCGGTACCGGCCATGCGGTCCAGCGACCAGTTGTCGGAGTGCGATTGGATGCGGGTGTCGAGATCGGCCCGACGGGTCGAGACTCCCTTGACGATCTGTCCGGCGAAGGCCCGCAGTTCGGGATCGTCGACCTCGTGGTCGAGGAATTCGACGAGAGCGGCGGGTGGCATGTCGGGGTTGATGTCGACCTGGTAGAGCGCCTGCAGAGCGGCTTCGCGGGCACGTCGTCGCCTGGGATCGGCTCGGTCTTCAGTCACCTCGACCTCCTCCTCGCTCTCCTCGCTCTCCTCGCTCTCCTCGCTCTCCTCGCTCTCCTCGCTCTCCTCGCTCTCCTCGCTCTCCTCGCTCTCCTCG
>Ga0310123_10000403_pt1 | contig 38577 bp, 30 predicted proteins | sample CB6_AW_1057_MG_FD_203505 | JGI IMG/M metagenome (GOLD analysis project Ga0310123, IMG submission 203505) | Marine microbial communities from Western Arctic Ocean, Canada - CB6_AW_1057 | ecosystem: Environmental > Aquatic > Marine > Oceanic | place: Canada: Western Arctic Ocean | collected... | reverse complement strand
AGGCGTAATGATTCCAACCAAAGGATTCCTTGATCGCCAGAACAAGGTCAAATCCGTACTGAACATCCTTCGGAACCGAAAAATTGAAATCGTAAGGAAATACGGCATGGCCTTCAAACTCTTCGTTCCAAGACCCCACGACGTAAATGGGGGCAGGTAGGAGTGTTGTTCCTTGTAGTTGCGCCCATTCGTGTCTGATGTATTCTTTTATGTGGAACTGTTGCATGCGTTTCATGAAATCGGCATAGTGGCGACGGCCAATCTGGAGAGTGGGATGCCCTGGTTTGGCGAAACCAGGAGCGAGATTGGGAATCACGAGAATTGGTCGTCCGGTATATCTATTTCTGAGAGCGTTAAACGCACTATAAGTTTGTCTCAATATTTTGAGTTGATTCTCGATGTAGAGGTCAGACATTGAGAGCGTTTCCTCGAAACCCTTCTTGAGATTCGAGGCATGATGGTAAATGTAGATGGCATCGAAGGCAATGGCTCGTTGAAGACGGTCGTTAGGAATAACTCCGCTGGGTGATAGGAGTATTTCCTCTCCAACTAAATAAGGAGTCGTTCCATAGACTTCCGCGAACCGTTTGCGCGCTGCTGTAACGAGTGTTTCTACCGCGCGAAATTCCCTTGAATAGACTGGGAAGTGTCCCCATGTATGCGTGCCGAAAATAAAGACGACTGGACGACCGTCCAAAGTAAAGATTCGTGCAGGGCTATCATCACGCACTTCGCAGAGAAATCGTGCCATATTTTCGAAATCTCGAAGAATGAGAGCTTCGACGGTAGCAGAGGAAAAATCAATGCGCTCGTTCAATAGCGGAAGTGCGATTGTGCTCTCATAAAGTAACGCAACGTATCGAGTATCGACATTTGAGGCATTCAAAAAACCTCTCCGATAATTTATCTGGTTATGTTTGTTTTTATTATTGGGAATCCAGCTCAGCGCATCAACAGTTATTCCGAACTCGTTTTTTAGGTTGTTGAACGTGGTTTCCATTTCAGGATCAAAAGAACGATAATTTCCACCTTTCAAGCGGCAGGTCTGTGATCCTGGTGGACGGACTTCTCGGTTATACCATCCATAATGCCATGCAATAGTGATCGGGCGAGTCCAGGTCGATGGAGAATTGTTCTTAGGTGGATTGTCCTTATAAAAATTAAGGGAGTGTATGACGGAGTCAACCGAAGGATTATTGACAGAGGCTCGACCAAACACATCCAAGCGGTAATCAAAAGAGTTCGATGGTGCTAAGGAGAATCCACGTTGACTGAATCGCGCAGCCCGGACAATCTTCTCATCTGCTTGTCCGACGCGACCGTCGCCATTGATGTCTGCGATATACGGTGGAAGTAAAATTGGTGTGTCTTGTGACTGGAGCCCTTGCGACGCAGCTCCGGCAATAGCCGCCGTTCCAACACGAACAAAATTCCGACGAGACAACGTCGAGAGCGATTGCTGTCTAGATTTCGCTGTTGGTGGATGTGATTTCATGATTCTTGGTTCGTGGTGAGAACAATGATGATCAAAAGTCTCTTAAAGTGTCCCGTGTTTGTCTGAAAAAAGTGAACTGTTTCCCTGATCGCATTCTCTGGTCGTAGCAATTGAAGTCGCGCTCGAGGAAAATGTAAACTGGCGTCAAGACAGACTTTGTTGTGACGGGGCTTGCAATTTGTCTCTTTGGTAATTGAATGACCATTCATTAAGTCGCGGTTGTTCTGTGGAACGGCACATTCAGCTAAAGCAGACGCTGATAGTGCTGAGACAAGAGCATACTCTAACGGTGAGGCTGGGTTTTATAGGATGTTCCTGATTCTCTTGTTTGCTTAGGATATTGGAAAAAGTTCTAGTTGCTCGAAGTCAGAGAGTAATCCGTTAGGATCACTCATTACGAATGATGAAAAGGGGAGGACTGATGTCTGAGATGCTACAGGTAAAAAATCAAATCTGGCTTGCGTGCGTTGCTCTTGTCGTGACAATTGCATGTGGTGGAGGAGGCACAACGGAGACTGAAGGAGAATCGGATATGTCTTCTTCCGGTTTCGTAAATGATTTCGAGTCACGGATGGTTCTTAATCCAAATCCCGAAGTTATCACCCAATGGGCCGACCTGCCTGATGGCAGGACGTGGGGCTCGACAGCCGGTATCGATATTGGGCCGGATGGTCATGTTTGGGCGTATGACCGCTGTGGCGCCAATGGTCTGGATGGTGGCTGCGAGTCAAATCCTACCGTCGATCCGATTCTTAAGTTTGACCGCAATACGGGAGACGTGCTGGCGAGCTTCGGTGCTGGTTTGTTCGTACTGCCGCATGGGCTACATGTTGATGATGATGGCAACGTCTGGGTCACTGACTCGCAAGGTAATGAGGCCGAAACAAAGGGTCACCAAGTCATCAAATTTAGTCCTGATGGTGAAGTCTTGCTGAGACTTGGGGAGGCAGGAAAACCGGGAAGTGAACCCGGTCAGTTGAACGAGCCGTGCGATGTGATTACTGCGTCTAATGGGGACATTTTTGTTTCTGATGGTCATAGCGGCCAGAACCCTGATCCACCTGAAGGAAGGACAGGACGCATTGTTAAGTATGACAGCGAAGGTAATTTCATTAAAGAGTGGGGCGAAATCGGTTTTAGACCAGGTCAGTTCAGAACTCCTCACGCGCTAGAGTTTGATTCGCAGGGGCGCCTGTTCGTTGCTGATCGTGGAAATCATCGAATTCAGATCTTTGACCAGGAAGGTAATTTGCTGGACATTTATCACCAGTTCAGTCGTATTAGTGGTTTGTTCATTACTGACGATGACACGCTTTATGCCATCGATTCAGAGTCAAGCACAAACAATCATCCAGGTTGGCTCACGGGAGTCCGAATAGGGTCAGCAAATGAAGACAGGGTAACTGGGTTTATTCCGCCACATGCTCACGAAACGCGTGTACGTCAAGGGGTCGCGGGAGAAGGTGTGGCCGTTGACGGTGATGGAAACGTTTATGCGGCCGAGGGACCTGGCTCCCGTCCGACGGCGGGAGGAGGACTTACCAAATATGTGATCCAGTAGTCCCGCGTAAATTCACTCGATGATTAGTCGGTATCACCACCTATTGCGGTGGAACCGGCATTGTTGAGGTGAGCTCTAAAGTGGCACTGTGGTTACGGATTTTGAAGGCCAGGAAAGAGTTTTCAGTTTTCTGGGGCGGGTTGGTGAAACAGTGCAAGAAAGCTCGGTTGGTCCTAGGGGTTATGGGCCAGTCCAGAGGCGTTGATTTCGCACGTTAGTTTAAGCACCAATTTGGGTGGCTGGTGCTCGTGTTCATATTCATTGTGTGGCATCGTCTTGTGAGTATTCGCAAACAATCCGACGTGACATGACGCCTACGCAGCTGTGCCAGATTTGTGGCGGACAAGGACGTTCGTGGTTGGAACGTCTGTCTCGACGGATGGTACGTTGTGAGAGCTGCGATTTTTCGTGGGTGGTTGAGGGCGTTAGTCGCAGTGCTCATGGCTCGACAATTTATGAAGATGACGAGACTGTTTTTGAAGACGGTGTTGACTATTATCTCGACGATACAGCAAAAGAAGCCGCACGGGACAAGCTCGAGTGGGTGAAGAGATTTGTTCGTCCAGGCGGAGCTGTACTCGACGTTGGTTCAAATGTCGGTATGTTTGCGTCTGTCGCTCAGACCGAATTCGATGTAGTGGGAATTGAACCGAGTCGAACGGCTGCAGACTTGGCTCGTAGCCGCTATGGTGCACCTGTCGAAGTTGGATCCATCTATGAACATCGGTCGGATTTTGTTGGGCGATTCGATGCTGTGACTCTGTTTGACGTTTTTGAGCACTTACCCGATGGCAAGCAAGCGTTAAGGCAATGCCTTAAGTATCTGGCCCCTGACGGTCATCTCTTTCTGTCAACCCCGAACAAAAGCAGCTGGATGGCCCGATTAGCTGGTAGGCATTGGCACTATATTGACTTAAAGGAACATATTGCCCTCTACAACAGATTTAATTTGACGAAGCTTGTTAATGGAGTGGGTTTCCGCCTCGTTGGTACTCGGACGATTGGACGACGATATCGTTGTTCTTATATCGAACGGCGGCTTCGATTTCTTGGAAGAGGAAGTATGTTTTTGCGTCTGATCCATCTTTGTGCGCTCCCGTTACTGCTGTTTCCAGGACGACGAATCCCTATTCACCTAGGCGACGTGTTGGGCATAGTTGTACGTAGAGATTCATAGTAGGGATAGACAAGTTGACGAGTTGAAGAGCAGTGAAACTGTGATCGTAATTGGTACCGAAAAATGCAGAGATTAAGAGAAAGAATTGGCGATGACGCCGGCTCCACAGTATCTCCTACCGTAACCGTTGTGTTACCTGCTCACAATGAGGAGATAGCTCTTAGGGAATTGGTGCCAAGAATATGCCAGGTGTTGGAGAAGGGTTCATTTGAGATAATTGTGGTTGATGATGGGAGTACAGACGGGACATGGTCGATTATCAAGGAGTTGCGCAAAAGCCGAGAGGAACTCAGAGGTGTTCGTCTGACAAGGAATTTTGGTCATCAAGCCGCAATTCTCGCTGGACTGTCCAACGCACGTGGCCAGGTCGTAATAATGATGGATTCTGATGGACAACATCCTCCAGAGGCAATTACGGATTTTCTTCGGCACTGGGAAGAGGGAAGCGAGATCGTTCAAGGGGTAAGAGTGAGCAATGATGATGAAGGTTTTCTCAAGCGCTGGACATCTCGAGTGTTCTACAGGCTGTTATCAATTTCTGGTGGGCCGTCCATTCCCGTCGGCGCGGCTGACTTTCGATTACTTGGGCGCCCAGTGATTCAAGTAGTCCTCGATAGTGTAGGGTCAATGATTTTCTTGCGTGGATTGATTCCGTGGTTGGGTTATCCGACTAAATACGTGCGGTTTACAGCAGCATCCCGAATGGGTGGTCAGACTAGCTATACCTGGCCACGGATGATGAAGTTTTCACTCGACGGGTTGCTTAGTTTTTCGATCGTCCCGCTTCGTGCCACCTTGTTGTTAGGTTTTGTTGTTGCGACCTTCTCGTTCGTCTATCTGATGATTGTTTTGATCGCATGGATTACATCCAGTGACCTGGTGACTGGTTGGGCGTCCGTTATGGGGTTGCTGTCGCTACTTGGTGGAATCCAACTCGTGACGATCGGTGTGCTTGGTGAATATGTTGGCCGGCTTTTTTTGTCAAATCTTAAGCGACCACATTTCGTTATTCGTGAGAAGTTGTGAGCGTAGTCTTCGGGTTCCTGCGAGAAAGTCCGAGTACAACAATGAGCGCGACGCGGAATAGACTTAAACAATAACCCGCATAGAGACTCATCGGGCTGAACTCAAAAATAACGTGGTGCTGTCCTGGTGCCAATTTAACGCCTTGATGAGCAATGTTCACTCGTTGAATGGGCTGGTAGCTATTTCCGATCCGTACTTTCCAGCCAGGATAGTGAGCCTCGCTCAGAATGAGAAATCCTCCATGCATCGTAGTGGCGGTGATATCGATAACACCGTCACTGATCTCATTGAATTTGACATCCTGGTAGCCGGTATCAAAACGAGTATGTCTGCTCGGAATGAATTTCGAGCGTTCAGTGACTGCCATCAGAGAGGGGTCGAAACGTTGACCGTTGGGAAGGCGGGACGTTCTGAGGGTAGTCCTTATTTGGTCGGAATTAAGTTCGAGTAGTTCGTTGACAATCCACGCGCGTGGTCGAGCCCGGAGATTCTCGAACACGGTAAATCCAGTTTCCCTCGAATGGTTTTCTTCGGTATTGCGGTCGGTCAATCGAGACGTGCGAAACATGGTCAGTTTTTTCCAGCGTTCGCTGTCACGAAGATAGAGCCCGCGCAACGTCTGTGGATATTCGATACCGTTTCGGTCTATCAAAGTAATGCGGTTAATTTGAACCCATCCATAAAGATTCGGAACGCTAATTAGCAGCCGCTGGGCACGCATTGATGAAGGGACCGGGAGAGTGAATAGTTGTTCAAAAGGAACTTCTTCATCTGGGTCATTAAAATTTGTTAGCAGCTCATGCTTAGCTCGTCTGCGAACATCAGGATCGATAAGACTCTCGTCGGCAATATTAATACCAGCCATTAGCGGGTGATGATGTCGTTCTCCATTTGTACCGACTAGTGTCATTGTTCCGACATGTGAGCCCTGTGCTTGGTCTTCGGAACATCGAAGGTGTCCGACCAAGGCGATGTCGGTGATTGGGAACTCCGCTGGTAACCAGAGAGAGAGCGACGCGGGATTGGAATGACCGCAATTCGGATCTCCGATTTCTAGGTTTAATTTCTCTTTCGCCCATGTAAGGTCATTGGAATCAAACGTTTCTGAGACGGTTATGTCTTCATCTCTGACCACGATATTACGAACTGCGAGGACGTCGAGGGAGACGTCCTCGGAGGCCAGCACATGAGGATCGACAGAACCGTTTGTCTCCATTCGAGCGAGTTCTTCATGGTGACCCAAAAGCATTGGTCCATATCCGCCAGCATCAGGAACCTGCCACAAGCGTGAGAAGGTCCCCGGAGAAATTGCATCTCGATGATTTCCACCGATCGCTAACATTCGCTGGTTGTTTTCCGACAGAGCTCCAGCTAAACGTTTGGTATGAATACTGGGTTCCGTGGCTTGTCTGGGTATAACGATCGAGTGTAGGCCTGTAGCTGATACATGAAAGTACTGGCTGTTCATTAGATCCACCACGATTAGAGAAATCAATGCGAACACCCAGATTGGAGAATGTCGACGGAAGTAAATCCTCCGACAGATCGCGATGGTCAACCCTGCGATAAGTAGCTGTATACATATGGAATCATTAAGTGGTCCAGGAAATCCCCATTCAGTAAGTCCCTTTGGTTCAAAATTAAAAGCTTCAGGGGTAAGAATAAGAGCTGTAGAGATCACTGCCAATACTAAGCCGAGCGCGGTGGTCGAAAATTTGACAGAGGATGCCGGGAGCGTTCCCTTGACAGCTTCGGAAAGGCCAAGTCCGGCAAGGACAGCGAGGCCGAAAGCCGCGAGATAGAGATGACGGGATGCGATACGAAATTTATCGTAAAGGGGTACGCTTTCGAAAATAAGTCCAGCGAGTGGGGTGGAATCTCCCATTCCGATTAGGATGGCAAAGACGCTGATGCAGGTCCAGAAGGCTATTCGCCAGGAATGTAGCATTCTCGACATCGTGGCGGTGGCGAGCACAAGCGTCCCAAGACCGACGTATGTTGGCGCTTCCCGTCCATCGTGACTTAATGTCGGAAGAAATGTAGAAAGAAATGCCATGCCATCATTGGAATGGCTTATGAACTGTGAAAAACTTACCGACTGCCTAGCGATGTGTTCACTTGCTTCTGCGAGTGGGAGCAGCTTGACTGCTCCTAAGAGTCCGCCGATGGTAAACATCATCAATAAGGAAAAAAAATATGAGCGCTTCATTTTCTGGGCTAATCCGCCTGTCAGGCCGTAAAGGCCAGAAATGTAGACTGTCATTATTGTCGCTTGAGGGTGACCAGCGAGTATGCAGTTGCCCAAGGCAAGTGCCCCGAGCGCGGTCCAGCGGTGATTCCTCGAGGTTAATAGCTTTTCGACAGCTAAGATGCTCAGTGGTAGCCAGACGAACACGTGCAATGTAGCCATGTGTGGCACACGTTCCATCAAGGCTTCCGAGAGGCCAAACGCGATGCCTGAAAACAACGCTGCTCCGATCGAACGGGTTAATATAAAAACGTATGCATAAGTTCCCGCGGCGGCTACAACAAAAGCAGAGATTGCGAACGCTGTCCAAGAGTCAATCCAACGTGCAAAGAGAAAGAGGGGATATGAAGTTGAATCTCCAGGATCGGCGAAAGCTGGAAAACCGCCAAATTCGTATGTTGACCAGGTCGTAACAGGCGAAAGAAAAATTGGCAGATAGTATTCGTAAAGATCTGATTCCGCTAGGTAGCTCCCTGTGATCAGTGGTTGACTGAATGTCCAGCTGAACAGAAGGAGAAAGCCCAGGACTACGGTTATAAAATGAACTAACAAGGAAGTTCCCCCTGATAGCCGACTATGCGTCTCGTTAGGGGATCGATGCCCTGGCATGGTGCGCTCGTTGTAAATTGGCGAAATGTGGCAACAGCAAGATTCAGCGACTGGAATATTACAAGAAATGTCGTTTTTTCGCGACTGAGGACCGTGACCAGCGATTGCGAAGTGGTAACTAATAATAGAAGAGACGCGGTTAATAGCGACCGATCGATCACGTCACTTCTGGCTGGTGCTCATTTGACTGAGTGAAGGGGAAAAATCGAATGGTGACAGTTCTTGGCGGAGAACGAGTTCGGGTTGGTGATTCGGCCTTGCCTTTCTGTTTGCGGGACGCTGAAGGGCATATTCATCGACTCTCCGATTATCAGGGTGCATGGTTATTTCTTGTTTTTCATCGACATTTACGTTGACTACCCTGCCGACGGCACCTCCAGCAGTTGCAGGAGGTTCATAGCTCACTTGTTAAGCTCAACGTAAAAGTGGTCGTACTTAGTTTCGAGAATCTCGCAACCATTCGGCACTATGTCTCCGAGACAAAATGCAAATGGCCTGTGGTCTCCGATCAGAATCGAGAGCTTTATCATGGATACGGAATGGGACCGGCAAGATTAAGACATTTGTGGGGGCTATCTACTTGGACTGCATATCTGAGGGAATTTCGAAAAGGGATGATTCCGAGAATTCCGGTAGCTGACACGTTTCAGCAAGGTGGCGATGTATTGATCGATGCGAATGGAATTGTCCAATCTATCTATGTTGGCGAAGGTCCAGGCGACCGACCGGCAGTTGGCGACGTTATTGCAGTGCGGCGGACCATGAAGTGAAACCCGTGGAATCGATGTTTGTGTTGGCAGGTCCAATCGTTTTTGAGTGGATCATTGAATGTGGCAACGTCGGTATAACTGAAAGTAATTGTCCCTATACAGCGTTAAGCGAATGTTGGTTGGGGAGCTTGCATCGGGAAAGCATGGTGATGCGCTGAATCCATATAAAATTTTGTGCGATTATCGATAATGAACGAATGAATGTTGTGGTTCAGGAGTTGTCCCCAGTCGGAGTTGAAAGGATGGACCTGGACAACCAGATTGTTTTCTCTAAAGAACTGGCGTCCTTCGCTTGCCCACTTGAAGATTGAACCGGAGAGATTAGATTTATTGCCGATCCCTTCTGACTGGAGGTCTTTGACAACAGTTGATGACCGGAGACCTATAGGACAGCAGGTAACGATTCTTGAGCGCGGTGGCGTTGTGCTGAGGACTGAGAGGGCCGAGTCGATTGTGTCCGCGTGTCGCGCTCCAGTTGGGTGGGATACTGCATATTCGTCAATATTTCCGGTGTCCGGCAGCACTATGAGGTGTTTTACTTTCAGAAAGCAGCAAAGCTAGCTCGTTGGTCGATATTTGATTCACAGAAGGAAATTATGTGGAAATAATGGTGTTTACCTCGTCCCGTGTAGCTGGCACATATGTTGGTGCACTGGTAGCAGTGAGAGATAGGGTAACAATCGGCAAGTAAGAAAGCTTGAAGTGCCTTAGCGGCACGTTGTGTTGCGACAGGAGTGAACTCATGAAGTAATTCATAAGCGATAGTGCGGGACTACCACACTACGAATCAAGAGTTGTTGATTGCTTGGAGGCCTTGCTCTTTTTCGATTAGGAGTGGCCCCGTTGCGCCGCATGAAAGTGAGGCGGTCAACCTATTATAGAAGATGCGCTGTCAGTGTCTTTGAATCAGCCAAACCGATTGACGGTTCACATTTTTTGTCCGTCATTCGCTAGCGGCGTGATGCGTGAAAGCTAAGAGGTGTCACGATGAACTTGTGGCTGACGCCGTTTCGACCGTTTAAGGGTTTTTGCCGTTTTAGGTGGTTCGTCGCTTCCTGGATTGTTGCGATGAGCAAGTTTCACCTCAACGTCAGCTTCTATCGACGAATGGTCTTTTTGAGGCACAAAGTTCTCAGCTGGCTGATCTTCAATGCCTGCCCACTGCTTAAGACGGTGTTTCCAGACGGCGAGGGCAGCTTTCATTCGAGTGGGATCAATTGATCCTTGAACACGGGCTCCTTCTTCGAGAACGAGTGTGTTAGCGACGATCCGTCCATCAACGGACCCTCCAGATCTGACCTCTACTTTTTCGGTTCCGATAAGCGTGCCTTTGGAGTGACCGAGGACCGTTATAGATTGAGCGAATAGTTCGCCCGATACATTTGCTTTACGACCGAGAGCTAAACCGTGCTTTGGTATGGCAATTTGACCTTCGAAGCTGCCCTCTATAATTACGTGTTCTTCGGCTGTCAGATTGCCCCGTATCCGAATAGTTCGTCCTAACGAAGTCACGTCTTCAGGAACATTTAGCTGGTTTTGTGGCAAGGATTTCTCTCTCTATATGATCGGCTGTGAGAATGAGAAGGCAGGTTTCCAAATCGTATCGGGTCTTGGTTAGATTTGCTGGAGCGGGAGACGGGGGTCGAACCCGCGACTTTCAGCTTGGGAAGCTGACACTCTACCACTGAGTTACTCCCGCCTTTCTTTCATCAACGAATTCTAGCGGGCTCGTAACATAATTGGAAAGTAGCCCTGACACCTTTGGAGAATTGTCTATACAGAGTATTTCACGTAAGGAGAATTCTTGGACAATCTAGTCCTATTTGTGTTGGCACCGAGTCCAGCGAGAAATGGGACGCCAGCCAGTGCTGTGCAGCTCTGATACTCACCGTGTTCGAATGAAATCAAGGACTTCGTCTCTTCTTTCCTCCATAAGAGATTGGTTTGTGGCTTCAAGGTTCAGACGTATCAGTGGCTCGGTATTTGACTGTCTGACGTTGAAGTGCCAAGAGTCGTATTCAACGGATATGCCGTCCATTCGAAAGACCTCTGCGTCTCTGTATTTGAAAGCAAGGCCTTCGATCGTCTCTCTCACGGCGTCCATATTGGGCATTTCCGTGTTAATTTCACCAGAGATGAAGTACTTTGCGCGGAGTGGAGAGAGAAGTTGAGTTAGCGTCTGTTGCCGAATCGACATTAACTCAAGCAGTAGCAATACTGGGATGAATCCATTGTCGGCAAAATAGTTCTCTCGAAAATAGTAATGCCCAGTAACTTCTCCTCCAAAGACAGCGTCTTCTTTCCGCATGCGTCTCTTGAAAAAAGCGTGACCGACACGGTTCATAAGAGCCGTACCACCGAATGACGACACAATATCTGAAACAGCTCGACTAGCCCTCACGTCGTAGAGGACTGTCGCAGCGGACTCTTTACGAAGAAAACTCTCGGCCAGTAGGGCAGTAATAAAGTCTCCCGGCACGAATTCACCGTCTCCATCAATAAAAAAGCAACGGTCCGCGTCACCATCCCATGCGATGCCGGCGTCTGCATTGTGCGCTCGAACAGTACCGATTAAGTCACGGCGGTTTTCTTCTATTAGAGGATTTGCTTCGTGGCTCGGGAAAGAGCCATCTATTTCGAAGCACAGTCTTGTAGTCTTGCAGGGCAGAAGGCTAAAAAGAATTGGCGCGATGAGACCGGCCATTCCACTGCCGGCATCGAGAATTAGAGAAAACGGCTTCACAAGCGCTGGGTCGATAAACGAAGCAACATGCTCAATGTAAGGAGCCATAATATTTTCTGTGCAGTAATTCCCACGCATCTTTCCCGTTGGCGGAATGTGCCCTGCAATAATCATGTCTCGAATGTCAGAGATTCCGTCATCACCGTTCAGCGGAAGAGCATGTTGCCGAACTAACTTCATACCGTTGTATTGTTTCGGATTATGGGACGCCGTGATTTGCGCGCCACCATCGAATTGGTTTTTAGCTACACCGTAATAAAGCATGTCGGTGGCAATCAGGCCGAAATCGACAACGTCCGCACCTTGAGCTCGTGCTCCACGAATAAAAGCGTCGGCGAGCTCAACAGAAGAGAGCCGCATGTCCCGTCCAACAGCCACTCGTTCCGCTTTTAGATAAGCAACAAACGCGCGACCTATCTGTTCGGCGGCCTCCGCCGTTATTTGTTCGGGATAGATACCTCGAATGTCGTAGGCTTTAAAGATTTCTGGGCTATTGATGGCTGACATCTTAAATTTTTATAGAGGTCTTGATAGAGATCGGCTTATTGAGAGGAAATATCGATTCGCTGTTTCGTCAATTAAGGACCTGTGCCTACGGTGGAATATGGCGCTACGATGGAGTCATCGCCGAGAACAACACCGGGGCCAAGTACGGAATGAAGGCCTATCTTGCAATGGTGTCCGATTATAGCGCCTCTCACGGTGGCTGAGCTTTCGACGACGACATTGTTCCAGAGGACGGCATCCTCAATGACCGCATCTTCTCCGACAACTGTTGACCGGCCAATCACACTCATTGGTCTGATCTGGGCGCCAGTCTGAATCTTAGAACCCTCCCCAATAAAACAAGGTGGTATCAATTGCGCCCCTGGTTCTATCGTGACATTTGTGCTGATCACCGGTTTGTCAAGACTAGCGTCGAGGAACGGAAATGCTTTGCATAGGCCGGTCATAATGTCTCGGTGAGCTTGCAGATATGTTGCCGGGGTTCCGATGTCTAGCCAGTATCCATTCGAATGGAAAGCAATGAACGTGTCATTGTGCTCAACGAGAGATGGGAAATACTCCCGTTCAATGGAGTACGCAGTGCCTGAGGGAATTCGATCGAAAGTGGTCGGTTCCAGTATATAGATGCCCGCATTAATTGATTTACAGGCTGTTATGTCTGGGGTGGGTTTTTCGAGAAACCGAATAACGTTACCAGCCGAGTCGGTTTCAACCACTCCGTATTGAGAAGGGTCTTTCACAGGGGTAAGAACGATTGTTGCCTGAGCCTTCCTCTTTTTGTGAAAACGAAGTGCTTCAGCTAGGTCGACGTTAGTTAGGACGTCTCCATTAAAGACAATCGTTGTGCCCGAAAGTTGCGGTGCAGCGAATTTAACTGCACCACCAGTCCCACGTGGATCTGGCTCGATGAGGTATTTTATCGGGAGACCAGTTTCAGCGCCGTTACCTATTCTTTCTCGAATTCGGTCAGGCTTGTAGTTGAGGCTAAGAATTACCTCATTTACATCCGGTAGTTTCTTCAGTAAATCGATCTGGTGATATACGATGGGCCGATCGAAGATCGGAACAATAGGCTTGGGTGTGTTCAACGTAAGAGGGCGTAAGCGAGTCCCGAAACCACCTGCAAGTAGTACAGCTTTCATTGCCGTTGATCATACCTTGCCATTTTGGTGTTAGGCGAAGGCAATGTACAATGGACACGGCCAGAGGCGGAAAGCTATGGAGCCTCCGATAAACCTACCGAACACCTTAACTCTTTCGAGGATTTTTCTCGTTCCACTCTTAGTGGTTGTTTTGCTGACGAAATTTGAGGCAGAACTTCTGTTTGGGGTGCCGAAGGATTTTGTTGGAGCCGCGATCTTTGGTTTCGCGGCTTTCACTGATGGTTTGGATGGCTATCTTGCTCGTCGCAGAAACGAAATCACGCAACTTGGACAATTAATGGACCCACTTGCGGACAAATTGCTCATTACGGCTGCTCTTGTTTCGCTTGTGCAAATGGGCATAGTCGAAACTTGGATGGTTGCGATCATTCTAGGTCGTGAGCTAGCAATTACTGTCCTTCGAAGTATTGCTCACGGTCGGGGTGTAACGATTCCTTCCTCGAAGCTTGGCAAGTGCAAGATGGCGTTTCAGGTTGGGGCGATTTTGTTGCTAATTCTCGGAAATCAATATTGGTTGTTTAAGGTTCTGGGACAGGTAGGGTTGTGGTTCGTTTTGGTGTTTGCATTGACCTCGGCGGTTGGTTACTATCGCCGGTTCAACCGTGTCCTAGAGGGCAATAAAGCGGTGGAACTTTAAAATACGAGAGTCCATCGCGTTCGTTCTGAGTAGATTGGCTGGCCGGCGAGAGATTCTAAGCACCTACGTAGTTCGGATTGTTCAGGAGTTGCCAGGTTGGCGTTTTTGTGTTGGCGAACAACGAACGTCTCGAAACCACGGTAAGCGGTTGTTACACTATTTTCCGGTGTGTCTTTGTCTTGGTCGTTGAAAGACTAGGTATTTTTACTAGGTGCGCCCTTATTTTTTACCGGTCGTCCATTGGTACTGTCTTTTTTAGTTGTTCGATTTGTTCGGTTGCTTCTTCTAAGAACTCCGTTTCCGGGTACTCGTCAATAAGTCGCTCGAACATTGGGAGTGCCTCTTGTACGTTGTTGACTGAGGCAAGTGCTCCGGCGAGGTAGAAGTAGACTTGATCCCGTCTCGTATAGCCTGGATCGTCGTCTAGAATTTCCCAAAAACGATCGATAGCTCCAGGGAAATATTCGTTTCGGTAGTAGAAGCGACCAACAATAAAACTCGCTTCACTCAGCCTATCGCGCGCTTCCCTTAGATTCGTACGCACCTCGGATAGCAATTCCTCGGTGACTCCTGTAGCAAAATCACTATTGGAGACAGACAGCTCAATGAATCGTTCGAATTCTTGAATGGCTTGCCGAGTTTCTGTTTGGTCGCGGGAGGGGCCTCGCATTTGACGAAAATAGACGACCCCAACGCGGTGTTGCGCTTGTGCTGAAAGTGGGTGAGAAGGATAAAGTCGGAGGAATTCCTGAAGTTCGCTTAGCGCCGCCAGATAGCTGCCCATGGTGCCTTCGTTAATGTTGGTGTCGATTACCCCGAGACGGGCATCGGCGCGCAATAGGCTCTGAGGATAGTTGTCACGAATTTGCACGAAATATTCTCGTGCGCGTGACCAATTCTCTTCTGTCATTGCGGTTTCGGCTCGGTCAAACAATAGACGGTCAGCGTCCGCCGTCGCCGGAGTGATTTCAATAACTGGGGGACCGCATCCAGAAAAAGTCAACACTAGAAGGCTAGCCACGACAAGATTAACGTCGAGTCTAATCCTGAGGAATTCCTGAGATTTTAGACTGTTGAATAAATATTTTTTAGCCATTGATACTCTGCCTGAATGCCTCGTTCAAGTGTCACAGTTGGTTGAAAATCAAGGTCGTTTGCCGCCAAGGTTGTATCCGCGAATGTATCGCGCATGTCTCCTTTTTGAGGAGCTTCTCGGTTCAGAACTGGAATCTGTCCGGTGCATTGCTTCATGATCTCTAATACAACGTTAATCGAAACTCTCGAACCACCACCAATGTTATAGATGCGTCCAGGAACACCTTTCTGACTGGCGGCTATTGTTGAACTAACTGCATCTTCGACGAACGTGAAGTCCCGTGTCTGGTTGCCATCACCGTACAAATGGATAGGCTCACCGTTCAGCAGTGCAGAGAGAAACCGATTGAACGCCATGTCAGGGCGTTGGCGTGGGCCGTATACGGTGAAATAACGAAGGGATACTACGGGTACTCCATAATTGGCATGATAGAGGTTGCACAGGTGCTCGGCGGCTAGTTTCGTGACACCGTAGGGGGAGATGGGTTTCGGGAGATCGATTTCCTTCATGGGAATGTTCGCTGCACTGCCATATACAGAGGAGCTCGAAGCGTAAACTAACCGGCTCAAAGGAGTTGAAACACACGCCTCCAAGAGGATTTGAGTTGCCTCAATGTTAGCTCGTGAATAAAGTTCGAAACTCGCACCCCAGCTAGGTCTTACGCCTGGTTGTCCCGCAAGGTGAAAAACGTGTGTTACGCCCCGCAGCAATGTCGACCATTCCGCATTTCGAATCGTCGTTTTGAAGAAATCAAAATCCTTTCGTGACTTGAGCGAAGCCAAGTTGGCGGATTTGAGGTGCTCCGGATAATAGTCAGTGAAACAATCGATCCCAACAACTTGGTGGCCGTTTTCGAGTAGCCGCTCAGCGAGATGAGACCCAATAAACCCTGCAACGCCGGTGACCAGCGCTCTCATGACAGCATCGCTCGTATATTCTCTGGAAGCCGGGATGGTCTGCCAGAATGGCCAGTCGCGGCGTGAAGAGTCTCGCCGGTAGCTAAAATCAACTCATCCTGACTTCTTAGGAGTTCGTATTTGAACTCAATGCGAACGGGGGAGTGCATCCGTCCTCGTGTCAACACTGTGAGTTTGTCGTCATAATGTGCTGGGTGAAGGAACCGGCAGTTAGCTTCAATAACGGGTAGAAAAATTCCGTCTTGCTCCATCTTTCGATAATTTCCTCCAACCGTGCGGAGTAATTCGCATCGCGCTACCTCAAACCATACGAAATAGTTGGCATAATATGCCACTCCCATTTTGTCAGTTTCTGCGTAGCGAACTCGTAGCTGGCAGCTGGCTGATGGCAACACTAGGCCTTAGGATCGCAGAACTTCTGCGTTGATCAGGGCAGCTTTTCGGAGTTCACGTGTAGCCACTGACGGTTGATGTTTCCCAAAGATCGAGGAAGCAGCGACTATGATTTCGGCGCCAGCAGCGACTGTTTCACCAACGTTCTCTATGTTGATGCCTCCGTCGATCTCGACAGCCGCATCGCTCCCAGCATCGTCAAGAAGTCTTCTAGCGTCTCGAATCCGATTTGTACTCCCGGGAATGAATGTCTGTCCTGCGAAGCCAGGGTTTACGGACATAACTACGACAAAATCAAGTTGATCAACTACCCACTCAAGGGCACTTAAGGGTGTCGAAGGGTTCAGGGCAACGCCCGCTTTGGCTCCGAGCCCTCGAATTGAACTCAGAGTTCGATGTAGATGCGGTGATGCCTCGAGGTGAACCGAAATCATCGAAGCGCCTGCCTCAACGAACGCAGCGATATGACGTTCTGGCTCGAGAATCATTAAATGGACATCCAAAGGGATCGTGGCGACCTGTTTTAGGGCACGCACGATCGGAATTCCGAGGGAAAGGTTAGGTACGAATCTACCGTCCATTACGTCAATGTGGACCAAATCTGCCCCTCCCTTCTCGATGGAAGAAATTTCGCTCCCGAGGTTCGTTAAATTGGCTGCAAGGATGGACGGTGCGATTCTGAGAGTATTTGTGGGCATCATCAACGACTAACTTCGAGTGAAATAGATCGGCTCGGCGAGATTTGAAAGCCCGCTTGAGGGGCTTGACGAAGGACGACACCGACGGGAATACCCGGATAGGGATGGTCTGCAACGATCGTTACACGAAACCCTCTCGTTCGAAGTTTGCTGGCTGCTTCCGTTCCATTTACTCCGATCAGATTTGGCATGACGTAGGTTCGTCCGCTCTGACCTCGATTTACCAAGAGCGACATCGTTTCTTGGTTTCCCAGCGATAATGTTTCTTGTGCTACTACGATGTTGGCAGGATACCGGTTCGATTGGATCTCTGAAACGGTTCTGAGTGCGAGGTCCTTTTGTGACAACGTTTGTTTGGCGCCCTGTTCAGATTCACCAACAAGGATGGGAAAGGCTGAAAACTTAGAGCCCGAGCTGAGCCACAGTTTGACGCTTCTACGCCTTCGTGTCGTTGCTCCTGCGCTTGGGTCCTGCACAGTTACACGACCGGCTTCAATAGATGGGTCGATCTGGCGAAGAGGGTCGATGCGAAGTTGCAGTCCTACAGCTGACAATGTTGCTCTTGCCTCTTGGACTGTCTGCCCTCTTAAATCTGGAGTTGAAATCTCTCGAGTTCGAATGGCAATTTGAAGTCCCGCTATAGCAGAGAGTCCGCCAGTCACTGCCAGAGAGGCTAAGAGTACGGTTACTTTGATAGCTGTCAGGAGTCGCTTGCGAAGCCTCATCTTTGAAATGCAGTGTAGCGGATGGAGATTCTAGGCACAAAGGATCAATAGCAGACTGCTTTGATTTAAATTGCTTGACGCTGCATTACAACGCCGAAAAATGCCTGCAGGTTGTGTCGAAATGGGAAAGTTTTGAAGTGATGACGGTCGTTGATAAAGCAGGCGAGAATAGGGTCAGTAGGCCGGGTAACACTGAAATCGGAATGCTCACCGAGAAAGCGGCGGACTACATGTTCGTTTTCTTCGGGTTCACTTGAGCAGGTGGTGTATACGAGGAAACCTCCCGGTCGAATTACTGAGGCAGCATTACTAATTATCTTTACCTGGCGCTGAGAAAGCGATATGAGTTCGTTCGGAGCATAGCGCCATTTGATGTCAGGGTTACTTCTAAGTGTTCCGAGTCCTGAGCAAGGAACGTCGACGAGAACGCTGTCGAAAATTTGAGGGAATGGTAAAGGTTCTGCTGCGTCTAGACGGACTAGTCTCACATTTTTAGTTTTGCACCGGACGATTGTGGATTGAAGTACGTCGATTCTAGGCGTCCTTAGGTCAGTTGCCACAATTAACCCTTGGTCGCACATAGCACCTGAAACTCCAACTGTCTTATTTCCTGGAGAAGCGCAAAGGTCAAGAATTCGACTGTTGGCCGTGGTTGGCACAAGTTTGGTCACGAGTTGGGCTGCTTCATCCTGAAGCAATAGTTGGCCTTCTTTGGCAGAGGACGTTTCAAATGGCGGAGCCCCACCGGTTACAGTGAGGGCATCAGGACACCAGCGCGCTTTCCGAGTGAGGACTTGTTGTGCCGCTAACCGCTGAGATAGGTCTTTTCGATTTCCAAGCAACCGGTTTGTGTGAATAGTGACTGGCGAGGGTTCATTGTTGAACAGAGCCCATTTTTTTGCGGCTTCAAAACCGTGTCTGTTTAACCATCTTTCAACCAGCCATTTTGGATGTGAGAGTGTGGTACTTAGGAATTCCAATGCTACAAGGTGGTTTTGGTCGGTATTCAGTGCGTCGGGCGGGGTCGGAAGTCGAATCGATTTATGACATCGAATCAATGCTCGAAGTACTCCGTTGATAAATTTGTCTGCACCAGTCCCTGCAACCTCTCGGCTTAGTTCTACAGCGTCATTAACTGCAGCGTGGATTGGTACTCGATCAAGAAAATGACACTGAAAAACAGCCGCACGCAGTAAATCCAGCACAACGGGGTCGATCGCTTCAATCGGACGGCTCGAAACTTGACTAAGCAGGTAATCGATTACTCCACGCTGACGAAGAGTGCCGGCAGCAATCGCACGTGTGAGGGTCCGGTCCCGAGGATCGATAAGATGTTTACGGGCTTCCTCGAGACCGGCCCCAAGTGTCTTGTTTGTGGTGTGTACATCCCTGAGGATTCTGTGGGCCCATCGCCGAGCAGATGCAATCATAATTTGTCCTTACTAAAGGCTAGACCCGCGGTCCACCGGCAGCCTGTAAGAAATGCTCGAAGAGGGAGTTTGCGTTTGCCCTCACGTTGGATCTCCGTAACGCAGAGAGCACTGTTTTCTCCTGCAGAGACAACTAATGAGTCTTCCCGGGCTTCAATAATTTCACCCGGCATAAAAGTACCGGATATGCCTGTTCGAGTTGCAGGCAGTATTTGGCTCTGGAAAATGATGTAGCGAATTCCTTTAAGAAAGGCGTAAGCGTTCGGCCAATCGTGAAGTGCCCGTATCTGGTTATGAATGTCTCTGGCCGGATTATTCCAGTCAATTAAGCCGTCACTGTAGCGGAGTCGCGGTGCAAAAGATGCCGAGTTGTGGTTTTGCTCAATTTCTGTTTCCTGGTTTTGTTCTATGACTGCAAGTGTGTCGTGAAGTAATTTGGCTCCAAGGTTTGCAAGAGCACATTCCGTTTTCGAGCTGGTATCATTTCGACCAATTTTTAATGAGCTGTGAGCCAACATAGGACCAGCATCCATCTCATTGACTAGGCGAATAATGGTGACACCTGTGACGGATTCTCCAGCCATGATCGCACGTTGAATAGGCGCCGCACCTCGATATTTAGGAAGGAGTGATGCGTGGACATTGATTGTTCCGTGTCTGGGAATTGTAAGAAGCGGGTCGGGTAGGAATTTACCGTACGCGACCACGACGCCGATATCTGCTCCATAATCCAAGATAGATCGCTGAACAGAGTCATCTTTTAGCGTGGTTGGTTGAATTACTGGAATGCTTTTCTCAAGTGCTAATTTCTTCACCGCTGGCGATCCGATGATTTTTCCACGACCGTGAGGTTTGTCCGTTTGAGTGACGACGGCGGTCACTTCGTGTTCGGAGTCGATGAGATGCTGTAGAGAAGGCACAGCAAAAGCGGGTGTGCCGTAGAAGAGAATTTTCATCATTTACCTGTTCGTCTCAATATTCTGGTCTTTTGGATAAGAAATTAACGTTGAAGACTTGTCAGCCGGTCCGTATGAAATTCGCCATTCAAAGGGACAAGTTCGTGTTGGAGAATTCCAGCTAGAAGGCCTGTTTCGTCTAACGTTAGACTGTTACCGGTTCTATCAAGGGGGCGAACGACGACATGTGTGGAGCGATGTGCCTGAGCATTAAGCCCCGGCAGATTCAAGCACCCTTCGTTCGCCAGTTGAAGGCCGTCTCCTGACAACAAAGTCGGATTAGTAAAAATGATCAAGACGTCAGAATCCCGACCAGCTAATGGATCGGCCAATAATACCCGCAAGGGTACCCCATTTGTGGTGCAGCGAGCCCGACTCCTTGAGCGGGATACTTGGTATCGGCCACGTCTTCAATCAACTCTTTGATTGAAGAAACGTCTGCAAACAATTCTTCGGATCTTTGATGGAGTACTTTCGCGCCGTAGCGTAGAACAGGCCGGATCATGCCACCATTCTATTTCTTAAAGTGAAGATGTCGACGAGGGTAGCCTCACTGTAACAGGTTTGAGAGTAACGACATTCCGGTGTGTCACCGGATGGAGCCTTTGAGAAATTGTCGCAGGAACGAATCCGACTCTTCTGTTCGACTGAGTGTGTTGGTTTCGTGATGATTGCGTTGTACGTGGAAAAATGCAGCGAAAAGCCATGGCATGGAAATGAAAGTAAAGAACAGGGACGGTCTACTGTGTAAGTGAGGTTGGAGTTCAAAGTGGAAAGAAGTGGTTGGTCGTGAGTCAGAGAATCGGAACCTGTGCGGAAACTGATGGGGCATAAAACGTAGTCTTGTACCGATTTGACCTGCTGTTCAAGTAGTGGTTTCGGGCTCTCGCAGGCCTTGTACTGGCATGTTAAAGTGTCTGGAAGTCACTAGATTACTGTATGCGTGACAAGAAACTCTACTTTTATGACGATATCGCAGATCGATTCGACACTATTGCCAATTCTTATGATCTCCAATGTCGATTACATTTAGTGTTCGACGAATTGCTCGGTGAAGTGAAGTTGTCGAATTTAGATTTGCTAGACGTAGGATGCGGCACTGGCTGGTTTAGCCAACGCGCGAAACGGCAGGGTGCGAATGTCACGTCGCTCGATATCGGGACAAGACTTCTTGCGAAGGCGCGTAAGAAATGCGACTCGCATCCCGTGGCCGGAGATGCGTGCTTGTTGCCCTTTCCGGATGAAACGTTTGACATAGTGATTTCGTCGGAATGTATAGAGCATACGCTCGACCCGCGTCGTGCGGTCACTGAGATAAAGCGGGTTACAAAGGTCGGAGGGATTTTTGTGGTGACGACTCCGAATCGAGTTTGGCGATTTTCAGCCACGGTCGCGGAATTTCTCAAGCTCCGTCCATACGAGGGATATGAACACTGGCTTGGGTGGCGAGAGATGCGGCGGTTACTTAAACACCATGGAGTGGGGATTGTTGAGATGCGTGGGTTTCATTTGGTGCCGCCACTCTTTCCTTGGATGTGGCCAATTCTTAGAAGGTTTGATGGTCTTGGAAGAATATTAGGTCCAATAATGCTTAATATGGCTGTGTCGGCTCGGAAATAGACTCATTCGTCCGTTTTACGTAAGGGGAAAGGGTATTCATTTTCGAGACGGATTCGGCCAGAAATGGATATTGATTTCCGCACATGATCTTTAGCCTTCGTCCAACCCTTCGACTAAGCGACGCGCTGCGGCATTTTTTTCTGCGGTTTGCTAACGCATTTCACCGTTGGGTTCATCCGAACTATGCGGAAGAACAGGCGCTGCTGAAACGCACAATTGCTGCTGCGGAGACCGTGGCACGTGACCAGAGAAGTTTGGTCGGACAAGTGAGTACATTATCTGGGCAGGTTAAGAATCAGTCGAATCAAATCCGGTCCGTGGAAACTAATCTGCGATCCCTGGGAAGTGAGATACGCTGGTTTCGAAGGGAGATAAAGACTCACAACAGATTACAGGCCCAGATCTTAAAAGGCTCGAAATTGAATTTGGAATATGGTTTGGCAGAGGCACGTGTGTCTCGGCGTATGACACGAGCAATGAGTAAGACGGGTCCAATCGTAGTCGGCCCGTGGACAGGGGAAGTCGGTTTTGAGCTTTTATATTGGATTCCTTTTGTCAGGTGGTTGATAGAGAAATATCGAATCGAATCTAATCGACTTATCGTCGTTTCTCGAGGTGGCGCAGGTAGTTGGTATGGTTCGAATTTTGGGCATCATTTTGACATTCTGTCTTTACTTTCGCCTGAGAAATTTGCTTCTGAAGTAAGCCGATTGCCGTTGAAGCAGCAGAAGGTTACGGCCTTTGACCGCCACCTCGTGAAACTAGCCTTGCGCAATTTCGGATCAAAACAGATTTCTTGCTTGCATCCTACTTTGATGTACGGTTTGTTCCATTCCTACTGGAAACGAAAAGTTACGTTTAACAGGGTTGATGCTTTTACCTCTCATTCAATAATCCCTGAAGCCCCCAAGGAATTCGTGCCTGAGGGACTTCCAGAGGAATTCATTGCTGTGCGGTTTTATTTTAGTGACTGCTTTCCAGATACACCGTCTAATCGAACCTTTATATCTGAAGTTCTCGGGATGCTCGCCAGAAAAAGTTTCGTGGTTCTATTGAATACGGGCTATCGAATTGATGACCATGAAGACTTTGAGACAGCGAGGTCGGACAATGTTCTGACACTCAAGGGATCAATGCCTGCAAGTAAGAATCTTGCCGTGCAAAGTGCGGTTATAAGCCGGGCTCGCGCGTTTGTCGGTACGTACGGTGGTTACTCTTATCTCGCTCCGTTGTCCGGTATAGATGCGCTGGCCTTCTATTCAGAGAAGACTTTCTTTAACCATCACTTGGAGTATGCGCAGAGAGTCTTTGGCGAACTAGGGACGGCGTCGCTTATTCCGCTGGATATTAAGAAACGACATCTTATAGGTCTTGTTGTTGGAAATTTAATGGATTCATCGGCACGTGATTTGAGACAAACGAAGAATGAGGATGTTCGTTCCGAGCAACACGCGGACCCGGAATTGTCTCGGTGAAGATCCTCTTTTCAGTTAGAAATTTTTGGTTCGTCAGGTTTTACGACACTGTCTTACGTCGGCTCGCCGAAAACGGTCATTCGATTCACATTTTGGCTGAGCAGGATGTTGACCACGAAAGAGCAGCGGAATGGAACGTAAACGCTGAGCGTTTATCCAAGGAGTTTCCCAAGATCACCTATGGCTGGGTGTCCCAGTCACCAGATCCATGGATCGATTTTGCGAAATATCTTCGACTGTCTCTTGATTACTTGTGGTTTCTTTCCCCGATACACGACGATGCACAAATCCTCCGACGTCGAGCGGCCGAACGTACTCCAGAATCTTTTGTGCGGTTTCTCGAGATTCCTGTTATTGGCACAGCTGCTGGACGGACGATTCTCGCCAGTGTTCTTAGATTCCTAGAACTGGCCGTTCCTGTCGACCAGATATTACTGAGTCTTATTTCTGAGCATCGACCTGATGTCACTATTTTTACTCCACTCATAACCAAGGGTTCTGGTCAATTTGATCTTCTCAGGGCTTCGCAGTGCTTTGGTTCTCCAACCATATTGGCGGTGGGGAGTTGGGACCATTTATCGAGCAAAGCAATGATTAGAACAGCCCCAGATCATGTGTTGGTCTGGAATGAGACGCAAAGAAAGGAAGCTGTTGAACTCCATGGGATCGAGTCCGGTCGAATTCTAGTCACTGGAGCTCAGTGTTTTGATAAATGGTTCGCTCAACGGCCAAGCAAATCTGAAGAGGCATTTAAGGAGATTGTCGGACTTCGTCGGGACCGTGGGTTTATCCTTTATGCGTGCTCCGCTCTGTTTGATGGAAGCCCACGTGAATCAGAGTTCGTTTTGAAATGGTTGCGCGCTATCAGAGGGAGTAAACATGAGAGAGTCAGGAATATTGGTGTCCTTATTCGACCGCATCCAAAACGTGGTTTTGAGTGGGACAATGTAGATTTTAATGACCTGGAAAACGTAGTTCTTTGGCCACGAAAGACTTCCGCTCTAGATGAACCTATAAGTCAAAGTGAATACTTCGATTCGATGTGTTTTGCAAAAATAGTTATTGGATTGAATACGAGTTCCTTACTTGAGGCTGGAATTATTGGACGTTCCGTGCACACAATTCTATTGCCAGAGTTCAGAGATAATCAGGAAGGCACGATTCATTTTCGTTATCTTTTAGATGGTGGGCTGCTGGAGTTCGGAAGGACACTTGATGAGCACATCGATCGACTGGACGAAAGTCTTAGAGCAGGGGGCTTAAGTATTCGTGCAAAAGCATTTATCGAGAAATTTGTTCGTCCGAGAGGAGTTCAACAAGAGGCAACTTCTCTTGTTGTCGAGGCGGTCGAATCAATAGGTGGCAAGGGCAGGATTTCTCCAAAGGTTGCACGTTGGTGGTATCGGATCTTTCGACCTGCGTTGTATCCGTTTGCAGTTAGGCTCAGTGGTACTCTACTTGAGAGACGTGCTGTGCTTAGGAAGCATCGGAGGAAACAAAAGCAGATTCAGCGCGAAAGAGAACGTTCCCAGAAGCATGCGGAGAAAATTCGTAGACTGGGGAAGAAAAGGGAAGACCGTGACGAGCGGTTACGAACTCTCAAACTTAGAAAAGAGGAGATCAAATCGAGCCAACGGAGTTTTAAGCTAGATGTGAAGGCGAGAAAAATTGCGGCCTGGAGAGCCTCGAAGAGAAAGGCTCATTTTCGCCAAAGATTGACGTCCATTTGGCGACGCGTGTTTGGCGGAAGAGACTGTGCTTAGCGATGTCTAGGTTCTTCGACCTGTTAGTTGGCTCTCCTTTATAGACAATGAAGATTCTTTTTCTTGTTAGACATTTCTCTTATCTACGAAACTTCGAGTCTGCAATCTCGCTGTTAGCGAGTCGAGGGCATGCTGTTCATGTGTCGGCTGATAGGGAGGAGAACCTTGGCGGGAAAGAGATGGTCGAGCGATTGGCTTCTCAGTCAGACAGTATTACGGTTGGTCGCACTCCCCGAAGAGTGGCAGGGGCTTGGGATGATCTAGCAGTTCGACTGCGGCTTGGCGTTGACTATATAAGGTTCTTGGCACCCAGATACGACGATACAGTGTGGCTTCGACAGCGCGCGAGAACCAGAGCTCCATTGCCAATTGTTCTTTTAATGAAGTTTCGTCCAATGCGCGGACGGTTAGGTCGCAGGCTATCATCCCGCTTTCTTCGATTTCTTGAGTCAGGACTTCCTCAGGATGAGGCGATTTACAGATTCATTCACGATCAATCTCCAGACGTTACGTTGATAACTCCACTGGTCGATCTAGGGTCGCCGCAAGTCGAACATTTATCAAGCGCGAAAGCGCAAGGCTTGAGGACGATGTTATGTGTGGGCAGCTGGGATCATCTCTCGAGCAAGTCTTTGCTTCGACAGATTCCTGATCGTGTGACTGTTTGGAATGAAATCCAGAAGCGTGAGGCCGTTGAGCTTCACGGAGTGCCCAGTGATCGTGTCGTAGTGACGGGAGCGCAATGTTACGACCAATGGTTCGGTCGGCGACCGACGCGGTCACGTAAAGAGTTTTGTGATCGTGTCGGTTTAGATTCTGACAAAGCATTTGTCACTTATGTGTGTTCCTCTTTGTTTAGGGGGACAGCGAATGAGGCACGCTTTGTAGAAGAATGGGTCCAACGCATTCGTTCGTCAAAGGATCCGAGCTTAAAGAATATTGGCATTTTGATTCGACCACATCCTGCTCGGATCGATGAATGGCAAGGCTCTGAGATTTCAGCGTTCAGGGATGTCGTGATGTGGGGGTCTCACCCAGTCGATCGGGTCGGTAAAGAGGATTATTTTGACTCACTTTATCACTGTGTTGCTGTGATAGGTCTAAATACGAGTGCACTTCTGGAAGCGGCAGTGGTCGGTCGACCCGTTCATACTGTAATCCTTCCTGAAATTTCGAGGGCTAATCAAGAAGGTACGATCCACTTTCACTATTTGCTCAGTGTTAACGGTGGACTTTTACATGTCGGCCGAACGTTTGATGCGCATTTGGAGTTGTTGTCTAAGTCGGTAGGGGGAGCGAGATCGGAGCGAAGTAGGTTGTTTGTTGAAGGCTTTATTCGACCATTCGGAGTTGATGAATCGTCTACTCCGAGATTTGTTGATGCGATTGAAGAATTAGCTCGACAACCTGTCCCAGAACGAATCGGATCACCGTGGTTTTGGAGAATCGCACGTTCTTTCCTTTATCCGTGGGTCCTTCTGCTATTTGCCAACGTACAGACCCGCCACTGGAGGAAAGATGTTCGATATAGGTTTCGACGTGGTTTGCGGAATCGAAAGAAGCGTTTCTGGTTACGCCTCCGCCATGCGGCAGCTTCTCATCTCAAAGCATGGGATAAGGACATTCAGAAAGACTACCCGAGTAATTCGCCGCTTATGCCAAAACTTGGGCGAAAGAGACAACCGGCAAAAGAGTTGGTTGGACAGAACTTTCCGGAGGCCCTTGAAATCAAGGAACGGGTTACACGGCTTGGTCGCTCGAAACGTACTGTTGTCGTCGGCCCGTGGTTGTCGGAAACCGGGTTCGAGCTTCTTTATTGGATCCCGTTTGTCGCATGGGCAAAAGCTTACGCGAATATGGCTGATGCTAGATTAGTCGTGGTGTCCCGTGGTGGCGTAGGGTCATGGTATCGGCACATCACCACGAATTACCAAGATATCTTAAGCCTTTACACGCCAAATGAATTCCGCGAGCGGAACGAAGAGCGAATATTGTCTCAGCGAGGCAAGTTAAAGCACTTAGAGATTACCGATCTCGATAGAGAGATCGTTTCACGAGTGGGCTTTACCATAGGTGATAGCGACGTTGAAATGCTTCATCCATGGATGATGTACCGTCTCTTTGATCGATTTTGGCGACAGGAGGCTCCGATGACCCTCGTGGAGGCGTTTACTAGTTACCAAACACTTCCACCTGTGGGGCCAGGGGATATCTTGACGCACCTTCCTGATGATTATGTTGCAGCAAAATTCTACGCAAACAGTGCTTTGCCAGATACGGAGGCAAATCGTGCTTTTATTAATGTCGTTTTAGATAACCTTGTGCAAGCGCAGGACGTTGTGCTCCTCAATACGCCCGATCGTTATGACGACCATATGGATTTTGCACCTTCTGTCAGAAATCGATTGCATCGAATTGATCACTTGATGACTCCAATGAACAACCTTGACATACAGACAAGAGTGATCAGTGGCGCGAAAGCGTTCGTCGGAACTTACGGAGGATTCTCTTACTTGGCGCCGCTTAGCCGTGTGGGTGCGGTGGCTTATTACTCGCATCCGACGGGGTTTCGCTTTGATCACTTGGAAATAGCACAGCGTGTGTTTTCGTCTCTAGACGGTGGTTCGTTTGTACCTCTCCACGTGAAGGATACCGAAATGTTGAGGTATGGGGTCGGTTCCAAGGAGTCCTCTATTAAAGTTCCATTCGGACCGGTTGAGTAGCGATGAGGGTTTTGTTCTTCGCTCGCCATTTCATGTACTTCCGTAACTTCGAATCAGCTATAGAACTTCTTGCGAGGAACGGAGCGAGCGTTCATCTCGTGGCTGATAGGGAAGAGGGACATGGGGGACTGGAATTAGTTCGGCGCCTGTCGGACTCGTACGAAGCGATTTCTTTCGGCTATGCCCCTGACTGCGAGAAAGATACGTGGACTGTTCTTGCTCGAAAGCTTCGTCTAGGGATTGACGCATTTCGTTTTTGTGGCTCGATTTATGACTCGATGCCAGTGCTACGTGAACGAGCCTACGAGCGTGCACCGTTACTTGCATTATGGCTGATGACTTTGCCGGCGCGACGGATGTCGGCCTGGATTCTTCGAGTTCTTGAGGCGGCTATTCCACGTTTTGCCACATTGGATCGATTTATCGCTGAACACAGGGCTGACGTTGTTCTCGTTACGCCGCTTATCGACATTGGCTCTGAGCAACTTGATCATCTCCGAAGTGCGAAGCGTCTTGGTGTCCCGACGGCGTTATGTGTATGGAGTTGGGACCATCTGTCTAGTAAAGCGCTGTTGCGAGAATTCCCAGATCGTCTTTTTGTCTGGAATGACACTCAGCGTGAAGAGGCAGTGTCGATGCATCTTGTGCCAGAGGGAAGAGTGATTGTGACGGGCGCGCAGTGTTTCGATAAATGGTTCGATCGCAAGCCAAGTGTGTCTCGGGAGGAGTTCAGTCGATTAGTTGGGCTACCGACAAGCGTCCCGTATTTGCTTTACGTCTGTTCCGCTCTCTTTAAGGGAAGTCCTTCAGAAGCTGATTTTGTCAAGCGTTGGGTTTCTCTTGTTCGAGGCAGTGGAGATGGCAAAGTCGCTGGCGTGCCAATCTTGATACGACCGCATCCGCAACGTCTGTACGAATGGAGCCACAACGACCTTGACGGATTTCGAGATGTCGTCCTTGCCGGAAATAATCCGTTGACCACGGAAACAAGAAATTCCTATTTTGATGCCCTACACTACTGCATTGGTGTTGTTGGCCTGAATACAAGCGCACTAGTGGAGGCGTCCATCGCGGACCATCCTGTCCATACGATTCTTTTGCCGGAGTTTAGAGGAAACCAAAAAGGCACCTTGCACTTTCAATATCTTATGACGGTTGGTGGAGGGATGCTGCATGTGGCTCAAGATGTAGAGTCTCACTTGCACCAACTGTCTGACACAATTCACAGTCGGACAAACAATAAGAATCGTGGTTTTGTTGATGCGTTTATTCGGCCATTCGGACGTGACAAACAATCAACACCCATATTTGTAGCTGCCGTTGAACGACTAGCCAGTGAAGGCGAGAGACCTAAGGAAAAGGCATCGCGATGGGCATCGTTGCTTCGCCCTGTAGTGAGTGGGCTACGGACATTAACAGAAACCACTTGGGGTAAACCTTTGGTGATGAATCCCTATATGGCGCGAAAGCACCGTGCGCGAGTGGCTAGAAAACGGGATAAGGAAAAGGCGCGGCGAGTAAAAAGACGCGCTCGAGTTCAACGAGTCATTAAAGAAGCGAGCAGGCGATTTGTAGGGCGAATGAGAGATTCTCTATTCCTCGCTCTTAAAGGGCTCATGCGTGCGGTCCGAAAAATATTCTTGACTCGTAACGGTTCGAATAATTCTTCAAGGTGAGGCCAGGTATGGAGAACAACTCCCTTTTTGGTAATGGACGTTGTTGCATTCTTGCAGAGGTTGGAAATACCCATGAGGGTAGCTTGGGGCTCGCGCATTCGTTTATTGATGCGGTCGCGAAGGCTGGTGCGGATGGCGTTAAGTTTCAGACTCATATTGCAGAAGCCGAGAGCACAGCCTTGGAACCGTTTCGCGTGAAATTTGGCACACAAGATCGCACGCGTTATGACTATTGGAAACGTATGGAATTCTCTGAAAATCAATGGAGGGAATTGGCTCGACATGCGCGAGAACGCGGACTGCTCTTCGTGAGCTCACCATTCTCTATAGAAGCAGTTGATTTGTTGGAACGTGTTGAAGTGCCAGTCTGGAAGATAGCATCGGGTGAAGCGGCGGACTCAATGCTTCTCGACCGGGTGCTTCAGACTGGACTTCCCGTGTTGGTGTCTACGGGGCTAATCAGTCTTGAGGAACTTGATGGGATTGTCTCCAGGATAAAGATGTCCGGCGGTTTAGTCGGAGTTCTTCAATGTACGACGATGTATCCATGTCCACCAGAAAGGATTGGGCTTAACTTGATCGAGTTCTTTCGAAATAGGTACCACTGCTCAGTAGGTCTATCTGATCATTCCGGCACGATCTTCCCGGGGCTAGCTGCAGCAAGCATCAGAGCGGATATTCTGGAAGTCCATGTCACGTTGAGCCGAGAAATGTTCGGTCCGGATATTCCCGCGTCAGTTACGACGGACGAATTACGCCAGTTAGTCGAAGGCGTCCGATTTATTGAAGCTATGCTTGACTCCCCAGTCGTTCAAGACGCGAGCACAGACGAGGTTCGAGCGCTTAGGCAATTGTTTACGAAGAGTGTGGTTGCATCGCGCTTCTTAAAGAGTGGCACTGTACTCGAGACAAGTCACCTTTCGACGAAGAAGCCAGGCGGCGGATTCCCACCAGAAGCAATGAATAGGTTAGTCGGTCGACGTATTTGCTGCGATGTTGAATTAGATACCGTTCTAAAAGCAGAGCATCTCGAAGTTAATGAGGAATGAAGAGAAACAGTGTGTACGAAATGGTTTTCGAGAGTGCTTCATGTGTTCAAGATAGTGTTTTCGAGACTTTCACTGGTTTGAGTTAAATCTCGACGGAATGGACATAGCTACACTATGGCGTGATTGTATTTTCGCCTTGTTACGTATTGTCGAACGAGGGAGATTTTAGTTCTTTGAGGCGGTCGACACGGGTATAGGGCGAAGACCTAATTTTACTGGTGTAGTGAGTTGGAGCCGTGATGTTAGCTTGACCAATGAGTTCGTTGGGAAGTCTTCAAACGGTAGATGAATTGGTAAATACAACGGTTTGTGGGGAAGGGGGTTGTAGTGAAATTTAGTCGAGCGATGAAGTTTGTGTTGTCCTTCTTGATTCTGTTTTGTGTGCTCTCGGTGACTAGTGTCGCTCTTGCGGTTGTGTTTTTCGGGAATTCTCCGCCCGTTGGAGAGAATAGCGTCCTGTGGTTGCGAATTCCAGATGGGTTGTCGGAGCATGGAGCTGACGATCTTTTCGCACGTGTCCTTGGAAACCAGTGGACCGTAGGTTCTGTAGTCGGTGCCCTTCAGAAGGCGAAGGTCGACGAAAGGATTTCGGCAGTGGTCGTAGTTCCATCGAGTGGTGGCACCTTATGGGGTAAGGTGCAAGAGATTCGCAGTGCCATCGGAGACTTTAAAACTTCAGGCAAGCCGATAGTTGCGTATTTGGAATCGGGTGGAGTGCAGGCCTACTACTTGGCAACGATCTGCGATGAGATCTTGATGACGCCTTCGAGTTCCCTCGACCTAATCGGCGTTGCTGCTTATGAATTGTTTTTGCGAGACGGTCTCGACAGACTAGGAATTGAAGCTGATGTATTGACAACTGGTGACTACAAGACTGCCTTTAACACCTATACCGAATCGACGCTTAGTCCTGCACATCGAGAAATGTCTGCATCGCTTAATCAAGAGTTTTTTGATCAGTTGGTTTCTGGTATCGCTAAGGAACGGGGGATGGACTATGAGATAGTTCAAGACCTCATAGATCGGGGACCGCTACTTGCCACTGAGGCTGAAAGAATTGGTCTGATTGATGGGCTCGTTTATGAAGATCAAATGATTCAAGGACTTGCTATTGGAGAGGAATATTCATCGATCGAGTTCGATGTTTACCAAGCTGTAAGCCGCGCCGATGTAGGACTTGAGGGAGGTCCAAAAGTCGCCGTTATTTATGTCGAAGGGACGATCGATCTTGGAAAAGGTGGGATCGATATTCAAGGCGGTCGAACCGTTGGGTCAGAGACCTTTGGCCACGCCATGAGACAGGCCCGTGACGATCCAACAATCCAGGCGATTATTCTTCGAATCGATAGCCCCGGGGGCTTAGCGGTCGCCGCGGATATTATGTGGAGAGAGATTACTTTGGCCCGTGAAGTGAAACCGGTAATAGCTTCAATGTCAGACGTTGCAGCGTCTGGGGGGTATTACATTGCCGCAGCCGCGGACGCAGTGGTTGCACAACCTGGCACTCTGACGGGGTCAATAGGTGCGTTTTCTGGAAAGTTCGTCGTCGAGAAACTTTTCAAGAAGATTGGTGTGGAGATGGAGACAGTTAAGAATGGAGCGGAAGCCGATTTGTTTTCGCCGGTTAGACCATTTTCTGACCGTGGTCGGATGAGGCTTCAGATGCTACTTGATGCGACTTATCGACGCTTTCTGGCGGTAGTGTCTGAGGGGCGCGGGCTCACTCTCGAGGCTGTGCATGAGATTGGGCAAGGCCGAGTGTGGACTGGAAGACAAGCCGTTGACAATGGCTTAGTAGATATATTGGGAGGTATGAACGAGGCGTTGGTTGTGGCGAAAGAACAAGCCAATATAGCAGTTTCCGAAAATGTAACCATCGTTTCGTTTCCACGACCCCAAAGTTTCTTTGAGCAAGTTAGTCGTTCGCTGAGTTTGATATCCAAAGGGGCTTATGGGAATTCGATTCAGCCCGGGTCGTTCGGTCTCGATGCGGCTATCTTGTCGCCGGTAAAGTTAATGCGTGAAGGCTCGGTGCTCCTCTTAATGCCAGATTTCGTTTGGCACTAATAGGTTTTGAAGGGAATAACGAGGCAGAATAAAGATGAGATGCTTTTTCTGTCATTGTAGTTCCAAATCCAATATAAAAAATTTATACATTTACAATGTTTGCGATTCCTGTGAACGAACTTTGGATTTATTCAAAGACGATACAATTCGCAAGAATATTGTTTCCTATGAAAAAACGTGAAAAAATTCCGGAGAACCCTTCCTATAGATAAGAAGTTGATTATCGTCTCGAAAACATAGAGAAGACTTATATTAAAGCCCGTTTAAATTACTTCATATTCAGGCTCGACTAAAAGCAGTGGAAAACAAGACTAGTTCAACAAAGGGTGTTCTAGTCTGGAGTGGGATGAGCGTCAGTAGTGGGAGCATGATTGTTTTGTGCAAGGCCGGTCGATCGTCACGCGATGATTGAACCTGTTCTTGTGCTTTTGTGGGTCACACTGGATCAAGAGCTTGTTCAAGTGCGGCAAGGTTGATGTCAATTTGAAGGCGCTCTTTGACTCGGGTCATGTATGCGCTGTAGAACTGGCCCTGGCGGGTAGATATCAGTTGGTCTCGAATAGCAGTTCGGTTTTCTTGAAAGTCGTCTTCGGAAGCTACTTCTCGCTCGACCAGATGAACGATCGACACGGTGTTTCCATTTTCAATCGCATCGCTAACTGTGCCAGGTTCCATTCGAAATGCTGTTGTTTCGACAGTTGCGTTAACTCCTACCTCTGGTAGTGGGGACCCGCGGGTTATGAGTTCGCTAGAACCGACGGTAAAGCCAGCTTCCTCCGCAGCCGAAACAAAGTCGTCACTACTTTGCAGAGCATTAGAAGCTTCGGTGGCTCGCTGCTTTGCGAGGGTTAATGACTTCTTTCTGATCACATCTTCTTCAACTTGGTCGCGGACCTCTTCAAGTGGCGGTACGTACGGGTCTTGTGTGGCTATTACGGTCACAAAGGCAGGGCCAGAGGGAGTCCTAATTGGTCCCGCGACTTCGCCTTGTTCCATCTGGAAGGCACGGGTAGACACTTCCTGAGCCAGTCCTAATCCAAGAATAGGTTCCCCCGGCGCAGCGAAGCCAGATTCCTGAAGCTCATAGCCACGCATCGTCGCGGCTTGTCGAAGGTCTTCGGGCGTTGAAATCTCAGCCGCGATGGCTTGAGCGAGCGATCGCGCTCTGGATTCAGCACGCTCTTGTTTTATGGTATTTGAAATGGAATCACGGACTTCATCGAGACTCTGCGTGACTTCCTGCTGCATATCGGTTAATTGGATCACGTGAAAACCGAATGCACTTTTGACGGGATCAGATATTTCACCGGACGTCATTGAAAATACAGCTTCTTCGAATTCCGGAACCATTCGACCCCGACCGAAGAGTCCCAGGTCGCCACCGTCCTCTGCTGTTCCCTCGTCATCGGAGTTCTCACGCGCCAATTGAGCGAAGTCGACGCCGCTGCGGGCTTGGGCGGCTAGTCCGGCCGCACGCAATTGCACATCGGCTTCCAACTGTTCATCGATGCGGAGAAGAATGTGACTAGCACGTACCTGTCCAGCAGTTCGATATTGAGAGATATTCGTGTTGTAGTACTGGCTAAGTTCCTCTTGGGTTGGAGTGATGCCATCCGAAATAGCTGACTCATCAATTAGTAGGAATTGGAGCCTCCGACGTTCTGGGATTTGATAGTTCGTAGATTCTGATTCGTATTGCAATTCGATGTCTTCGCCACTTGCTACTACTTCGTCACGATAGTCATTTGCGCGAAAGGCGACTACATCTACTTTGATCCGTTCATTTCGTCGTCGATGTTCGGCGGCAAGTTCAACCTCAGAGACGGAGACCCAGCCCGTGACGGCGGTTTGTAGGCGTTGAAGCAGAATGGATCTTCTAATGTCATCTTCAAATTGGTCAATCGAAATAGGTGGCGACTGTCGTTGCAATAATGTTCGGTATTGCTCTTCTCCAATGAAGCGGCCATCAATTTGCAAAGAAGGCAAGGTTACGATGCGTTCTCTGACCTCCGAATTACTGACTTTGAGACCTAGTCGTGTCGCTTCAGAGAGCGCCGCGTATTCATCGATTAATTGTTGAAGAATCTGACGATCTACACCTAATGAACGAAGTATGTCTTCACTTATGTCACCACCTGACTGAAGACGATACGCTTGCAATTGTTGCATGTAGACTTGGCGAAATTGTTGCAAACTGACCTCGTAATCACCAACTGTGGCGAGTACAGTTGGTGGTAGTTCATTATCGACTGCTGGACTCAGGCCAACGCCGGGGATGAGGGCAACAAAGGCAAGTACCACTAGCGCTAAAACCCACTTTAGCGAAGACTTGTGACGCCGCATTCTGTCGAGCATAGTCATAGTTAAACTCGTTCCCGCAATGTTTAAGATTAGCCAAGTTCGATTTTCATTGTATAGACAGAAATTCAATGCTGGCAAGTAGTTGTACACGGAATGAGCAAGAGTTCTGAGGTTTCTTTCGAACTGTCGGTCAATTCAACGGCCTAGCGTGTAGGAACAGGTTCTATAATACGTCGCATAGAAAGATTGAAGGCGTAGGGTTAGCTAGGAACGGCTATACGCCTATGCTTTCTCTTATTTCTTCGTGGTACGTATGCGCTGCACTGGCGATGCGTGGAATTCGTATGAATCGAACTTGAACTAGCTTCACAGTTACATCGACTATGAGAAGTAAAAGAATGTAGCTGGTTATTTTAGGTAGTTCAGTTTTCGCAACGGTGGTCGAAAGGCTTCGTGAACTGTTGAGGATTGAGAGATATTGAGGTTGAGTCTTCGTTCGTTGTTCTCATTTTTTTCTAACGATTTAGCGATTGATCTAGGAACTGCAAACACTTGCGTTTACGTGAGAGGCAAGGGGATCGTGGTGAATGAGCCGTCAATCGTGGCCATTGACAACGAAAGCAAGCGCACCTTGGCAGTTGGCAGAGAAGCGAAAGAGATGCTTGGTCGAACGCCCGGAAACATCAGCGCTATTTCCCCAATGAAGGAAGGCGTGATTGCCGATTTTGAACGTACGGAAAAGATGTTGACCTATTTCATTCAGAAGGCACACAACCGGACTATGCTTGTGAGGCCTCGGATCGTGATTGGGGTGCCATCCTCAATCACTCAAGTTGAGAAAAGGGCTGTCGAGGAGAGCGCGAGAAGAGCGAAAGCCGCTGAAGTGTACCTGGTCGAAGAGGCGATGGCTGCTGCACACGGTGCGGGAATGCCGATTGAAGAGCCAGGTGGCAATATGATTCTGGACATCGGCGGAGGTACGACGGATATAGCCGTTATATCTTTGGCTGGAATTGTTTATAGCAAAGCTGTTCGAGTTGCTGGCAATTCGATGGATGAGGCAATTATCAGATACATTAAGAAGACCTACAACTTGCTTATAGGTGAACGGACAGCCGAGCAAATTAAGATGCAGCTCGGTTCAGCTTACCCACTTGAGGAAAAATTGACCCTTGATATCAAGGGGCGTCACTTAATCGAAGGTTTGCCCAAGACGATTACAGTGACAGATGAAGAAATCAGAGAAGCTCTCGCAGAAACGGTTAGTGAGATCGTTTTGGCTGTTCGTGGTGCGCTCGAAAGTACACCGCCAGAGTTGTCGGCGGATATTGTTGATCGCGGAATTGTAATGACAGGGGGCGGGTCTATGCTCCGAAGCTTGGACAAGCGATTGCGCGAAGAAACTGGCTTGCCGATGGCTTTGGCAGAGGAACCACTTTCGTCCGTTGTGCTCGGAGCAGGGGAAATGTTGGACGATTTCGGACTGCTTCGAAAAGTCAAGTTAGGCTCGCGTTAACAGTTCATTTTCCGCCCAGTACATATTAGGTGGGACCGAGACAGATACGTGAATCGACGTCAACGTGCTCGTTACGTCGTGCTAGTTGTTCTTTTAGGTCATGTCGTTTTGATCTCCGCCCAGGTAGATTTGCGTGAGACTGGCTCTTCTCCGCTTGAAGTGGTCGCGTTTGGTGTGTTTTCGGAAGCACAGGCCCTGGTGAGTACTGGAATAAATGGGTTTCAGCGATCGTGGCGTCGATATGTAGCATTGCGTGACGTGGAGGTTGAGAATGGTGTGCTTCGTGAGCAGCTGTCCGAACTAACCTTTCGTCTGCAGCAAGAGCGATCGCTGACGAGTCGAACGGAGAGTCTCCAACGACTACTTGACCTTCGAAAGTCAATTCCGATTCGCACCCAGAGCGCGAGAGTGATTGGGGTGGATGCGACACCCTATTTTAGGATCGTGACAATCGATCGAGGGTCTAGTGACGGTGTGCGCTCTAATCTTGCGGTCGTCGCTCCAGAAGGAGTGGTCGGGCGGGTGATCGATCCAGTAAGTAGAAGGACTTCTAAGGTCCAATTGTTAATTGACCGAAATGCGGCGGCTGGGGCTAGGCTTGAGAGGACTCGAGTAGTTGGTGTAGTCAGTGCTGGCACGGGAGAGTCGCGTCTTTCTCTGAACTATGTTTCAAATTTTACGGATGTAATCGATGGAGATGTTGTTGTCACATCAGGTACCGATGGGATTTATCCAAAGGGTTTTGTCATCGGTCGTGTGACTTCTGCCGGTCGCAGTGATGGTCTGTACAAGAATATCCATATTCAACCAGAGGTAGACTTTTCGGGGCTTGAATATGTTCTGGTGGTGATGGTTGCACGAGGCGAAGACTTTTCGGACTCCTTAGAGAAGGGGGTCAGTCAGTGAATGCAGTTGTTATTGGCTTAGCCGTCACTATGGCGCTGATAGTGCAGACTGTCTTTGCAAAATTGATGGTTAGTGCCGTTGAAGTTGACATTCTTCTGGTGATTGTAGTGTTCACAGCCTTGTCAAGAGGTCCGATGTTTGGCTTTTGGACGGGAGTCACTGTTGGGTTTGTCGAGGATTTGCTATCAGGTGGAATCGTCGGCATTAGTGGATTGTCTAAGAGCCTGACGGGTTTTTGGGTAGGATGGTTGGATAGCCATCTTATTGCGACCGAGATTTGGGCGCGTGTTGTGATTCTAGCTGTAGCTAGCGTGTTTCACGGAGTTATCGTTTTTTGTGTGTATTGGTTGATGTTACTGCCTGAACCGACTTGGCATTGGCGGGATGTCGCCTTGCATGCGGTTGCCAATGCTCTTCTGGGTTTCGCGGTGATGGTCATTATTGAAAGATGGCCAAGTTTAATGAAGTTTATGAGAGGCCGACAGTCCGGTGGTATTGGTCGTCGATGGGGCATGAATTGACAGAAGATCGTTTTCGTTATTCAGAACGTCGACGAATGGAGCGCCTGATTGGGTTGGTTCAAGCAACGACGATTGTCAGTTTTGTAACACTTCTGTGCGGTTTTTGGAGCCTCCAAGTCGGAGATCATGAACGGTTGTTAGAGATAGCGGAAAATAACCATCAACGTCAGGTGTTGCTCCGAGCGCCGCGTGGTGTGGTGTTCGATCGCAACGGAAACGTTTTGGTTGAGAATCGATATTCATTGAACGTTTCGATTGTTCGAGAGGATGTTGAGAATTTAGCCGGAGTTGTTCGATTGCTTGCAGAAATCACTGGCATTGATGAATCAGCGATCAAGGATAATCTGGAAGGCGATCGGAAATCCCCACTGTTTCGTCCAACTGTCGTAATTCCTGATGCGTCATTGGCGCAGGTTTCTGCAGTAACAGCCCGCAAGATGGAACTCACGGGGGTAGTGATTGAGCATATACCGTCACGGTACTATCCTTCGGGCCACTTGGCGGCACATTCCATAGGTTATGTTGGAGAGATTACTGAGGAGCAACTTGGTACATCGAATGCACTGAGGATAAGACGAGGCGACATTGTTGGCCAGACAGGAATCGAGAAGGCTTACAACCAGCAGTTAATGGGCACCGATGGTGTGCGCCATGTTGTTGTCAATAGCGTTGGACGCGAGATTGGAACATTATCGGAAGTAGTGCCAATCGAAGGACAGCGAATCCAGTTGACACTTGACTACGACCTTCAAAAAGCAACAGAGGACGCGTTCGAGAACTCAGGATTTGATGGTGCTGCGGTAGTGCTG
>Ga0310123_10000402_pt1 | contig 38622 bp, 34 predicted proteins | sample CB6_AW_1057_MG_FD_203505 | JGI IMG/M metagenome (GOLD analysis project Ga0310123, IMG submission 203505) | Marine microbial communities from Western Arctic Ocean, Canada - CB6_AW_1057 | ecosystem: Environmental > Aquatic > Marine > Oceanic | place: Canada: Western Arctic Ocean | collected... | reverse complement strand
TCCAACGCAGCAGCCTGAGCTAAGGCCTCAATCGTTATCTGCTTAGCTTTGCCCTCGGCCGCGATTACAACGGCATCCGCCTCTCCCAAGGCTTGCTGACGCAATTGCTCGGCCTCTTGCGTACGCTGCTTCACCACAAAGGCCTGCCGCTCCACCTCTTGCTCCGCAATCTGCTTCTGTTCAATTACGTTTGCGTACTCGGGTGTGAACGTGATGTTGCGCAGCACGAACGCATCGAGCATCAAACCATTCTCCTCGAAAACGCCGCGCAGCTCGGATTGAATATCGCTTGAAAGCTCGTCTCGCCGGACGCCATAGATCTCCTGGATACCGTACCGTGCGGCGGTGTCGCGTGCAATGCCGCGCAGCTTGGGCCGAATCAGGCCATCAATATAGCGGTTCTGCCACGCGATATGCACCTCAACGACCTTGCTCGGATGGAGAGAGAAGATTACCGAGGCATCAATTCGCACCTCCTGGCCGTCGGCTGTGCGCGCGACTATAGAATCGTCTCCGGCTATCTGGCCCTCGCCTGCGGCCCCGGACATTGTGTAGGTCTGTTTCGCAATTGGATATGTCGTCACGCTTTCAAAAAACGGCACCACGAATCGCAACCCGGGCTGCAGGGCCTGCGGCCTGATGCCTTTTTGCTGCAGCGCACTTATGACTACGCCGCGCGCTTCGGGCTGTATGAATAGCAGTCCTTGGCTCACTGTTGAGAGTACCAGTGCCAGAGCCAGCGATCCGATCACGAGGGTGGCGAATGAGCGCGCCTGGCCGCCCCGGGCTACGCTGGCGCCCGCAAACAAAACGCTCCCAATCACCAGCAGCCATGACAGGCTGGCCAACATACTTACAAGATTAGCAACATTCATTTAATTATTCTCCCTTTTGTTTAATGCTGTGTCGATTATAACACGGCGATGACGCTATGCCTACTCATTTGCGGTAGAATTATGGTACCTAGACGTTGGATGTACCAATGCAATTCGAGGGTGTAGTCAAAATTAATGCGGTGCGAGAAAAGGTGTGGGCGTTTCTGATAGACCCGCATGCGGTCAGTCAATGTGCGCCGGGGATCAACGGCCTGGAGATCTTGGTCCCGAATAGTACGTTCCGTGCGAGGGTTGCGCTTGGATTGGGGTCGGTCAAGGCGAACTTCGTTATGGATGTCGAGTTCGTCGAGCTAGATGCTCCGACCCGCGCAAAGTTCAAAGCACATGGCCAAGCGCCTGGAAGCGCTGTAGACATGGTTAGCGAAATGATACTAGTGGAAGGCCCCAATGGCTCCACAGAACTGCAATGGACCACGGATGTCCATATTTTGGGCACTATCGCCAGCCTGGCTGCGCGTTTTGCGCCGAGCATCACAAAGAAGCTTACCGGAGAATTCTTTGAATGTGTCAAAAAGAATATCGAGACGTGATACTCACTGGAAACAATTCCGCTGTGAAAAATTTTGTGTCAACTTAGCTGCCCCGTTGTAGGTCGGAAGCCGTGGGAATTCTCGTGAAGCGCGCGACAAGGCCTATGCTGAGTAATTGCACTTGCGTCATCACATCATTGTGATAAAGTATCGGCCTGTATATTAGGCGTGGATCCCAGAGATGAGCAATAAAGAACAAGGTGCAGTGACTGAAGCACAGATTGCTGTACACTGGCAAGAGGAAGATTACTTTCATCCCCGCGATGAGTTCATCGCCCAGGCGAACATGACCGACACGGACATATATGACCGCTTCAGCCTGGAGAATTTCCCGGATTGTTTCCACGAGTATGCCGATATGTTGAGCTGGTACGAGCGCTGGCACACTACGCTCGATAGCAGCGATGCTCCCTGCTGGAAATGGTTCGTCGGGGGGAAAATCAACGCCAGTTACAACTGTGTGGATCGGCATCTGGAAGCGTGCCGCAATAAGGCGGCCATCATTTTCGTGCCTGAGTTGGAGGATGAGCCCCACGAAGTTGTTACCTATCAGGAGCTCTATGTGCGCGTGAATGAAACTGCGGCGTTGATGCGCGATTTTGCCGGTCTTAACACTGGCGATCGGGTTACTATTCACATGCCGATGGCAAGTGAGCTTCCTGTGACAATGTTGGCATGCGCGCGTCTGGGCGTAATTCATTCAGTGGTTTTCGGCGGATTCAGCGGCAAGGCGTGCGGGGAACGCATTGCGGATTCTGGCAGCCGGGTGCTCATCACCATGGATGGATACTATCGCAGTGGCAAAATGCTGGACCATAAAGTTAAGGCGGACGAGGCCGTAAAGATTGCGGCGCAGGCGGGGCAGCAGGTCGATAAGGTACTGGTCTGGCGGCGTTGTGCAGGCGAGTATCAATCCGAGAACCCCATGGTGGACGGACGTGATTACTTCGTGGATGAACAGCTTCCATCTTTCCGCGGCAAGCGCGTTGATCCGGTGCAGCTGCCGGCGGAGGCGCCGCTCTTCCTGATGTATACCAGCGGCACGACCGGTCGACCCAAAGGCTGCCAGCACAGCATCGGCGGTTATCTCTCTTACGTGGCAGGGACTTCGAAGTACATTCAGGATATTCACCCGGAGGATGTGTACTGGTGTATGGCCGACATCGGCTGGATCACTGGACATTCATACATCGTCTACGGGCCGTTGGCATTGGCTGCCACAACCGTGATGTACGAGGGTGTGCCAACGTTTCCGGACGCCGGACGGCCGTGGCGCATCGCCGAGCGGTTAAACGTGAACATTTTTCACACCGCCCCGACCACTGTGCGCATGTTGCGGAAATTCGGACCGGACGAACCAAAGAAATACAACTTTGAATTTAAGCATATGACCACGGTTGGCGAGCCGATTGAGCCGGAGGTCTGGCGGTGGTATCACGAGGTGATCGGCAAGAGCACAGCAGTCGTCGTTGATACCTGGTGGCAAACCGAGACAGGTGGATTCCTGTGCAGCACTATGCCCGCGCTGCACCCGATGAAGCCGGGCAGCGCGGGCCCGGCCGTTCCCGGTATTCACCCCATTATCTATGATGAGGACGGCAACACCGTGGCGGAGGGTTCAGGCATGGCCGGAAATATTTGCATCCAGAACCCGTGGCCGGGCGCCTTCCAGACAATCTGGGGCGACCGCGAGCGCTACGTGAAGACTTATTACGCCAAGTATTGTAAAGACCCGGAGAGCCAGGACTGGCGTAACTGGCCTTACTTTCCGGGCGATGCCGCTACTCAGACTCCGGATGGATACTATCGTATTCTCGGCCGTGTTGATGACGTGATAAACGTGGCTGGCCACCGCCTTGGTACCAAGGAACTGGAATCAGCCTGCATGACAATCCCGGAAATAGCCGAGGCAGCCGTGGTGCCAGTGGTGGATGAACTGAAGGGCAAGGTTCCGGATGTCTACGTCTCTCTTCAGCCCGGAGTGCAGCCCAGCGAGGAACTGGAGGCCGCCGTTACGCGCGCGATTGAAACGGAGATAGGCAAGATAGCGCGACCGAAGAACGTCTGGATAGTACCCGATATGCCCAAAACCCGATCCGGAAAAATCATGCGGCGTGTGCTCGCTTCCGTCTCTAACACCAGCGATGTAGGTGACATCACTACGTTAGCAAACCCGGAAGTGGTCGAGCATATTCGCCAGATGGTGCAGGGACAATAACCCTGGCAGCCACCCCAGAAGATCTTTTCGCCCGTCTGCGGGCACTCGGCATATCGGTGCCTACCCGTGCCCACCCGGAGGAGTTCACAGTTGAGCAAAGTCGTGCGCTGCGCGGCAACCTGGCCGGTGGGCACTGCAAGAACCTTTTCCTGAAAGACAAAAAAGACAATTTATGATTGTTGGTGGCACTTGGAAGATACAATCGTTGACCTGAAGCTGCTGATGCACGTGGTTGGCTCAAGACACCTTTCGTTCTGCAACGCGAAGACCCTGACCGAAGTGCTCGGAGTTGACGCGGGCGCGGTGACACCTTTCGCGCTGATCAACGATATGGAAGGACGCGTCAACGTGGCGCTGCAGCGCGCGATGTTAACATATCCGCTCCTGAATTACCACCCATTGGTGAACACTGCGACTACCACAATTCGTTCGCAGGATTTACTCAAATTCATTTATGCGTGCGGGTACACGCCGCAGATAGTCTCATTGCCCGCGGGCAATAGCGCGGCTGCCTAGGCGCCCCCGATTGCCACCTTAGGCCACAACTGATGACTGAAACCCAACAAGGTCTGATAGAATCAATCCGCATGTGGGCTCTCGGCAGTAAGATGCAATGGTTGGCCCGTACCGGATTTGGGTGCTGAGGCGATGGGGGCGCTAGTCGCTGCTGCCGAGAGCTGGCTTGGAGAAGGCGAGCAGGTTGCGCTGGCCACGGTGATAGGCACATGGGGGTCTGCGCCGCGCGGGGTCGGGGCAAAGATGGCTGTTTCCACCACAGGGAAAATGAGCGGCTCAGTGAGCGGAGGCTGCGTTGAAGGTGCTGTGGCGGAAGCCGCCGCGGAGGTGCTCGAGTCCGGCCGGGCCCAGCTGCTGCACTTCGGGGTAGCGGATGAGACAGCCTGGGAGGTCGGACTGGCGTGTGGCGGTGAAATCGATGTGTTCGTTCAGCCGCTACGCGGGGAAACGCTTGATGTTATCCGTGGCGCAGGTGATACTCCCAGCGTTACTCTTACTGTGGTGCGTGGCTCGGAACGATGTCTCGGCCGGCAAATTCTGGTATGCGCGGATGGTGAACATGTTGGTGCTCTGGGATCGGGGCTGGACGAAACAGCGCTGGTGCAGGCTCGCGCGGCGATGTCCGAAGGTTGTTCACGGAGGCTTGCACTACAGGAGGGGACCGAACTTTTTATCGAAGTCAGCCTTCCCCCGCCCACTCTGGTAGTGGTGGGTGGTGTGCATATCGCCATTCCGCTGGTCGCCATGGCCAAGGCGCTTGGATATCGCACCGTCGTGGTGGACCCGCGCCGCTCGTTCGGGAGTGCCGAGCGCTTTCCGGATGTTGACCTATTGTTGCAGTCGTGGCCTGATCGTGCGCTAACCGGGCTTCAGTTGGATGCCTCCATGGCTGTGGCTGTGCTGACGCACGATCCAAAACTGGACGACCCCGCCCTGAATGTTGCCCTTCCTAGCCCGGCGTTCTATGTCGGCGCTCTGGGCAGCCGAAGCACAAATGCTAAACGCCGTGATCGGCTGCTCGCGGCCGGGATCGCAGCCGAACAGCTAGAGCGGCTGCGAGCGCCCATCGGGCTGGACCTTGGTGGTCACTCTCCGGGGGAAATCGCGCTTTCAGTGCTGGCTGAGATTGTGTCGGCGCAACATCAGCGGGAGGGAGTGCGTGCATAGAGCGAAAGCAGGACATTCATTGTGAAGAGTCCTATTGTGAAAATTGACCTTAACGTTTTTGTCACCGATGTTTCCCTTCACTCTGTTAGCCTTGCCATACAAGCGGTCCCCCATGATTGTGAGTGGCTCTGGCTGCCGGAGCACTTAGGCATCCTGGTGCATGCGGTACTACGTGGACGCGCACGGTGACAGACAAATACTGCAGTATTAACTCGAAATGGCTGACCAGTTAGTGGCGCTAGCGTACGCTTCTGGGATGAACAAGCGGCTGAAAAGTGTCGCTGGCATTTGTCTAGTGCGTGAGCGAGTCTCACTCGTAATGGAGAAGCAAGTTGCCAGCCCCGACTACTTTTTGGAAGGCCGTTTCATCTTTGGCGCTGGAGCCGGAAACCGTGCGAGCCAACGCCGATGCGAGCGCCGATCGGGTAGTACTGCGACTGGAGCTTCAACCCTAGGCTCAAACTTTGGCGAAGCTGCAAGAGTTGGCGGATCAAATGGTGTAATATGAGGTGTGATTGCCTCTAACGAAAGGAGTGATTTACTATGGGATTCTGTGATGTTGATAATCGCGCCAGCAAGGAATTTGTCCCGGGAGTGCACGCACGCACCTTTTGGGCGGAAAAAATGCTGCTGGCGCACTTGGAGTTTGATGCGCATGCGCAAGTACCCAACCATAGTCATCCCCACGAGCAGTGTGGCACGGTGGTGGCGGGCGAAATTGTGTTTAGCATTAACGGAGAAGAGCGCACGCTCACCGCGGGCGACTGCTATGTCATTCCCGGCGGCGTGGATCACTGGGTCACCAACGGTAGTACGGCGGCGGTGTTGGTGGAAGTTTTTAGCCCGTTGCGGGAGGAGTACAAATATTAGCGCCCATACGCTCCCGATATTCAGCGGATACCTGTCTGACCATATGCCCGCTTTCTATATGAATCCTTGGGCGGCTTATTAAAGCAATGAAAAGATCACGTAGGGGTTTTTCCCATGACGCAAATGCGCCCATTCCTGGCTTGGACTCTGGGAATCCAGACCGCGTCCAGATATTGGTCACCTGTATGGTTGATGCTTTTTATCCGGCTGTAGGAACAAGCGTGGTTGAGATCTTGGAAGCACAAGGTATTGCAGTTGAATTCTCATGTGATCAGACCTGCTGTGGCCAACCTGCATTCAACGGCGGTTTCTGGAATGACGCCCGCGGTATGGCGCGGCACACCCTTGATGTTTTCAGTAGGACGGGTGACCCGATCGTGGTGCCGTCCGGTTCATGTGCTGACATGATTGTCCATCAATACCCTGAGCTCCTGAGAGATGATGTGGAATACGTATCTAAAGCACAGAATGTGGCCGCCCGCACGTACGAATTCACGCAATTCATGGTAGATAAGATCGGGTTGAGTAATGTGGGCGCGAGTTTTTGTGGACGAGCGGCTTACCATCCCTCCTGCCACGGGATGCGAGGCCTGAACCTACGAGAGCAGGCCCAGACCTTGATGGAACACGTCGATGGGCTGGAACAGGTTGAATTGCCATGTGCCGAAGAGTGCTGCGGTTTCGGCGGTTTGTTTTCCGTCACGATGAGTGCGATTTCTGGGGCGATACTCGAGCAGAAGCTTGACCACCTGATAGCAAGCGGCGCAGACTTGCTGGTGGCGAGCGATGTCGGTTGCCTGATGCATATGGCAGGAGGGCTGCAGCGCCGAGGAAGCGAGATAGCAGTCAAGCACATCGCCGAAATCCTGAATGAACAAGGCTAATCTTACTTTCTACGAGCGTGCTAGCGATGCGCTCGCGAATCCGAGCTCGCTTCAGGCTATCCGTGTGGGAGCGCGAAAGTTTGTTACGCACCGCGCGACGGCAGTGGCCGCTTTTCCAGAAATGGATACACTGCGCGACCGCGCGCGCTTGATTCGCGCCCACACTCTGAGCAGCTTGGATGTCTTTTTGGCCGAATTTGCCGATAACGTCGAGGCGAATGGAGGGTGCGTCTTTTGGGCTAAGAATGCCACCGAGGCTAATGATTATGTAGTGAAGCTGGCGGGCGCCAGGGAAGTGCGGCAGGTGGTCAAATCAAAGTCGATGGTGACCGAGGAAATCGAACTCAATCACGCTCTGGAAGCTGCGGGTGTGCAAGTGGTCGAAAGTGACCTTGGCGAATTCATCATTCAGCTCGCTGGTGAGAAACCCTCCCACATTCTCGCTCCGGCATTGCACAAGACTCGTGCTCAGGTGGGACAACTTTTCGAAAAAAACCTCAATACGCGCTACACAGACGACCTCTTTGCCCTCAACGAAATCGCTCGCTCTCACCTGCGTGACATCTTCCTGAGCGCTGATATGGGCATCAGCGGAGTTAATTTCGGCGTGTCCGAATCTGGTACTGTCAGTCTAGTAACAAACGAAGGCAATGGGCGTTTTACCACTAGCGTGCCGCGTATTCATGTAGCCTTGATGGGGATGGAGCGCCTGGTACCGACACTGGCCGACTTAGCCATCATGCTGCCTGTCCTGGAAGTTAGCGCCACCGGTCAGAAGCTCACCGTATATAACAACCTTATTACAGGGCCTCGCCGTCCCGGTGAACCAGATGGTCCTGAGGAGTTGCACGTGGTTATATTGGACAATGGACGCAGCGAAATTTTGGCGACCGAAGTGGCCGAGATACTGTACTGTATACGCTGTGGAGCCTGCTTGAACGTCTGTCCAGTCTATCAGTCCATCGGCGGTCACGCCTATGGCAGCGTATACTCCGGTCCGGTGGGATCGGTTCTAACTCCTGCTTTGATGGGCTTGGATCAATGGCACCAGTTGCCCCACGCTAGCACATTGTGCGGCGCGTGCAAGGAAATTTGCCCTATACGGATTGATATTCCCCGTCTGCTGCTTCAGTTGAGAAATGCCGGTAATCGAGCCTATCACTCTCCGGCATGGCTGAGGACAGGGATGAGAACATACCGCACTATTGCGCAACGTCCGTTCCTCTTCCGTTTGGGGCTGCGCATTGGAAGCGTTGCTACACGGCTGCTTGCGAAGCAAGGTTGGTTAAAGGTCATACCATCACCGCTGAGCGGTTGGACGGATCACCGCGCGTTTCCGGCGCTGGCGAAAAAGTCTTTCCGCCAACTGTGGGCAGAGCGAAAGCCCAAGGAGTATGCATCGTGAACCGGCGGACATTCTTATCTAATGTTCGTCATAGCCTACAAACCGGCTATCTCCCGATGGCACAATCGCAGGCACTGCCTGGGCCGTCTTTTTCACCCTTTGACCCTTACGATCTAGCGGATCAGTTTGTAGAACAGGCGCTTGCGGTAAAAAGCAAAGTACATCACGTGACTTCACATGCAGCTGGCTGCCAACGAGTGTGCGATATTTTTACCAAACATCAGGCTACGTGGTTCATGGCTTGGAGGGATGAATTTCTCCCCATCCATGGACTAAACACTGAGCTTGTCCAACGAGGGTTCCAATGCCAGGACAGTACGATCCCAAATGAGCCTGCGGATCGTCGGGAGAAGCATCTCGCGTTATCCGACATTCCCATCGGTCTCACTGGGGCTCTGGCGGGTCTGGCCGACACCGGGAGTGTGGTGGTAAGCTGCGGAGAAGGACGTGGTCGACTCGCATCACTGTTGCCTCCGATCCATATCGCCTTATTAGAAACGCGCTTACTATTTCCAGGTATAGCTCATTTTGTTCAGGCCCACTCGGATGTAGCTAAACGGAGCAGCAACCTGGTATTCATTACTGGGCCCAGCCGCTCCGGCGACATCGAGCAGACGATGACACTGGGGGTGCACGGCCCGAAAGAGTTGCACGTGATATTGATAACCGCAGACCATAACAAAACGGAGGTGTGACAATGAAACGCATCTCGGTAAATAGCTACGAAGATTGGTGGTCTGACTACATTATAAAGACTATTGTAACAATAGTATAGGGATTGAAACCTGCTGCAACAGGTATGTCCATTGTGATTGCAACCACCACATTCAACTATGGCATAATGATTGGATAATAACTGATTTGAACTTCGTGAATTCCAAGCACCGCTTTTCGCGCATCGGATGTGTTGAATGAGGACTAAAGGTTTCCTCGCTGATCTAGCTCGCATCTTTCCTGCCGATCGGATGCTTACCGAGCACGCGCAGCTCATCCCTTATGAATCGGACGCACTGACGGCTTTTAGCGCGCATCCGCACGCGGTCGTGCTGCCTGAATCCCAGGATGAAGTCATTGAGACCGTGCGGTTGTGCCATCGCGATAGCGTGCCTTTTGTGGCTCGGGGTAGTGGCACTAGTCTTTCCGGCGGCTCGATACCTAACGAGGATGGCATCGTCATTGCGCTGAATCGACTCAATCGTATCTTACGTTTAGACTCGGAGCAGCGTCTAGCAGTAGTAGAGGCCGGCGTGCCTAACCTTGCTGTCTCAGAGGCGGCTGCGCCGCACGGCCTGTATTACGCGCCCGACCCCTCCAGCCAGTCGGTGTGCACGATTGGCGGCAACGTAGCTTTTAATGCCGGGGGTGCGCACTGCCTTAAGAACGGCATGACCAGCAATCATGTACTCGGAATCAAGGCAGTGTTGCCGGATGGCGCAGTGGTGGATCTTGGCGGTAACAGCCTAGAGGGAGTTGGCCCCGACTTGGTCGGACTGTTCGTGGGATCAGAGGGTTTGTTCGGCATCGCGCTGGAAATCACGCTGCGGCTGCTGCCCGAGCCTGAGGCTTATCGCACCGTTCTTGCTGCATACAGTAGTATGAAGTCTGCCGGTGAGACGGTGGCTGCTGTTGTGGCGTCCGGGCTGCTGCCAGGTGCAATGGAGATAATGGACAATCTGACAATTCGGGCGGTGGAGCAGTCTCTCCATGCTGGTTATCCTACTGACGCAGCCGCTCTGCTGATTGTTGAGTTGGAAGGCGAGACTAATCAAGTGGAGGCCGAGTTCATTGAACTGGAGAAGACTATTCGACGGTCGGCGGCATTCAGCGTGCGCAGCGCGCGGGACGAGGCCGAACGGGCGCTAATCTGGAAAGGGCGCAAGGGTGCCTTTGCCGCTCTTGGGGCAATCAGTCAGGCTTACATCGTGCAGGACGGCGTGGTGCCGCGGAGCCAGCTAGGCGCAGCGCTGGCCGAAATCGATGAAATCAGTGCGCGCTACGGATTGCGGGTTGCGAATGTGTTTCACGCTGGCGACGGCAATCTACACCCTAATGTGCTTTATGATAGCAGCCAGGACGGCATGCTCGAGCATGCAGAGGCGCTGGCCGGAGAGATTACGAAGATGTGCGTGCGCCGCGGTGGCGTCATCACAGGTGAGCACGGCGTGGGCATGGAAAAACGCGAGTACATGCGCGATATGTTCTCCGAAGCGGAAATGAAAATGATGCGGCGGCTTTCGTACGAAGTCGACTCGCGCGGAATTGCAAACGCGGGCAAGATGTTTCCCGGCGAGCGAGTCTCGGGTGTTTAAAGTGGAGGCGATGCTACAAACCTTTGGGCTTTCATCTACCCGATTCGGATAGTGGCAGGATACAATGAATCGACCTACCTCCTCCAAGGAGGTTCAGGAGGCTATACTGAAAATTTCTACACCATTACTCGCGCGCGGTGGTGGCAGCAAGAGTGCACTGTCCACTCCGGCTGCTGGAGAAACCTTACTGGATCTCTCCGAGCTAAGCGGTGTGCTGGAATATGACCCGGAGGAATTCACCATTACCGCGCGGGCGGGTACCCCGCTGGTAGAGGTAACGGAGATGCTTGCACAGAACGGACAGTGGCTGCCCTTTGACCCGCCTTTAGGAGCGCGTGGGGCTACACTCGGCGGTACCCTTGCGGCTGGTCTTAGTGGTCCGGGGCGCTATCGGTTCGGGGGGGTGCGCGATTTTGTGCTAGGGGTGCAATGGGTCTCCGGCGTGGGCGAACTACTGCGTGGTGGCGCCCGCGTAGTAAAAAACGCTTCCGGTTTCGATTTCCCCAAGTTGATGGTGGGCAGCCTTGGAAGGCTTGGGGTGGTAACTGAAGTCACGTTCAAGGTGTTCCCGGTAGCGGAGCAGTTCGGCACCATAGAACTCGAATATGACAGCCTGAACGAGGCGCTGGCAGCCATGAATGAGTTGAACAGATCTCCACTGGATATCTTCGCACTCGAGTTGCAGCCCCCTGCCACATTGTTGCTGCGTCTTGGCGGACAATCATCAGCGTTGCATGGACGTCTGCGTCGACTGAATGAGATTCTGGGCGGTGGTACCGTCATGCTCGGTGAAGAAGAAGCTGTTCTGTGGTCTCAGCTTCGCGATTTCAGCTGGCTGCCCTCCAGCCATAGTTTGCTTAAGGTTCCGGTCACCCCTGCCATAATCTCCGCGCTAGAGGCTCGATTGGACCAGGGTACATCCCAGCGGCGTTACAGTGTGGGCGGCAACTTGGCCTGGGTAGGATGGCCAGGCGAAGTTGGAGATATTGATGGTATTTTGCGTGAGCTTGAACTGAGTGGATTGCGGGTGCTTGGGCTTTCTGAGTCTCCGTGGGTTGGCGTACCGCCGGCTGGATCTGCATTCGCTCAGCGCGTGAAGCGCGCGCTAGACACAGAGGGCAGATTTCTGTCACTCTAAATGCGCCACCAGATTCCGGTTGAGCATCTAGGCATTCAGGGCGTCGCCATGGCGACCACGGTGGAGAATTGCACGCACTGCGGCCTGTGCCTTCCGGCATGCCCGACATACCAGCTGCTTGGGCAAGAGATGGATTCGCCTCGCGGGCGCATAATGCTGATGAAAACTGCGCTGGAGGGAAGCTTACCGCTTGCGGAGGCACTTCCTTTCATTGACCGTTGTCTGGGTTGCTTGAGCTGCCACACTAGTTGCCCATCAGATACACATTACGGTGAACTTTTGCTTTCATTTCGTGCTCATGCTGAGGAGAGCGGCGCGCGCGGAAAGCTGCCGGACTTATTGGTTCGTAGGTTGGCGGTCGAAACTATGTCGCACCCGGCGCGCTTTCGTATTGCAGCTCTGGTTGGCATACTGCTGCGACCGCTGCGTGGTCTACTGCCCTCCCGGTTGGCTGCCATGCTTGAGATGCTACCATCCAAGCTGCCGGCAGCACCGCGATTGCCTGAAATCGTACCGGCGGAGGGAGAACGCCGGGCGCGTGTGACGCTACTGACAGGCTGTGTGCAGTCAGTTTTGGCTCCGGGAATCAATCGCGCTGCTGTACGCGTGCTTGCGCGAAACGGTGTTGAGGTGGTCATACCGCGCGGTCAGGGCTGTTGTGGGGCACTTGCACTTCATGTCGGGGATGCCGGAAGAGCGCGTGCTATGGCGCGCAGGAATATGCGCGTCTTTCCCACTGATGTTGATGCGCTCATTACCACGGCTGCGGGCTGCGGTTCTGGCATACGTGAATATGGCCTATTGTTTGGAGGCAAGCCGGATGGTTTTGCGGCGGGCGAATTTGCGGCGCGGGTGCAAGACATACATGTGTTTCTAGATGAGCTCGGTTTGCTTGCTCCGCGCGGGCAAGTCCATCCGAAGCGTCTTGCTTATCACGATGCATGCCATCTCCAGCATGCACAGGGCATCACGGAGGCTCCGCGCCGGCTGCTTCAGCAGGTTCCAGAACTTGAGTTGGTGCAGCTCGATGAGGTGGAAATGTGCTGCGGTTCTGCCGGGACTTTCAATATTGAACAGACTGAAATTGCAGGGCGGTTGGGCGCACGCAAGGCGGCAGTGGTGCTGCGAAGCGGCGCCGCCGGACTGGTGAGTGGTAACATTGGATGCATCACGCAAATTGGCACACACCTGCGTTCAGCGGGCAACGTCATGCCTGTCTTCCACACCATGGAGGTGCTGGACAGTGCCTATGATGGCTGAGTGCAGCGCCGGTGATGGTTACATGGCCGCGAAGACGTGGGTCACCATAGTGGTGGCTACCCCATCTGCGCTTTACAGCAAACCCGCCTTCGCGTTTCTGACCTGATTCTTTCCGGCGCGGCCGGTCAGTTGTAGCACTATTTCGCAGGCCTGATAAATTGCAGTTGCGCCGATGGGATGCCCGCGCGCTTTCAGTCCGCCCATGGTGGCGATCGGGATTTTTCCGTGCAGGCGGATTTCCTTGTCGGCAGCTAGCCGGCATCCTTGCCCGGCAGGTGCGAATCCAACCGCTTCCAGCAGCAGACATGCTGTGATGCTGAAGGTATCGTGCACTTCGAAGAGACTCACGTCTTCCAGATTGACATTGGCGCGCCGGAAAGCGGCTCGGGCAGAATTGCGTGCCGCCTCGAACATCAGTGGGTCAGGAGGGTCGTCTATGCGGAAGTGGTCAGTTGCCACACTAGAGGCCAGAATTTGCACCGGGTGGCTGCTGTATACACGCGCCTCATCGGCAGGTACCAGTACCACGGCTGCGGCCCCATTGCAGTTGGGCGAGCAATCGAATAGACGAATAGGGGCGTGAATATAGCGAGAGCTGAGCACCTCGCGTGTGGTGACACTGCGGCCGCGGAAGAGCGCAATGGGGTTGTGTTTCGCGTTGACAGAGAATCCGACCAGTGCGTCCTCTGGGGCATCGTGTCTCTGCAGATAGATGCGCATTAAGTCTGCGTTCTTGCTAATCATGGTATCGCCCACCGATACCTTGTTCTCGGCGCCCAGCGCTTTTGCGAGTGCTGGCGTTACCATACCAGCACTCATTTTTTATACCCCGACGGCGACAGCGCGGTCTGCTTCGCCACTGGCGACCACCATGTGGGTCATGCGCAGCGCGGCCGCGCCGGTGGCGAAGCAGACCGTACGTCGAGCGCCTCGATTCCGAGCAAGCAGCCCGGCCTCGTCTGCTATGAGCGCACCGAGATGCTTCTGACCCTGCAGCTCGTCGCCCAGCATGTTGCCGCAGAAGAGCCCGTCCACCTCGCGAATCCGCGCGTCCCTCATCGCGACGCGCACCACCTTGGCGCCGAGAGTACGCAGGTTATCGCCTTGTTGTTTGCGGACTGGCATCTGGCCTATGCCGACGATGCTGACCGGTCTCATACTTGTCTACCGATGACCTTGGATGTTCATAGTTTACCCCGGCGGTCTCCTTGACGCTATATCATTTTCCCGTACAATCCATATCGTCATGTCCGTATGTCCGCACTTCGCTTTCCGGCGCCGCGAAAGAGAGCCTCTCGGCTCTCTTTTTTTGCTTGCTTTCGAGAATGGCCAAGTGCTGACTGCACTGGGCCCGTTCTCGAAATGACTAAAGCGCGCCGAACGATAGTAGTATTGGAGAGAGGAGATTAACAATGGCCAATCGTAATCGCTTCAAGCGCAGCGTCAGTAGGCACCTTCCGTTCGGGGAGAAGCGTGACACGCGCTTCTACGGTATGCACATTGTCTCAGTACAGCAATTTGACCGGCAAGACCTGGACACAATCTTCGAGGTGGCGCGCGAAATGCGCTCGATGGTTGAGCGAGTAGGTTCTTTTGACCTGCTAAAGGGTAAGGTGCTGGCGAATCTTTTTTACGAACCTTCAACGCGCACCTCATCCTCCTTTGCGGCCGCGGTGCAGCGGCTGGGTGGAAGCGTGTTGCAGATAAACAACGTCACCTTCTCCTCGGTCTCGAAAGGTGAAGTACTACAGGATACCATCCGCACGATGGAATCTTACGCTGACGCTATCGTGCTGCGGCATCCTGAGGAGGGATCTGCCTCTATCGCTGCCAGCGTCGCTACCAAACCGATAATCAACGCGGGCGACGGGCCCGGAGAGCATCCTACGCAGGCGCTACTTGACGTGTTTACCATCCTTGAGGAACTCGGGCGAATCGATGGCCTCACAGTGACTATAGTGGGCGACCTGAAATATGGCCGCACCGTGCACTCGCTGGCGCACTTGTTATCTCTGTACGACATTCGGCTGCATTTTGTCGCCCCCGATATTCTCCATATGCCGGCTACTCTCGTCGATAATCTGAAAGAGCAAGGTATGGCGCCTTGTGAGCATGTTAACTTTGAGGAAGTGCTGCCCGAGACAGATGTGCTCTACGTCACGCGTGTGCAGCGTGAGCGCTTTGACGACTTGTCCATGTACGAGCGTGTCCGAGGGAGCTATGTAGTCGCTCCGGAAACAATGGCATCCGCAAAAGCGCGCATGATTGTCATCCATCCACTGCCGCGCGTGGACGAAATCAGCATGCAGTTTGACGACGACCCCCGCGCTGCCTATTTCCGGCAGATGGAATATGGCATGTACGTACGCATGGCGTTGCTGGCATTGGTGCTGGGAAAAGCATGATGCCGTCTTTCATAAAGTCGCTCGAATCCCGCGCGAGCGAGGCAGATACCTTGCTGTGTGTCGGCCTTGATCCGCATCCAGAAGCGCTCGCAGAACTCACACCAGCGGCAGCGCGCGAGTTCTGCCTGAGATTAATCGACGAATGTGCACCCTATGCCTGCGCCTTTAAACCCAATAGCGCTTTTTTTGAGCGCCACGGTGCGCAGGGAATGGTAGTGCTGCGAGAGGTGATTACTGCTGTTCCGGCCGGCATCCCGGTGATATTGGATGCAAAGCGTGGCGATATCCCCAGTACTGCTGAATCATATGCACATGCGGTTTTTGACACGCTTGGTGCGCACGCGCTGACCGCTAGTCCATATCTTGGCGCGGAAGCACTTGCGCCGTTTCTGAATCGTCCAGAGCGGGGTGTTTTTGTGCTTTGTAAAACTTCCAATCCGGGTGCGGACGAGCTGCAGGCGCTGCTGGCCGAAGGTGAACCGCTCTATCTACATGTTGCTAGAAAAGCGCAGACCTGGAACAGACACGATAACCTAGGGCTGGTGGTAGGGGCGACCGATCCACTCGCGTTGGCACGAGTTCGTGCTGCTGCCCCTGACCTGTGGTTTCTTACTCCAGGCGTGGGTGCGCAGGGCGCAAATCTGGAGGCTGCGCTGCAGGCAGCTCTCCGTCCTGACGGAATGGGCATGCTTGTGCACTCATCCCGGTTTATTGCGGGTGCTTCTGATCCGGCCATGGCCGCCGCGAATATGCGTGATGCGATCAACGTCGAGAGGCGGGCGGAGGGTTCGGCTGCGGGAGATGGATTAAGATAGGGATGGCATGCGTGATGGCGTGGGTAGGCAGGGCAAGATAACTACACCACGCCTTCTTGTCGTAGCGCGGATACACTTGCTTTGTCGTAACCGAGCAGCTCGTCGAGGATTTCCTCAGTGTGCTCCCCGAGCGTTGGAGGTGCTCGGCGAATTGACACGGGCGCGGTGGGAATATGCATCGGCGAATTAATTAACGCTACTGTGCCGTCCTTTGAATGCTGAGCCGTTACGCGCATTTCTCGCGACTTGACCTGTGGGTTGGTAAAGACGCTGTCAATTGTGTTGATCGGTCCGGCTGGCAAGCCGATCTGCTCGCACAAATCCAGCCAGTGAGCCGCATCACGCGTGCCAAACAGATCGTTAAGCTTAGTCACAACCAGGTCACGGTTCAGGACGCGGGCTGAGTTGGTGCTAAAACGCTTGTCGCGTATCCACTGCGGCCGTTCAACTGCGTGGCAGAACTTTCCCCACTGGCCGTCATTTCCGGCGGCGAAAACGAATTGACGGTCGTGCGCTGTGAATGACTGGTAAGGCACTATGTTCGGGTGCGCGTTTCCATGACGCGCCGGGATTTTGCCAGAGACGAAGTAATTGCCGGCGGCGTAAGTCAGCAACGCAATCTGACTGTCCAGCAGCGCCATGTCGATGCGTTGGCCTTCTCCGGTGCGCTCGCGGGCATAGAGAGCTGCCAACACCGCACTAGCTGCAAACATTCCAGTACTGATGTCGGCGATGGCCAATCCCGCGCGATACGGGTCTCCCTCCGTCGGCCCGGTGATGCTCATGAGACCGCCCATAGCCTGCATAATGAGGTCGTAACCTGGACGCGCGCTGTATGGCCCGGTGTAGCCGTACCCGGTCATCGTGCAATAAATTAAGCCTGGACGGATGATCTGCAGCGTTTCATAGTCCAGGCCCCATCGGGATAGTGTGCCAGCTTTAAAGTTCTCCACTAGCACGTCACATTGGCGAATTAGGTCCTTGAGGATTTCCAATCCGTGTTTGGATCTCAGATTCAGCGTTAGGCTGCGTTTGTTCCGGTTTACGGACAGGAAATAAGCTGCCTCCCCGCTTTCGGTGAATGGCGGTCCCCAGTGGCGAGTGTCGTCACCGTGCCCGGGCGCTTCAATCTTGATCACGTCCGCGCCTAGGTCACCGAGCATCATGGTGCAGTACGGTCCGGCCAGTATCCGCGTCAGGTCGACTACGCGCACGCCATACAACAGACCTTTTTGGGCGCTCATATTGTGCCTCTTGTTCCCATGACCGTGCTTGCTCTGCGTGCGAAGTCGGCGAGGTTGTTCATGATATAATTGCAACTCCCTAATCCACAGAAATCCGCGCTCGGTGTTACGGAGGCGGGTACATCCTCCGGCATTATACAATGCCCACCGGGGCGTCTTGGTAACATCAACTAGATTATGAAGCCAGCCCGTTTCAAGTATTTGGCCCCCCGCTCTCTTGACGAAGCGCTAGCAGCAATTGCGCAACATGGCGCAGATGCAAAACTGCTTGCTGGCGGGCAAAGCCTGATCCCGCCGATGAACTTCCGTGTGATGCAGCCCGGTTGATCTTCATGATGTGGCTGACGCGGTGGCCATTGTATTGTGTGAAGACGGGCACCGAGGCGCGACTTATGAACTGTGCGGCCCGGAGGTACTCACCCAGAGCGCGCAGGCAGCGAAAATCAGTGCCGAAATCAAACGCACTGTGCGCGCGCAACAGATCGAGATGGACGAATGGGAGCGGCGCGCGCGCAAATGGCTTGGGCGAGTACGCGCTTGAGACCTTGCTTAAGATGTTCCGTTATTATGACTAACATGGATTCTGGGGCAATTCACACACGCTTCACGCGCTACTTGGGCGGCAACCGACCTCATATACTGATTTTGTGAAGCGCGTGCTGCACGAAAAAGGGTAAGCCAGAGTTCATTTAGGCACCGGCACGGACGAGGAACGCGCTTTCTCTCGGCTTGAAAATCACAAGTTGCAATAAAATAGAAGACCCGTGAATATTGCTCGCGCTGTTTCCTGATTATGTGACGAACGCGTAGAGGCTCGATGACCGCTGAAGTGGTGAGGGTATTATTATTGGTCACCTTGCTGGCCGAGTTACAGTCCGGCTGCGTTTAGTCTGGCGGCCTTCGGGCTGCATGAGTTTGGACGCCGGCGCAGCACATGTATTAATGGCGCCCTGCTGCCTTAATTGCGGTCGTGGACGCCCTGGGTATAATCCCTGCAACCTTACAAGTGGCGTGGTACCTGAGCTTGAATAGTTTCCTGCTAAAAGGGTGTGGTGTGTGGCTGCTCTGGCTGCTGGTCGCCTGCCGGTCGGATACGCTCGCCCCGGTGTCCGGGGCAGCAGGTGGGTCCGGAGACCGGGGCGAGCCCCGCGGCGACCACTCAACGCCGACGGTGGTTGTCAGCGTTGAGTCGCGCCCCGCGGCGCGCGTGAATGGAGAGCCGATTTCCGAGCAAGAATATGAGCGCGCCGTATTGCGATATGAGGATGCACTGCAGGCGCTAGGTCTTGATCCCGCGGAGCAGGGCGATTATCGCCTCACCGTGCTCGCGCAGGCTATCGATACGTGCTTAATCGGGCAGGCAGCGCGAGCACGCGGCTTGGAGCTTGACCCAGATGAGATGCAAAACGCTTTTGAAGAGAGCGTTCAGGCGCGCGGTGGTCGGGTGGGATTTGATGAGTGGCTGCAGACGAATCATTACAGCGAGTCTGAATTCCGGCAGGAGTTGGGAGCGCAGCTGCTGGCCGGCAAGGTTCAGGCCGAAGTTCTGACTGCGGTCGGCAGTGCGGTCGAGCAGGTGCACGCGCGCCACGTGCTGGTGGCGACGCGTGAGCAGGCTGAGGCTCTACAGGTGCAATTAGCGGCTGGCGCGGATTTTGCAACCATTGCACTTGCGCACTCGCTCGACAGAAGCACGCGTATCAACGGAGGAGACCTGGGCTGGTTCCCTCGTGGCCTACTCAGCACTCCGGAGCTTGAAACCGCGGTGTTCGAGTTAGCGTCTGGAGAACACACTCGCATTGTGGAGACCTCACTCGGTTTTCACATTGTCGAGTTACTTGCGCGGGACCCGCAGCGCGAACTCTATCCGCAGGCCGCGCTTGCGGTTAGGCAAGCAGCGGTGGATAGCTGGTTGGCGGAGCTGCGTGCGGTGGCGGAAATCGAGCGATTTGTGCCATAACGGTCTGAATCAGGCAGGAGCATAGTTTATGCGACAACGCAGATCCTCGTTTCTTGATGTACTGACATCGGCCTTACTTTACGCTACGATGATGATAGGCGGACTCTATCTGTTTATTTTCCTGGAGCCGCAGACTGTCATTAACCCCTTTCCGCCACCGACAATGCCTGTGCGGGCAGTGCTGGCGACGCACACTCCTACCCCGGCACCCGCAACGCCAACGCCGCTGCCCACCACCGTGCCGGTCGTGGTTGCTACCGAGACCAGTGTTCCTCCCACGGCCATTGTGGTTGCGCCGGAAATGACGGCCATCCCAACCACTGAACCTACAGCCGCGCCGACGGTCTTTACTTATACGCTTCAGGAAGGCAGCATAGGTTACACCACCCAGTTTGCCTATCCGGATTTGGATTGCGCATGGATGGGCATCGCCGGGACGGTTTTTGATGCTGAGGGCAACGCTGCGGAAAACATGATTGTACACGTAGACGGCCCGGACGGATTCGCGATCGATGCTATTGCCGGAACCCGTCCCGAGTTCGGACCGGCTGGATACGAGGTGACCCTGGCGAACGCGCCGATAAATAGTGACCAGATGTACGTCGTCCAATTGCTGGATGTGTTCGGCGAGCCGGTTTCGGAGCGCTATGCGGTGACAACCTTCGATGACTGCGACCGCAATCTGATCCTGGTCAACTTCGTGCACAGCCGGTGACGGTGGTCTGCCGTCTCGATGGGTACGCTCTATATAATCGCCACGCCGATTGGAAACTTGGAAGACCTCAGCCCGCGCGCGATGCGCATGCTTGGCGAGGTCGACCTTATCGCCGCTGAAGACACGCGCCATACTCGCAAGCTGCTTTCTCATTTTGAAATAAGCACCTCGCTCACCAGCTACTTCGAGCACAACAAACTGAGCAAACTTGATGCTGTGCTAGACGCGCTTCGCCACGGCGATGTCGCACTGGTTTCTGACGGCGGCATGCCTGCGATTTCCGACCCCGGCTATGAGCTGGTGTGCGCTGCGCTCGTGGCCGGCCACGATGTGCGGCCAGTGCCGGGTCCTTCCGCTCTACTAGCCGCGCTGGCTGTTTCAGGTCTGGCGACCGATGCGTTTGTCTTTCTGGGTTTTTTGCCGCGCAAGTCCTCGGAGCGTCGTCGGATGTTGGCCGAAAACGCTTCTGACCGGCGAACGCTGGTTGCCTTCGAATCGCCACATCGATTGTCTGTGGCATTGGCGGATATTGAAGCCGAACTGGGCGAGCGTCCACTGACGGTGGCCCGTGAACTTACCAAGCTGCATGAAGAAATCTTTCGTGGCATGGTCAGCGATGTGCGGGAGTACTTCGCGCACACGCCGGCGCGGGGTGAGGTCACGCTGGTTATCGGCGGCTGCTCGGATTCGGGGCTAGAGAAATGGGCTGCCGCGCGGGTGCGCGTTGCGCTGCAGGCTGCTCTGCAGGCGGGAGAAAGCCGCGCAAAGGCAGCGAAGGAGATTGCGGGGCAGAGCGGTTGGCCCCGTCGCGAGGTTTATCGGCTGGAATTGCCGGATTGATTGTGTTCTCCCAGCTACAGAATCAGTATGAAGATCTAGCCTATCTCCGAGGCGTGCTTGCTATGCGCCCGTGAATATGCTCTAGTCTTTCCCCAAAAAGATGTCAGGCCACGCACCAGAAATCCTCGGTCTCTACCAAGCCCCAACCTTGCAGCCGTGCGCGTATTAGTGCCCGGGCGCCGCGTGATGCGACCGCTGCCAGCAACAGGGGACGCGCGTGATGCCGCCACAACTCCGGTAGATCGTCTGCAGAGTGAACTGGGCAACCGCGGAGCGCATGGCCGATTTTCCCCATGTCTATATCCAGAAATGCTAGCAGCGGAGCGCCTGCACGGATAAGGTGCTTGGAGAGCCGTCGGCCCATTTGTCCGGCTCCCCAGACGATAATAGCGTCGTGTCCGTGCAATGGACCGAGCATCAAATAGTGAGCCTTGGCGCGTAGGAAATTCTCCACCGAATAGCGGGAATCGGTACGGGTGGCACGCTCAGGGTGGTCCCGCCAGCGGAGTAAGGTTTGCGTCACCTTCCCCATTTGTTTTCCTGCCAGAAAATAACGCAGCCACAGATCGTAATCCTCCGCCCAGCCGTGCTCTTTATAACCGCCCAGATCCAATAATTCGGCGCGGCGCAGCATGACGGAAGGATGCGGCAACGGACTTTCGATAAATATTTCACGCTCGATTTGAGCTGGAGTGGTCAGCGCATTCAACCATTCCACGTAACGGCGAAATCCTTCCGTCACCGTGTCGGACGGAAAAGTATCCACGAGGCAGCTGATGACGCTCAGCCCCGGCTGCGTGTGCAGCCGCTGGGCCTGTAGCTCCAACCGACGTGGGTGCGCGATGTCATCACCGTCCATGCGTGCCACGAACTCACCCCTACAGGATGCCATTCCGTGATTTAGCGCTTCAATCAGACCGACGCGCGGGAGGTCGATGGGGCGTATACGGGGGTCTTCGGCGGCGCAGGCGTGCAGGATTGGTCCGGTTTCATCATTGGAGCCATCGTTCACAGCCACCACTTCGAAATCCGGCAGCGACTGCGCCCGCAGGCTGTCAAGCGTTTCGGGGAGGGTAGTCGCCGCGTTGTGGACCGGTATCAATATTGATACAAGCGGGGCGCTCATGTGGTCATTTTACCCCGGCGCGTACGGCCAGTTTCAATTGGGATTTGGTTTGGCCCGCCCCCGTGCGTTTTGGGCGGTGCAACTCGCGGCCGGAAACCATATCGAAGCCCATCAGGCTGCGATGAAAGCAGCTTGCATGCGCGCGGTGTTAGGCGCAAGCTTTTGACGGAGTATATGGAAAGTGGGATGATGTATTGAGTTTCTGTTTGCTCGAGAGCGATTGATTCACAGTGCAGTCCGTGATGATGGTAGTTAAAGCGAGACAAAATAATAGTTACTCCTCTAATATAGCCACCGTCACACCTTCGCTGCCCTCACCGTGTTCTCCCGGACGGAATGATTTAACTTCCGGGTGAGTACGCAGCGCATCACGTACCGCCTGACGCATTTTCCCGGTGCCCTTTCCGTGTACGATGCGCACCCAGGGAAGCGCGGCCAGCACGGCGGCATCCAAATATCGCTCTAGATTCTGCATCCCGTCCTCAATGCGCTGGCCGCGCAGGTGCAATTCCATGCCAGGTGAGGCCGCGTGCACAAGTACGCTTTCAGTGGATTCGGATGGCGGGTCATTTTCGGGAGCGTCGGTGCTACCGGGACGCAATTCATCCAAACCGGTGCGCAGGCGCAGCCGCCCGATTTGTACCTCCGCCTCACTGCCGCTCAGTGCGGTGATGACGCCCTCGGCTTGTAGGCGTTCCACGCGCACGTAGTCGCCTAAGCGCAACGTGCGCTCGGGTTCATGCTCTGCAGGCAGCTCAGCGGAAATGCGTAGCGTGGCCTTCTCTTCCAGCGTGCGCGCCTGCTGCGCAACCTGCTGCAATGCGTGCAGCGGCAAACCGCTGGCTTTCAGGTGGCGGTGTAGGCGCTTTATCTTGGTGCGTAGTGCGGCCAGTTCCTCCTGCACTTGTCCGCGCGCAGCCATCAGGATGGCGCGGCGTTCCTCGTCGATGCCCGCTAGCCGACTTGCCAGTTCGACCTGTCGTTCTGCTGCGTGCGCGCGTGTCGCCTCGCTTTGCTGGTGTTCCTTGCGGGCTTTGTCGCGCTGGCGGTGGATATCGGCCAGTAGTGCATCCGCTTGCTGATCGGTTGTGCTCAGAAAACTGTGCGCGCGCTCGATGATGTCGTGCGCCAGCCCCAGTCGTTTCGCGATGGCCAGCGCGTTGGAGCGCCCGGGTAGGCCTATGGTTAGGCGATAAGCCGGGGCCAGCGTTTCAGGGTCAAAATCCACGCTGGCGTTGATGACGGCGGGCGTGTTGTGCGAGAAAACCTTCAGGCGCTGATAATGGGTGCTGACCAGCGTGGTTGCGCCGCGCTGCAGCAAATGTTGCAGTAATGCCTGCGCCAGCGCCGAACCCTCTCCCGGGTCGGTGCCCGCGCCGATTTCATCGAGCAGCACTAGCGAGCGTGCGTCCACATCCGCTAGCATGCGCGTTATGTTGCGGATGTGGGATGAGAAAGTGGAGAGACTTTGCTCAATTGACTGCTCGTCGCCTATGTCGGCGAAGACGCCGGTGAAGAGCGGGAGCATAGCCCCGCTCTTCACCGGCAGCTGCAGCCCGCACGTTGCCATCAGCGCCAGCAGCCCGACTGTTTTCAGCGTGACAGTTTTACCGCCTGTGTTCGGGCCGGTGATGACTACAACGGTGGTGTCAGCCTCCAACTCGAAATCAATCGGAACTACTGATTCGGGCGGCAGTAAAGGGTGGCGGGCAGCACGCAGCCGGATGTGACAGCTGCGCCCGGAGGTCTCCGTGGCTACGGGAACCTGAAAAAGTTCCGGCTCGGTGCCATGCAGCGCCTCCGCGTAACGAGCGCGCGCAAAGATGAGGTCAAGCGCTGCCAGCGCATCCACGCTGCGCGTGATGTCATCGGCTTTCGCACCGACGTGCCCGGAGAGCACGCGCAGCACGCGCTCTACCTCTTCGCGCTCGGCCAGCTGCAACTCGCGCCAGCGGTTATTCAGGGCAAGTGTGGCTAGCGGCTCGATGAAAAGCGTGGCTCCCGAGGCGGACTGATCGTGCACGATGCCGCGAATGCGCCCTTTGAAATTGGCTTTCACCGGAACGACATAGCGGTCGGCGCGCTGCGTGATGAGCGCCTCCTGCAGGAATTCCGCGCTGCGCGGATTGTGTATCAGCCGCTTCAGTTTTTGCAGCAGTCGCTCGTGCGTGTCCGTAAGATCCCGGCGGATTTCGGCCAGCTGGGCCGAGGCGGTATCCAGAACTTCGCCGCGCTCATCCAGCGCGCGCTTGATTGTCTTCTCCAGTTCGGGCAGGTCGTGCATTTTCTCGGCGTGCGCGAACAGTGGATCGAATTGTTTACCCGCTCCCAATATGGCACGTTTTAGTCCGCGCGCGGCCAGCACAGTGTTTCTGATTTCGAGTAACTCGGCAGGCAGCAGCATGACGCGTTTTAGTGCGCGCGCGGCCTGGACACGCACGTCACAAGCTGCGCCAATGCTGGCCTCAGGGTGGATCTCGAGGAAATGCCGTGCTGTGGCGGTTTCGCGCTGGCGGCGTTGTGCCTCGAGCAGATCTGTGGTCGGCTGCAGTTGTAGTGCTAGTTCGTTGCTGGCGGAAAAGTCGCAGTGGTCGGCCAATTGCTCAAGCACCAGCGGCAGTTCAAGGGTATCCAGCGATTTTGCGTCCATGAGCGTGTGGTTGTTATTATACTGGTGGGTGAGCGCGTTCTTGCAGGTGGTATCATTGGGGACTGCAATCAGATGGTTTGATACAATATTCGTGAACGAAATGACCGCGAAAGATAATCCCTTGCCGCAAGACATGTTAGGGCGCATGCTTCAGGATTTGCGGATATCGGTTACCGACCGATGCAATTTGCGCTGCGTCTATTGCATGCCTAAAGAGGTCTTCGGGCCGGATTATCCGTATCTGGCGCGCAGCGAACTGCTTACATATGAGGAAATAGCACGGCTGACCCGCGTGCTCACGGGTCTGGGCGTGCGCAAGGTGCGCCTTACTGGTGGCGAGCCGCTGTTGCGTTACGACTTGGAGCGTCTAATTGAAATGCTTGCCCGCATTGCGAACCTCGACCTTACGCTCACAACAAATGGCGCGCTGCTCACGCTCGAAAAGGCGCGCACTCTGAAAGCTGCCGGCCTGCGGCGCTTAACCGTCAGCTTGGACTCTCTCGACGAGACCGTGTTTGCGTATCTGAACGATGTGGGTTTCCCGGTAGCGCGTGTGCTGGCGGGCATCGAGAACGCGGCTGCGGCCGGGTTTGCGTCGGTAAAAATTAACATGGTGGTGCTGCGCAGCGTCAATCTGGAAAGTGTGCTTCCCATGGCGCGCTACTTCCACGGCAGCGATCACATTCTGCGCTTCATTGAATACATGGATGTGGGCGATAGTAACGGCTGGAAACTTGACGAAGTAGTGCCCGCAGCAGAAATCGTTGCTCTTATTGGAGCCGAATTTCCGCTCGAGCCCGCCGTGCCAAATTACCGCGGCGAAGTCGCTCGGCGCTGGCGTTATCGCGACGGCGGCGGAGAGATCGGCATGATATCGTCAGTCTCGCAGCCATTTTGCGGAGATTGCACGCGCTTGCGTCTCTCGGCGCGTGGTGAGCTGTTCACCTGCCTCTTCGCCTCGGACGGTCACGATGTGCGCGCGTTGCTGCGGAGCCAGGCTTCCGATGAGCAGGTTTCCGCGATGCTGATCGATATCTGGCGGCAGCGGGATGACCGCTATTCAGAGTTGCGCAGCTCGCAGACGGCGCGGAGGCCGCACGTGGAGATGTCGTACATCGGGGGATAGCCGGAGGTTAAGCGGGTATCAATTCAGGTTCTCGGCCGCGAGTTTCCAGGAATAATCTACTTCGTGCTGAAAGCGGCGCACGCCCACCCTGCGTAACAGAAGGATCGCCAGCAAAAGTCCTGTGGCCTCCAGTGTAAACACAGCGCCGTACGCCTGTCCGGGTAATGCTCCTACCGCTAGAAAGGCGCCCTGGAGCCCGCCGGAGAGCAGCGAGGCCGGTCCCTTTGCGAGCGCCTGCACTAGTGTCCAAGTGCCCACGAAAAGGCCGGTGTGCTGGCTAGAAGTCATGTCCATCATTAGGGATACGCTGCCTACGGTGAAGAAACCGGCGCCCAGTCCGAGCATCGTAATAATGGCTGCCAGCATTCTTGCGCTCTGCAAGAAGCCGCTGGCAGCCAGGCCGGCGAAAGCGCCGATCATGATCCAGCAGCCAAACCCGGTAACCCCCCGCTTTCCCATTCTGGGGATGAGGCGCATGCCCCCTACAAGCATCCCAGAGACCAAACCTACCCCCATATAGGCGTTAAAGCGTGTGGTCTCGGATGGTGGTAGTAAGAATACTTCGCCTCCGAATGGCTCCAGAATAACATCCTGCATGAAATAGGAGAACATCCCCACCATCAGGAAAATAGCGAAACGACGCGATTGCTGGCTGTGCAAGAGCAGCGCGAGTGCAGTGCGCAAGCTCTGGGACGGCGGGCCCGATTCTGTGCGGTTGCGTGGCTCCTGCCGCCATAACGCAATCACAGCGAGTAGCATAGCTGCCGCGAAACCGATGGCGAACAGCGACACCATCCGGTCAAAGGTATAAGTGTGCATGAATGTTGCCGCGCCGATCCCGGTGATGATGATTCCTACCATCATCAAGGTCCACACAAGCGCAGTAGCAGGCCCACGTTCTTTCGAGGTGGTGCGGCTTGCTATTAGTGAAAGGTATGCGGTTCCGGCTACAAAGGTAGCAACTCCCTCAAGCAAGAAAAATATGAAAGCTGCGGATACATTCAGCGGCGTCGGTGCTAGCGCAAGCCAGCGTACAACCCATGGAGAGAGCACCAGAATTAATCCAGCTAACGTCACTCCAAGTGCGATGTAAAACGTGCGGCGGTAGCCACCTATACTGTGTATGTCCGAGAAGTGGCCGAAGGGAATTGCCACCAGCGCCCCGAGGTAGTGACCTCCTCCCACTAGCAGCCCTACCACCAGTAGGTCTAGCCCGAGCTCGACGCGCATTACGCGATTGAGCACGCCCAGGAATAGCACCGATAGTCCGCCGGCAGCCATTTGAAAAAGCCCTAGCCGTAGAAGTTGGGAACGGGTCATTGTGACAATTGCTCCTACCGCGAGAGTGGCTTAGATATCTTTGTCGATGCGATAGGTGCGCCTCTGCCCGTCACTAGAAAACCAGAAAACATAAGCCCGGCTGCCAGTAGCTCGCCGAGGTATAGCCATGTGCCAAAACCAATCCGCGTTAGCACACCGGCGAAGCTGATCAAAAGCACACCGGCGGCGATTAGCAAGTTGCCAACCATACGATTGCGTAAAACTCGTTTGCTATAGTAAAGATAAGACGACCATAGCGCTCCTCCCACCAGTGTGATAACCCCATAGACATTAAAGATCGGCGTCGCCATCCGGATGATTGCCCCATTGTGCACTGGGGGCATGATACTACTGTATTGCTTGCTGATCGGCATTCCGGCTGTGAATCTGTTTTGGTCCAGCAGTGGCATCACTTGCAGCATGAGCGTCAGTGCTACCACACTGCCCAAAATCAGCAACGCCGTCCAAGGCGCCACTCGGATAGGTGGGAACAGTAGGTACATGGTACCGTGCCCAATCCAAGCCGCGTTGAGGGCTGCACCGAAAAAGTACCAACCGAAGAATGCCCATGGGCTCCATACCAACGACAGATATGCTTCCGCGAAACTTGCGATGCTGAACATAAACAGCCCGATACCCCAAAACAGTAAATGTAATGCGCGGAGCTTGAAAAAGCGGCGGATTACCAGTACGCAAAAGAGCAGCATGATTGCCGCCGACAGGAAAGGAAAAAGAGTGATTAGTGTAAGCATAAAACCATAATAGAATTAAATCCGTGCGACCAGAAGTGAAGGTTACACAGAACGGCAGACATTCAGACCGGAGTAAATGCGATGTACCGATAGTCTGTCTTCTTATGAATTGATCATTTTTCCTACCAACCCATGAGATGCTTCCATAACTGCTTCGGATAGCGTTGGATGCGCGTGCACATTGCGAGCTATTTCTTCTCCGGTTAATTCCAGTTTTTGAGCTAGAGTTATTTCGGGTAGCAACTCGGTCACCTGAGGACCAATCAGGTGCGCCCCCAGGATCTCCCCGTACTTGGCGTCGCTGATAATTTTAGCCCAGCCACCGTAATCTCCCATCCCCAACGCTTTGCCGCTGGCGCGGAAATCGAAACGTGCCGTTTTTACTTCGTAACCAGCATCTCGTGCCTCAACATCGCTGTAGCCAAAAGACGCCACCTCAGGGTGGCAGTAAGTGGCACGGGGCATCATTCGGTAATCCAACTTTACTGTTGGTGCCCCGGCGATGATTTCGGCAGTAACCACACCCTGTGCTGAGGCCACGTGGGCTAGCTGCAATTTTCCGGTCACGTCTCCAATAGCATAGATGCCATTGACGTTGGTGCGCATGTCATCATCTACCTTGATAAACCCTTGTGCATCACGCTCGACAGCGATTGCATCTAAGCCGAGGTTGTCGCTGTTCGGTGCAAAACCGACTGCTATCAGTACTTGAGCAGCGGCAAGAGTTTGGACGCCTTTCTTCGAAGATACGGTAACTTCCACACCCTGGCCGCTCGTTTCTAGCTGCTCGACCTTTGCTTCCGCTAAGACGTTGATCCCACTTTTGTTAAAAGCCTGCGTTAACTCCGTGCTTATCTGTTCATCCTCCAGTGGAAGGATACGTGGCAGCATCTCGACTATAGTAACTTGGCTTCCGTACGAGTTCCATATTGTGGCAAACTCCACTCCTATGGCGCCACCACCAACTATGACTACGGAGGAGGGAAGGTGATTCTGAATAATTGCCTCTCTGTATGTGAGTACGTTATCTCCGTTTGGACTGAGCGCCGCAGGTGCTGCCGCGTGTGATCCAGTTGCTACTACAATATTTCTGGCGGTAAGAGTTATCACTGCGCCATCTGAACCGCTAACCTCAACTGATGAGTTCGATGTTAACCGGGCCGACCCCATGTAAACATAGATGTCGTTCTTCTTCATCAGGAATGCAACACCCTTAGTCAATCGCTGTGCCACTTGGCGAGATCGCTTAACCGCGACGCTGTAATCTAGCTGTAAGTTGTCGAAGGAAAATCCGAAATCATCCCCGCGATTCCGAAGCGTGTGGGCGACCTCCGCGTTCTTCAGTAGCGACTTACTGGGGATGCAGCCCACGTTAAGGCAGACACCCCCGAGCCATTCCTTGTCCACGATAGCGACCTTCTGTCCAAGCTGGCTAGCGCGAATGGCGCATATGTACCCACCTGGGCCAGCGCCGATTATGATCAGGTCGTAGTTCATGCTAGGCCCAGCTCTCCAATACAGACTTTACCTTCGCAAGGAATGTGTTGGCAATTGCTCCGTCAATGATGCGATGGTCGAAGCTTAGTGTCAGATAGGCCATCGGTCTTACTACTATGGCATCCTGTTCTACCACGGGCCGTTTCTGGACTGCGCCGATTCCCATAATGGCGCATTGCGGCTGGTTTATTATCGCGGTGGCGAACAGTGACCCGGAAACACCGTGGTTTGTTATCGTGAAAGTACCGTCCTGCACTTCGTCCGGTTGGAGCTGCTGTGCCAGTGCGCGTGCCACAAGGTCATTCAGTTCGCGTGCGGTCTCTACCAGCGGCTTTCGGGCTGCGTGTTTGATGACGGGCACGATCAATCCGTTCTCTCCGAGCGAAACAGCCACGCCGATGTTGATATCGTCCTTAAGTACAATCTTATCCTCTAGCAGCGTGCTATTCAAAATCGGATGATCCTGAAGCGCGGCCGCGCTTGCCGCTACAAAGTAAGCGGTTAGAGTTATCTTGCTGCCATCACGGTCTAATTGAGCTTTGTGCTCCTGATGATGACCGACGACCGCGCTCATATCCACTTCGAACACGGTGGTGACGTGAGCGGATGTGTGCTTGCTGCGCACCATGTGCTCAGCGATGGCCTGACGCATGGGAGTCCATGGTTTGTTTGTGCCTCCAACCGGGGTGGTGTCCGGCGCGTTTTCGCTGATGAAGCGCTCCACGTCTTTTTTTGTGATGCGGCCCCCTTGTCCTGTGCCCTTGATCCGTTTGAGATCCACATCATGTTCGGCGGCGAGCCTGGCTACCACCGGCGAGATGAATCCACCCCTCTTTTTTGGAGGATCAGGGGTGACTGCTGCGGACGGGTTGACAGTTGGCGGAATTTCGGGCTCGGGCTCGGCTGTGGCTATCTTGGGAAGCCCCTCGCCAACTTCCCCAATCCATCCCAGCAGTGTGCCTGCCTGCACGGAAGTGCCCTCTTGAACGAGCAGTTTGAGTATAGTGCCGCTCGCGCTGGCAGGAATTTCTGTATCCACTTTGTCGGTGGTTACCTCGAGGATGGGGTCAAATTCCTGTACGCTCTCGCCCTCGCTGACCAGCCATTTTGACACTGTACCTTCAACTACACTTTCTCCCAGCTTAGGCATTATAATTTCAGTCGTCATCGCTTTCTCCTAACAAGTCGATAACCTGCACATCGCAGCGGTAATTTGATCCCGATCCGGCATAAAGTGATCCTGGAATGGAGGGATGAAGGATACGCCGTGTGGCTAGGAACCGGCCAGGTTCTACCTTATGTTTCATGCGGTTGCTCTTTTATTGAGTTTACCATATGCCGTAGGCGGGAAACCAAGTTCACCGGTGCAATTACAGTCATGTTCAAATGATCATGCGCTCGTTCTCAAAAACTGGTCTATTCTCCAGAATGCGTTTCGGAGAGAAAATTGAGAGGTCCAGGCTTGGACGCTTTCCCAGAATCAATTCCGCAATGTAACGCCCGACTGCGTGGCATTGCTGAAAGCCGTGGCCGGAGAAGCCGTTGGCTAGAAAGAACCCTTGTAGGCACGGCCACTCACCGAGGATGGCATTTCCGTCAAACGTGTTGACAGCGTACAGACCAGCCCAACCGCCGCTGATTTTCAGACGGTCGAATGACGGTATTACCGCGATCAGTTCATGCCAGATCCGGTCCTCAAATCGCTCTCGCTCCCAGCGTAAATCATCATAACCGGCTGGGTCATCCGCACGTGAGAGCGCGCAGGTGAAGTGGTTCTCACCCTCATGTATGCAGTACAGTCCGGAAGGGAAGAAAATCGGCGGAAGCAGGCCCTCTGGCTGAAGCGTTGTTTCTATCACTGTTACCTGTCGCTTGGTCGGTGTGATCGGTAGATCTACTCCACCGCTGCGGGCGATTTCCGCGGCCCACGCACCAGCAGCGTTGACGACAGCGCCCGCTGTGAGTTTGCGTCCTGTGGACAGTTCCACCCCGCCGATGTGATCATCACTAACCAGCAGTCGCTCCGCTTTTGCGTGAATGAAATGCGCCCCTAGAGACACCAACTTCTTTCGATAGCCATTCAGTATCGCTTCCGGAGACATGGTGCCGTCCTTGCATCCGAACGTCCCGCCCACGCAGCCCTCCAGATTGTAGAACGGAAAGTGCTGCTGCACCTGTTCCGGCGACAGCCATTCGACCTCACACCCTAGGCTGCGCTGTAGAGTATATCCCTGCTCGGCTTCCGCGCGGCTGGTTTCGTCAATGATGAAAAGGTTGCCCTGTTGTCGAAAGTCAACCTCCGGCTTTACACCTCGCACCGCCATCTGATCGGAGAATTTTTGCAGCATATGTAGCCCGTACAAAGACATTTGGATGTTTTCCTTGATATTGAATTGCACGCGGATATTCCCCTCTGAAAGCGTAGTCGAGGCGCGCGCATATGTTGGATCCATCTCAATCAGGGCTACATTTATGCTGTCATCGGTCTGCATCAGGTAATATGCTATGGCGCAACCTATCACGCCTCCGCCTACCATGATTATGTCGTAACGGTCGCCGCTCACTTCCCGAAAAGTAATACTGCCGTGCTGAGGATGATAAGGTTGCACATCTTCATTGGCGGAACGCGTTTCGCAGCGCGGCAATGTGGGCGGGAGTAGTTCCGCAGCAGCCGCCAATTAGCGTAGCTCCGGCTGCTCTCCAGCGGATGGCGTAAGCGGCATAGACTTCCGGTTTTATCGCATCTGTCTGCACCCAGTTTCCTTGTTTGTCACGAAAACCCACATTGCCATATGCGCCGACTGGGAGCGAAGTGTTGGCACGCAGGCTTGCTAGCGGAAGGTGCATCTCTGGGGCGGAGGTGCAATTGATGAGCAGTGCATCCGGGTGCATCTGAGTAAGCGCCTTGGCGGCGATGGAGAGCGGCTCGCCGGAAAGCAGTTGGCCATCACGTCCGCACACTATGCTTGTCAGAGTCGGTCGGCCGGTGGCGACCGCAGATCTGGTTGCGGTCACAGCTTCATTCACGCTGTTCATTGTTTCCACTAGTAGCACGTCCACACCGCATGCCGCAAGGCAGTCAGCCATGGCATTGTGTTCGGCTGTCAATGCTGCGGCGGGCGGTGTGTGCTGGGGAGCGTAACTGTCTTCGAGCGGCGATATAGATCCGGCCACGTAGGCGCGCACGCCGGTCACCTTGATTGCCTGCCGTGCGATTTCCACCGCGCGATGGGTTAACTCCTGCGCCCGCTCGCCGAGCCCGCTTGGTTCCAGGTTGCGCCTGTGGGTGCGGAAGGTGTTCGTCGTGATTACCTGCGCACCGGCGCGCAGGTAATCCAAATGAATCTGCAGCAGGGTATCGGGTGCCTCCAGAATAGCGTGAGCCGACCAGAGTGGCAGGCTGATATTTACCCCGCGTCGGTCGAGCTCGGTGCCGGTAGCCCCGTCTAACAGCAGCAATCCGGCTCGCATCCGTTGCCGGAATTCTGAACGCTCTGTGCTCTCGATGTCGCTTTCTGTCATCAGTCGGGTGATGGGTGTTCGGGCCTCATTATAATAAGGAGTTCGCGTTTAGCGCGTTGGGTTGTTCATCAAGCCACCCCACAACCACTGTGGATATATGAAGGCGCCAGTGTTGCCGGTGTGGTGTGGATTGGAGGCGTCAAGCGCGGCCGCCCACGAAGCGACCACATCATTGGCGTGCAGCCTTGAGCCATCATGAAAGCTAACATCCGGGCGCAGGCGACAGACCCACTCGCTGGCGGTTACATCCGGTTTACATCCCTCGGCCAATCGCGGCTCAATCTGGGCGGAACCGTGCGCGTATCCAAATAATCCCTCCAAAACCTGCTGACAGGCAGCCATAGATTCTAAATCGGTCTCGTCCGCGCAATACAGACTGAGCGGCTCAGCGTTTTGCATGAAAATGAAGCGGTCTGTTCCTGGGTCGCTCAGATGGAACTGGGGTGCCCCGAACGGGGGAACGCGCAGGTTAGCCACTCCGGCGCGAGTGGCGTAAGCACTGGTTCCGTGCGCGATGGGTATCGCCGGGACGAGCGTGCTGATAGTGTTATTGATGCGTGTATAAAGTGCAGTTGCTGTGGTTATATCTGTTACCCCTGCCGCCTGCACAAGCAGCTGGTACAGTTGAGGATGCGGGCTTCCAAATTGTCGGCTGTGCTGCCCGAAATGAAAATTGAGGAAACTACTGATGTGAGCGTAGTCAGCTCCCCAGCCTAACAAGTGAAAACCGGCCAATTCTCCGCCGGTGGCCTGACTAATAAACGGGGCTGATTCCATCAATATGATGGTGACCTCTATGGCCAGGTTTGTGCGCAGCTGGCGCTGCAGCTCCTCGGCCACCTGCCCTGGTTCCGGAAGGTAGAGGCGGTAGACATCGTGGTAATACAGCGCGCTCTCAAAGCCGTGTGGGTATCCGGCGGCGGAAAGCAGTGCATGCGCAGCCGGCAGGTCGAATTTTGGCCACTCGTCTCCGGAACAGCCGTTCGGAATGCTGCACGGCGTGAAATGCGTGGCCAGTTCCGATCCGACCGGATATGTTGCTGAAACAATAGCGTGCCGATCGATTCCCAATGCCACCGCCCGGCGCACGCGCTTGTCGTCAAAAGGATCGAAGGTATTATTCATGCCAAGGTACAGCGTGTTTGTGCTTTGAACCGGGATGAATGTCAGGTTGTCATCCTGCTGCACAGCTTGGTAATCAGCCGCGCGGAGGTTTGTAATCGCGTCGACCGCGCCAGATCGTAACGCCGCCAGCCGTGTCTCGGCCTCGGCCTCCCAGCGAAAGACCAGTTCGCGAAATGGAGCCTGTTCCCTCCAGTATCCCTCGAAACGGGTAAAGCGCAGTGCCTGTCCGCGTAGCCACTCCTCCAATTGCCACGGTCCGGTTCCGATAGGGTGCCCGAGAATCTCGCCGGTGCCGCCGGTGGCCTCGATCCAGCTGCGCGGTTGGATACCAAAGACCGGCAGTGCCGCCTTGGCCGGAAAGGCTGCATCGGGCGTGCATAATCTGAATCTTACGGTGAGGTCATCCAATGCGGCAATTGTGCGCATGTTGCCGCCCTGCGCACAGCTCGAGCTGTGCGCAATCAGGTACACGGAGGTCGGTTTGGGGGTGGGTCGGGGAATGATACTGGGAACCTGCATGATCACCGCTGGTGGCGGCAGCGTACTGATTGCAATCGGGCTGTGCGTGGGCGCGCTCTGCTGTGTCTGTTGGTACCCGTTGCAAGCTTCCATGGCGAGGGCGATCAGCAGGTAGAAGGTGGCTGCTGATCGCCGGGTGAAGGTATGTATCATCACAGTTATTTTTGGGCAGGCTCTGGTATTTGTCAACGCTGTATCGAAATCTGAGGTCATGTTGACAGCCGCAAAATCAGATGTTATTAACTCGCGGTCCGGTAATGGGTGTGCCAGTGCGAGCTTGGTAGGGAAATGAGTATGGGTCGTGTAGCCCCAGGCTCTTTACGTTTCTCGCGGCGCTGTGCGTCGTCTCGGATGATCATAATATCTATCATTGAAGGCAGGAGGTAGTATCTCAGATGTCTGACCGAATGACAGGCCAGGTGCAGTGGTTCAGTGCGTCGAAAGGGTATCGGTTCATTGGGAAGGGCTATGGGGACGATGATGTGTTCGTGCATTTTTCTTGGAAAAATTTCGATAAATTTGGAGGGGTAAAATAACTCTTGAAGGCGCAGCTACTGGAGTACACGGTCGAGGAGGGCGCAAATGGCTTATGGGCTGTGCAATACGTCGACTGAGACCGGCACAGTTGGGTGAACACATGATCCGGGGAACTTCCTGGATGTTCCTTAAAATGTAACGCCAGAAATAGCAGAAAGATATGAGCGTAAATATTGCTGACTCGGGCTAGAATTAGTGTATAATATTCTCAGTGTAGTTGCTTAAAGCGCGATCGGAATGAGTGTACGTAGAATGAAGATCCGGAAGCAGTGGGTGCGCTTCCTGGGCAGGGCCCCGGGATTTGAATTGTTTTTGCGGAGATGTGGTGGTGGGCCCGGCGCTACCGCCTTTCTCAAGCTAGGAGGCCGGTACTATGCAAGTAGAGTTTTATGATGTGAAGAATCGCATGAAGGTAAAACTGGAGGAAAGCCAAATATCAAAAACCAGTTATTCCTCAACCACTAAGAGCGGTGCGGTGCGAATACGGTACGCTTTCCGAGGGAAGCTGCCCGATGGTCGCAACGTGACGAAGTTCTGCACCAAAGTCGATTGGGACGCAATGAACGTGCAGCAGGAGTAAAAAGTAAAATGCCCGCCAGAACGGCGGGCATTTTACTTTAATAGTGTTTTGGTAGGTCGGTGAGCGCAGGCCGCGGAGGCGGTACGACCGTCCTAGGCCATGTGGGCTGTGAGGATGACAGCGATGTTCATATGGTACGGGCTAGTGCGCGCCTGTAGTTTCATCTGACGCATGTGCGCCCGATAATGTTTCATCCAGCAACCGAATGGTCTTCCCGTCAACCATCCGTGGTTTAAATACTCACTGATGGTTGATAGACTGAAGTCTGGGAAGGCAGCACCGTCGCAAATGTGGCGGTCCCCCGAGTGACTATCACAAATCAGTTGAGTCACAATCTGTGAAAAAACCGTCATAGCCCCAGCAACGCCAGGGGCGCGGTGATGAAGTGTACTCATCGCGTTGAAGGTGTGGGTAGTTTGGATGCTAGACTATAATCCCGGCATGACTTCGCGCTTGCGTCTGGTCTCACCCTTTGCCGTTCTGGTAGTATTGTGCCTGCCGGTGGTCTACCCTTTTCTGGGTGGAGATCTTCCACGTACGAATGACCTAGCGACTCACGTCTACCGGGCGTTCGAGCTCGAGCAGCTTTTGCGCGCCGGGGTGCTCTTCCCGCGCTGGGGACCGCAGCTGGTACATGGCTATGGTTACCCCATCTTCAATTATTTCCCCTATCTTTCTCATTATCTCATCAGTCTGATACACATGACCTCCGGGCTGGATTACCTCTGGGCGTATAGACTGGTTTCCATCGGTGCGACAGTTGCCGCTGGCTGGGGCGCTTTTCTGTGCGCAAGTGATCTGTTCAGTGATGTTTCCTCCGGTCTGCTGGCGGCGATCGGCTTTGTTTACAGTCCATATCTACTGATGACGGCTAACGTGCGCGGCGGCCTGCCCGAATCGCTGGCGCTGGCTGCGCTCCCCTTCGCGTTTTGGGCCTGGGCGCGTGCGGCGCGAGGGGAGCGCGTCTTCGTGCTCTGGGGAGGTGTGGCTTATGCCGTCATTATACTTTCTCATAACGGCTCTGCGCTGCAGCTCTCTCCGCTTCTGCTGGCGTACGCGTTGTTTCGAGGGAGTGGGCGCTGGGCTTTTTCCATTGGTCATGTCGCTGCGACTGCCGCGCTTGGGATTGGGATGGCGGCTTTCTACTGGCTGCCTGCACTGCTCGAACTGGGCTTCGTTCAGGTGGAGGCCGGATATGCTTCAACCGGCATTGTCTATCATCAGAACTTCACTCCTCTTCCCGGGCTTTTCACCTATCCGCCGCTGCCCGTGGATAGCGATTTGCTCAACCCACCGGTCTCGAGCCCGTTGGCCGTGGTTACGCTTGGATTGGCTTTCCTGACGCTCTGGCGCGCGCATGCCGCTGCTGCAACCGGGCATGTGCGAGAAATGACGTATTTGGCTGTGCTCTGTCTCGCCGCGCTGTTTCTGGTGCTGCCGCAGTCTCGGTGGATCTGGGACGCGCTGCCGCCATTGCAGCTCACTTTATGGCCATGGCGCTTTGTAGGACCTGCCTCATTGCTGCTTGCACTGCTGGCCGCTGGCGTGATTCCGGCTTACGCTCACGGGCGGATTTCGGTTCTGCTCATTGGCATTATCTTACTCATTGCTAACGGGCTGCCTTGGTTTTACCCGCCGCGTGAGCCACTGGCTGCTCCGGAAAGCGCATCCGACCTGGCGCGTTTTGAGCTGCCGCCATGGCTGATTGGTACGTCAACGACTGCTGAGTATCTGCCGCGCTGGGTGCAGCACCTACCCGATAGCGACCTCCAGCGGGATGCGCTGCTCTCTGACCCCGACCCGGATCGGTTGATGCGCGATCGCTTGCCTAACGGGGTGACGGCGGAGCTTGTATTGAACCAGCTGCTACACGACGATTACCACATTGTGGCCGATAAAAGCGCGACTCTGACCTTCCGCCATTTTTATTTTCCGGGATGGCGTGCTAGTCTTGACGGGATCCAGGTACCCCTTCGCGTTACGAACCCGGGCGGATTGATGGCTGTATCTGTGCCTGCCGGTGAACACACGCTGACGCTCTTATTTGGCTCCACCCCGGCGCGCCGGTGGGCCGGGGGCCTCAGTGTGGCTACGCTGGTATTGACAATTGTTCTGGGCTTCAGGTTTTCCGCCGCCCGGCCAATTGTGCAATCAAGGCGGATGATCATGCGACCGGTCTGGCTGTTGGCAGCTGCTTGGCTGTCGCTCTTTCTGTTTTCGGCTTGGGTCGAAAACCCGCTACGGCGACACGGGCTTACTCCCGGCAATCACCCGTTGACCATGGAAAACGTGCTTGACATCGATGTGGGCGGTGAGCTTTGGCTGCACGGTTTTTCGCTCAGCGCGGCTGCCATTCCCGCCGACGGTCAGGTGAAACTTGACCTCTACTGGCAGGCGCAGCGACGGGTCGGGTTAGATTATGGGTTCAACGTGCGTCTTCGTGATGGCAATGGCCGACTGTGGAACACGCCTGAGATTGTGCGTCCACCGGGATGGCGCTTCATGCCCGGCACCGATTTCTGGCCGCCGGACAAATACGTGCTCGATAACTATGCGCTGCGCCCGCTACCCGGTACCCCTCCGGGCGAATATCAGTTGAAAGTGGTCACTTTCCGCAAAGATACGCTGCAGCCGTTGCATACGGCTGATCTGGGAAGTCTGCACATTACTCATCCTGACCGCACTTCATTTGCTGG
>Ga0310123_10000401_pt1 | contig 38643 bp, 37 predicted proteins | sample CB6_AW_1057_MG_FD_203505 | JGI IMG/M metagenome (GOLD analysis project Ga0310123, IMG submission 203505) | Marine microbial communities from Western Arctic Ocean, Canada - CB6_AW_1057 | ecosystem: Environmental > Aquatic > Marine > Oceanic | place: Canada: Western Arctic Ocean | collected... | reverse complement strand
GCTTCTTTGATTTCCTACGCATGGTGGCTCCTTGTCCCCCTATGGAGACGGTTGTTTGGCAGACTTATTCTTAGGCCGGCCAAGGAGCCGCCGCTAACCCAAATTCAACATCCCGCGGGACATCCCCTGTACTCTCCTTAAGTCCTCCCGGCCGCGTCGTGGTGCTGGCCGGTCGATCCAAGGAGACTGCAAGGAACACACCAGGAACGGGACTTGAGTGTGAGAGGGTTGCGGCCTGTAATGAGCAGACGGCGCATAAGTCGTTCGGCAGAGAGACTCGGGCGCAAGTATGCCGTCCTCCGACCGCTGACAGGAATGATAGGACGAACCCTTCACCCGAGAAGCTTAATCAAAAGGTGACCTCCCCCTGGTCATATTGATCGCTTCATGCCGAGTTTTTTCTCACACAATTGCGGAAAGGATTCTATACAGATGACCCAAAAACTGAATTTTGATGATCCCAATGCGCCATGTTTCATCATTGCTGAGGTGGGTCAGACCCACGATGGGAGCCTTGGTGTCGCACACGCATTCATCGATGCTATCGCCAATGCTGGCGCGGACGCGGTAAAATTCCAGACCCACATAGCGAGCGCTGAGAGCACACCCGACGAGCCGTGGCGGATTAAATTCAGCCCTCAGGATGCCACTCGCTACGATTACTGGACGCGCATGGAGTTCACGGAAGAGCACTGGCACGGTTTGAAAAAACACGCTGAAGAAAAGAATTTCCAATTCATCAGCACTCCCTTTTCGTTCGAGGCTGTAGACCTGCTCAAACGAGTCGGTGTGGCTCTGTGGAAGGTGGGTTCCGGAGAAACCAACAACACCCCGATGCTCGAACAGATGGCCGACACTGGGCTACCCATCATCCTGTCCACTGGCATGAGCACAATCGGTGAAATAGACGATTCAGTCGAGTTGATCAAATCCCGTGAAGTCCCGTTGGCGGTGCTACAATGCACAACGGCTTATCCTTGCCCTCCCGAAAAGGTTGGGTTAAACATGATCCCCTTCTATCGTGAACGATATCAGTGCGCGGTCGGACTGTCTGACCACTCAGGCAGTATCTTCACTGGCCTTGCGGCTGCAACCCTGGGCGTCAACGTATTGGAGGTGCACGTCACCCTTAGCCATGAAATGTTCGGCCCCGATGTGCCTGCCTCTATTAGCACTGAAGAATTGCGAAAGCTGGTCGAGGGCATCCGTTACATTGAAACAATGATGTCAAGCCCTGTGGACAAAGGCCAGATGGCTGAGGACCTCAGCGAGATTCGCCAGATGTTCACCAAGAGCGTTGTTGTGCGTGATGACCTGCGTGAAGGCACTGTGCTGGAAGCGCGACACCTGACCGTGAAGAAACCAGGAACTGGGATACCCGCGTCAAGACTGATGGACGTAATCGGGCGTCGGCTAGTACGGGCGGTGACTAGTGACGCGCAGATATCTGAAGAAGACCTGGAGTGATTGGCTGAATGATCCGCATACGATTTCTCTAATGACATCGACTGCACAACCTCGACCGATTCGTATACTCAACGCCGAGCCACTTGGGTACTCTCCAAAGGCTCGTGAGGTGCTCAACCAACTCGGGCAGTTGACAGAACGAGAATTGTCCCGCGTAGAGCTTGTGAAGGAGTTGAGCGACTATGAGGTGCTGGTAGTACGTTTGGCCCATCAGATAGATCAGGAAATAATCGATAGCGGCACCAGACTGGAGGTCATCGTCACCGCTACCACAGGGCTGGACCACATTGACCTTGAATACGCCCAGCAACGGGCGATCACGGTGCTCAGTCTACGTGGTGAGTACGAATTCCTGAGAACTATAAGCGCCACCTCTGAGCATACAATGGCCCTGTTGCTGGCGTTACTTCGACGGATCGCTCCTGCCTTCTCTGCGGTCCAGCGGGGCATGTGGGATCGTGACGCCTTCCGAGGAAATGAGCTGGATGGTAAGATACTTGGTATCATCGGACTAGGGCGTGTCGGCCAGAAGATAGCCAAATACGGGCTGGCTTTCGGAATGGAGATTATCGCATTTGATCCCTATCGCACCGACTGGATGGAAGGAATCCGTCGGGCATCTGAACTTGGCGAAGTTACACGGAGTTGCGACATATTAAGTTTGCATGTGCCGCTAAACGCTGAGACCGAGGGCATGATCGGGGCCGATGAGCTATCTGAATTGTCGCCACACGCGGTACTGATCAACACATCCAGAGGCCAGCTCGTGGATGAAGATGCTCTGGTTCAAGCGTTGAAGGAACGTCGCCTGGCTGGCGCGGCCATTGATGTGATGTCTAACGAGCGCGATTTTCACAGACGCGATCAAAGCCCTCTCTTAACCTTCGCCAAGACCCATGATAACTTACTAATTACGCCTCACATTGCTGGGGCAACTCACGAATCAATGGCCAAGACCGAAATCTTCATGGCCTTGAAACTCCGTGATTTTTTCGTCGGAAGACCTAACCTGGTGGAATATTAGGACATCTGGAAAGCTTTACTGAATGCGCAAAGTTTGTATAGTCATTACCGCAAGACCCAGCTACGCAAGAATCAAACCGTGCTAGAAACGGTGCGGGACCACCCTACCCTGCAACTACAACTTGTCGTGGGCGCCTCCGCGCTGCTGGAACGCTATGGACCGGTGATCGACGTTATTCGTGCCGACGGATTCCGACCAGACGCCCTTGTCTACGCGGTAATCGAAGGTGGAAATCTTGTCTCTACGGCAAAATCGACCGGGATAGCGGTAACAGAGCTGGCAACGGCATTTGATAATCTGAAGCCCGATATTGTGGTAAGTGTCGCCGACCGTTATGAGACCATCGCGACCGCGATTGCCGCCGCCTACATGAACATTCCTCTGGCTCATGTGCAGGGAGGAGAGGTCAGTGGATCTATCGACGAGGAGGTGAGGCATGCGGTAACCAAGCTTTCTGACATACACCTAGTCTCCAACCAGCAGGCTGCTCAGCGCGTGATACGAATGGGCCAAGACTCGGACACCGTATTCATCACTGGATGTCCTTCGGTGGACCTGGCGGCACGTGTAATGGCAGAAGGGGCCAACGGTTTTGATCCCTTCATTCAGTATGCTGGGGTCGGCCATCAATTCAATGCCAGCAAAGGCTACATTGTAGTCATGCAGCACCCTGTGACAACGGAATATGAAGACTCTTTGTCTCAGATTCAACAGACTCTCAAAGCGATTCAAGAGCTTGCGTGTCCAGCCTTCTGGTTCTGGCCCAACGTGGATGCTGGTTCAGATCTAATTTCCAAAGGAATCCGTCAGTTCCGCGAGACTTCTGACCTGTCAGAAGTCTATTTTTTCAAGAATATGGCTCCTGAAGATTTCTTGCGATTGCTGATAGGGTCCAGATGCCTCGTGGGGAATTCCAGCGTGGGCATACGCGAGTCATCATTTCTTGGAGTGCCCGTGGTCAACATAGGCAACCGGCAGAAAGGGCGCGACCGGGGGTCAAACGTAATAGACGTTGATTATGACTCTAGCGCCATCAAAGATGCAGTTCAGCGACAACTGACCAGTGGGAGATGCAACAGCGATATCCTGTACGGTGATGGCAAGGCCGGCGAACGAATCGCCGATCTACTAGCTCAAGTGCCATTGAACATCGAAAAGCGTATCACGCATTGATGGCAACCGACAGCAAAATCCTCGTAGTAATCCCCGCTCGCGGGGGGTCCAAGGGCGTCCATCGCAAAAATATACGTCCTATATTGGGCAAACCTCTTATCGCTTACACTATAGAATCCGCGATTCAAATTCGGCATCTTACGCACCGAATAATAGTTAGTACCGATGATGCTGAGATTGCAGATATCGCCCACCAGTACGGCGCGGAAGTTCCATTCATGCGCCCTGCGGAGCTATCAGGAGACAATGTCCCAACACTGCCCGTCCTTCAAAATGCTGCCCGATTTGTGGAGGGGCAAGATCGGATTACGTTAGATTGGGTGCTGTTGCTCCAACCAACAGCGCCGTTGCGTACCGCAGAAGACATCGAGACCGCTCTAGCGATAGCGTCCCAGGGCGGTTGCGATTCTGTCATCAGTGTAGAGCAGGTTTTTGCTCATCATCCGATTCTGATGAAACGCATCGAACACGGGAAGTTATCACCTTACTGCGTTGAGGAGGCAGAAGGCACACGCCGCCAAGACTATCAGCCCCCTGCGTATATGCGCAATGGAGCCATATATCTGACGCACAGAGATGTGCTGCTGGATCGAGACTCAATTTGGGGCGATATCATCCACCCATACGTGATGCCCCACGAGAGATCTTTGAGCATTGACACTGAACTAGATATGCAGCTCGCAGAGTTGATGATACGTGATCAAGTCCACCCTAATTGAAATTCCAATGGCGACTCAAGCGACCTAAGCGCGTGCGCCCCATCGCCTAAAGGCGATGGGTTCGGTCGCCGACTAAAGTCGGCTTGGTCTTGCCGCAATTCGCTATTCGCTTACCTTGAAACTATCGTCGTCCTGGGGCACGTCACCGTGAAGCTCTATTTACTTCGCTATCACCTCATCCGTCACATTGCCCGTCGTCGCCACAAAGTAACCACGGGCCCAAAGGTGCCGACCCCAGAACTCCTTGCGGATCGACCGAAAGTCGCGCATCGAACGATGTGACGACTTGCCCTTGATTAACTGCATCACACGACTCGGCGACAGACTCGGTGTTACGCTCAACAACAGGTGCACCTGCTCTGGCCGTACAGGACCCTTCACTATTTCTATCTGGTTTCGAGCACAGATCTCTCGGATAAGACCCCTCAGCCGAACCGCTACATCTCCTCTCAAGGCCAGCTTGCGGTACTTCGGGATGAATACAAAGTGATAGTTTAACTGGTACGTCGTGTGCGATGACTTCCGGTATCCTTTCATCCGGAGATCGTACCGCATGCCTCCTTAAGGCTTCTCCTAAAGGTGAGGGGTTTCAACCATCCCCGAGTGAGACACTAAGTGACTAGTCTCCGATATCCTCGTAGGCTTCCGCGATGAGCCCAACGACATCCTCACCATCGTCGGGATAGCTCGACGTCCCGAACTGAAGCGCGGGCATGATCGGAGGGAGCTCCTCGCCGACGCGAAAGGGATTTTTCTGCACGGTCTTTTGCATCCGGCCTACGATGCGGCTTCCGCCATACTTGTCCGAGGCAAACGCGATGATGGCGACCAAGTCTTTCGACGTCATCATACCCACGAGGTCGACTTCGCGAAGACACCACGTCGCAAGCTCCGCGACGTGCATCAACACAGCTTCACGCATCTCTTTGCCCAACAGCTCCACAATCTGGCTCAAGTCGTCCACTTGAACGAGGATGACGGTCAACGGCCGATCGACACGCCGGCATTTCGAAATCTCGCGTTTCAACTCGGAGTGAAATTCCTGCTCGTCGCAAATGGGGACTCCCCTTACGCGGAAAGTCGACTTCCGCGGTTGGGGCTTAGGCGCGGGCTGCTCGGGAACGTCCGCTTGTGTCTCGATCGACGCGCTAGATGCAGGCTCCGCCGACTGCACTTTCTCGTCTTCCCGGGCCGCTTCGGGAGCGAGATCGAACGTCTCGGGTGGCGCATCGCCTGTGTCTGGCTGCGCTGGCTGCAGTAGGGCCTCGTCGTGTTCCTCTTTCAGTGCTTCGGAAGCAGAGGCAGACGCAACTGACTCGGCTGGCTCGGCTGACTCGGCTGGCTCATCTAGCTTGGCTGGCTCGGCTTCCGACGGCTCAACTCTTTCATCGCTCCCTTCACTATGTCCTTCCTCGGGTGCTTCGGGAACGGGTTTCCAGTCCACAGCACCGGACTTTTCAGAAAACGCGGGAGCGGCCGCGTTGACAACGCTCACTGCTGCCTCGACTTCCACACTTGCCGCTTCAGCCACGGGTTCCGTCGCAGCAGCGGGGGCATTGTCGGCGTCAGGGGCGGAGCTAGCCGTCCCACCGCTAGGTTCTTCAGACCGGTGCGGTGCCAACGCTTCTTCGTCAAGCGTAGCGACGGGCTCGGAGTCGGTGGGTGAGCTCTCGAGCTCTTTCGCGGTCGCAGGCTCATCGGATTTCTGGGTCGCGACGACGGGCGATATCGCGTTCGTCGGGGGGCTTTCAACAGCGGCCGCCGGCTTCAATTCTGGCACGGTGGCCGTGCGCGAGACTTCGCTTGCGCGGCTCTCGTTCAGGCCGACGGGCTCGGCTAGCTTTCTGACGACAGACGTCTCGACCACGGCCACGTGCGACGGTCCCGGATCTGGTTTAGGCACCGATGCTATCGGTGCGGCTCGAGGCGGGCGTGCGGCAGGTGCGATACGGGTATCCGCCTCCTCCGGTTCGCCCCTGCCGAACAGCCGGCCCCAGAAACCACGCTTCTTGGGCTCAGCGTTATCCGCCGCCCCGGCCGAACGGGGGAGAAAACTTTTTTGAGGCCTCCTTGTCTTTTTTGCAAGAAGTTGCGCAACGAGGCGCTGAAGCTCGAGCAGCTTATAAGGTTTGGTCATGAAACCATCGGCTTTGAATTGTTGCAGCGCCTCCTGCCGATATTGCTTCCTCAAGTAGACGCCCGTGATGACGAGAACCTGGATCGCTTTGAGGCCGCTATCGGACTTGATTTGCTTGCACAGATCGAAGCCAGACAGCCCGGGCAAAAGGGCGTCCAGGATCACGACGTCAGGATTCTCGCGGCGGGTCAGCTCGAGCACTTCGTGCGGGTCACTCACGGTTTCGATCGTGGCGACGAGCGCGGCGAGAGCCTTCTTCAGCGAAGCGAGGTCTTCGGCGTCGTCGTCGACAATGAGAATCAAGGCTTCTGCAGACATTGCGAAATATAGGCGACGGTAGGTGTACGACGGGGACGTACTCGAGCTTGTATCGCCCCAGTTTACCGATGCCGAGTCGGGGCCCGACCAATTCGGCTATTCTATCATCGGCCTGGCGCCGAAGGCGAATACGACACAATAACCCAGGTACCAACAACGACATAGAGGACGCCGACGACCAAAGCGGGCGAGGCGAATATTGTAAAAGCCTAGAGCGGAGTGCTAGTCTGGGTGCGAGCAAGCGACGATGCAACGGCACACCCCAAACTGGAAGACCAACCTGGTGGCGATTCTAACCCTGGTCGTGATCATCGTTGTCCTCGATCAAGTCACCAAATTCTGGATCACGAGCTCTTTGCAACTGGGTCAGTCCGTGCCCGTCCTCGCGGATTTCTTCCACCTGACGCTTGTCCGCAATACGGGAATGGCCTTTGGCCTTTTGTCTTGCTCGAACATTCCCTTCAAAGCGGCTCTGGTCACTTTTCTTTCGACCGCCGCGATGGCCGCAGTGACCTACTACGCCTTCCGGTCCGCGCAGCACGAACGCCTCACGCGCTTCGGGTTGATTTTTATTCTCGGCGGGGCTCTCGGTAACATCATCGATCGCGTACGTCTCGGCTACGTCGTGGACTTCGTTGACATTTTCTACCGCGACATGCATTGGCCGGCTTTCAATGTCGCCGATAGCTGTATCTGCATCGGCGTGGGGCTCTTGCTAATCGACAGCTTTCGAACGGCGCCACGAGCCGAGATGGCTCCCCAAGCCGAAGCTGCAGCAGCTGCGAGCCGAGGAGACAGCTAGACTTGTATCCCAAACTTTTCGATTTCGGCGAGGTCAGCTTCCTCGGCATCGAGTTCCACGCCGTATTGCATACCTATGGCTTCCTGCTCGCCGCTGGATTTCTCATCGCTTTGAACGTCGCGGCACGGCGCGGCAAAAAATTCGGAGTCGACGCCAATCTGACGATGGACCTCGGACTTTGGATCCTCGTTTCCGCGCTCGTTGGAGCCAAGCTCCTCCTGCTCATCGTCGACTGGCCACATTATCGACACGACCCTCTCAGTCTCATCCGTTCGGGCGGCGTTTTCTACGGAGGCCTCGGCGCGGCCGTGATCACGTCGATGTGGTTCTTCAGGAAGCACAAGCTGTCCGCGTGGCGCATGAGCGATATTCTCGCGCCGTCCGTGGCGCTCGGCCACGCCATCGGACGTTTGGGATGTTTCAGCGCCGGATGTTGTTACGGCAAACCGACAACCATGCCATGGGGCGTTACCTTCACGAAGGATTATGCACACGATATCGTGGGGGTGCCGCTCGGGATCGCGCTCCACCCGACGCAGCTTTACGAATCATTTGTGGAGTTCGCCATCTTCGGATTCTTGATCTTTCTTGCCGGCAGGAAAAAGTTCGACGGTCAGATTTTTTGGAGCTACGTGGCTCTATATTCGATGGCGCGTTTCGTGATCGAGTTCTTTCGCGGAGACCTAGCGAGAGGTTTCGTTCTCGGCGGCACCGTCTCGACGTCACAGATCATCGCTGTCGTGCTCCTCAGCTTTTCTGTGTTCGCGCTCTCGACCCTTCGACGCTTCCCGCAAAAGCGGACGGCGTGAGCGAACGGCTCGAAGCCTGGACGATCGAGCCCTCGGAATCGTCTCTCCGGCTCGATGTAGCCGTGGCGAGCCGCTTCGAAGACGTGAGCCGCGCTCGGGTCAAGAAGTGGATCGAAGACGGACGGGTACGCGTCGACGGCAAAATCGCTCGACCGTCTCGCCTCTGTCACGAAGGCGAGTCCGTGGAGGTGGCAATCCCCGCTCTCGCGCCCGCGAGCCCGGAAGCGGAGGCCATCCCTCTTTCCATCCTCTACGAAGATGAGCATCTCGTGGTCGTCGACAAGCCGGCGGGGATGGTGGTGCATCCGTCACCGGGTCATCCGTCAAAGACGCTGGCGAACGCGCTCTTGGCCCATTGCCACGATTTGAGCGGCATCGGCGGGGTGAAACGCCCCGGAATCGTGCATCGGCTGGACTCGGGAACGACCGGCGTGATCGTGGTCGCCAAACACGACCATGCGCATCAACATCTCGCCACACAGTTTCAAGAACGCCGCGTGCGCAAACGCTACCTGGCCGTCGTGCACGGCGCTCTGCCCGAGCACCTCGTCATCGACCGCCCGATCGGCCGTGACCGCTTGAACCGCACCAAAATGTCATCGCGCACCAACCACCCGCGATCGGCGACGAGCACGGTCGAGCGCCTGGAACAACTTCCGCACTCAGCACTCCTAGCGATCCAAATACACACGGGACGCACCCATCAAATACGCGTACACTTGAGCGAAGCTGGCTATCCGATAGCCGGCGACCAAGATTACAGAGCGCCACGAAAACGAGCCTTTGGACAAGACGCACTCGCCTTCAAATGGCTGAGCGAGTTCCCCCGCCCAGCGCTTCACGCCGAGTCCCTGACACTAACCCACCCCAAAACAGGCGGAGAGATGAACTGGACCGCACCGATCCCAAAAGATATCAATGACCTCCTAGAAAAACTGAGGCGCATAGAAATAGCAGGAAACAGGTAACCGGAAGCAATCAACGAAATGCGGAAAGCAACAAACTGCCTCGTCGCCGGCCTCGTCGTGGCGCTGCTCTTGGCGGAGTGCGTTTTCTTGCTGAATCCCGAAGTGCCTCATACCTTTCAAACGGTGCTCTCGGTCTGGGGGACTTTCGCGCTGACTTACGGCCTCGCGACCAGTCTCGCCTTTTGGGTGCTGCTCCAAGTCGTCGAAGCCCTCCGCGGCCAGCGGCTCGGCCCGGCCTGGCTGTCTTTCAGAGTTCTGACGTGGCTCTTGATGCTGGCGCTCGCCGGCGCCGCCACCCTGCTCTGGTACAACCTACTTCATCTGCGCATGTTTATCCCGTCGCAAACGCTGCGGGGAATCGCCATCGCCGCCACGGTGGCAACGGCTGCTGCTCTGGTGCTGCTCGTGGTGGGGCTCTTCCATTATTCTTTCGGTCGGCGGGGTGCAGCCATCAGCTATGCCCTCTCCACCATCTTCTTTGTGGCCGCGATTGCGCTGCCCCTCGTCATGCGGCCCCAGCCCGAGGCCGAAGACGCCGTCCCGCGCATGCCCCTTCAAGACAGCCCCGCGAAGCGGCGTCTCACCATCATCGGTATCGAAGGGGCCTCGCTGTCCTATGTGCTCCCGGCGGTGGCCGATGGCAAGCTCCCGAACTTTGCCCGGCTCATCGAGGGCGGAGCGTCGGGCGCTTTGAGAACCCTGTATCCGACGGAATCGCTCGCGGTCTGGACGAGCATCGCGACCGGCAAGCTTCCGCGAGAGCATGGGCTCAAAGCTTTTTACCGTTACCGCTTTCGAGCGGTCCAGACGCCGTTCTCGCTCCGCCCGCGCGGGATTGATTTCCGAACGCTCGATCGACTCGGTGCTGTGAATAGAAGCGCCGTCACCGCCGCATCGCGTCGCGCAGAAACGTTTTGGAGCATCATGAGCCGCTTCGGTCTGCGTATCGGCCTTTTGCGTTGGTGGGGGACCTATCCGGCCGCGGCTATCAACGGCTTCGTCATCTCCGAGTTTTTTCACCGTCAGATGCGCGAGCGATTCGACCCACCCCTGCCCCACCTCACTTATCCGGAGGAGCTCACCGCGCGTCTCCGCTCCCACGCCGTCCTGCCGGAGGATATCGAGGCCGCTGCGCTCGAGCCGTTCGTGGACAGCTCGGTCGACATCCCGGGAGACACCGTCCCCTGGCAGACGGAGCTCCGGCGGGCCCTCGCGGACGACATGACTTACCACAATATCGGGACGCTGCTGCGTAACGAAGAACGGCCAGATGTCTACGCGATCTACTTCTTCGGACTCGATGCGATCGGCCACACCTTCATGCGCTACCAGGCACCCAATCGCTTCGGTGACGTCAGCGATGCCGAAATGAGAAAATACGGCCGCGTCGTCGAGACTTATTACAGTCGACTGGACTCGATTCTAGGCGGCTTCATCCGTTCTCGAACCGACGACGAGACGCTCGTTGTTATCTCGGGCCATGGCATGGACCCGCTGCCGCTGGCCCGGCGTGTGATCGAGCCGGTCAAAGGCAATGAACATCTGTCCGGATATCACGAGGACGCGCCGGACGGTCTTCTGATCTTCCATGGTTCTGGAGTCGCCGAGGGTGCCAAGATCCGCGGCGCCTCGGTACTCGACATCACGCCCACGCTTCTCTATTTGATGGGTCTTCCGCGCGGCCACGACATGAACGGGGTCCTCCTGACGGAAGCGCTCGAAGCAGATTTGCTGCGCTCCCAACCCGTGACATTCATCTCGTCCTACAAGAACTTCCTCATCGAGCCCCGACGCCCCGATGACGACACCGAAAGCTCCCCCCTAGACGCCGTCCCCGATCTCCTCGAGATCCCAAACTGAGGGTGACCGTCTAACAGGCTGTTTGAAAAGCAAGGGGATGTGGGGATAGGAGGAGATGTGGGGGTGAAGAAGAAGAGAGAAGGGGCTTTTGCGGCTTTGCGTTACACTTTTCTTAATATTGATCGAGCCGCTAGTGTTAGCATGCCGCCGCTATGACTGATAAGCTCGTGATGGATGGCGCGGCGTTCGAGGCGGCGCTTCTCAGGGTCGCTGAGGAGATAGCGTCTCAAACGAGTCGGGCGAGCGGTTTTGCGGGCCGCCTCGCTTTGGTCGGGATTCGCACACGCGGCGTTCCGCTATCGCAACGGCTAGCGACGCTCATCGAAGCAAGCACCGGTGAGCGACCTGCCCTTGGGGTTTTGGATATTACTCTTTATAGGGATGACCTGACCGCCGTCGCGGAACAGCCGATCGTCGGCCGTACGGATCTTCCGTTCCCGGTCGACGATACGTGGATTGTCCTCGTGGATGACGTTCTCTATACCGGTCGCACGGTGCGCGCGGCCATCACAGCACTTATCGATTTCGGGAGGCCGCGTAAAATCGAGCTGCTCGCCATGGTGGATCGCGGCTGTCGCGAGCTTCCCATTCACGCCGACTATGCGGGGGCGACCCTCGAAACAACGAAAACCCAGACGGTGCACGTCCACGTGGCTGAGCAGGACGGCCGCGACGAAGTGGTGCTCATAGGATGACGCTTCGCGGCAAAGACCTCCTGGGCATCGAGAACCTCAATGCAGAGGAGATCGAGCTCTTCCTGACGACGGCCGCGTCCTTCAAAGAAGTCGGCGCCCGGACGATCAAAAAGGTTCCGACCCTGAGGGGCCGCACCATCATCAACCTTTTCTACGAACCGAGCACGCGCACGCGCGTTTCTTTCGAGATCGCGGCAAAGCGTCTCTCGGCCGACGCCATCAATGTCAGCGTCGCGGGAAGCTCCGTCAGCAAAGGCGAGACACTCGTCGACACCGTTCGCAACCTCCAGGCGATGGCGCCAGACGTCATCGTCATGCGCCATCATGCTTCCGGCGCGCCTCACATCGTAGCGAAGGAAGTGGAAGCAGCGGTCGTCAATGCCGGAGACGGGATGCACGAGCATCCAACGCAAGCTCTCCTCGACGCCTTCACGATTCTCGAAGCCAAACAAAAACTGTCGGAGCTCAAGGTCGTCATCGTCGGGGATTTGCTGCACAGCCGCGTGTTTCGCTCGAACCTTCAACTTCTCACGAAGATGGGCTCCCGCGTAGTGGTGAGCGGCCCCCCGACCCTGATCCCTCCGCACATCCAGGAGCTCGGAGCCGAAGTCGCGCCCACGTTGGAGCAGGCCCTCGTCGACGCCGACGTCGTCATGATGTTGCGCGTTCAAACGGAACGTATGGCGGGCGCCTTTTTTCCGTCCGTCCGAGAATATTTTCGGCTCTACGCGCTCACGCTCGCGCGGCTCGAGCGCGCCAAGCCCGATGTCATCCTCATGCATCCTGGTCCTCTCAATCGTGGCCTCGAGATCGACTCAGCCGTCGCCGATGGTCCTTATTCCGTCATCCTCGAGCAAGTGACGAACGGCGTGGCCGTCCGCATGGCGGTCTTGTACTTGCTCGCGGGCGGGCATGGAGAAAGCACATGACGCGGCTTCTCGTTCGGCGGGCACGCATCGTCGACCCTAGCCAGGAGCTCGACGAGATCGGCGATCTGCTGCTCGAGGACGGCATCGTCAAAGCCATCGGCGCTCGCGCGACGGCGGAAGACGTTGACGTTGACGCCGACGTTATAGATGCAGATGGGCTCGTCGCCACGCCGGGTCTCATCGATATGCACGTGCATCTGAGGGAGCCCGGTTTCGAGTACAAGGAAACGGTAGCGACTGGGTCTCGAGCGGCCGTCGCGGGCGGTTTTACCGCGGTGGCCGCGATGGCCAATACCGACCCACCCAACGATAGCGCGGCGGTGACCGAGTTCATCCTTAGAAAAGCGGCCCAAGCGAACGCTGCCCGCGTTTATCCCATCGGGACCATTACGAAAGGCATGCAGGGAGAGCAGCTCTCCGAGATGGGTGAGATGGTGGAGGCGGGTGTGGTCGCCTTCTCCGATGACGGACTTCCCGTCCGCGACGCGAACGTCATGCGGCACGCCATGGAATATGCGACCGTCTTCAACGTGCCCATCATCGAACATTGCGAGACGCCGGAGCTTCATCCCAAAGGCGTCATGAACGAGGGCTATTGGTCCACAGCTCTCGGGCTTTTCGGCATTCCTCGAGCCTCAGAGATCATTTCGGTCGATCGTAACGTCGTGCTTGCCGAGCTTACGGGCGCCCGCTTCCACGTCGCGCACCTCTCCACGTCAGGGGCCCTCCAAAGGGTGCGCGAAGCGAAAGCCCGCGGGCTCGCGGTGACCTGTGAGGTCACGCCGCATCATCTCGTTCTCACGGACGAGAGCCTTAGGAGCTACAACACCGATGCCAAGATGAAGCCGCCCCTCGTAACCGAAGAGGATCGGAGCGCACTTCTCGAGGGGCTCGCCGACAAAACGGTAGACGCCATCGCGACCGATCACGCACCCCATCACGCCGACGAAAAACGCGAGGACTTCGATCACGCGCCGTTCGGCATTGTCGGGCTCGAGACGGCGGTCTCGCTTTGTCTCGATCGCCTCGTGAAGCCCGGCATCATTTCGCTGTCGCGCATGGTTGAGCTTCTTTCCTCGGGACCGGCGCGTGTGCTCGGCGTGGCGGGCGGCACGCTCCAAGTGGGTTCCCCCGCGGACGTGACGCTTCTCGATCCTACGCGGCAAGTTCGGGTCGACCCGGAATCGTTTCACTCGCGCAGCAAAAACACACCTTTCGCAGGTTGGGAGCTCGAAGGCGGGCCGGTGACGACAATTGTCGGAGGACGGGTCGCCTGGACGCTCGAATGACAGAGCTCGCCATTCTTCGCGAAAGTTTGGAAGAGCTAAGAAGACGCTACGACGCAAGCTATCTTGGCTCCGACCCTCTGGCCTTTCCCCGACGTTTCGCGAGGAGTGACGACCGAGAAGTCGTTGGCCTCGTGGCCTCCACTTTGGCCTATGGGAACGTCAAGACCATCGCCAATAGCATGGAGCGGATCCTCTCGTTCTTGGGCCCGCGTCCCGCCGAGCTCGCTCGTACCCTCGAGCCGAAAGAAGCGCTCGCCGCGCTCGGAACATTCAAGCACCGGTGGTCGCGAGGCCGGGACGTCGTCTGCCTCGTACACTTCGCCGGCCAGATGATCCAGAGTCATGGAAGTGTCGGGCGTTTCTTCGAGGAGAGTTTCGTCGAGCACGACATGGCGGCGAGCTTGATGGGGTTTTCTGAGCGGGCGCTCGCGCTAGACCACGGCGGTCTGTATCGCGGGCGCCGCCTTCCGGCGAAAGCAGGCATACGCTTTTTCTTCACGAGCCCTCGCACCGGCGCATGCAAGCGCATGAACATGTTTCTTCGGTGGATGGTGCGCGCCGATGACGGCCTGGATTTGGGGCTCTGGCCCTTCATCCCCACGAGTAATCTCGTCATCCCGCTCGATACACATATTTATCGCATCGGCCACTTCCTCGGCTTTTGCCGAAGGAAAACGCCAGGGTTTCGTACCGCACTCGAGATCACCGAACGCCTTCGACAGCTCGACCCGAACGACCCCATCAAATACGATTTCGCCCTGTCGCGCATGGGCATCCTCGAGAATTGCCCTCGCCACAACAACGCGCGTGATTGCGAGCTCTGTAAGTTGAAGAAGCGACTGTCATGAAGACCATCCGCACAGTCACTGCCAAGCCGCGACCTTCCGAATCGAATCTGTGAGCCGTTTTCGCCCCCTCTTGCCAGGAGGCCACCTACAGACACTCGGAGGCGTGCTCGCGCGATCCTTCCTGAAATGGCCCTTCCCGTCCGAAGACGTCGTCGTCGACGCCGGCCACGACGTGCGCCTTCTACTGCGCGCTTCGTGGCAGGAGAAAGGCGCCGACCGGCCGGCATTGTTGCTCGTGCACGGCCTCGAAGGCTCGGACGAGGCGCATTACCTCGTGAGCACGGGGGTCGCGGCCTTTCGTTCCGGATGGCACGTGATCCGCATGAACATGCGCGGATGTGGCGATTCAATCTCACTGTGCCCGCGGCTCTATAACGCGGGCCTCACAGGCGATTTGCTCGCGACGGCGGAGTGGCTCGCGGATCGGGTGGGCCGTTTCGCCATCGTCGGCTTTTCCCTCGGCGCGGGACTGACGCTTCTTACGCTTGTTCGGGAGAAGAGGCGCCTACCCGAGGCGCTCAAAGCCGCTTCTGCCGTCTGCCCACCCCTCGATATGACTCGATGCGCCGACGCTCTCGAAGCGCGCTCGAACTTCATCTATCAATCTCGGTTCACCGGCTCGCTCTGTGCGTCCTATAAACGGCGACAACGCCGCGCCCCCGAGCGCTACGAGCTCGGTCGTGAGCGCGGGATCACCACCTTGCGCCAATTCGACGACGTCATCACGGCCTTTTATGGCGGTTATCACAACGCCGAGGCATACTATCAGTCCGTCAGCACCGGCCCCATCTTGGCCGAGCTCGAGTGGCCCACGCTCGTACTATCCTCGACGAACGATCCGTTCATCCCGCATGAAAGCGTGCAGCACTGGCAACATTCCGGCGCCGTCACGCTCGAGATCACGAAAGGCGCCGGCCATGTCGGGTTCGTAGGGCCGTCACGCGCGCCTCGTTTCTTTTGGGCCGCAGATCGCGTGCTGCGCTTCTTCGAGCAGATCGATTCACTCTCTATAGGAATTTAGATAGCCATCCCTCTAGCTTTACTTTAGGTTTTGCTTTGAACCCAAAGAATTGTGTGCCGGGGCCGGCTGGTCGAAGGAAAGAAGGTAGGTCGAGAAAATCGTTAGCTCGGCGTCACGCGTGGTGGCGTCCCCGAAAGCGAAATCGGAGTCGTCATCTTGTGTCTGCTGTCCCCGGCCGATATGCCGGGCCCGCGCAATAATTGCTGTTGCCTTCGCTTGTTTGCCATTTCGGCAATGGTCTGCCGTCGCTTTGTCAAGAAATCGAGCTTCGAATTCTTGTTGCTTTTGGCCATATCAATGTCCCTTCGCGGTCGTTGAGTCTATCCAAAAGTTGTTCCGAACAACTTATGCGAGAGAGAAAGATCTGTCAAGCTTTCCTAGGATTCAGCATTCAGCATCCAGGAATATTAAGCGGGATGTCGAAACAGTCGTGTGCGAGGCAAAGCATTCGCGGAAACTTCGCATTGAGCTTGATTTTCCTGAATGCTGAATGCTGAATGCTGATCGTTGATCAACGGATAGTAATATTGGGTCCGTCCAGAATTATTCCTTGGGCGCGCTCAAAGGCGGTGAACGCCTTGACGTAGTCGATGAGAGCACGGAGCTCGTTGGCTGCGGCTTGGGAGAGATCGCGCTGAGCTTGGACGATGAGAAAGCTGGTCGACATACCTACCTGGAATTTTTTTAGCTCGGCATCGAGGCGTTGCTGCGAAAGGTCGCGCGCCACGCGAGTGGCATCGATCCGTTTGCGGTTCGTTTGGACGGCGCGCCCCGTCGCACGAACTTCTTGCGCGATGAGAATCTCGTTCGAGTCGATCGCGGCCCTTTGTTGGCGCGCGGCAACTTGCGCTTGCGCGTATTGAGCTTGAGCTTGCGAGTTTCCGAGCGGATAGGAGATGTTCAACCCCAACGACCAATCACGAAATTCTCCACCGAAGATTTGGTCGATCGCATCCCCGTAGCCGCCGGGGATGACGCCGATTGGGGCTTGGGCCAAACCCTCGCGCACGAGCTCTGTGCCGCCGATACCGTTGAACGCGATGGAGCCTACGAGATCGAGCTGGGGCATCAGCTGGTTCTTGCTGAAACGCACGTTGTAATTGCGGGTCTCGAGCTCGACCCGTCTCTGATCGAGGATGGGGCGGCGCTCGAGCGCGATACGCACCGACTCCTCGAGGTCGATCTGGATCTCGTCGATCGTCGGCTGGTCGATAGGCAGGTAGGTGCTCGTCCAAAACGCCTCGGTCTGAGGATCGTTGATGAGACGCTTCAGCGTATCCTCGGTGAGACGGATCGCCTCCTCGGCCAGGATGACGGCCTCCTCGCGTGAAGCCACCTCGGCCTCGGCCTCGAGAACGTCAATGGGCGCCATCGTGCCCACTTCCACCTGGATGCGATTGTTCCTGCGAAGATCCTGGGCGAGCCCGAGCGACGTCCGCGCCACCTCCAGATCCCGAATGGCGAAAACCAAATCCCAATACGCAAACTCCACATCCCGCACCGTATTCATCACTTGGGCTTCGAAAGCGTTGCGCGAGATACGCTCGCCGTTATTCGCCACGACGATTTGCTGCTTTCGTGGATCTGTCCCGAAGCTCTGCATGAGCGGCTGGACGATCTGGCCGGTGAAGGAAGAGTCGTAAAGCGGGTTGAAGCCGGAGAATGCGCTGTTCGTGGTGGAGCGCAGGTTCCGCCACGTGATGTTGTAATTGGCGCCTGTCGCAATCTGTTGCTGCCACGTGATGTTGTAGTTCGTCCGCGTGCTCGTGAGCGTTGGCGCGCCGACGAGTTGGGTCTGCGCGGGCGAAGAGCTATCTAGATTGTTGAAGCTTCCCGTGATGAAAGGCTGATACACCCCTCTCGCGAACCGCACACCCTCTGCCTGAACCTGCGTATCGAGGCGCGAGACAACGATGTCGAGATTGTTCTCGAGAGCCATTTCGATGGCGTCTTCGAGGGTGAGCTGTATAGCGTTGGGATCTGCGGTCCGCTCGGACTGGGTGTCCTGCCCGAAAGCGCTCGCGCCAGCGGCGAGACAGATCAACAGCACGAAGAAAAGGCGCTTCAGGTTCATGGTTATCCTCTTGTTGCTCGGTGTCGGACGGGGAACTCTCCTCTAATCGTGCGGACCGCGACTGCAAAATACGCGAGATCCGGTAATTATGTTCCCCGCAAAGACCACCATTGTAGTACGCGACCGCTCGCTATGCAGGGGAGACCCCGCTAAAACACTCCAAAAACAGCTGTTTCTCTCGATTCGACCCTCGAGCTAGAATGTGAGGCTCGTGCCGCTCTACAAGATGACCCTCGCCTATGACGGCACTGCGTACCAGGGTTGGCAAGTGCAACCCGAGGTCGACACCATTCAACACCGCGTCCAAAACGCACTCACGCGCATGGCGAAAAGCTCGGTTGACGTCGTCGCGGCCGGGCGCACCGATTCCGGTGTCCACGCACTCGGGCAAGTGGTGCATTTTCAGCTCGTGCGCGCAATCCCCCCCGATGGCATCCTTCGAGGCCTGAACACGATGCTTCCCGGAGACATCCGCGTCCGCACGGTCGCGGAAGCCAAGCCGGAATTTCACGCCCGCTACAGCTCCCGCGCGAAGACTTATCGCTACCGTCTCGATAGCGCCCCTGTCCCACTGCCGTTCACGAGCCGCTTTACCCTTCACTATCCCTACGAGCTCGATCGCGAGGCTCTCACGCGAGGCGCTTGCGCGTTTTACGGCGAGCACGCATTCGATGCTTTTCGGGCTTCGTCCTGTAACGCCAAAACGACGACCCGAACGGTGCTCGACTCGCGGTGGCTAGACGACGGTAGCGAGCTCATTTACGAAGTGACAGCCACCGGATTTCTGCAGCACATGATTCGCAACATGGTCGGCACGTTGCTCGAGATCGGGCGGGGCAAACGCGCGGTCGAGTCGATCCCGCGCCTTCTCGAGCGCGGCGACCGAGCCGAGGCGGGGCCGACAGCCGCGGCTAAGGGGCTAACTCTCGTCGAAGTCCATTACGCATGAAGGGCTCCTCAAAAGCGCCTCGGCTCTGTCAGGTGTCTCGAGGAGAGCAAGCCTCCCCCTCTCCCGTTTAAGGAGAGGGGGGGGCCGTAGGGGATTAGTGCTCGGGTCGATTATTCCGGTCGTTGGGCTCTTTATAGCTTATAGATAGTGCCTGCGATTACGGCTCGGCCTGTCCTTGAGTTCGGCAACGACTGTGCCATCAAGCTAAGCGATTCTATTTCAGTAGATTGCCGCTGAGACTCGCTTCTAGCCCGCCAGAATTGTAAGCGATTCCGACGCGCTCACGACGGCGACACTCAGTATAATTCTATATTTTACACAGGTTTGCGGCAATGCTGGGCCGCCCGTCAGGAATCCCGACAAGTTTACTTGGCCGCGGAGCGTATCCGCTCCATCGCTTCCGCCGCAGTGACGTTGTCCGGATCGAGCGCGAGCGCGGTCTCGAGCTCGCGGAGAGCACGCGCGCCCAATCCTCGGCCCAAGAACCCTCGCGCACGGGCCCAGCGGTAGCGACTTTCCTCTGAAGGTGTCGACTCACGGGCAAGCACCCGCACCGAAGCTGCGTCGATATCGGACCAGCCGGCACTTGCCCCACTCCCAACCTCGAGCTCGATCGCGCGCGAGCGGTCACCATATAGAGCACGCACGCGATACCGCCCTCCGGACGGGTCCAACGGAATCTCGGTCGTCACCAAGGTCGGGTTCCGTCCGTGAAGAATTCGCTGCTCGGTAAATTCCAGCTCTCCGTTACGTCGGATCTCCCAAACGAAAGGAGTGCCAGGCGCCGGCGCCGCGATTTCGGTCGCTGCGAATAGCACTACCCCACCAGGCACCGCCGCCGGACAGGGCAACACGAGCCGGTTGCCGACCAGAAACGGAAGTCGGCCGGTCGCTTCTACCTTCTGTATTCGGCGCGCGAGAAGTGGCAGCGCCAGCAAAGATCGGTCGACGACGGCCTCGCCGACGGCCGAAGAGCCGTCCTCGGTTACCACCGCAAGCTCGATGCGGTGTGCTTCTGCGGGGAGAAAACGTCGGCCTTGAAAGCTCAGCGGCGTCGACCGCAAAGCGTCGCGCTCCGCATCGGTCACGTCGAGCTCGATCGTGTCTTCCCAGCGCTCGATCTCTCTCGTCGAGTCGATCAGGCGACCCGTCAGCGCGAATCGAGTGTGCCAGCGTCCATCCTGCCGTCTCCAGATCAATGGAACGTTCTCCCCAAGCTCGAGGGCATAGTGGATTTCGGGCACGCCGGCGTCGTCGTGGAAGACACGCGCGACGAAGTGTGCCTCTAGGCGCCGCAAACTGACCGACGTCTCGATGCGCGCGCCTACGCGCCGTTCGCGCGCGACGATATCGTGAAAGCCTTCCACGTTCGCGAGAAGGGAGACCGACTGTGCGCGCCCGCCTCCGGGTGCGAGCTCTCTCAGCGCCAGCGCGAGCTCGGCATCGATCGCGTCAACTTCCCCGCTACTGGCGCCGAGCTGCCATCGACCGGGATTCGGTGCGACGACCAGATCTGCGACACTGTCGCTCTCGGGATGCCATAGTCGATACGGACCGGTGCCGCCCGGTTTGAAGAAGACGAGATAGAAGGCGTCTGGAAGTTGCGACCGCACGACACCAGCGTAATGCCACAACTCCGTCGGGACGAGACGCGCTCCTGCATGCGAATAGTCCTCGCGGAACGTAGGCGGGCCCAAGAGTTGAAACACCCGTCCTCTAGCCGAGTGGCGTCCGCGAACACCGAAGAGTCGATCCGAAGCCCTTAGACGTGCGGCATGGTCCGCGCGGTCGCGTAGCGCCCAAAAAGCGTCGACGAAGCGGTCGCGAGCGATATCCGTTTCGAGCGCGAGAAAGTTCCGACGTTCCTCGGAGCTGATGAGGAAATGAACCTCCTCCCCGAGCCAAACGCGATGACGCTCGGATAACGGTGACAGCTGAAACCCCAAAAGTGCGAGGATCAAGACCGTCACGCCCGGAGGATAGCACGCGCTCAAACGCCTGAAATCGCTCCACGGCTTCCAATGTCGTCCGTATGCTAGAGTAATCTCTTAGCCATGAGCCGCCAAGATATTTTGGATTCGACCGAAGAAGGCTCCATCGAAAGACAGCTCTTCGAGAAGATCGACCTCTCGAGGCTCCCCACCCATATCGCCGTCATCATGGACGGCAATGGTCGATGGGCGAAAGGGCGCGGGCTGCCGCGTGTCGAAGGACACCGGTCTGGGATCGCTTCCGTTCGAGAAATCGTGGAGACTTGCGCTCGGCTCGACATTCCCGTTTTGACGCTCTACGCGTTCTCCGTTGAGAACTGGAAACGTCCGAGAAGCGAAGTCGATGTCCTGATGAAACTGCTCAAACAATATCTGCGGCTCGAGCTTTCGACGCTCATGAAGAACGATATCCGCTTCCAGGCGCTCGGCCGGCTGTCTGAGCTTCCCGGCGACGTCGTCAGTGAGCTCGAGGCCGGGATGGAACGTACGCGAGACAATCGGGGCCTTCTGTTTAACATCGCACTCAATTACGGTGGCCGCGCCGAGATCACGGATGCTTGCCAGCGCATCGTGAACGAGGCGCTCGCCTGCGGTGAGGCGCCTGAGATCGACGAAGCCTTCTTCGCACAGCGTCTGTACACAGCGGGTATCGCCGACCCGGACTTGATGATCCGAACGAGCGGCGAGCTCCGTATCTCCAACTTCCTTCTCTGGCAAATAGCTTATTCGGAGATTTGGGTCACAGACACGTTTTGGCCGGATTTTAGAAAACGCGAGCTCTTCGAGGCGATCATCGACTTCCAGAAGCGCGACCGACGCTACGGAGGCATCGCCGCTTCGACGCGCAGCACGGCCTAGCCGCCGCCATGAGTCGCCTCCTAACCGCCGCCGTCGCGGTTCCTCTTCTTCTCGCAATCCTTCTCCTCGGCCCGGACTGGCTGTTCTTTGCCCTGGCCCTGGTCGTGGCGCTTCTCAGTTATTGGGAGCTCGGGGCGTTGATGAAGAGCTCGGGTCAAAATCTTCTCGGGGCGGGCTACCTCACGGTGCTACTGGTCACGAGCGCCTTCTATTTCGAGCCGCTGACGCTCACCCACGCCACCCTCGCATCGATTCTCGTCATCGGCGGAGCTGTCGTCTTCCAGTGGAGCCCTAGCAGGGACAGGCTCGTCGGGGCCATGGGCACTTTTTTTGCGACCTTTTATGTGGGCGCGCTCATGGGCAGTATCGTGGCGCTTCGGACGCTTGACCCCGAGCCAGCCGGGCGGCACTGGGTGATCTTTCTGCTCGCGGTCGTCTTTGTTGGCGACGCGGGCGCTTTTTACTCGGGGCGCTCCCTCGGCCGCCACGCTCTCGCGCCACGGCTCAGCCCGAAGAAAACCGTGGAGGGTCTCGTCGGCGGCATCGTCGCTTCAATCGCGGCGGCGGTCGCGCTCGCCGAGCTTTGGTTTCCGGAGCTTCAAACTTCCGCCGCGATCGGGCTCGGCTTGATGCTCGGCCTCCTCGGGGTCCTCGGCGATCTCTTCGAATCGTTCCTCAAACGCTCCGCCGGCGTGAAGGACACCTCGGCGCTCATTCCCGGCCACGGAGGCATCCTGGACCGGATCGACTCCGTTTTGTTCGCAGCGCCGGCCCTCCTTCTTTGCCTCCTGTGGATGGCGTGAAATTCGCTAGAATAGTTACATGAAGGGCGTCTCGATCCTCGGGTCCACGGGTTCGGTCGGCACTAATACGCTACGGGTCATGGATCGCTTCCCTGAGCGTTTCCGTGTCATCGGGCTCGGTGCAGGCGGAAGCGTGGATGCGCTCAGCGCACAGATTCGAAAGTACCGGCCCCTGATCGTGAGTGTTTCGAGCTCGCAATCTGCCGACACACTCCGTCGCGATTTTTCTGAGCTCGATGTCCGGAGCGGTGTCGACGGGCTCGTCGACGTCGCCACCCATGCAGAAGCTGATTTCGTCGTCTCCGCCACGGTCGGAGCGGTCGGTCTCGTGCCGACGCTGCGCGCGATCGAAGCGGGCAAGAGCGTTGGGCTCGCGAACAAAGAAACACTCGTCATGGCTGGAGAGCTCATGACAAAAGCGGTCGCCGAAGCCGGTGCCACGCTGCTCCCGGTGGATAGCGAGCACAACGCCATCCATCAATGCCTCGACGGCCGCAACCAGCCCGTGAAACGCATTTGGTTGACGGCCTCGGGCGGCCCGTTTCGTACCGCGACACTTTCCGAGATGCGGGAGGCGACTCTCGAACAAGCGCTCCAGCACCCGACGTGGAAAATGGGGCCGAAAATCACCATCGACTCCGCGACGATGATGAACAAAGGACTCGAAGTCATCGAAGCCTATTGGCTTTTTGACGTGAGCCCCGAGCAGGTGCGCGTCGTTGTCCACCCACAATCCGTCATCCACTCAATGGTCGAGCTCGAAGACGGATCGCTCATCGCCCAACTCGGTGTTACGGACATGCGCCTGCCGATCCAATATGCGTTGACCTATCCGGAGCGGCTCGATACCGGATTGCCACCTCTCGACCTCGAAACGCCTTTGCAGCTCGATCTAGGCCCCCCGGATTTCGAAAAATTTGCCTGCCTCCGCCTCGGTTATGAAGCGCTGACACAGGGCGGCACGGCGCCCGCCGTTCTGAACGCGGCCAACGAAGTCGCGGTGGCAGCCTTTCTGGACGAGCGCATCGGATTCTTGGCGATCGGAGCAACGCTCGAGACCACGCTCGCCCGGCACGATCCGAAGCCCGTGCAGGAACTCGAGACCGTGCTCGAGGCGGATCGGTGGGCGCGAGAATGCGCCGAGGGTCTCATCCGAGCGCCGGCCGCGGTAGTGTAGTGGGTAGCGAGGAGATGTCGATTTCATGACCTACATACTGGCTTTTGTTTTCGTCCTGGGCGTTCTCGTCTTCGTGCACGAGTCAGGTCATTTCCTCATCGCGAAATGGGTAGGTGTCAAAGTCAAAGTCTTTTCGCTCGGCTTTCCGCCCAAAATCATCGGCCGCACCTGGGGAGGTACAGAGTACCGAATCGGCGCGCTGCCTCTCGGCGGCTACGTAAAGATGGCGGGGGACAACCCGATGGAGGCCACGGGCGATCCCGAAGAGTTCATGAGCCACTCCAAGTGGGAGCGACTCGCCATTCTGCTCGCGGGCCCAGCCATGAACATCGTGCTGTCGATCCTCATCCTGACTACCTTGTTCATGGTCGGCGTCGAGCGGCCCGCGGGTCTCGACGATCCGGTCGACATCCGTTTCGTCGCCGAGGACTCGCCCGCCAGCCGAAGTGGCGTGCAGCCCAGTGACCGCATCACCAGAATCGACGGGGATCCCGTCCCAAGCTGGAAGGCGGCGCTCGACAAGTTCATCGTGAGCGCGAACGATACCCTCATCTTGACGATCGAGCGGGACGCTCAAACCATCGAGTTTCCTATAGAGATCGAGGCCCGCGGCGATGAAGAAATCGGCTATGCCGGATTGTTCCCCTCCATTCAGCCTCAAGTCGCTGCGCTGTTCGAGGATTTCCCTGCCGAGCGCGCGGGGATGCGAGAAGGCGATATCATCACGAAAGTGTCTGGCAAACCCATCTTCCATTTCACCGAGCTCATCGAGGGGATCGAGGCTCGCGACGGAGAGCCGGTCACGCTCGGGGTCCTTCGCGACCAGGAGCGCATGGAGTTCACCCTAACACCTCAACGAGACGACGGCCGCTGGCTCATCGGCATCAACTTCAACGCCGCCCCGACGGTCCTCTTCCGCGTCACGAATCCCGCGCTCGCTCTTCGCGAAGCGCTCGGCGAAACGTCGCGTTTCACCCGCCTGACCTTCATCGTGCTCGGGCGGCTCGTTACCGGACGTGCTTCGCTGAACACGCTTTCAGGGCCGGTAGGGATCGGCGTCGCCGCCGGCGAGACCGCGCGACGCGGCGCACGGCAGCTCTTCATGTTCATGGCCTTTCTCAGCTTGAACCTCGGCATCTTGAATCTCCTTCCGATACCGCTTCTCGATGGCGGCCATATGACGGTCATAGCACTCGAGGGCCTCGCCGGCCGCGATTTCAGCCTGCGGGTCAAAGAGCGCATCCTGCAGGTCGGCTTCGTGATGCTGCTGGTTCTGATGGTGACCGTACTCGCCGTCGATTTGTCCAAAATCGACGCGATCGGTAAATATCTGCCTTGGTGAGTCAGCGGTCATGCCTATCGACTCGGAGATGGGTCAAGCTGGAACCCAAGCGCTCGTAGAACGATTCTGGAGCTACACGGCCGAGGCGTTCGGTAAGTGACGACTCGCGAGATTCGAGCGGGAAGCCAAGCTTCTCGCGTCGCTGAACCATCCGAACATCGCCACGATCCACGGGCTCGAGGAATGCGAGGGCCAGCAGTTCCTCGTGATGGAAAGGCACTGACCGGGAAGGTGGCCTTTCTGGGAGAGACCGCTTCCGAGACCATCGCGAAACCCCGGAAAGAGAGCCCGACCGGTCCCGTATACCCGAGCGCACGCCTAAGGCTCTCATCAATCTCATGCGCGGCTGTCTCGAGAAAGACCCGCGCCGACGACTACGCGACATAGGTGACGCGCGTGTGGAGCTCTACACACGTGAGGCAGGCATTACCCGCGGTGAGAGCTCCAAACGAGCGCTCGCGGTCGGCCTGCCGTTCTGAACTGGTTCGACGAGGTGCGCGAGCGCGTACCCATCGACAACTGAAGCAGGTAGCAGAAGCTGGCAGCAACAGCGTGGTACGATCCCGCATGAAAATCGAGTCTATTGCCATCCACGAGGTCAAGCTGGACCTCAAGAACTTCTTCGAGACGAGCTTTGGTCGCGTCACTTACGAGCGTTTCTTACTGCTTCAGGTCACGGTCGATGGGGTGACCGGCTGGAGCGAATGCGTCGCTAGCGAATCACCGTCTTACTCGTCGGAGACGGTCCAGACCGCGCTCCATGTGCTAGAAGATTTCATCGCGCCCATCGTGTTCGGACGCGACTACGCCCATCCAGACGAAGTGCTTCCATCGCTCCACGTTATCCGCGGCCACAACATGGCGAAAGCGGCGGTCGAGATGGGTTTTTGGGAAGCTTATGCCCGGACGCGAGGCGAGTCCCTCTCGAAGGCGCTCGGGGGAACGCGCGCGGAGATCGCTTCCGGCGTATCGATTGGCATCCAAGACAGCGTCGACCAGTTGCTTTCGAAAATCGAAGGCGAGCTCGCGGACGGCTATCGGCGGATCAAGATCAAAATCAAGCCGGGCTGGGACCTCGACGTCGTGCGGCAAGTGCGCGAGCGCTTCCCCGATATCCTTCTGGTGGTCGACGCAAATAGTGCCTATAGCTTGGACGACGTGAAGCTGTTTCAAGAAATGGACGCTTGCGATCTGATGATGATCGAGCAGCCTCTGGATTACCACGACTTGTGGGACCACGCGGCGCTCCAAAAGCAAATCAAGACTCCGATATGTCTCGATGAATCCGTTCACTCGCTTGACGACGCGAGACGGGCGATCGAGATGTCCGCGACCCGTATCATCAACGTCAAAGCCGGCCGCGTGGGTGGGCTCTCGAGCGCGCGGGACATTCAGAAGCTCGCCGCGGAGCACGACATCCCGGTCTGGTGTGGCGGTATGCTCGAGAGCGGGATCGGACGAGCGCATAACGTTCACGTCTCCACACTCCCGAATTTTGCGCTACCGGGAGACGTCGCGGACTCCAAACGCTATTTCGTCGAAGAGCTCATCGAGCCCACGGTTCAAGTCCGGAGCGACGGCACGATTCGAGTGCCCGACGGCCCTGGGATCGGCTACACGGTGCTTGAGGATCGGATCGCGAAACACCGCATTTCCCATCGCGTGCTCACGCCGTCGTAGTCCGTGGCGACGAGATATAATGCCGCGCGATGACACGGCTGCTGCGCGCACTAGGCGCTTTTTTCTTGATCTGGGTTGCCGCCGGGTGCGCGTCGGCGCCTGTGACGCCTGCCGGGCCGACCCTCGAGGGCAAGCTCGCCCGGCTCATGAAGCTCGAAGACGAGCGCTCTCTCGGTGACGGTGAAGTCGAGGCAAGGCTAAGCGACCCTGCCGGCAGAGTCCGAGGACAGGCCGCGCTCGTGCGCGCCCGCATCGGGGGCTCCGGTGCCGTGCTCGAGATCGCACCCCTTCTCGATGATGCATCGCCTTATGTGCGCGCAACAGCCGCGTTCGCACTCGGCCTTCTAGACGACGGCGAGCTGCCTCGAGACACGATCGACCGGTTGACCGAGCTTTTGGACGACACGAGCGAGCGGGTTCGTGCGCGAGCGGTGGAAGCGCTCGGCAAGAGCGGTGACGAAAGTTCTGCCGAAGCGATTGCGACGAGGCTTCTCGCCCGGATGCCGAAGGGCGGAGAGCCCTATCAGTGGAACGACGACGTGCAAGCGTCAGCTTTGAGTTACCCGCATTTCGATTTGCGCCTCGGTCTGTTCGCGCTAGCGCGGCTCGATAGCCTTCGCTACGGCTGGGGAATCCTTGCGACCCAAGGAAGCACGCCTCGTTTCGTTTGGTGGCCCGCGGCCTGGACGGCCACGGCACTCACAGGCGACGAGCTTGCCCCGGTCCTGCGTTTTTACGCCGGTTCCAGAAACCCAGAATTTCGCTATTGGGGTGCAAAAGGACTGCGATCCATCAGCTCGGAACAAGCGCAGGATTACATACGGCTCCTCATTGCGGACCCGAACGAGAGCGTCCGAATCGAGGCCATTCGCGCCGCAACAGCCCATCGGCTGCACGCACGTGCCGACGATCTCGTGCCCCTCTTGGACAGGGATACTCGCTATGTTCAGACCGAAGTGTTGAAAGCACTAGCGGAGCTGCGCGCGGAGGCGGCCATCGAGCCTCTCATCGATGGGCTCGGGAGCGCGAGCCCATGGATACGTGCGCTAACGCTCGGAGCACTCGCGCGCCAAGACACCAACGGGTTTTGGCTCCTCTTGGCAGGCCTCGGCCAAGACGAGCATTGGCAGGTTCGAGCCGCCCTCGCCGATTTATTGGGACGGCTGGCGGGAGACCGCAGCGTAGCTCTCTTGCGAACGATGGTGGACGAGATGGATGCTCGGGTTCGAGCGCGCGCGTTGACAGCGCTCACGACGCGCGACCCGGACGGCGCGGTCACGATCCTCACTCAGCATTTGACCGCGGAAGACGCATTCGAGCGGCTGGCGGCCGCGCGCGGTCTCGCCGCGCTTTCTGCACGCGACGCCCTGGACCCTGTCAAACAGGCCTTCCTTGTCGAGAGCTCCGACGAGCCTCGCGTCAAAGCGGAGCTACTCGCGGCGCTCGCCCAGCTGGATGCGGCCGAAGCGGAATCGATCGCGCGCGAAGCACTCGACGACACCAACTATCTCGTCCGCATCCGGGCCGCGTCGATCTTGAGACGGGGGGGCTCGACAAATGTTCGAGTGTTAGCAAGGCCGAACCAGCAGGGACTCGCGACCTACGAGCCTTATGTGAGCCCACCCTATTCGCCCCAAGCCTTCATCCGCACGAGCCGAGGCACGATCGAGCTCGAGCTGTTCGTCCTGGATGCGCCGCTCACGGTTCGGAATTTTGTCCGTCTCGCACGGGAGGGCTTTTTCGATGGCCTATCTTTCCATCGAGTCGTGCCCAACGGCTTCGTCCAGAGCGGCGATCCACGCGGCGACGGCAATGGCGGCCCGGGCTATGCCATCCGCTCGGAGTTAAACGGGCGGCCCATCGTACGCGGCACGCTAGTGATGGCGGATCACGGCAAGGACACCGCCGGCAGCCAATTCTTCATTACGCATGTGCCGAGGCCCGACCTCGACGGCGTGCACACGGTATTCGGGCAAGTCACGAAAGGGATGGAGATCGTAGACCGTATCGATCCCTCCGACACCATCGAGCAGGTCACGATCTGGGATGGTTTCAACTCTCCTTATCGTGAGCGGTAAATATCGTCTCGTCGCCGTCGATCTCGACGGCACCCTGCTGAGCTCATCCCACGAGATCCCTGCTGAGAATCACCGGGCCCTCGCAGACTGCGCCGCGGCAGGCGTGGCCGTCGCCATTGTCACGGGCCGCCGCTTTCCGGGGGTTCTTCCATATTTGCGCGCGCTAGACCTCGACGCGTTCGTCGTCGCAAATAGCGGCGCCATCATCAAGGAGGGGATCGACGGCCCCATTTTGAGGCGGCGTCTACTCGCGCGCGGCGTCGCCGAGCGCGTGCTCCACATAGCGGATCAGAGCGCGATGGAAGCGGTCCTGCATGATGGCCCGAACGCAGAAGGCCATCTCATTTTGAGGGAAAGCGCGCGCGAGCTCCCACATCTCGCACGCTATTTGAGCCGCGCGACGCCACCGCCTTCGTGGACCGACGTCCTACGACTCGAGCGCGACCCGGTCCAGATAGGCTTCGCGAACAGCGTCTCGGGAATCCGTAGCTTCATCACTGTGTTGACCACGGAGCTCGGCGCGCGACGGGACGAGGTAAGTCTGGCACGCACAGAATATCCCGTTGACAACCTCGCTCTTCTCGATGTCTTGGCCACCGAAGCGACGAAGTCTGCGGCACTTTGGTTCCTGAGCGAACGTTTGGGGATAAAGATGTCCGAGACCCTCGCCATCGGCGACAACTGGAACGATCTAGATCTGCTCGAGCACGCGGGAATGGGCGTGGTGATGCAAAACGCCACGCACGAGCTCCGCGGGCGAGGCTTTCAAGAAACGGGAACCAACGACGAAGCGGGAGTCGCTCAGGCGATCCGGCGTCATGTTCTGTGATCCCAGCATTCAGCATTCAGGACTGCATCCCGGTGATGACGCTCTCTGGACTTGGGGCCGAGTCCAAATCTCGAGAGCGGATCATCGAAAACCGGACCTGAATGCTGGAAAAAAAGGGGGTGAAGGACTCACCCCCGCTCTCATTACCCCTGAGGAAGTCGTTATTTCTTTTTTGCGGCTTTCTTTTTTGTAGCTTTCTTTTTTGTAGCTTTCTTTTTTGTAGCTTTCTTTTTTGCAGCTTTTTTCTTTGCCATAACTAGCGCCTCCTCTCCTTAGAGGATAGAGCGAAGGGGTCCGAACACGCCACTGGCTTCCGATATAGAAGAAATATTAAGTGACATATCGAACTTCCGCTCGCACGCCAAGGAGCTCAAACAGGCTCTCTTTGGACAAGAGGTTCCAAAGAACGCTGTTTGCTTCGAAGAGCCACAACACTAGAATTCGTTTGAGTCTGCCCTTGGCATACTAGATGTAGCATAAAGAAGGCTATATGGCCTGTCAAGGCTTAATTCGTTCGGCACCGGCCTCGAAGCGTTTGGATTGGAAGACGTTAGCCGGAGCATACTTCGCAAAGACGCGGCGTTTTTCTGGGAGACAATAAAGCAAGCCATGAAGACCTCGTTTTCGTTCTCGGTTCGGACGCGGTCCGCGGCGGCGCGGCACGGTGTCTTGAAGACACCGCATGGGATCGTCGAGACGCCCGCGTTCATGCCCGTGGCAACGCAGGGCGCAGTCAAGACACTCACGCAGAAACAAGTAGAAGAGCTCGGCACTCAAATCGTTCTCTCGAACACCTATCATTTGATGCTGCGTCCCGGTGCCGAGAGAGTCGCTTCGCTCGGCGGTCTTCACGGGATGATGGCGTGGCCGAAGCCCATTCTCACGGATAGCGGTGGGTTTCAAGTCGCGAGTCTAGCGGCGCTCAGGCGCATCGATGACGAAGGTGTGATCTTCCGCTCGCATCTCGACGGGAGCTTGCACGCGCTCAGCCCGGAAAAGGCCGTCGAGATCCAGGAAAAGTTAGGCTCGGACATCGCGATGGTTCTTGATGAGTGCCTCCTCTATCCGTCGGAGCGAGACGCTGTGCAGAAGGCCACCGAAAGAACGAGCGCTTGGGCCCGTCGCTGTCTGAAGGCGAAGTCCCGCGAAGAGCAGGCCCTTTTCGGCATCGTTCAAGGCGGCGTCTACGAGGACATCCGGCGCGACCACGCGAAGGAGCTCGCCGAGCTCGACTTCGCCGGCTACGGAATCGGGGGCCTCGCGGTGGGCGAGCCCAAGGAGTTGACGCGCGCGATGACCGAGATCTCGACCACGGAGCTACCGGAGGAACGTCCTCGTTACCTCATGGGTGCGGGGACTCCCGGCGACCTGATCGAATCCGTCGCCCGCGGCGTCGACATGTTCGATTGTGTGCTGCCAACGCGCAATGCCCGCAATGGAACGCTCTTCACTAGCACCGGGAAGGTCGCGATCAAGAACGCCCGCTATGCCGATGACCACGGCCCGCTCGATCCGGACTGCTCCTGCTACACCTGCGGGACCTTTTCCCGAGCCTATTTGCGACACCTGTTCGTCTCCAAGGAAATGACGGCGCGAACGCTCAACACCATCCACAATCTTCATTTCTACATGGAGCTCATGCGGCGCATGCGCCGCGCCATCGAAGAAGATCGCTTCGAAACGCTCCGAAAAGAGCTCTCCCAACGATTGGACGGCCCTGGGGCTTGATGCCCGAAAATCAGTGCACTATCATTACAAGGATGTTTAACCCTTGGTTCGTACCATTGCAGGCCCCCGGTTCGTTTTTCGGTAACCAGTTCATACTGATCCTCATCATCTTCGGCTTGTTTTACTTAATCATGATAAGGCCCATGCGCAAGAGCCAAAAGGAAACGGAGACGATGAGAGACGAGTTGAAGAATGGCGACCGTGTCTTGACGACCGGCGGCATCTACGGGACCGTCGTCGGTGTGCAGGACGATCGCATTCAGTTGAAGGTGGCTGACAGCGTGAAAGTTCAAGTTGCGAAGTCGGCCGTCACTCAACTCGTCGAGGAGCCATCGAAGCTTTCCTGAAGTCGAGTCGCTTCGCGTCATTAGTCAAAGGTCAAGAGCGCCAAGAACAAAAGCAGCATTTGGAGTCGTTATCCCATGAAGAAGAACTTGCGTTGGAAGGCCGCGCTCATCCTCGTCATCGTGGTGGGATGCACCTGGGCTTTCTACCCACCGAATGAGAAGATCAAGCTCGGCCTCGATCTCAAAGGCGGCATCCACCTCATCATGAAGGTGAATACGATCGACGCCTTGAACGCGGTCACAGACGAGCTTGTAGACAATCTGGAACGTGTGCTCGATGACGAGAGCATCGCCTTTGGCGATATCGAGAAAGTGGAGCCGGGCAAACTGGTCGTGTCGGGTCTCGATGCGAATAGAGGTGGCGAGTTCCGTAGGATTATCGACAACGGCTATCCCGCATGGGACGTGCGCGGCTTGGGCGCTTCGGGCTTTGAGCTCGAAATACGTTCCACGGAGCTGGTCCTCCTCCAGGAAGACACGGTCACCCAGGCTATCGAGACGATCCGGCGACGCGTCGATGCGCTCGGCGTCGCCGAGCCCGTCATCGCGCCCCATGGCGATCGGGGGAGCCAAATTCTTGTGCAGCTCCCTGGCTTCGACAACGTTGCCCGCGCGAAAGATGTCATCAAGTCAACGGCCAAGCTCGAGCTGAAGATCGCAGGCTCCATGGGGCTCTCCGAAGACCAACTGACCGGCGGGCGACCGCTACCGGCCGGAACCGAGATCGTGCCTGGCTACGCTGACGAAGGCGGCGACAAAACGTACTATCTGTTAGAACGTACTCCTGTCATCACCGGACGCGACTTGAAAAACGCGAGCTCGGGTATCGACAACCAAACCAATCGACCCGATATAAACTTCACGCTCAAGCCGGAGGCGGCCACGCGCTTCCAGGCGGCGACGCGGGAAAATCTCGGCCGGCCGCTTGCTATCGTGCTCGACGGCAGCGTCATCTCGGCACCCACCATCGAAGGGGTCATCTATGACCGCGGACAAATTACAGGGAACTTCACGACAGAATCCGCCTACGATCTCGCGTTGAAGCTGCGCTCCGGCGCGCTCCCCGCATCGCTCGAATATCAAGAAGAGCGCACCGTCGGCCCGAGCCTCGGCGCCGATTCTATCCGGAGCGGCATCACGGCCTCGCTCGTGGGGCTCGCGAGCGTCTTGCTGTTCATGCTGCTCTATTACCGCCTCTCCGGCGTGAACGCGGTGGTCGCCCTCCTCCTGAATCTGCTCATCCTAGTCGGGGCCCTGGCTTATTTCTCGGCAACCCTCACATTGCCCGGTATCGCGGGGGTCATCCTGACCATTGGAATGGGGGTGGATGCCAATGTGCTCATCTTCGAGCGCATCAAAGAAGAAATGCGGGCCGGAAAGACGCCGCGTACCGCTATCTCCGCGGGCTTCGGCAAGGCTTTCTGGACGATCTTCGACGCCAACTTCACGAGTCTCGTCGCGGCGGCGATCCTCTTCCAGTTCGGCACAGGTCCTATTCAAGGATTCGCCGTGACACTGAGCATTGGACTTCTCTCCAACATGTTCACGGCCATTTTCGTCTCGCGCTTCATTTTCGACGCGGTCCTCGGCGGGCGGCGGCAAGTCGAAGCGCTGAGCATCTAGAACGAGAGCAAAATGGATTTGATTGGCGATACTAAAATCGACTGGCTGAAGTACCGTTGGTACTTCATTGGGTTCTCTCTGATCGTGACCATCGTCGGCGCGCTCGACGCCGCCCGCAAGGGGGGATTGAGCTATGGGATCGACTTTTCCGAAGGCACGATCGTTTACGTCAAATTCGAGAACAGACCCGAAGTCGACGTGATTCGAAGAGAGCTCCGGGACGCGGGCATCGAAGGCTCCGTGATCCAGCGCTACGGCAGCGAAGAGCTCAACACGGTCATGGTCCGCGCCGGGCGGCAGACCGGTGACGGCGGCGAGCTCGACGAGGCCGCCAACACGATCCTGAAAACGCTCGAAAACATCCCGAACAATAAGTTGGCGGACGCGAGCACCGAGATCGTTGGCGCAGTGGTCGGCGAGGAGCTTCGAAAAAAGGCGCGAAATGCCACGCTCTTTGCACTCGTGGCCATGCTCCTCTACATCGCGTTCCGTTTCGAGTTGATCTACGGCGTCGGCGCCACCGTCGCGGTCATCCATGACGTGGTGCTGACGCTCGCGCTCGTTTCGATCTTCAATCTCGAGATCACGCTCTACGTCATTGCCGCCTTTTTGACACTGGTGGGCTACTCCGTCAACGACACGATCGTTATCTTCGATCGCGTGCGCGAGAACCGAAAGCTCGTTCGCCGGAGCTCTCTCGAAGAGATCATCAACCTCTCGATCAATCAGACCTTACGTCGAACGGTACTGACGTCGGGCCTCACGCTATTCGTCGTGATTTCTCTATATGTCATGGGCGGCGCGGTCTTGAGACCGTTCTCTTTCGTGCTGGTGGTGGGCGTCATCATCGGCACGTATTCGTCGATCGCGATCGCCTCACCGATCGTGCTGTGGTGGCGCGCGCTAAGGAAAGGGCCGAGCCGAAGCCGCGCTAAAGCGAAGTCAACGGAAGCACGAGTCTAGCGCCGCTCGTCGCGGCATTCGGCGACATTCAGGGTCCAGGAATATAAGGTCCGTCGCTCTCGTAGTAGAATGGGGCAGGGTTTATTTTGCGATGGCGAGCATCGTGGATGAGGGGCTCTCGCCCGATCGGGACGAGCAGGAGCCGTCGGCGGATCTCTTTTCTCTCGCTACCGGCCGTCATCACGCTGGTGTCCGCCACCGCTTGAGTGCCTCCCTTGGATTCGTCGTTCACGCGGCCGCGATTGGCACGCTCGCCCTCCTCTCGCTGTTCTCCACCGAAATCGATTTGTCGCCCGCTCTGCCCGCAGTGTTCTTGCAATTCGCTCCCCCGCCGCCGCCACCCATCCGGAGGGGATCTCCAGAGGCCACACACGCATCCCAGGCAGAGCCGCGACCCGTCCCCACCGCGGGCACTACCTTCGACAGCAAGATGTTTTTCACCGCGATCCCCGACGCGATATTGGGCCCCGCGTTCGATCTCAGCCCCGGCGTCGAGGACGGGTTCGACGACGGCAACCTCGACGGCCTGCGCGGGGGCGTGCCCGCCGGTGTCCTCGGCGGAGTCCCGGGCGGTTTGCCCGGTGGCCTACTTGGCGGCACCGGCACCGAGCTCCCACGTTTTCCGAACCCCGACGTGGGTCCCCACCCGATCCGAAGGCCTCTACCGCGCTACACGGAGGAAGCGATTCGCGAAAAGGTCACCGGCTCCGTCAAGCTGCGAGTCGTCATCGACGAACAAGGCCTCGTCCACGTGTTGAAAATCCTGTCCTCGATTCCCGAGCTCGATGACGAAGCCATCCGCGTCGTCGAGTCGAGTTGGCGTTTCTCACCCGCAACCAAGAACGGCCGTCCCATAAAATCCCTGGCAGACCTAATCGTCCGTTTCAACTTGCACTAGCCGCCGCCTTCGCTACCGTATTTCATTCCAGCTTCGGCGAGCCACGGTCCCTGCTGTCGGCCCATGTGGAGGGCTTGCCTCGCCGTAGCCCGCAGGGCGTAGGCGGGCGTAGCGGAAGGGTTGACACGCTGCGAATCGCGAATTAACATAGCGCGCTCGAGTTCGACGGGGGGTTCTCCAAGCACCCGTTTTGGATTTGATTGAACAAATGGACTACGTTGCATCTATCTCATACGCCACTCGTCGGGTCCCTCTAACATTCGTCTTGTGTGTAATTTCCGACGCCATGTCTGCGATTCTGGGCTCCCATCAGATTTCTCGATCGGACGGGAACCTTTGTCGGAATCATGGTGTCTAAGGCCTACAAGATGTGATCCCTCATATCCCGCTTGGTGAGAAAACGATACAGATTAGAGCGGAATTATTACTATTAGCCAGAGTCGCTCATAAATCTTCCGAAAGGAGCGCCGAACGCCGTGGCCAAGAACGCTAAGGAAATAGAAGTGCCCAAGAAAGAGCTGTTCGATCTGGCCCTTTTGGCCGACTCGAAGACCACGGGAAGGTCTTTCGGGACCTTCATGATGTCTCTGTTCATTCAGGGCGGAATCGTCGCAGGCATGGTCGTCATTCCTTTGATGGCGACCGATAATATGCCGACACCGCAAGGGATCATGAGTTTCATGGCCCAGCCGCCGCCACCACCACCACCGCCGCCGCCGCCGCCGCCGCCGAAAGCGCGGCCGAGACCGCCGCGTCCCGTCCTCGCCACGACGCCGCAGTTCGTGGCGCCCGTCGAGATCCCGGATGAAATCTCGATGGACGACATGGGCATGAATTTCGGCATGGCCGGTGGTGTCGAAGGCGGCGTCCCTGGCGGCGTCATCGGCGGCATCGTTGGCGGGCTTCCGGACGCACCTCCCCCGCCGGTAAAGATGGAGCCCGTGCGCGTGGGCGGTGATATCCGCCCGCCGAAGAAGGTCGTAGATATCGCCCCTAGATATCCCGATATCGCCAAGCGGGCGCGGGTGAAGGGTATCGTCATCCTCGAAGCCATCATCGATCCTACGGGAAACGTCACGAACGTGCGCGTTCTGCGCTCGATCCCGCTCCTGGATCAATCGGCCATCGACGCCGTGAGGCAGTGGCAATACGAGCCCACGTTGTTGAACGGCGTACCGGTGCCGATCGTGATGACGGTGACGGTGAATTTCACATTGGGTTAGTTTCTTTTGGTTTATTTTAATTTTAGCGAGCTCGTACGCCACCAGAGTGGCCGTTCTGAGCTCAGAGCACCTAAGACAAACAGGAGGAGATAATGTCGTTTAGCTTAATCGATATTTGGGAGCACATGGGATTCACCGCGAGGGCAGTGAACTTCACGTTGTTGATCATGTCCATCTATTCCTTGAGCGTGATGATCGAGCGGTGGATGACCTTCCGTAAAGCGAAGACGCAGTCCAGGCTCTACGCGCCGAAGGTGGCCAAGCTGTTGAAAGACGGCAAGATCCAGGAATCCATCAAGGTTTCGAGTGGGACGGAAGTGAAGCACAGCCACCTGGCAAGAGTTCTGCTTGCTGGCCTTCAAGAGTACCAGTATCAGAAAGAGAGTGGTGAGGGATCCCGCGCCGACATGATGGAAGCGGCTCACCGTGCGATCGAGCGCTCCACCGCGCTCAACCTCACCGACCTCAAGAGGGGCCTCTCGGGTCTCGCCACGGTCGGCGCAACGGCCGTTTTCGTCGGTCTCTTCGGAACGGTTGCGGGCATCATCAACGCTTTCCGCGGCATGGCTCTCACAGGATCCGGTGGAATCGGCGCCGTCTCGGCCGGAATCGCCGAGGCTCTCGTCGCCACGGCTTTTGGCCTCTTCGTAGCCATCCCAGCAGTGTGGGCGTTCAACTATCTCATCGCGCGCGTGGAAGGCTTCACCGTCGAGATGGACAACAGTGCCTCCGAGCTCATCGACTACATGGCCAAGAGGACGGCCAGCTAAACTGCTGTCGTCGCATTGAGCATTAAGCAATGACTCAATAAAGGAGACACGATATGGGTATGGGAACGGGCGCAGGTCGAGCGGACAACCTCAACAGCCAGATCAACGTGACGCCGCTCGCAGACGTCATGCTGGTTCTGCTCATCATCTTCATGGTCATTACCCCTCTGCTCCAAAAAGGCGTCGACGTCAAGCTTCCGGTAGCAGAATATTCCAGCGAGCATCCGGACACTGAGGACGTCGTCAACGTAGCCATCCGGTTGGACCTCACGATCTTTCTCAACATGCAGCCTATACCCGAAGCCGAGCTCGTCACCCGGCTTACGGAAGCCTTCGCAGGCAAAACGGAGCGAATTCTTTTTCTCAAGGCAGATGAGGGATTGGAATACCGCGATGTCATGCGATTGATGGAGCTTTGCCGCGACGCAGGAGCAGACGAAATCGGCTTGATCACGGAGAGAACTACCGGCTAGTTCGTCTTTCATAGCCTTTGAAAGGAGCGATCTTATGGGAATGTCGACAAGTGGAGGTGCTGCTTCTGGCGGTGCCATGAAGGATATCAACGTGACGCCGATTATCGACGTCATGTTGGTACTGCTCATCATCTTCATGGTGGTGACGCCACTGACCCAAGCGGGCCACGACGTAGAGCTGCCCGAATCAGCGGAAAACCTTCTGGAAGACATCCCGCCCGATCCAAACCAGCTAGTGCTCAATATCGACGCGGCAGGCAATGTGACCATCAACAAGCAACCGATTACGCTCGATGAGCTCCCGCTTCGCATTCGAGACATCTTCGAGACCCGTTCGGACAAGACGATCTTCCTCCGTGCTGCGCCTTCGCTGAAGTACGGCGAGATCGTCGCGATCCTGGACGTGGCTCGAGGAAATGGAGTGGAGCGCGTTGGGATCGTCCCGCCGGATCCGTTCGCGGGCGGCGGCGGCGGAAACCCCTAGCGATTTTTGCTCGTAATTCTAGCCGGGAGCGTGCGCCTCCCGGCTTTTTCTTTTGTTGGTACCGCCTGAGAGGGTAGCGACCGCAAGCTCGAACGGTGTGTTCGACCACGACGCCCGCGAACGTCTCTCGGCGACGTTGCTACTATCGAGTGGAGTGCCCGCTAGATCAATGTCGTTGCCTTCGACGTCGACCCGGGCTCCGAGTTCGCGCCGGCACCCAGCGCCTCAACCCGCTTCCGGAGGCGTTCTACCCGCCCCTGTGAGCCGCCTGACGAGCAAGATAGGCCCCCAAAA